>Ga0181529_10001059_pt1 | contig 37692 bp, 30 predicted proteins | sample PEATcosm2014_Bin_36_FD_119763 | JGI IMG/M metagenome (GOLD analysis project Ga0181529, IMG submission 119763) | Peatland microbial communities from MTU Mesocosm Facility, Houghton, MI, USA - PEATcosm2014_Bin10_30_metaG | ecosystem: Environmental > Terrestrial > Soil > Wetlands > Peat | place... | reverse complement strand
CTTGAAAGGTGGGGCTACCATGTGCTGCGCCTACGGCGCGGAGCTCATGATGGCGTGAGCGGTTGAGCTTGCTGAGCGAGATTTCCGGCTAGGCCCCTTCGAGGGGACTCTGACCCTAAAGCCCCCGGCTCTGACGGGAGATATTTAGAAACTTCGGCTTTTGGGCAGGACGATGAGGTTTTGGGCAAAATGCAACTCTTTCGCGCCCTCGGTTCCGGCCGCTAATCCAAACAGGGATGACGAATTGGTAATTTCCGGGTTGACGACGATGCGACCGGCGCTTGGAAACGCGAATCTGCGCCAGAGCTCAATGCCCGCGTTTCAGCCAGTGAAGGCTTAGTTGCGGTTTCACCCGTCGTTCAGTGATCGCTAATTCTCTGAAGGCTTTTCGACGTGGTCGACGAAGAGTACCTCGACATTTGCCTTCTGCGGGGCCAACTTAAGGCCAAGTTGTTCTCGAATCGCGGAGAATACGCTGATATCTTCCGGTTGTGGATTTATGTTGTACCTGAATTCCGGGGTGGCCTCTATTTTGAGGTCATACGTTCCGTTCAGACCTGTCCTATTGATTACAGGTCGATCCACAAAGAACCTGTTCTCAATTTCATTGGCGAGCGATTCCATCGTCATGCGCGAAGCAGATAGATTCTGATTGCGCCCGTGGACGCCGTGATAGGCAGCGAAGGCCTCATCGTTTGCGCTTTCCTTGAGTTTCGGTCCACCCTCCTCCACGATCATCGCGTACACGGGCATTAGCTTTTGCTCGCGGTGGAACTTGAAATTGAATCGTTCCACGAGCAAATTCTGGAGCATTTTTCTGAACTCATCCTTGGTGGGAGTGGAACCGTCTTCGGCTCTTGCGGCAACGTCGTAGAAGATGTCCTGCTGCCAGTCCAATCCGGCATTGTCTAACTGATAGACCTTCAGGTTGTACGCCTCCATGATGAGCCCACGCACGCTATAGCCGTTCAGGTTGAGCAGTGAGCCTGAGGAATAAAAGCCCATAATCTCGCCTAAAGGTCCCTGATGAACTCGGATCGACGCCACCTCGAACGCGGGCAAGGCGACCTGCGTGCGTTGCGTTCACTCGCCTTGAGGCTGAGTTTGCGCCATTGTGTTTTGAGACTGCAGGAGAGTCAGTGTCGCGATGAATCCGATCAATAAACACGCAATTGTTTTCCGCATCAAGAGAATTGTATTCGTACCACGCATTTTCCGAGTTGTTCCTGAATCACCGCCAACGCGGAAGCGACCATTTCATCAACACACGCTCACCTCTCCATCCAGCGACTGGAGGATAGGACCGGAGGCATTCTTGGGCAGGATTCCGGTTTTTTGGGCAAGAGAACCGATTTCGGTGCTTTTTGGGCAAAGCCCCTGAAGGAATCCTTATCCCCTGCACCATCAGGAGAGCAGATCTGGATCGCTTCTCCCGCCGGGATCGAAGACGGCGCGGACGGGGCGCGCCACGTCGTCTCAATGAAAGTCGTGGGAGCGAACCTCGACGGCCGCCGCGGCCAGCGGCGCAATCCGCTGCGCGCGAATGTGCACCACACCATTGTTGTTCTGCAGCGGGCCTTCCACGATCAGGAAGCGTGATCGAGTAATGGTGAGCCGATCGGCTTCAAACATGTCGGGGGTCACAATCACGTTGCTGATGCCGGTCTCATCCTCCAGCGACAGAAACACAAAGCCCTTGGCCGTGCCCGGCCTTTGCCGCGCAATCACGCAACCTGCCGTGCGCACCCATCCACCACCAAGCTGTTGCAGCTCCGCCGCGGTTTGGATGCCCTGTGCGTGCAGCTCGGCACGCCGGAACTGCAGCGGATGGCGGCCCACCGTCAGGCCCGCGCCCGCATAGTCCGCCACCAGACGGTCCATGGCATTCATCTCGGCCAGCGGAGTCTCGGCCGCATCCTCGCGGAGCCACGCGCTCTGCTGGGTCAGCAGCGGTCCCTCAGGATGCCCGGCACGCTCCACCTGCCACAACGCATCGCGACGATGTGCCACGCCCTCAATCTCATTCAGCGCGCCCAGCCTGGCCAGCAGCGCCAGCTCACGCCGGTTCAGCTCCGGCACGCGCTGCGCCAGGTCTTCCGTGGACGCAAATAATCCCGCCGCGCGCGCCTCCACCAGCGCCAGCGCTGCCTGCCTGCGCAAGCCCCGCGCATAGCCCAACCCCATGCGCAGACTCAGGCTGCCATCCGGCTCATGCTCCAGCGTGCAGGCCCACTCGGACGTCTGCACATCGATCGGCCGCACCCGCAGCCCATGCCGCCGCGCATCGTTCACCAGCACCGAGGGCGCATAAAAACCCATGGGCTGATTGTTCAACAGAGCGCACGTGAAGGCCGCCAGATAATGCACCTTCAAGTACGCGGACGCATAGGCAATCAGCGCAAAGCTGGCCGCGTGCGACTCCGGAAATCCATACAGCGCAAAGGAGCTGATGTTATCCACAATGGCCTGCTGCGTGGGCTCGTCGATGCCATTCGCCGTCATGCCCGCGCGCAGCCGTCCCTCCAGATTCTTCATCCGCTCCCAACTGCGGCGCATGCCCACGGCGCGGCGTAACTCTTCCGCTTCAGCGCCGGTAAAATTTGCCACCGTCATGGCCATGCGCAGCAACTGCTCTTGAAAGAGCGGCACACCCAAGGTGCGCTTCAGCACCGGCTCCAGCGAGGGATGCGGATACGTGACCGGCTCCAGCCCCTGCCGCCGCCGCATGTAGGGATGCATCATCTTTCCGGCGATGGGACCGGGGCGAATGATGGCCACCTGCACCACAATGTCGTAAAAGCGCGTGGGCGCGTTGAGCGGCAGAGCGGCCATCTGCGCGCGGCTCTCCACCTGGAACATGCCCACCGTATCGGCGCGGCGCAGGGTGCTGTACACCTTATCGTCCTCCGGCAAACAGGCCAGATCCAGCGGCTCGCCGTAGTGCGCGGGCACCAGCTCGGTGCAATCCTTGAGCACCGCCATCATGCCCAGGCCCAGCAGATCCACTTTGATGATGCCCAGGTCCGCGCAGTCCTCCTTGTCCCACTGCAACACCGTGCGCCCCGGCATGGAGGCGCGCTCCAGCGGCACCACGCGATCCAGCATTCCCTTGCAGATCACCATGCCGCCCGAGTGCTGGCCCAGATGCCGGGGCAGGCTCTGCACGCGCATGGCCAGCTCCAGATATTTGGCAATCCGGGGATGGCCAAGATCGAAGCCCGCATCGTTGAAGGAGTGGGCCAGGGTATCGCTGGGGCCGCGCCACTCATAGTGGCCCACCAGCCCCGCCAGCCGCGTCAGCGACTCCGGATCGAAGCCCAGCGCCTTGCCCACCTCGCGCGATGCCGAGCGCCCGCGGTAGGTGATCACATTGGCCGTCATGGCCGCGCCCAGCTCGCCATAGCGCTTGTAGACGTACTGAATCACCTCTTCGCGCAGGGTATCCGAGGGCAAGTCCAGATCGATGTCCGGCCACTCGCCGCGGCTCTCGCTCAAGAAGCGTTCGAAGAGCAGCTCCATGCCCACCGGATCGACCGCCGTAATCTCCAGCGCATAGCAGACCGCGGAGTTAGCCGCCGAGCCGCGCCCCTGGATCAAGATCCCGTTGCGTTTGGCATACTGCACAATGTCCCACACGATCAGGAAGTAGCCGGCAAAGCCGAGCTTGGCAATCAGCTTCAGCTCATGCTCCACCTGCAGCTGGGCGCGGCGGAGCAGACTCGCGTTGCGCAGCGATCCGTAACGCCGCACCACGCCCTCGGCCACCCGCCGCGTCAGAAAGCTGTCCATGGTTTCGCCCGCGGGCACGGCATACTGCGGAAACTCGTAGCCCAGATCGTTGAGCCGGAAGCTGAGCCGGGCAGAGATCTCGCGGGTGTTCCGGATCGCCTCCGGCAGGTCGCGAAAGAGCCGCGCCATCTCCCGCCCGGAGCGCAGCGCCCGCTGGCTGTTCAGGCTCAGCAAGCGGCCCGCGGCATCGAGCGTGGTGTGGTGGCGGATGGCCGTGAATAAGTCGAGCACCTCGCGCTCTTGCACCTTGGCATAGCGCACGCCGTTGGTGGCCACCACCGGCAAGCCGATCCCGCGCGCCAGCTCCAGCGCCGCCTGGTTGCGCCACTCCTCTTCGCGTTCGCGATGCCGCTGTAGCTCCACAAACACATTGCCCGCGCCAAAGATGCCCACCAAACGATGCAGCAGCTTGCGCCCTGCCTCCGCGCCGCCATGCACCAGCGCCGCCGCCAGCGGACCTTCATCGCCGCCGGTCAGGCAGATCAGCCCTGGAGCAAACTGCTCCAGATCGTCGAGCGTGGCCGCGCCTTCGCACTTCTGCTGCTCGCGCAGCTTGGCACGGGTAATCAGTTGGCAGAGGTTTTGATAGCCCTCGCGCGAGGCACACAACAGCGGCAGCCGCGCCGGCTCGCGCTCCTGCTGCGCAGGCAGCCATGCGGCAGGACGCAATCGCTCCCCCAGCTCCGGCAGCGCCACCTCCGCGCCGATGTGCGCCGCCACGCCCGCCCGGGTGGCTGCGGTATGGAAGCGCGCCGCGCCATAGAGCCCATTGCGGTCCGTTAGCCCCACCGCCGCCAGCCCCAACTCCGCCGCCCGCGCAATCAAATCCTCAGGGTGCGAGGCCGACTCCAGAAAACTGAACGCGCTGGTCGCATGAAGCTCAACATAGTCTTCCGTCATCGCAATTCACCCAGGCACATTTGAAACCTGCATCGTTGAAGAGTACAAGCTTCAGCCGCTACAAACAGTCTTGAGCAAGATACTGTAGAGCATTTTCGCTTTTGCTCCACACTTCCGTGCCCCATCCATTTCCGCGTTCTTTGCGAAAATGGGTGGGACACCCATGAACTCCAGGTCTGCAGCATTCCAAAAAATGCAAATGGGAGGAACGTTCGGGCTCTACAGGCTGCGGAAAGACTCCAGCAATTGCTTGCTCGCCGCGCCCGCGATCCTACGCTCGCGGTTCTTGTTGAATACCGTTACATCCCAGACGGAAGATGGACCCCATCGGGAGCGCGGCAGGGCTTCCAGCAAAATGCCGCTTCTTGCACCTATCTCTCCCAACAGCGAAACCCATAACCAGCACGGCGCACGCACAACCACGCAACCTCGGCAGAGCGGCGGGGCAATCCGTTAGAGTGGAAAGGGAACTCCGCTTTCAACTCCACCACGGACACCCTGCCAGGCGTGAAAAACGACGCACAATCCGACGCGTTGACCCAGACCCTGGTCTCGGTCTTCGGCTTCCCGCGTTTCCGCGCCGGGCAGGAGGCCGTCTGTCGCGCCGCCGTGGAGGGCCGCGACCTGTTGCTGGTCATGCCCACCGGCGCGGGCAAGAGCCTTTGCTATCAACTCCCTGCGCTGGTGCGCGGGGGCACGGCGCTGGTCATCTCCCCGCTCATCGCGCTCATGGAAGATCAATCCTCCAAGCTGCGCGCCCTCGGCCTCAAGGTGGCGCGGATCCACTCCGGGTTGGAGCGCTCGGAGGCTCGCCAGGCCTGTGTGGACTTCCTGCAGGGCACGCTTGAATTTCTTTTCATTGCTCCGGAACGGCTGCGGGTTCCCGGCTTTCCGGAGATGCTGGCCAAGAAAAAGCTGGCCCTGGTGGCCATTGACGAGGCGCATTGCATCTCGCAATGGGGCCACGACTTCCGCCCCGACTACCGCATGTTGGGCCAGTACCTGCCCGGCCTGCGCGGCGAGGGCGACCCCACCCCCGTGCTGGCCATGACCGCCACCGCCACCCCCACCGTGCAGGCCGACATCCTCTCCCAGCTCAGCATGGTCAAGCCCGCCAAGTTCATCCACGGCTTCCGGCGCGACAATCTGGGCATCGAAGTGGTGGAGCTGCCCGTGCCGGAGCGCGCCGGAACCATTGCCCGCCTGCTTTCCGACCCCTCGCGCCGCCCGGCCATCGTCTACGCCACCTCGCGCAAGCTGGCCGAAAAGCTGGCCGAGGAACTCGCGCGGAAGATTCCCGCGGCGGCTTACCACGCGGGTATGGAGCCCGATGCACGCGAACGGGTGCAAACCGCGTTTCAAGCCGGCCAACTGGACGCTGTGGTGGCCACCATCGCCTTCGGCATGGGCATCGACAAGGCCGACATTCGCACCGTGATCCACGCCGGCCTGCCCGGCACCCTCGAAGGCTACTACCAGGAGATTGGTCGCGCCGGCCGCGACGGCAACCCCAGCCGCACCTATCTGCTGCACAGCTACGCCGACCAAAAGACGCACGACTTCTTCATGGCTCGCGACTATCCTCCCGTGGACCACCTGAACCAGGTCTTCAAGGCGCTCGACGAGGAGCCGCAGCTGGTGGAAGACCTGCGCGCGAAGGCCCGGCTCGGCGAAGAGGAGTTCGACAAGGCGCTGGAGAAGCTGGAGATCCACGGCGGCGCGCGGGTAGACTTTGGCGGCAGCGTGACCCGCGGCGGCCTGGGCTGGCGCAAGACCTACGCCGTGCAGGCCGCGCACCGCGCCGAGCAACTGGAGCGCGTGGTGCGCTTCACCACCTCCAACGAGTGCCGCATGGGCGCGCTGGTGCGCCACTTTGGCGACCTGAGCGATGCCGACCGCGCCTGCGGCCAATGCGACGTCTGCGACCCGGCCGGAGCCGTTTTGCGCCAGTTCCGGCGCGCCTCCAGCCTGGAGCGCACTCTGGTGCAAGAGATCGTGGACGAGCTGCGCCCTGTGGACTACAAAGCCACCGGCACCCTGCAGCGCAACAATCCGGCGCTTGGCAGCCTCAGCCGCGATGACTTTGAGGCGCTCCTCCAGGCCATGCTCCGCTGCGGCCTCATCGCCATTGAGGACGCCGAGTACGAAAAGGACGGCGAGACCCGCCGCTTCCGCAAGGTGAGCCTCACCGAGCAGGGCCTGGACGTGCGCCCCACCACCCCCTTGGCGCTCTTGCTGGCCGATGGCATTGTGGAAGCCTTCAACGGCGGCGTCAAAAGTTCCAGCCGCCCGCGCAAAGCCGCATCCAAAGCATCTGGAGCCAAAAAGAGCGACGCCGCGGCCGAGTCCATAACTCTGGACGCGGCCGGCGAGTTGCTGGCCACGCGGTTGAAGGAGTGGCGCGCGACGGAGTCCAAGAAGCTGGGCCTGCCCGCTTACATGGTGTTGAACGACCGCACCCTGCGCGGCATCGCAGATGCTCGGCCCAAAAATGCCCGCCAGCTGCTGGAGGTCAACGGCATGGGCCCAGCCAAGGCTGATCGCTTTGGCGAGGCGCTGCTTGAGCTCTGCCACGCGAGTTGATCTTCTCTGTTTCAGTCGTCCACAAGCGAAGCCGACCCATCCCTCCCCGTGCGCTGTCATCCTTGCGAACGGGGCCCCAAGCGTTCTCTGGGGTCCCCAAAGAGCGATTTTGGCTCTTTGGGGCAGAGCTTGGGGGTGGTGAGTCGAAGGATCTGCTTTTGTTATTCAGCCAGTTTCCTGCTCTCCCTGGTCCGAAAATCCGGACCAGGGGCACTCTGCCGTCCCAAGAAGGAGTGGGTGCCCCATCCATCCCGCGTTTTGTGCGGGATGGGTGGGATAGCGTGACACGATTTGAGGGCTCGGCGAGAGTCGGGAACCAACCCCATTCACAATCGAAGAGTCTTGCAAGGAGAGAAACATCTTCCCTCTTGGGCAACCGGCCCCGCTTGCGTTACGCTCGTAGGCAACATGAAAGACATCTATATCTCCGACGTGGCGGCCTTTGACGAGGGCCGAAGCTTTGACAGCTATTTCCTGGTCCTGGCCAAACAGCAGCGCTTGACCAAGACCAACAAGCCCTACCTGAACCTGATGCTGGGCGACCGCACCGGCCAGATCGAGGGCCGCATCTGGGACCCCAACGACCCGCGCATCGCCAAGGACTTCGAAAAGGGCGACATCGTGAAGGTGCGCGGTTCGGCCTCGCGCTTTGACGACCGGGTGCAGATGAAGATCGACCAGCTCCGCTTGGCTTTGCCCGGGCAGACGGAAAAGGCTGACCTGATGCCCGCCACCATCTATGACGTGGACGCGCTCTGGAACAAGCTGACCGCCACCATCGACAGCTTCACCAACGCCGACCTCAAGCGCCTCTTGCAGCTGATGCTGGAGGAGCCGGCCATGCGGGCGGCCTATCGCGAGGCCCCGGCCGCGCGCCAACTGCATCACGCCTGGCTGGGCGGCTTGCTGGAGCATGTGGTCAGCCTGCTGGAGGTGGCCGACGGCCTGGCCGCGCACTATCCGCTTCTCGACCGCGATCTGTTGCTCACCGGCGTCATCCTGCACGACATTGGCAAGACCCGCGAGCTGAGCTGGGTGGTGGGCTTTGACTACACCGTGGAAGGCATCCTGCTGGGCCACATCCAGTTCGGTGTGGAGATGGTCGCGAAGGCCATTGAAAAGCTGCCCGGCTTCCCGGAGCGCCTCAAGACGCTGGTGATCCACATGATCCTGGCCCACCACGGCAAGCTGGAGTTCGGTTCGCCCAAGCTGCCCATGATTCCCGAGGCTCTGGTGCTCAACTTTGTCGACGATCTGGACGCCAAGATGATTGCCATGCAAACCGAGTACGACAAGTGCGAGCGCGAAGGCAAGAGCGGCGAAGAGATGACCGGCAAAGTCTGGTCGCTCGACAATCGGCAACTGCTCAACACCAGAAAGTGGCTGGCGGGGGAGAAGAGCTAGGTTTCGGCTCGTTTGATCTAGAACCATCTTGGGTGCCCCATCCATCCCGCGTTTTGTGCGGGATGGGTGGGATAGAGTGACACTACTTGAGGGGCGGATCAATAGGCAGCAGGAACAAACCGAGTGCAAGGAGTCGGTGCAGATGGCGAACGGACTGAGTTTGATGGGGGATAGCACCAATACTGGCGTCTTTGACTGCCCCAACTGCAAGCAGACAATCAATGTGACGCTTACACAGTGCACCTATTGCGGCGTAGCTATCGATGCTAGCGTGGCTGAAATTGCGGCCGTGAAGATGGCCCGGCAGAACAATGCCTGCAGCGACGCCAGCTTCCTGCGCACCTGCGCGTTGGCTATGCCGGTGTTCTGGCTGTTGATGCTGGTTCCGTTTGTCAGCATGCTGGGCGTTTGCGGCTACTTCTTTCTGCTGTTTGCGATTCCGTTTCTCTCCATCCGCTGGTGGGTGAAGTACGCCAATGTGGAGTTAAGCGACTCCGATACTCGCCGCGCCCGCACTACGGTCGTAGTCATCAGCGTGCTGATCCTTCTTCCTTGGGGGCTCGAACTCTTGAGGCTGCTGACGTTGCACTCAAACTAGTGACCGACAGGCCAAGGTTCAGGTTCATGCGGTCGGAGACCTAGGTCGACCAGTCTTCAACCTTCAAGCCCGGAACCCGGGCGAACTCCCGTGTGTTGGCGGTGACCAGAATGAAGTTCCGTGCAAAGGCTTGCCCGGCGATCAGGGTGTCGTACGCGCCAATGCCTTTTCCCTGGCGCTCCAACGCCGCGCGCACTTCCGCTGCCGCCTGGGCGTCCGGCGCGGAATACTCAAGGATCGTCAGATATCTGGCCAGAAATGCTTCCACGGCCTCCGCAGTTTGCTGCGGCCTATTGCTCTTGGCTACGCCGTACCAGAGTTCATGCACAACCAGCGATGAGGTCGTCAACTGCGCTCCCGACAGCCGCGCTTGATTGAAGCGCTCACGAACCCGGTCCGAGCGATCATTGATAAACGTAATGCAGACATTGGTGTCGAGCAGGTACGTCATTCAAAGTACTCGCGAATCGGTGCGGGTTCCTGATTGCGGTCTTCCGGAAGGAACGCATCGCCGCGCAGGGCATCGATACGCGCGAGCCACTGCTCATAGGACTCGCTCTCCGCTTCACGGAACGGCTCAATCAGAATGCCTGCGCCCATCCGCCGGACGCGAACGCGGTCGCCCTCAAAGCGAAACTGCTTGGGCAGGCGCACGGCCTGGCTGCGTCCATTCCAGAAGAGCTTGGCCTCCGCCGCATCGGTTTCGACAACGGGTTTGGTCGCCATGAGCAGCCCCCTCTGGATGGTATCTATCAAAAGTATATACCAATGTCGCGGTGCAAGGAACTGATCGATACACAGTTCCCTTACCGCCCGCACCCCGGAATCGCGTGGGGTGCGGGCACTCCGCCCTTCGACCACGCCGCTAGATCCTCCTGCTGCTGGGCAAGGGTTGGTACGCAGAACTGCTGACGCAGAGCATCGGGAAACAGCTCCGCGTTGTAGGGTTGCTGGGTCATGGTGTTGGCCTGGGCCTTCATCATTTCGGCAATGTCGGCATCCTGTTTGTGGCCCAGGTAATAGAGGTACTTCTGGCTCAGAAACTGGGTGCCAAACACCTGCTTTTGGCCAATGGCCTGCAAGTAGCGGTCCATGGTGGCGGCGGCAATCCAGCGCGCGCTGGTGTCGCCCAGGGCAATCGCGTTCACGGCCAGCAAGTGCGCCAGCAGGTAGTCGTCGGGTTGGTCGCTGTGTTGGAAGATGAAGCTGGCGTCGCGGAAGTCCTGAGCCGTCTTCAGATCGCCCGTCGCCAGCAGTTCCCGCACCTGTTTGTGGCGCGCGGCGTCGCGCTGGTTTACGTTGATCCCCATCAGTTGCTCGCGCAGGGCCTTGGCTGCCTCGCCCTTCAACATGCCCTTGCCGTCCTCGTTGAGCGCCACGCCTCGGTCGCGTTGATCCTGAACAAACAATTGGCGCATCAGGGGGATAGGCTCGCCCGGTGCGGCCTGCTGCTGGCCGTGCAGGGCAACGGAAACCAGCAAGAGGAGCGCAGGTGCAGACAAACGCAGGTGGAACCAGATCATGGAAATCTTCCTCGCCAAAAGAGTTCAGGGGCGTCGTGGGTTGGATTCTAGACGAGCTCGCCGGTGAGCAGCAAAATCCGGAAGAAGTTTTCAACCCTCCGGCACGATAGGATGAAGAAGGGCCCATGGGCCCCAAAACTTCCCCTGCACCGAACGAGGAAAGATGCCGGCAACGGGAGCCAAACCCGAAGGCGCCACCGACGAAGCCAGCGCCGCACGCGCCGTGGCGGAGATGTTCAACGCCATTGCTCCACGGTACGACCTGCTGAACCACGTGCTCAGTGCCAACATCGACCGGCTCTGGTGGTGGCGGGCGGCGCGCCGTTTTGACGCCGTGCTCAAGCGGCCTGAGGCCAAAGTTCTCGACATCTGCTGCGGCACCGGCGACATGACCATGGCGCTCTTGAAGCGGCGTCCCAGGGGCGCAGAGCCCATCATCGCCGCTGACTTTGCCCACGCCATGCTCAGCCGCGGCGTATTGAAATTTGGCCAGACTGCAAGGCCCAACGGTTTGGCCTACGCAATCCCCGTGGAGGCCGACGCCTTGCACTTGCCGCTTGGGGATGGCTCGCTGGACCTGACCATCTCCGCCTTCGGTTTCCGCAATCTGGCCAACTACGAGGCTGGATTGCGCGAGTTTCATCGCGTGCTGAAGCCCGGCGCGGAGCTGGGCATTCTGGACTTTTCCGAGCCAGGAGGCCTGATGGGCAAGGCGTATGCTGTTTACTTCCGCCGCGTGCTGCCGGCCGTGGGCAAGCTCATCTGCGGTCAGGCTGGTCCTTACAGTTACCTGCCCAGTTCGGTGGGCAACTTCCCCCCTCCGCCGCACATGCTGGAGCTGATGCGCAAGGTTGGTTTCGCCGATTGCGCCTGGCAGCCCTACACCTTTGGCATTGCGGGCTTGTACACTGCCCGCCGCAGCGCTTAGGCTGGAGAACCATGGCTTCCCGTTCCCCGGAATCGATCCAGCAGCAACTGGCTGAGAACACCGCCGCCAAGCAACGCGTGGCGCGCGACTCCATGCTGGCCGCCGCCGTCATGACGGTGCTCAAGCTGGCCGCTGGCCTGCTCTCCGGATCGCTCGGCGTGCTGTCGGACGCGGCCCACTCCGGCCTGGATCTGGTGGGCGCCGCGCTCACCTTTTTTTCCGTGCGCGTCAGCGATCTGCCTGCCGACGAGGACCACACCTACGGCCACGGCAAGGTGGAGAACCTCTCCGCCCTGGGCGAAGGCATTCTCATGGCCATCAGTTGCGTCTGGATCATTGCCGAGGCCCTGGACCGCATCTTCCATAACAAGGTGGAACTGCGCCACTCCGTTTGGCCGGTCCTGGTCCTGCTCACCTCCATCGCCGTCGATTGGTGGCGCTCGCGCAAGCTGCGCAAGGTGGCGGTGGCCACCGGTAGCCCGGCGCTGGCCACCGATGCCTTCCACTTTGCCTCCGATATCTGGTCCACCGTGGCCGTGTTGGCCGGTCTGGGCGCTAGCTGGTTGGGCGTGCGCCTGGGCATCTACCAGCTCCGCTTGGCCGATCCGGTGGCCGCCGTCGTGGTCTCGGTCATGATCTTCCGGCTCACCATGCTGCTTGGCAAAGAGACCATCGGCGTGCTCATGGATGCCATTCCCGCCGAGACCCGCTCCAAGCTGGTGCGCGAGGTGGAGGGCGTCAGCGGGGTGCTGGCCGTTGAAAAGGCGCGCGTGCGCCGTGCTGGCGCGGGCCACTTTGTGGACCTCACCCTGGCCATGCCCCGCCGCTACACCTTTGAGCACACCGACGAGCTGGTGGCCGCGGCCACGCTGGCCGTGCAGCGCGTGCTCCCCGGCGCGGACGTGGTGGTGCACACCGTTCCCCGCGTGGCCCGCGCGGAGAGCATCTTCGACCGCGTGCGCGCCGTCGCCGCCCGGCACAACGTCAGCGTACACGACCTCAGCGTGCAGTCCCTGCACGGCAAGCTGCGCGTGGAGCAGCATCTGGAACTCGATGAGACCCTTACCCTGTTCAAGGCCCATGAGTTCGTCTGCATGCTGGAAGCCGACATTCTGCGCGCCACCCCTGAGGTGGATTCCATCTTGACCCACATTGAGAGCGAACCGGCCACCATTGAGCAGCCTGAAGAAACCGTAGAAGAAATTCGCCGTATCGAGCTTGCGCTCCATCAGGCCGCCGAACTCTTCCCGGAGATTCTGGACGTGCATGAGATCCTGGTGGGCCGGGCCGGCGATCACATTGCCATCAGCTGTCATTGCACCCTGCCCGATGAGCTCACCATGCTCCAGGTCCACGAAGCCATCACCGCTCTCGAAGACCGCTTCAAGCTTATCTGTCCTGAAGTGCGGCGCGTCACCATCCATCCCGAGCCAGCGACGGATAATCTGCGGTAGTGGGAAAGCGGGATTCGATCGACGATGAACATCCGAGCCATCAAGAGCTTCTTTCAGATCGCATCGTTGTTGATGGTGCTGGTGAGCGTGGCGTTGCTGGCCGCCATCGCCACCATGCACTTTGCCATTCATGGCGCTGAGGTGCAGGTGCCTGCTCTCAAGGGCATGACCGTGGCCGATGCCCGCATGCAGACCGCCGGCCTGGGTCTCAATCTTGCCGTTGACAATCGTTACTACTCAGGCGACGTGGCCTCCGGGCACATCCTCACGCAAGCGCCCGCAGCTGGTACCGTAGTGCGTCGAGAGTGGAAGGTGCGCGTCGCGGAGAGTCTGGGCCCGCAAAAGGTGGACGTACCGGAGACCGTGGGCCGCGACGTCCGCGTGGCCGAGCTGGAACTGCGCCGCGCCGGATTGGAAATGGGCGCTACCGTCAAGTTTCCTACCTCCAAATTCGCTGAGGGCACGGTGCTCGCACAAGATCCTCCCGCCCACGCCCAGGACATTGAACGCCCCACGGTGAATCTGCTGGTGGCCGCGCCCGACGATGTGAGTGCTGATGGCTACGTCATGCCCGATCTGGTGGGTAGCTCCGGCGCGGGCGCCGTGGCTACGCTCGCCAAGGTGGGCATCAAGGCCACAACTAAAACCGCCGATGTTGCCGTGGGCCACGTAGGCACCGGCAACGATCCTCCCACGCCCCCAGTCCCCCCCGGAGCCGTACTCACGCAATCACCGCTGGCTGGCGTCCGCGTCGACCAGTCCACCCCGGTGAAGCTGACCGTGGCCAGGTGAGAAGGGCAGGGAGTAGCTTTTCAGAGATCAGGGACTGGGGATCTGGCCCGTAAATAGAAGCACCGTGCCCCATCCATTTCGCGGGCTTTATCGCGAAATGGGTGGGATACCCAAAAACTATTTGAGGGACGAATCCATAGGGGCTCAGAGCGCACGGGGCTGTATCAACTCCGTGCCCCATCCTTCCGCCTTCTTCTGGCGAAATGTTGGGAAAGCAAGAAGTACCCCGCGCCGTAGGCGCAACGAAAGTTGGCCCCACCTTTCAAGGTGGGGAAAGCGGCGCGATCAAGACGATGAGTCCCGTAGGGACGGCACAAAAGTATTGGCCCCACCGCAGGTGGCCCGTAAGGACGGCACGAACTATCGGTATCCCGCCTGCACCCTGCCCCGCAATCCACCAAGATCAAGCTCAGGAAGGTCTCCCGCAAATGTCAAACGGCTACTGCCACCCAGGCTGTGCAGGGGGTCTCCTCACCCTTTAGGCAAAGCCCCCTCAGGGGCTAAGGCCCTATCATCCCGGCTTCTTTACGATACGGCTAAACAGGCTGCGGGAAAACTTTCAAGGGGAGGCTAGAAGCGTCAGGGCACGACTTTAGTCGTGCCATAAGTTGCCTTAAATCAAGGAGGGCTTTAGCCCCTGCGCTTCTCGTCCCGGCAACATTTGTCGATCTGAAATGGCTTCATAGATGTCCCACCCATTTCCGCAAAGAACGCGGAAATGGATGGGGCACGGAAATCTATAGCAAAAGAAAAAACTCTAGCTGCGCGGCATGGGGACCAAGGTCGAAGGTACACGCCATGCCGCCACGCCGCCCGCTGCAAAGCGGCAGCCGTAGACGGTTCCACCTTGATGCGCAGCGGCCAGCGCGGCAGCCACCTCGTCTTTGTGGATGGGATCGGTGAGGAACATCATGAAGCCGCCGCCACCAGCGCCGGAGATCTTGGCCGAGTGCGCGCCAGCCCGGATAGCGCAGGCGTAGAGCCGCTCAATGTGCTCGTTGGTGATGAGCTTGGCGGTTTGCTTCTTGGATTCCCAGCCGCGGCGCAGCACCTCGTGCAGGCGCGGAAAGTCACCGCGCAGCAGGCACTCCTTCATCAAATAGGCTTCCTGCTTGAGGCCGTGCATGGCGTCCACGGTTTGGCGATTGCCGCTGCTCACGTTGCTGGATTGCTCATGAATGATGTTGGCCGAGGCCCGCGATTTGCCGGTGAAGTAGAGCAGCAGCGAGGCTTCAAGCTCGGAGACGACCCAGTCCTTGATGCGCAGGGGATTGACCAGCACGCGGCCGTTGTCGCCGAACTCCATGAAGTTGAATCCGCCAAAGGCGGCGGCGTACTGGTCCTGTTTGCCGCCCTGCAGGCCAGCCTCGGCGCGCTCAATAATGAAGGCGGTGTGGGCCAACTCGTAGTCGTCCAGCGGCAGGCTGAGCCACTCGGCATAGGCCTTGAGCATGGCCACCACCAGGGTGGAAGAGGAGCCCAGGCCGGAGCCAGCAGGCACGTCCACGCGGGTGCTCATGCGCAGGCTTAGGGGCCTGCCGTTGTTGTAGTTGCGCACCACGTGGTTGTAGACGGCTTTGAACAGATCGAGTGTGCCGTCGACGGGCAGCTCGGGAACGGAAGGATACTCGGCGCTCTCATGCAGATCGGCGGAGAGGAACTCCACCTGATCGTTGTCGAGCGGCTCCAGGCTGGCGTAGGCGTAGTAGTCGATGGTGGCGTTCAGCACCGCGCCGCCGAACTCGTCGCAGTAGGGAGAGACGTCGGTGCCGCCTCCGGCCAGGCCAAGTCGTAACGGTGCGCGTGAACGAATCAGCATGAAAGTCCCCCAGATCCAAGCTGAATTATAGGACTCCGCGGCCACCTGCGGTGGGGCTAAACGCGCTTCGCGCAGATCCAAGGATAAAGGTGCTGAGAAAGGGGGAAACATTGATTGCGCAAGGATGCAGGCCTGCGCTTCACTCTCAGCGAGCACCTAGCACCTAGCACCTAAATCAGTCCCGCTTCCGCCTCTGGTGCGTCGAGGGGATATTCATGTCCTCGCGATACTTGGCCACGGTGCGGCGGGTGATCTGGATGCCTTGTTTCAGAAGCATGGCGGCCAGGTGGTCGTCGGTGAGCGGCTTCTGCGGGTTCTCGTCTTCAATGAGCTTGCGGACCATGCGCTTGAGCACCAGCAGGGTGGTATCAGCGCCTTCCGGGCCGTTCGAGCCTTCCGAGAAGAAGAAGCGCAGCTCCAGCACCCCTTGCGGAGTGTGGGCGTACTTGTTGGCCACGGCGCGGCTCACGGTGGAGGGATGGACACCGATCTCTTCCGCCACTTCCTTGATCATCATGGGGCGCAGGGCTTCCACGCCGTGCTCCAGAAAGTCGGCCTGGCGGCGCACAATCACTTCGCAGGTGCGCAGGATGGTGCTTTTGCGCTGCGCAATGTTGCGCATCAGCTGCATGGCGGAGCGGAAGCGCTCTTTAACGTACTCTTTGACCTCGCGGTCGGTGTTGTCGGCGGCCAACATGCGGCGATAGCGCTGGCTGAGGCGGAGGCTGGGCATGTCTTCCTCGTTCATGGAGACAAACCAGTCGGCGCCATTTTTGAGGAAGACCACGTCCGGCTCGATGAGCCGGGTCTGCTCGCGGTTATAGAGGCGGCCGGGACGCGGGTCCAGGGTGCGGATGAACTCCAGCGCGTTCTGTGCCTCATCGGTGCTGACGCCGGCGGCTTTGGCCAGATCGCGGAGGTCGCGCTTTTGCAGCAGGGCCAGGTGGTTGTCGACAATGGTGGAGGCCAGCCGCATGCTCTCGCGCTTGGCATCCAAAGTGGCTTCCACCTCCGCGCGCATGCTGCCGTGGGGATTGTCTTCGTCGTGCTCGGGGCGCTTGGCGTAGAGCTGCGCAAACTCCTTTTCCTGGGCGCGGATCTGGAGCTGCAGGCACTCGCGCAGGTCGCGCGCGCCCACCCCGGCCGGATCCATGGTCTGCACCAGATCGATGGCGCGGCGGACCAGGTCCAGAGCGCGCGCAAGGGTATCGGGCGTGGGCTCGGGAGCGGCTTCCGTGCTGGTGTGCGGGGCGAGCAGGGCCCGAGCCAGCTCATCTTCGCTGGAGGCCAGGTAGCCATCCTCGTCCAGATTGCCAATCACGAAGTCGGCGGCCAGTTCCATTTCGCCGCTCAGGCTCAGAGCCCCCAGTTGCCACGCCAGGTGATCGGAAAGAGTGGTGGGTTGGGAGAGAAAGTTCTCAAACGAGGGCCTCTCGTTTTCCTCGAATTCCGGCTGCGTACGGTAGCCGGGATCCAGATATTCCTGGAAGTACGAGCCAAAGTCGACCTCTTCAAAGGGGTCCTTGGCTTCTGACGGGGGTTCAGTGGCAGAGGGGGCAGCAAACTCCAGTCGGTCCTCGCGCTCAACCTGTTCCTGGCGGCTGGCAACGGCGTCCAGCATGGGAACAGTCTCGTCAATCTCTTCCAGGACGGGATTTTCGACCATTTCAGCATCGATCATCTCCTTCAGCTCCAGCTTGTTGAGAGCCAGAACGCTGACCATTTGCATCAGACCCGGAGTGAGGATCTGGCGTTGCGTCACCTTGAGCGATAATCTGGGTTGAAGCAGCGCCATAGTTTCCTGTCGTTCCTTTTCGGACTAACCAAAGTTTAGCTGTGTAAGAAAAAGCTTAACGGGAAAACTGTCCGAATGCGAATCATCAATCCCGTAATGGGCCTGGGATGAGTTTTCTTCTTCGGTCTGGATCGGTTTGGAATTGGGTATTCCCCTTTTGGGGCTGAGGGGATGGACGACAGGGTCGCAGTTCTCAATGGCCATTAGATTGCGTAGGGAGGAGCCGGTGGCTGATTGTAGCGCCGGGCACCCGGCCACCTGCGGTGCCACCTGCGGTGGGGCCAGTGCGCTTCGCGATGCTCACGACGCCTTTGAACGGGGGGCGCGCCGTCCCTACGGGACTCCGTGGGTATTTTTGTGGAAGCTTTCCCCACCTTGAAAGGTGGGGCTACCATGTGCTGCGCCTACGGCGCGGACGTTGCCGGAGATGCGAGCGTTGTCGGCGGTTTGGGAACTACGTACGGCGGGGGAACTGCGTGCGGAGGTGGGAATTGCCGAGTCTGTTCGCATGGAAGACGCTTGGCAAGGTTCCAAGCAAGGCGAGCAAGAGTAAAGCCTCCAGCAGGGCCGGAGGCTTCACGGTAGGTGTGTTGGGATGGCTAGCGCACCAGCTTGGCCTGCAGCGCTTCCAGGGTCTGGCCCTTGGTTTCGGGGTAGAACATGGCCACCACAATCAGTTGCACCACGGTGGCTGCGGCAAAAAACAGGAAGGGCGTGCTCTGCCCAAAGCGAGTAACCACCACCGGGAAGATGAGCGCCAGAATGGTGTTCACGATCCAGTGGCTGGCGCTGCCAATGCCCTGCCCCTTGGCGCGGACGCAGGTGGGAAAGACCTCACCCAGATAGACCCAGATGACCGCGCCCTGCGAGAGCGCGAAGAAGGCGATGAAGCCGACCAGCAAGGCGATCAGCAGCGACTGATGACTGTTGGTGCTAAAGATCCAGGCCACGCCGCCCAGGCAACTGGACGTGCCCACCGCGCCCAGCAGCAACAGGCTCTTGCGGCCAAAACGATCGATCAGCGCCATGCCCACCAGGGTGAAGATCAGGTTGGTGAGGCCGATGGCGATGGCCTGCAGGTCGCCTGAAACCTGGCTGAAGCCAGCGGCCTTGAAGATGGTGCCCTGATAGAAGAGGATGGCGTTGACGCCGGACAGTTGATTGAAGGCGCCAATCGAGATGGCCAGAAACAAGGGCAGACGATACTTCCAGCGGAAGACCGGCTCATGCGCCACCGCGTGCTCGCTCTGCATGGCCGCCTGAATCTCCGCCATCTCACCGGCCGGATCGTTGGCACCCATCTGGCTCATGATCTCCAGCGCTTCACCGGTTTGCCCGCGGGCGATCAGGAAGCGTGGCGAAGGCGGAATGCCGAAGAGGGCGGCAAAGAAGATGAGCGCCGGAACGAGGGCCACACCCAGCATGACGCGCCACTCGATTGTGCCCAGCCCGGCCAGGCGGACAAAGTAGTTGGAAGCAAAGCCGAAGACAATGCCGGTGACCACCATCAACTGGAAGGTGCCGACCAGGCGGCCACGCCATTGGGCGGGCGCCAGCTCGGTGATGTAGACCGGACCGAGGACGGAGGCTGCGCCGATGGCCATTCCGCCGATAAAGCGGGTGGTGAGCAGCATGGGCCAGTCGAACGCAAAGGTACTGCCCAGGGCCGCCAGGATGTAGATCGCGGCAGCCCAGCGCAGCGCCGAGCGCGAACCCATGCGCTGGGCGAGTACGCCAGCCGCAAAGCAGCCAAGGACGGTGCCGATAGGCGAAACCGCAATCGTCATGCCCTTGGTCCAAACGTTCAGACCGTAAATGCGCGTCACCGTGTCAATGACGCCGGAGATGACGATCATGTCAATGCCGAACAGCAGGCCACCAAGGGCGCCGGTCAGCGTGGATTTCAGCAGTTTCGAGTTGGGTCGCATAGGGTTTTGTCTCTCAAGCTCCAGAGGATACTACGCGGCCCTATGGGAACGCTACCAGCCGTTGCCAACCGTGCCTTTTCCACAATCTTTCGCGGCAGTGACCAAAGTCGCTGGCGTGCGGCCGGGGCGGTTCTAGTCTGAGTAGGTCCTGAGGAGGTCAACACCCATGATCCATGCCGAATCCACCCTGCGCAGCATCGCCGTTGCCGATCCCACCGCCATTGCCGTTTTTGAACGGTTGAATCTGGATTACTGCTGCGGCGGCAACCGCCCGCTCGATGCAGCCTGCGCGGAAAGGAACCTTGCCGTTGCCGACGTGATTGCCCAACTGGAAGCCGCGCCTGTGGCAGGCACCGCGCGCGTACGCGATCTATCCCAAGAGCCGCTGGCGGCGGTGATTGCCGAGATTGTGACCACCCATCACGCCTATGTGCGCGCCCAGCTGCCGCAACTTCTGGCCATGGCGGCCAAGACGGCAGCCCAGCACGGGCCGCGTCACCCTGAACTGGTGGCGTTGCAGCAGATGGTTTCTGCTCTGGCCGAGGACTTGACGCAGCACTTGGCCAAGGAAGAGATGATCCTGTTTCCCTATATTGAAAAGCTGGAGCGGAGCCTGGCCGGCGGCGGCGATCTGCCCCATGCCTGCTTTCCCACCGTGGCCAGCCCCATCGCAGCCATGGAGCATGAGCACGAGGCGGCGGGCGCGCTGCTTGAAAAGATGCGCACCGTGACCGATGGCTACACGATGCCCGCGGACGGCTGTGCCACGCTGCTCGGACTTTACGCGGGCTTGCAGGCCTTTGAGCAGGATCTGCACCTGCACATCCATCGCGAAAACAACGTGCTGTTTCCGCGCGCCCTGGAGTTGGAAAAGAGTGCGATGGTGACCGCCTCGTAAGAAACTACTCCGCAATTCGAACAGACAAATGGAGCGACGAAAAGGTCCGGGCCTAAACAGGCTGCGGAAAAACTCCATTTCTCTCGGATTGTGAGTTCCTATTCCCTCGGGGGCTAAAGCCCCGTGTTGAAAGAATAGAACTTAACGTACGAGCTAAAGCTCGTACCCTTCAAAAAAGCCCTGAACCCCGAGTTTTTCCGCAGCCTGTAAAGGCCCATTGATTCAATCTCTCAATTCAGGGGCCTGAAGGCCCCTGCTCCTTCCACCCGTTTCGTCCCTTCGTGGGTCGGCGAAGCCGGTGGGGACTGATAAGAAACAGAAACACAAGTTCAACAAAAAAAAGATCATCGTGAAGTGTGTGCGAACCCACCCTAGCCGCAAAAACAAGTACGCGGCGAGGGTGGGGCACCCAAAGTTTCATCTCCCGTGGGCCGGCAACGCCGGTGGGAGACTCAACATAGGCTGAAACCGCAGAGTGGCGCACGGCTCCGGTCAGATTCCGGAGCCGCGCTTGTTGCAGGGCTGCAGTTGGCTAGATTTCAGCTGGAGTTTGTCCGGGCAGCACGGCCAGAACCCGGCAGCGATGCTTGTCGGCGGCGCTCCAGGCCAGGCTCATCTCGCTTTCAATGCAGGCGCAGTCGCCGGATTCCAGAATCTCCTGCATGCCGCCGGCGTCCAGTTGCAGCTTGCCTTCGAGCACGTAGACCACGCCGCTGACTTCGCGCAGGCATTCGGCGGCAATGGCGGGTCCGGGAGGGAACTCGATCATTTGCGCCACCAGCCCGGCCTGTTCGCCAATGGCGTTCAGGGGCGTGATCTTGATGGCGTCCGTGCTCCGGCCAGCGCCTTGAAAGTGTGCTTTGCGGGTGATGGAGAGCTTGTGCCGGGTGGGTTCAGAGAAGAAGTAGCTCATGCCAACCCCGTAGACACGGCTGATGGTGGCCAGCGTGGGCAGGGTGGGGATCATGCGATCCGTTTCCAGCTTGGAGAGCAGCGCAGTGGACAGTCCGGTTTCAGCCGCCAGGCGCGAGAGCGTCAGCCGCTTCTGGGTCCGCAGCGTTCTCAGCTTCAGACCGATGCAGTACGGTTCCAGCGCCCATTGTGCGTAAGAGATAGCTTTTGCCATAAGGGAGACTCTTTCAAATTGATAGAAATGGGATCTACTCGTTCACGACGGATAAAAGGATCGTAGTACAGGAACATCCATTTTGGACGCCCGGGGGCTTCAGAAGTCTGAAGTTTTTCGGAAGTCCCGGTCTCGCCTCGGATCGCGTCGCAACTGGACGGGCGAAGCGCGGAAGAGGATTGGTTCGAGGGGCCAGGAAACGGCCGGAAGATTCGAGCGGTTTCCGGAAGGGTGCAGACCTGAAGTTCATGGGTATCCCACCCATTTCCGCAAAGGGCACGGAAATGGATAGGGCACGGAAGTCGATACCAAAAGGGAAAATGTTCTAGCCTCGAACTGGAGGATTACAGGCCCTTGCCGGGCCGGCCACAGGGGGTGATCCGAGACCTTAAATCTACTTCAAGTTGAAGTTTACCATCGGGTTAGATAGTAACCATGCGGTGATTACCACGGGCTGGGAAAAATTCCGGGCCAACATCATCTCGAGGAATAGAACTAGACGATAATTAGATCATTCACAGAGAACCGTAATGGTATTCAATAAAATACGGTTGGAAGATTTACAGCAGTTGTATTTTTCTTGGATAGTCCTCCGAGCAGAACAGGATTGGCGCCTATGCGGCTCTCCGGCTGCCTCGAAGTGAGCACCAGGCCGTGAAGCGGGGACGGCCAGTAAGAGGGCGCGTTGGCTCAGGATCGTCTTCAGACAGCCTGTGAGCAGGTGCAGGGTACCGGGTATTCGTTTGGCAGTTTCAAGCTGGACGCTGACGGCACGTTGCGTCGTGGGGCGCAGACCATTCATCTGCCCCCCAAGGAGCTTGCGGCGCTGCGCCTGTTTTTGGAGAATTCCGGAAAAGTGGTGACGCCGCAGCAGTTGCGGGAAGCTCTGTGGGGCGGCGTGCACGTGACGGCTGACAGCGTTCCCAAGTGCGTATCTTCGCTGCGCGCCCTGCTGGAGCCCGACGACTGCATTCAGACGGTCTACAAACGCGGGTACCAATTCCTGGCTGAGCTAGTATCTCCGGAGCCCAAGGGCAGCTCCCAGGCGCCGCGGCTGGCCATTCTGCCTTTTGCCACCGAGTTTGGCGTACCGGAGCATCTGGGCGGTCATATTGCCGAGGAAGCCATGGCCCAGGTCAGCCGCGTCCGGCCGGCCTTGGCCGCGGTCCTGGCGCGCGACTCCGTGTTTACGTTGGCGCGGCGCGGGATGACGGCGGTTCAGGTGGGTCAGGCCATGCAGGCCGATCTGGCCTTGACCGGAACCATTCGCGCCCTGCCGGCGCATTTTCGCTTCCGCGCGGAGCTGATCCGCGTAGCGGACGGGACCCAGGTCTGGGTGGAAGACATGCTGGTAGAGCGGGCCCGGCCTGAGGCTCTGGAGACGCAACTGGCCCAGCAGCTGGTGTTCCGCTTAACGGGCTCGGCTACGGGCTCGTCCGAGCTCTCCATTGCCGCCTCGGCGGAGGTGCCTGTGGCGGCGGCTTCGCCCCAGCGGCGAGAAGCCTACGAAACCTATCAGCGCGCCCATTTTGAGTGGCAAACGCTGCAGCGGCATCGCATGCAGGACGGCTTGCAGCACCTGCTCCGCGCTACCGAGCTGGACCCCACCCTGGTGGACGCCTGGGTGGACCTGGTCAACCTGTGCGTGGCGCAGGAGTTCTTCGGATTCATGTCGCCCACCGTGGCCGCGGAGATTTGCAGCCGCGCGGTGGCGCAAATTCCCAACGTGGAGATGCGCGCTGAAAAGCTGCTGCCCGCGCTGGGCTGGATTGAGCTCCATGTCCACCAGGATCTGGGCGCGGCGCTGCGCCTGTTCTCGCTCTCCGAGCACCTGCCCCACGACCCCTGGGTGACGCGTTGCCGGGTGATGCTCTCGCTTAGCCGCCATCGCTTTGACGAAGCCATTGAGACGCTGCAGTCGGCCATTGCGCTGGACCCCTTCTCGGCGTGGCTGCAGGCTCGCTTGGCCTGGTCGCTGCATCTGAAGGGCGAGGCCGAGGCCAGCGTCAAGCAGGTGGTTCGCTGCCTGGAACTGTTTCCGGAGCAGGAAGCGTCGTCGCTGTACGGCTCGCTGGTGTTGGCCCACAATGGCGAAACCCGGAAGGCCGAAGAGCTGGCGGAGAGCTTGGCGCGGCGTTTGCCCTACTTTGATCTGGCCACCGCCGCGCATGCCTATACGCTGGCCGCGGCCGGCGAGCGCGACCAGGCCCAGGCCATGCTGGAGCGGCTGCAGTGGCTCAGCCGGGAACGGTTCGTGATCAGCTCCTTTACGCCGGCGGCTTGGGTGGCGGTGGGCGACCATGAGGCGGCGCTGGCTTCCCTGCGCACGGCCGAAAAAGCGCGCTGTCCGTGGCTCTTCCAGATGCTGGCCGATCCCCGCCTGAAGCCCATTGAGATGCGCGAGGATTTCCAGCGCATGCGCCGTAACCTGGCCCAGATGGAAGCCGACACCGACTACGATTAGGGTCCTGATGCGACTAGAGTTCTGAGGCAAAAGTTCACAACAGAACAAGCCGCCCATTTTCTGTAAAAACGCCGCGAAGCGGGTTTGGCCCCACCGCAGGTGGCCGCACCGCAGGTGCATGTGGGCTAGATCACACGGAACATGACCCCGGGAGCGGTAAACTTCCGTACGTTGTACTAGACTGATTCCAGAGTTTGCCTGCCTTTTTGCATGCTGTCCCAGCAGTGTTTTTCTGAGAAAGACGCTGGGGGAGAGTCGTAGCGCCTGGCATGCGCGCTCCAGCTTGGTCGATTTTTCTGAAAAGAAAGCAGCATGATGGCAGTTGATGAAGACCTTTGCACCCAGAGCCATGCAAGCGGCCCGGCACGGCCGCTGCTGAAGCTGACCGTTGGCGATTTGCTCACCCGGACCGCCTCGCGCTACCCGGACCGGTTGGCCGTAGCCAGCCGCCACCAGGGCCGCCGCTTCACCTGGGCCGAGCTGAGCGCGCAGGCTGACAACGTGGCACGCGGACTGTGGGCACTGGGCATCCGCCGCGGCGACCGCGTCGGCATCTGGTCCACCAACTGCATTGAGTGGCTCATGCTGCATATGGGAGCTGCCCGCGCCGGAGCCGCTCTGGTCAACGTGAATCCCGCTTACCGCTCGCATGAGCTGGGCTACACGCTGGAACGCTCCCAGATGAAGGTCCTCTTCCTCTGGCACAAGGACAAGCGCGCCGACTACGAAGAGGTGCTGGGCCGCGCACGCCATGGCCTCCATTTGGCCCTGGAGCACGTCATCTACTTCGACTCTCCGGAGTGGGAGCAGCTGCTCAGCGCTGAAGGCCGCCTGCCCGACCACGTGGCCATCGACGACATTGCCAACATCCAGTACACCAGCGGCACCACCGGCCTGCCCAAGGGCGTACTGCTCTCCCACCACAATATCGTCAACAACGGCCAGTTCCTCGCCCAGGGCTTCCACTATACGGAGCAGGACAAGATTGTCGTCCCCGTGCCCTTGTTCCACTGCTACGGTTGCGTGATTGGCACCATGACCTCGCTGAATACCGGCGCGGCGCTGATCCTGCCCAACTGGACCTTTGACGCCCACGCCACGCTGGAAGCCATCCACTACGAGCGCGCCACGTCTGTCTACGGCGTGCCCGCCATGTATGTGGCGGAGTTTGCGCTGCCGGAGTTCAAGACCTACGACTTCACCTGCCTGCGCACCGGCATGATGAGCGGCGCTCCCTGCCCCGTGGAGCTGATGAAGCGCGTGCTCGGAGAGATGCACATTGGCGAGTTGGTGATCGCCTACGGCCAGACCGAAACCTCGCCCGTGGTCACCATGAGCGACGCAGCCGACACCATCGAGGTCCGCGTGAACACCGTGGGCCGCGCCATGCCCCAGACCGAGATCGGCATTCTGTCCACCACCAGCGGCGAAGTGGTGCCCTACGACACCCAGGGCGAAGTCTGCGTCAAGGGCTACGCGCTGATGCAGGGCTACGACGGCGACCCCGCGGGCACGGCCGACGTGATCCGCGCCGACGGTTGGCTGCACACCGGCGACCTGGGCGTGATGCGCGCCGATGGCTGCATCCACATCACCGGCCGCAGCAGAGACGTGATCATCCGCGGCGGCGAGAACATCTACCCACGCGAGGTGGAAGAGTTCCTCTACACCAACCCCAAGGTGGGCGAGGTGCAAGTGGTTGGCATTCCCGAGCATCGCCTGGGCGAGGTGGTCTGCGCGTGGATTCGCCTCAAGCCCGGAGTGGAAAGCAGCGAAGAAGAAATGAAGGAATTCTGTAATGGGCAGATTGCATATTACAAGATCCCGACTTATGTCCGCTTTGTGACCGAGTTTCCGGCCACGCTATCTGGAAAAATCCAAAAATTTAAAATGCGGGAGTTTGAGATCGAAGCGCGCGGCCTGCAGAACGTAGCCAGCGAGCGGATGGCGTAGCTTCCATCCCCGGTCCCTAGCATTTGGGGACCGGGGAGACGATGAACCTCAACCTGCAGGTTCCGGTTCTCTTCAATTCCGGCTTCTGAAATTTAAGCGGCGCGGACGCGTTCGACGGCGAGGCGAAGGCCCATGGCTTTCAGAATGGCGGAGAGGCTGCGCAGTTCCGGATTGCCTTGCTCGGAGAGTGTGCGATAAAGCTGTGTGGGGTTGAGGTTGGCTTTCTCCGCCACACTCTGCACGCCGCCAAAGGCTTTGGCCATCTGGCGTAGAGCGATGAGCAATTCGCCTTGGTCGCCATCCTCAAGAATGCTGTTCAGCAACTCCAGCGCGTAGGCGGGATCTTGAATAAACTCCTCAGCCATCGCTTCATTGTGGTTTCTGTCTCTCATTGCTCCGCTCTCCCTTGCCAATCCAGCCAGTTCGCGCAGGCGCGGTCAATATCCGCATCCTGCGTCCGCTTATCGCCTGCGCAGAGCAGCAGGATCACCTTGTCTCCCGCGATAGCGTAGTACACCCGATAACCCTGCCCAACGTCGATGCGCAACTCCCAGACTCCGTCACGGCATGGCTTGTGATCGCCGAAGTTGCCCAACTCCATCCGGTTGACTCTGCGGTCGATTGCGATCCTCGCCTTCGTATCGCGAAGTTGACGACGCCATTCCATGAAGAGGTCTGTCCCGCTACGGGTCAGAAAATGGCGAATCTCGCACATGGCTGAATTATCGTTTATAAACGAACCCCTGTCAATTTCTTTGCCTCCCTGGGCAGGTGTCCCACGTCCCTCTGCGGAAGTCCAGAGCCACGGCAACCCAAAAAATGGGCAAACGCAAATTACTTTAGTTGCGCGCCGGGTTGAAAATGATTGTTGACGTACCGTGAATCTGGGGGTAGATTGATCTCGTACGGGGAAGGGGGAACAAGCAAAAGGATGCAGAGATACTCTTTGAGCAGTTCAATACACGAGGTTCCTGACGCTTCAGGCATCGCGCCCCAGACCCCAAGGTTACCTCAACGGTGAGGACTTTTCCGTTGAGACGTAGCCACCTTCTTTCACGTTGGAGTGCACGCACAGTCCCGATGGGTAGCGTGGCGATTCTTCGAATGGAGCGATGAAACTATCGCCCAAGAAGCCCGTTAACGGGTTTTGCCACCTTGAAATCGCGGCTTGGCGGCATGAGTGAAAAGGTCTGGGCACTCGCGGGGATGCGAGACCTTTGGCCTACAATCAACTCATCATCACGGTGGCCGAGACTTCGAGTCTCGGCCACCTTTGTTTTGCAAGCCATGAATCAGCCATGAAAAGGCCGGCATGCACGCGCACGCCGGCCCTTGTAATTACAGCAGAAGAGTTATGTGAACAGAATCCGCATGGGCGCCAGCGCGTTGTAGGTCTTGCACTCTTCGGCCAGCTCGCCGGTCACGGGATTGCGGGCGAAGACGGCAATCTGGTTGGAGTCCTGATTGGCCACCAGCATCCATTTCTCGGTCGGGTCGAGCACAAAGTTGCGCGGGGTCTTGCCGCCGGAAGGGGTGCGCTTGATCGGCGTCAGTTCGCCCGTGCGCGGGTCGGCTTTGAAGCTATAGATGAAGTCGTTGTCGCGGTTGGCAAAATAGACAAACTTGCCATCCCCGGTGATTACCGTGTCGCAGGCGCGGGTGGGGCCGGTGTAGCCCTCCGGCAGCAGGTTGATGCGGCTGGTCAGCGTCAAGCTGCCATCGGCACGATCCCAGCTGAGCACGTCCACGGTGGAAGCGATTTCGTTGATGGAGTAGGCCGTCTTGTTATTGGGGTGGAAGTGCAGCGTACGCGGGCCGGAGCCAGGTACGGCGTGGTAAGCGCCCGCGGGGGTTAGCTCGGCAGTGGCCACGTTGAGCTTGTAGATGTGGATCACGTCGCCGCCCAGGTCGTTGATATAGGCGTAGCGATTATCGAGCGAGAAGCTGGCAAAGTGGGCGTGGGCGCTCTGCTGGCGCGGGCTGGGGCCGTGCTGGGTGTAGTGCTCCTGCCAAACAATCTCACTCAGTTCACCGGCCTTCACCTTGTAACTGGCCGCGGTGCCGCCCACATAGTCCGCAGCCAGCAGCACGCGGCCGGTGCGGTCCAGCGCAACATGGCAGGTACCAACGCCAGCAGCGTTGGCGGCGGAGATCGGGGTGAGTTCGCCGTGGAGTTGACGGAAGCTGGCCACTTCGCCAGTGGGCTTGCCGTTGAAGTTATCCAGCTCGGATGCGGTGTAGAGATACTCGCCCATGGCGGAGCCCGCAATCCAGGCCACTTTGGGGACCTTGGCGGCCACGCCGGCCGGGGTAAGCGATGCGGCGACAGGGTCCCAGTGATAGGCCAGCAAGCCATCCGGCGCGAGCGAGGCTACATAGACCTTCTTGCGTTTGGGCGCGCCCGGCGCGGGGTGGCCAGAGGAGTGGGCATGCCTGGCGGCAAATCCGGGGCAGGCAGCCAGCGCGGCTGCCGAAGCGGCGCAAAGAAAAGTACGACGTGTAGTTTTTTGCATGGCATGAGCATTGTCGCCGATGGGGGTGAGGGTGCGCCAGAGCCTGAGCTGAGGACCTCGAGCGCGCGCCAACCGACCGACAGATCCGGCAACTCAACAGTGGCATCTCCTTCCCACCCATCCCGCAAAGGACGCGGGAATGGATGGGGCACACGAACAGTATTCAGTTGCCGGACCTAAAGTGCAGGGGGCATCGCGCGCGCGCTCCGCCAACTCCGCTAGAATGTCCACAGGGAGCAAGACGTGTCCCATTTCATTAGTTTTGTACGTATACCTGCCTTGGCTATTCGGGCACACATACGACCGCTGAACCAACTCGGCATTCTGGAGGAGGACGTGCTGCGGATGCGGGTGTGGCCGAATGACACCGATTTCAATCTGCACATGAACAACGCGCGCTACCTGGGCGTGATGGATTATGCGCGCACCCATCTGCTGGCGCGCACACGCATCCTGCAGCACGTGATCCGGGCGCGCTGGCAGCCCATGGTGGGCGCGGTGTGGATGACGTATCGCCGCTCGCTGCCGCTGTTTTCCAACTATAGTATTGCGTCGCGGATGATGTGCTGGGACGAGCGCTGGTTTTATATGGAGCAGACCTTCACCGGTGCTCAGGGACTGGCGGCGATTGGCTGGGTCAAGGGTGTGTTGCGCAATCGCGAGGGTATTGTGGAACCGCAGCGCGTGATCGATGGCGTAGCTCCCGGCACGCTCAGCCCGATGATGCCGGAAGCCATCGCCAACTGGAACGAGCTGACCCGCGAAAAGCTGCAAGCGGGAAGCTGAGCACGAGCTGACTCAAGCGGAGCAGCAGCCGGAGGAAGGCCTGATTGCCGCTGGAGCTCGCGCGCAGTTACGGTCTGCGCGCGATGAAGCAGGAACTCGTTCTGCCGTTCCAGTCTTGTGGAGTAAGACGCATGCCTCCTCCAATCCAATGATGCGGCGCGTAGCGCGTCTGCCGCACCGCAGGTGCTAGCCCAGTTTGAAGATCACATTGACGGTGGTTTCCACTTCCACGGGTTCGCCGTTCAGCAGGTAAGGCCGATAGCGCCAAGTGCGTACCGCGTCCAGGGCGGCCTGCTGCAACATGCCGTTGCCGCTGACCACATGCAGGTTCTGGATGGTGCCGTCGCGGGCAATGATGGCGGCCAGCACAACCGTGCCTTCAACATGCGCGGCGTGCGCAATGGGCGGATAGATGGGGAGGGTCTTGCGGATCAGCATGCCCGCCACAATCAGGCCGGAGACGCGCACCGGATGCGCAGGAGCCTCGACCGCCACGCGCGGCCGATGGTACTCGGGCATGCCTGGCAGAGATAATCCGTTCTCGGCTTCCATGGTGGCCACATTGATGGGCACGCCAATCTCCTTGCGGTCGGCAATGTAGATCTTGTCCGGAATGCGGGTGGGGGCGGAGAAACTCGCGACCAGGGTGTTGGTGCGCACCACAATCGCGTCTTTTGGTAACTCCACTGGCTTTGGTTGCTCCAGTTGCAGGGTGGGCATGGCGATGAGGAAGGGGTTGACCATGCGCGGCAGCGCCTGCGGAAGGAGCAGCGGAACCAGAACCATGGCCAGCAGAATGGTGGAGTTGAAGGCAAAGGTAGCTACCATCCATTTGTGGCTACCGGTGTGGATAACTCCCGCGGATGCAAAGGTGGAATCTTCAAACATGGCCGCCTCCAGCAGATTGAGTTAGCGGCCCGCTGGGGGCGTCGGAAGGGGTTTTGGGTGCTCAGGTTCCCTGCCGCTGCGCACGCATCTCTGCGTGGGGAGCGGACTTCAAGGCCCTTCGCAACTCCTCCAACGAACCACTGTGAAGTTATAGACACCGGCGAATGCAAAAGTGTTCCCAGGTATTTTTGGACTCTCTGGATGGAGTGTCTCGATGATTTCATCTGTTTTTGTGCTGCATCCCCGGCTGCCGCGCAACCATGCATTCCCGCAGGGGCTACCGTGCCCCTACAGGGCGCGATGTCGATTCTGAGCCGCCCACACCCAGGGCTGCGCGCGGCTTGCCCTGGGCTATTGGCACTGCGCCCCGAAGGGGCGCAAACCGAGGGCGGGATAGAGCAAGTTTTATCCGTCGTGGGTCGGCTTCGCCGGTGGACGACTGATACAAGACATAGACGACGATTTGCAGGAGACACGCCACTGCACTGGATGCGTGTAACTCGGCGTATAACTTACGCGCGCCCTGAAACTGGGGCTTGGAATTCGGGGTCGCTGCATGCAACGCGCGTACCGCATGGGCCCGGAGGGGCACGACGATAATAGCCCATGAAGCGCAGCCAAACCCTGGGTAGGGAGCAGGCAGGTTGCGGCGCCCCAGCGGGGCGCACGAACATCCTGGAAAGCTGAACGCAGGGCCGCTGCATGCCATGCCGCGCGAATCTCAGAGGATGCTGGGCCAGGGAACGCGAAACGGTCTGCCGCACCGCAGGTGCCTGCAGGTGCTGTAACCTTTCTACGACACTCCGCGTAAGAAGAAGTAGCGAGGGAAAGCGCCATGGACAGCAATCTGCTCGATGATTTCCGGCATGGTTCGGTGGATGCCTTCGAGCAGCTGTTCCGCACGCATCAGACAGCGGTCTATGGATGGATTCTGCGCATGGTGCGCAACCCGTCCGTGGCAGAAGAGCTGACCGTGGAAAGTTTTTGGCGGATCCATCAGGCGCATGCCCGCTTTGATCCCGCGCGCGGATTTGAGCCGTGGGCGCGTCGCATTGCAAGCCGTGCGACGCTGGACTGGATGCGGCGGCAGAGGCCGGAGACAGAGCTGACGGCGGAGGCCGCGGCGCAGTTGCCGGCGCGCTCCACCGGGGACGCTGCAGAGGCGGCCGAGGTGCGTGCGCAGTTGGAAGCGGCGTTGGCGCGTTTGCCGGCCAAGCTGCGCATGGCCGCCACGCTGGTGGTGGTGGAAGAGTTAGCGCACAAGCAAGCCGCCGAGGCGCTGGGCGTGAGCGTGACAGCGATCAAGGTGCGCGTGTTTCGGGCGCTGCGCAGGCTGCGCAAGGATCTTGAAGCCAGGGGGATAAGGCCATGAACACAGGTGAGGAACACATGACCGGCGATCAACGAATGTTTGATTTGCTGCGCCGTGCCGTGCCGAAGATGGACGGAGGCGCAGAGCCGAGCCGCGATTTGTGGCCGCAGATGCTCGGCAAGATGGCGGAGCGCACCGGCGCGCCGTGGTTGGACTGGGCGTTGGGCGGCGGCATTCTGGCCATTGTGGCGCTCTGCCCCTCGGCCGTGCCGGTGCTGCTCTACTGCCTGTAAACATTGAGCAAACATGCAAGCCTGGCGGGCTTGCCACAAGGAGAAGGACGATGAAGACACATCCGTATTTGCGCGCTTTTCTGGGGGGATTGTTTGTGCCGGTGCTGGTGTTGCCCGTGTTGTTGGCGGTGTTCATTGTGACGCGCATCGTGCTGCGCGTGCCGGTTCCGATCGAGCAGGGGTTGATCTTTCCCATGGCGGTGGTGCCCTCGCTGTTTGGGCTCTGGAACATGCTGTGGCTCGGCTCGCATGAGTGCACGCGGCTGCCGATCGGGGCACATGGCGCGCTGTTGCCGCTGCTGCTGATGCCGTTGGGCGCGACCACCGCCGGCTGCCTGGGCGTGTTGAGGCTGACGACCAGCGAGGCGGTCTGGTTCAGTGCCGCGCATGTGCCCTACGCCGTGATCGCGCCGCTGTTTGTGGCGGCGCTGGCTGGCTACTACCTGGTGTGGAAGTACGTGGTGGGGTTTCTCAATCGCGAACTGGGGATTGCGTAGATCTCGTGGCGATGGGTGGGGAAGGTGTGGCGTGAAAGACGCTTTCCCGCCGCGGAAAGAGCCCCCCGGATTGAGGGCTTTTTCTGCTTTGCCCGGCGCGAGTTGGCTTCTCAAGCCCCTCGCGCACGATGAACAAAATGGTTGAATGAAGAGGTTTATCAACAAAACCAGCAGGCTAGGTTCCGCTTCGCGGAAATCGCAGGTTGGGAAGTTGGCAGCAGTTCATTTCAGCCGCAACTCCTCGGGTCGAGTCTGACTGCTCCCAAGCAGTAGAATTCCTGCTTGCCAACCCAGCGCCGGTTCAGCCAATCTTTATTTTGCGTTGCACCGCAACATATCCGGCCCGACGCTGTTAGACAGTTCAGAGCCGCGGGAAAAACACCCCGCTGGCTGGCAAGTGCTGAGTTCGGAGCAAGGCTCCGGCTCCCTGGCAGGACGTTGGCCAGGCAGCACAAGGAGGATGCGATGAGGATCTATCGCGTAGTTCTGTTCGGATTGGCTTTGGCGTTGGCGGCTTGTGTTACGGCTCGCGCCCAGGTGGCGGTGGGCATCGGCGTCGGACCGGTGGTTGCTCCGGTTCCCGTCGAGTACGGCACCGACTATGGCTACTGGGGCGAGCCTCCGGTGTGCCAGTGGGGCTACTACCCCTACTATCCCTATACTTGCGCCCCCTACGGATACTACGGCCCGCAATGGTTCATGGGCGGATTCTTTATCGGCGCGGGCCCCTGGTACCACTGGGGCTGGGGCCATCGTGGCTGGGGCCGTGAGGGCTGGGGCTATCGCAGCAACTACTTGGGCCGCGGCGGCGGCTATGGAATCAGCCGCGCTGGTGGCTATGCCAACTCCAACGGCGGCCGCATACCCTATGCAGGCAACACCCTGCGCGGCGGCGCCCCACGCAGCTTCTCCAGTAACGGTCAGAACTCCAGCGGAGCCCGCAGCTTCAGCGGCGGCGCCCCACGCAGCTACAGCGGCGGCGGAGGTCACATGAGCTCCGGCGGCGGCCATGGCGGCGGCGGTCATCGATAAACCTCTACCTCCTGAAACAGAAAAACCCCGTCTGCTTGGCAGGCGGGGTTTTTCTTGGGGCGCTCCAAGGCGCTATGCCGGTTCTACGAGTGGCTGTGGTAGCTCTCCGGTCCCGCAATCACCAGGCCGCTGCGCTGGCGGCCATGGATGTACCAGCAACACCAGCGCGTCTCAAACTGTTGCTGGTTGCGGCTTGCCATCAGCTCCCGATAGGTGAGTCGGCCGTAGAGATAGATCTTGTCTTCCCAAGTATCCACCCGTTCCAGGCTGCCATCGGCCACGCAAAGCTGCTTCACATCCTCGCGGCCAAAGGTTTGCAACACCACCGACTCGGCGGGCAGCAGCACGATCGGCTCAAACACATCGCCCGGCAGCGGCTTGCGATACTCCGGCTCCGCGGGCAATCCATCTTCGTTGGCGGCAATCCGCGCCCCATCGTCGGAGGTGACAATCCGGGCCGGGGTGCGCCCGCGATTGGTGGCCACCACGGAGAACGCGTTTTCCACCGTGCGCGAAGGTTCTGTGGAAATCAGCACCCAGGGCCTGTCCGCTGCCCGCGAGGCCTGTGATTCCGCCACCGCGGCGTGTGCCGCACTGGCTGCCGCGTCGGCCGCGGCCTCGGTGGCGCGGGTCTGCCGCTCAATCTTTTTCAACAGGGAGATGGCGATCGCAATGCCCGCATAGCCGGCTAGGGCCAGCAGCAGGTTTGCGCCCCACGCAATCCGGTCCTGCAGCGGCCAGCCATCTTCCTGCACCTTGTTCTCGGTTGCCACGGAGATCTGCTGGGGCTGCATCTCCGCAGGCGTTGTCTTAGCGGCCTGCGCCACTGCGCCTGCTGTTCCCGCGGCACCTGCCACAAGCATCCACGCCATTCCAACCATTACCCATCGTTTGCGCATCATGGCGCAAATGTAACACAAGATATGCGCAGACCAGAGCGAAACCAGAGACTGTGTGTTCTGGCAATCCTCTGTACGGTCGCCGCTCCCTGGTGGTCGCGTCGACTCGAATGGATTGGTTTCGGAATCCAGCAACTCTGTTTTTGCTATAGAGTCGTGCCCTGTTACAGAGCAAGCAGCCAGATTGGGGAATTGAAAGGCTGCCGGATCAATCTTGATCTTCGTCTTTTTGAGAGGGTGCAGACCCAAATTTGTAGGTGTCCCACCCATCTCCGCAAAGAACGCGGAAATGGATGGGGCACGGTGCTTCTATTTGTAGGCAGGGGATAGAAGTTAATCCACCGTCAGGTTCAACGTGGCCGTTGCATAGTTGCCGGAATTCGACAGGTCATAGCCTTCCACCGTAACCGCGTAGGCGCCGGTGGGGACGCCTGACGTGCCTGCGGAAACCGTCATGGTGGAGGGCACAAGCGTCACCGAGAAGGTACTGGCCGAACCGGTGGACGAGCCCGCACTGGACCCGCCGCAACCCGTCACCGCAAAGCCGACCACGGCAAACACCGCAATCGCCACCAGACCGCGCACTCTGCGGAAGCGCCACCCGACGAGCGCGGCCAGCAGAAATCCGGCCACACTGAAGCCGGCCGTTTCAATGCGGTTCGCCTGGCCCGTGCGGGGCGTGTGGTTCGCGCCGACCGCCTGGGTTGGGGCCGCGCGGAAGGCCTTGGTGCTCCCGCTGCTGGTGGCCACGCCGGCGCAGGTGTTGGCACCCAGGTACACGGTCAGCGTCTTGGCCACCGCGCTGGTTCCGCTCACGCTGGCGCTGGAGATGGTGTAGCAAGCGTAGCTCTGCAAGTAGCTGCTGGTGGTGTTCAGCGCAAAGGCCACCGTCCCGGTGTAGCCGTTGGAGGGCGTAACCGTGACCGTGCTGGTACCGGAGCCGCCGTTACCCGTTAGGGTGGTGGAGCCGATGGTCACCACCACCGCTGAGTTGGAAGCCGCGAAGTTTGTGTCGCCCGAGTAGGTGGCCACAATGGTGTGGGTGCCTGCGGTGGAGGATGCAAAGCTGTAGCTTGCCTTGCCCCCGCTCAATGCCGACGCGGGAGTGAGCAGGGTTCCATCCACCGTAATCGCCACGGTGCCGGTGGGCGTGCTGGTGACGGAGCTGGACGCGGAGGCCACCGTGATGGTGATGACGTCGGCCGCGCCTGCGGTCGGTGTGCTGGTTGCCGCCACCAGCACGGTGCTGCTGGCCGTCAGCGTTGAGCCGCCGGTCGCGGGCCACGCCGTCAGCAGGTTGTAAAGGTCGACTGAGCCCAGTCCGCTGGCCTCGTCGTAGCCGGTGGTGGCGAAATAGGCCGCGGCTCCGGCCGTGGTGCAGTAGGTGGACCCGGCGGTACAGGCATTGGAGCCGCTGGTGATGTCGTGGAAGGCCGAGGCATAGGTGGCCGAGTTGGCCGCCAGGGTGTAGAGCGTGGAGTTTACCAGCCCCTGCCCGGTGGAGTTCTGCTTCTGGTTCACAATGGCCAGCATCCCGGCAAAGATCGGGGCCGCAAAGCTGGTGCCGCCGGCCACGGTCAGATACGTGGCGGTCGAGTCGCGGAAGCCATTCGAGCAGCTGCCGGTGATCTTGGTCGAGGTTGTATCGCTGGAGCAGTAGAGGTAGCCCGCATTGCTCGGGGAGGAGTCCAAGGAGAGATCCGGCACCAGCCGGTAGCCGGTCGCGTAGTCAGGCGCCGAGGTGATCCCGGTAACGCCTGTTTGCCACGTGGGCCGCCTAGTCAAGACGCTGACTCCGCCGCCACCGGACGAAAGGCCGCCGGTCGACGAATCGTCGTTCCACACCTGCTCCGGAATGTAGCTCCGCAGGGAGCTGATCACGTCCGAGCCGCTGGCCGCTGTCCAGTAGGTGGAATTGCTGGCCGCCGTGTCGCTGGATGGAAACTCGGTGCCACCCATCGCCGTAACATACGCGCTGGAGGCCGGATAACTAACCACCACGGCTTGGCCTTGCGCAGTGGTCAGGCCAGTCTCTCCGTAGCAGGAGGTGGAGCCGTCGTCGCCGGAGGAAACAATAATGCTCTGCCCCTGCACCGCGCCCTGCCTCAGAGTGCTTTCCAGAGCGCTGTAGTCGCCGCCCATCTCGGTCTCGCATGCGCCGTAGCTCAGGCTGATAATGGGCGCGATGTTGGTATCCACCGCATAGGCCATCGAATCCCACACGCTGTAATTGGTGCTGCTGCCCACGTAAACCAGATAGATGGTAGCGCCCTTGGCAATGCCGCCGGAGTACTCCAGGTCGAGATCGGATTCCGACTCATCGCCGGTAGAGATGGCGGCTGAGCCGGAACCCGGCACCAACACCAGCGTTGGATCCTTTACCGTCAAACCGGCTGCGTTTTGAAAGGCTTCAATGTCCGTGAGGTAAACCTTCGACTGCCCTATCACGGCAATGGACTGGCCGGATCCCGTGTAGCCCGCGCTGTAAGCGGAGTTGATGTCGTAGAGGGTAGCAACGTCTTTGGGGGTCAGATAGTGGCTGCCGCTCTGGCTAGAGGTGAACATGGTGCTCACCTTGCTGTCTGCCAGGCTGCGCAAGCGCACATGCGGACGGGGCCGGAAGTCGTGCAGGTTACGCACCGCGCCCACCACGCCACTCAGGGCAGAGGGAATGTTAAGAGGCGAGGCGTTGGCGTAGTGCAGCTCCGACCCCACCAGGTAGCGATGCATTTGGGTGCCAAAGGCCAGCTCCACCTGCGCCACGGTGCCGGAGAAACTGATGCTGGTATGGCTGGCCGCAACCCGGTCGATCGAGAAGCCCTGCTGCTCCAGCCAGCTCTGGATCTTGGCCAAATCGCTGTCACTCACGCCAAAACGGGCGGCATAGGTGGCCGGGGTCAGCCACTGGTGGTAGTAGGGCGAGCCCGGCGTCTGCTGCGCTTGGAGCAGCGCATCCAGATCCGCCTGCTGCGCAGCGGTCAGGCTGAAATGCAGGGTCATGCCCGCAAGCCGCGTATCGCCCGGCAAACTGCCCGCGTCGTTCGCGGCCCGTGCATGGGGATTGGCCGATCCGGCCAGTTGCACCGCCGCTAGTGTGTCAATCTCTCCACTCACCCGATTCGCGACCGTCTGCGCGGAAACCACCGCGCATCCCGCAAACAAGACAAACGCAGCACGAATCCAATTCCGCGTAGCTCCCATGGAAACACCTCTACTTTGTTAGACGACAATGGGCGCTGAGTATATTCACTGGATCGACCAATTTCGGAGCCTTTCCTGCCAAAAATGCGGAAGGTGGGCGCAGGGGCAGGATTCCTTGCCCGCAAAAAATAAAAAACGGCGCCGCAAGCGCAGCGCCGTTTCGTACTTTCACTTCCTCCGAGGGTCAGAGACCTACGGCCGGGGTGGTCGGCGCCTGGTCGGCCGGGGGTGCGGGCAAGTCAGCGGGCGGATTGGCCGGGGGGGGCTGCGGCGTGCTGGCCGGCGGCGGTGGCGGCGCCGGGGGTGGCGGGGCGGCG
>Ga0181529_10001058_pt1 | contig 37695 bp, 24 predicted proteins | sample PEATcosm2014_Bin_36_FD_119763 | JGI IMG/M metagenome (GOLD analysis project Ga0181529, IMG submission 119763) | Peatland microbial communities from MTU Mesocosm Facility, Houghton, MI, USA - PEATcosm2014_Bin10_30_metaG | ecosystem: Environmental > Terrestrial > Soil > Wetlands > Peat | place... | reverse complement strand
TGTTCGTTGGCGTTCCGGTGAAACTCGGCGCCGCGGGAATCGAGAAGATCTACGAGATCCAGCTCACCGATGCCGAAAAAGCCATGCTGAAAAAGAGCGCCGACGCCGTACAGGAACTGGTGGACGTACTCAAAGCCAGGCAAAAGTAGCGTACGCACTCGTGCGTGCCGCGTCGCGACTCGTCGCGATGCCCGGCGGATCGCGAAAAATGTCCGGACGGCACGCTAGACCGCGTACGCCGCCGCTATTTACCGCCGCGGCTGCTCCAGTCGCGAATCTTCTCGATCTCGGCGGCCGGAATGTGCAGAAACTCCAGGAATTCCTGATGCTCCCCCGGCGCCGACTTCTCGAACTCGGCGTGCCAGCGGCGCATATCGTCTTCGGTGAAGCCGGCGGATTTCATCACGGCGACCCATTTTTCTTTCGTAACCATTGAGAGTCTCCTCGGTAGAACGTTGGTCCGGAGCAATCGCGCGATGGCTTGCTGGTGCTCGCGGAGTTGTTGAATGGCGGCGCCCAGTTCCACCATCCGGCGTCGCAGTACGGCGGCGGCGCTGGCGGTTTGCGGGGCGTCGAGAATGGAGCGGATGTCGGCGAGCGTCAACCCGGAGTTGCGGTACGCGCAAATCTGCCGCAGACGTTCGAGATCGGCCTCGGAATAGAGCCGGTAATTGCCGGCGGTCCGGCGAGGACGCTTCAACAGGCCGATGGATTCGTAGTACAGTACTGTGCTGCGGGCCAGATGGCAGGAGCGCGCCAGGCGTGTGACGGTCAGCGGCATGGTTTCAGTATCAACCCTGAAGTTCTAGACAGGTCAAGCATGGGCAAGCATCCTCGAAATTCGCAGCTCTCCGTTCTCTACGAAGACGACGCCGTGGTGGCGATCGACAAGCCGGCCGGGCTTCCGGCTGTGCCGATTCCAGGCTCCCGCACCGCGTCCGCCTGGTCGCTGCTCGCCGCCGCGCTTCGGTCCCAGCGGCAAGGCTGCTTCGTAGTGCACCGCATCGACCGGTTCACTTCCGGAATCCTCCTCTTCGCCAAGACCGCCGCCGACCGCGACCGGCTGGTCCGGCAGTTCATGGCGCACACTCCCGAACGCCAGTACCTGGCCGTGGTGCGCGGCCATCCCGCCCCAAAACAAGCGACCCTGGTGCACTATTTCCGGCGCGTTGGCATGGCGCAAAAGTTACGGACGGAGGCCGACCCCGCAGCGGCCCGCGCCGAGTTGCGATATACCGTCGAGCGCCCGCTTCGCAACGCCGCCTTGGTGCGGGTAACACTGGTGACTGGCCTGCAGAATCAGATCCGGGCGCAGTTCGCGGCCGTCGGCCACCCCGTCGTCGGCGACCGCAAGTACCACGAGGCGGAAGCGTCGGAGAAACTGATCTCGCGCGTCGCTCTGCATGCCACCCATCTTCAGTTTGTGCATCCGCGCACCGGCAAGAGCATCGCCGTCGATTGCGATCCGCCCCACGACTTTCAGAGCCTGGTTCAACGCTTGTCGCCGAAGCGGTAGCGTTATGCTGCCTTGTGGTGGCCATCGTCGAGAATGGCGGCCTCGCCGAATTGAACAAGCCGGTTCCCCAGTGGCTGCGCCCGTTGCTGCCGCGTACGCCGCCGATATCCAGGCGGCATTGAAACACACGCCGCCCCTCACGGTGACGGCGCCCGACACGCTCACGGCGGCGCCGGAGCGGCCGGCGGGAGCACCTGTACTCACAGCCCCATGCGGCTCTTCAGCGCCAGGAAGCGGGGTTCCGCGCGCAGACCGGCGAGCATGGGGTCCACGGCCATGAAGTTGAGATCCACCACGCGCTGCTCATAGGCGCGCTCCAGGGCATCCAGGGCGCGCGGGTAGTCGCCCAGGGCGGCGTAGACATGGGCGAGTTGCACGCCGCCGTCGGAAGACTCGATCTCCCGGGCGATGTTCGCGGCTCCCTCTTTCCTGCCGGCGCGCGCCAGCGCGTAACCCGTCGGACCGAGAATCCACGAGTCGCGGCCCAGCGCGCGGATGGCCTCTTCGAACTCGGCGATCCCCGCCGTGGCGTCACCCTTCATGGTAAGGGCTGCGCCGAGGGGAACGTGTGCGTAGGCGAACTTCGGATCGCTACGCAGCGTTTGCCGCGCCGACGCGATGGCATCGTCGTAACGGCCGGCGCATTCCAAGGCCACAGCCAGATCGTTACCAATTGCATAAGAGAGCGGGTCTAGAACCCGCGCTGCGCGGATGTGTGCGACGGCCGCATCGAACCTGGCGCGCGAAACCAGCCCCAGGGCGTACTGGATATGGGCGCGGGCACTACTTGGATTGATCTCCAACGCGCGCTCGAAATCCCGCTCTGCACTGGCCCAATCGTGGTCGAAGACATAACTCAACACGGCCAGCGAAGCCAGGGTTTCCGACGAAGCCGGATCGAGCTGGAGCGCACGCCTGCCAGCACTCCGGGCCTTGGACATAAGTTCATCCACGTCGCCCTCCTGGTCGAAAGCCATGAGGGTGTATGCGGTCGCCAAGCCTGCGTAGGCTGGCGCATACCCGGGATCCGCTCGCGCCGCCTCTTCCAAAAACTGGATGCTGCCGGCGCGGGTTGCGGGACCCTTGTTCAATAGATATCTTCCCTGCCAGTAGGCTTCCTGGGCGCCGGGCAATGGCGCGCGGATCGCGGATAAAGAAGCCGTTGTTTCCCGCTTGCCGGTCGTCTTTCCGAATGCCTGGCGCACCGCCCGGACAATCTGCTCCTCGAAAAGCGGCACGTCCCCCGCCGCTCCCTCCCAGCTTTCCGACCATACGTCGAATCCGCTGCCGGCATTGACCAGTTGCGCATCGATCTTCAGGTGGTCCCGGTTCCCGCGAATGCTCCCTTCCAGCAGGACGCTCGCGCCCAGTTCCCGGCCCACCGAGCGCGCGCTGATGTTCTTTCCGCGAAACTGGAAGGTCGAAGTGCGGGCCACCACCCTCAAGTCCGGCCACCGGGCGAGCGACGTCATCAGGTCCTCGGCAATGCCTTCCTCCAGGTAGTCTCTTTCCGCCGCGCCATCGAGAGACGCGAACGGCAAAACCGCGATCGATGTGGGAGAGGTCCGCGCCAACCAACCGAATGTCCCCAGCGCGGCTGCCGCAGCCAGGACAACTAGTACCGCCGCTGGCAACAGCCACCTTCGCCACCGCGGTCCGGCTACGCCGCCGGATGGGCCGTTCACGGGACGGAAGGCAGGCACATAGGCGCCCGGCGGGAAGTCGATGATCACGCCATCCTGCAGGCCCTCGGTCCGGTAGTACTCGCGCAGCCGCCTGCGAAGATGGGTGGCGTGGACCCGCACCACCGAGTCGCTGTGAGAATCGAAGTCGCTTCTGCGGCCGAAAACCCGGACCGCCAGGACGCTTTCCTTGATGCCGTCCGCCCGTCCTTCCAGGCTCTCTTCCACCACGAAACGCAGCAGCCGCTGCACTTGCAATGCACCCGCAAAGGAGGGAGAAGCCAGGATCTTGTCGAGGTGCTCGCGAACCTCGCGGGGATCCACTCCCACGCGCGGAGTCAATGCGGAACCGGGCACCATGGGTTTAAAAGGGAACGCCGACATCCCAAATGTATCCTGTTTCTTCCGGAGTTACAAGAAGCTGAAAGAACGGGAGTTTAGCACGTTAAATACAACTTTTAACGACAAGTTCCGCACAAATAGCGGGTAGAATCGCTGGCGTGAACGCGGGCACGGGCTGCCTGCGCCGCGAAGAAGAGAACTGAAAATGAGCTCATCGTTGAAGGGACTTCTACTAGTTGACGCGGTGGTATTGCCGCAGCAGATCCGGGTGACCAGCAGCGCACTGGGGCAGCTTCCCCTGGCCGGACTTCTGGCTGTCGCACTGCTGTCGGTGCCGGCGGCGATGCAGGCCGCTTCGCCCGAAACCCGCCGGACCGGCGCACCGCCGATTCGGCCGGGCCACACCGCGCTTCCACCGGCGGCGCGGCAGACGCACGCCCTGGCGCAATACCGACAACTCCCCCCGTACTTCGAGCCGAACCTCGGACAAAGCGACGCGCAAGTGCAGTTCCTGGGCCACGCCGATGGGTATAACATGTTCCTCACATCCAGCGAAGCAGTACTGGTGCTAGCGCGGGCAAAAGACTTTGTTTTGGGGCCGAAACATGAGCCGCAGCCGGTTTCCTGGGAACAGGCGTCCGTCCACATGAAGTTGGAGGGCGCCAATAGCGCCGCGCCGGTGAAAGGCCTCGAAAAACAGCCGGGGATCAGCGCCTATTTCGTCGGAAGCGACCCCAAGAAGTGGCAGCCGGAGGTGCCACACTACGGGCGGGTGGAATACCGGGGGGTCTACCCCGGCGTGGATCTGGTGTACCGCGGACACAAGCAGGCGGTCGAATTCGACTTCGAGGTGGCGCCCGGGGCCGATCCGGCGCAAATCCGGCTGGCCTACCAGGGGGCCGAAAAGCTGCGCGTGGATGCGTCCGGCGACCTGGTTCTCACCACGCGGCTGGGCGATCTCACACAACACCGTCCGCTGGTGTACCAGGAAATCGCGGGCAAGCGCGTCGCAGTAGCGGCCAGCTACCGGCTGGAAGGGAGCACAGCGGGCATCGAACTGGCGGCGTACGACCACAGCCAGCCCTTGGTGATCGACCCCGCCACTACACTCCCGTCCATCACGCCGGCCTACTCCACTGTGGTCGGCGGTACGCAATACGGTACGACCACCTTTTACGGGGTGGCCGTCGATTCGGCTGGCGCCGTTTACCTCACCGGCGAAGTCTTTTATCCGAACCTCCCCACCGTGAATGCTTACCAATCCACCCCTTCGGCGGCTGCCGCATTTGTCATCAAGCTGAATCCCGACGACGGGAGCGGCGCGGTCACGCTGGCGTATTCGACCTATCTCGGCAGCAGCCTCAGCGTCGGCGAATCCATCGCCCTCGATAGCACCGGAGCGGCCTACGTGGGCGGCTACACCAACTCGACCAGCTATCCCACCCTCAATGGCCTTTCGGCGGCCAACGGAGGATCGCCTCCCTCCGGTTCCACCGACACGGGATTTGTGACCAAGTTGAATGCCTATAGCGGCAGCGGATCGGTTTCGTTAGCCTATTCCACCTTCCTCGGCGGAGCCACCGCCGACGGCCTGGCGACTTATGCGAACGGCATTTACGGCATTGCGGTGGACAGCGCCGGCGCGGCATATGTCACGGGCACCACTACCACGTCGGACTTTCCGCTGGTCCTGCCCTATCAATCCACTCACTACGAGAAACTAACGGGCAACAGTATGACGTGCGGGGGCGAAGACGCGTTCATTTCCAAAATCAAAGCCTACAGCGGCTCCAGCGCCGTATCGTTAGCCTATTCGAGCTATTTCGGCGGACGCGACGTCGATTATGGCACGGCGATCGCGGTGGACCAGTATGGCGCTGCGTATATGACTGGCGTAACCAACACCTGGTGCCTGTGGGCAACCGGAGATACGAACCCCTCGAAGTTCCCTCTCGCCAACGCCTACCAGTCCTCCATTGAGCAAGGATACGGCAGCGCGTACGTGGCGAAGTTCTACGCGAACGACGGCTCCGGCTCCAGTAGCCTTACGCTGGCGTACTCGACCTATCTCGGCGGGAGCTACTCCGATTACGGCTACGCGATCGCGGTGGATTCCAGCGGGTCCGCCTACGTCGGCGGGCTTACCGGTTCCACCGATTTCCCAACCGTCAACGCCTACCAGTCGGCCAATTACACCGGCAACTCCGGCCGCCATGGAACGGGATTCGTCACTAAGTTCACGCCCGATGGCACTGGCTTGGTGTACTCCACCTATCTTGGCGGCAGCACCTTGGATACCGCGTCTGAGTATATTACTGGCGAACAGGATGTCGTCCGGGGCGTGGCGGTGGATAGTCTGGGTGCGGCCTACGTGGTGGGTTTTACGCAGTCCAGCGATTTTCCAGTCTCCAACGCCTACCAATCGACGAGTGCCGGGAATCTCGATGCCTTCCTTACCAAGTTCAACCCCAACGACGGCTCCAAGACGCTCACCATGGCTTACTCCACCTTCCTGGGCGGGCCCGACGAGGATTACGGCTACGCGGTGGCGGTGGGTGCGGATGGCGCGGTCTATGTGGCCGGACTGGCGGACTGGCCTTATGAGGGCTTTCCGCTGGCGAATTCGTACATGTCGGTGACCGGCGCAATGTACGGAGACGGCTTCGTCACCAAGTTCAATCCCGCCTTGCTGATGGTCGCCAGCGCCCATACGGGAAATTTTTCGCAAGGCCAACAGGGTGCCACCTACACCCTCACCGTGGCCAACGCCTCGAATGCCTGGGGGCCGACCTACGGGACGGTGACCGTGACCGAATCCCTGCCTTCCGGACTGGCGCTGGTCTCGATGAAGGGCACGGGCTGGTCGTGTTCGAGCAACTCGTGCACGTGCGGCGATGCGCTGCCACCCGGATATAGTTACCCGGTCATCACGGTGACGGTGAACGTGTCCGCCGGCGCGGCGTACACTCAAGTGAATGCGGTGAGCGTGTCCGGCGGGGCCTCGAATCCGGCCGGCGCGACCGACTCGACAACGGTCCTACCCGTTACCGCCAACGCCACCACCACCACGGCCAGCACGCCTTCCGCGCTCACTTACAGCACCGGCGCCCAGGGCATTACGCTGAGCGCCACCGTTACCAGCACCGCGGGGACGGTCGGCGGTGGCTCGGTGTCGTTTACGTTGCTCGGCATCACGGTGACTGGCAGCGTCACCAGCGGATCGGCCAGCGCCAGCTTCACGGTCCCCGCCGCAACGGCAGCCGGCAGCTACACCATTTCCGCCACCTACGTTCCCGGCACGGGCTTCGCGGCGAGCGGCGACACCAGCAAGTTGCTGACGATCGGCCAAGCCACGCCGGTGATCACCTGGTCCAACCCGGCCGATATGACTTTCGGTTCCGCCCTCAGCTCTACCCAACTGAATGCCACCGCCAACGTCGCCGGCACGTTCGCCTACAACCCGGCGTCGGGCACGGTACTTGCGGTGGGCACGGGGCAAACGCTGTCCACCACCTTCACGCCCGCCGATACCACCGATTACACTTCGGCCGCCAAGAGCGTGATCGTCAACGTGACGCAGACGGCCTCGCCGGCGTCGCCCGCGCAGATCGTAGTGACCAAGACCCTGGCGCGCAATGGCAGCGGCCAGGTGGTGACGACTCTGAACATTTCCAATACCGGCGGCACCGACGCTCTGAACGTGCAACTGACCATCGGCAAGATCGGCGCCACGTCCGGCACACCACTGCCCCAGACACTGGGAACCGTGGCCAAAGGCGCGACGGTAACCGCCACGCTGACTTTCCCGGCCTCGGTTGGCGCGTCAGTCGCCGCGGCCTCGTTGACCGTGGGCGGCACCTATGCGGGAGGCTCGTTCAGCACCGCGAGCCGGATCACTCTTCCATAGTTGCAAACGGTTCGCGGAGAATCCTCATGAAGAACGTCGTTCCGATTCTTGCCATCGCTCTAACGGCCGCTTTCACGGCTCACGCCGGAGTCATCACCATCACTCTCGATTCATCGACGTTGAGCGGCGCCTCCGGGAGCGTGCTGCACTTCTCCGGGACGCTCACCAATACCACCGGCGCTCTGGTGTACCTGAACGCCGACAATATCAATTCGTCGCTCCCCGACCCCACCGCGATCGATGACAGCCCATTCTGGAACAACGCCCCCGTATCTCTCGGCGCGAATGGGACCAGCGGCGACATCGGCTTGTTCGACGTCACCATCCTCGCTTCCTTTGGTGTAGGGAGCTATCTCGGCACTTTCATGCTGCTGGGCGGCGCGGGCGTGGACTCGCAAGACATCCTCGGCGCGGCCGACTTTACGGTGAACGTCACCGCGCCGACGCCCGGAGGCGCCGCACCCGAGCCGGAGACGTTACCGCTGCTCGGCGCCGCCACAGGCGCGCTGCTTGCCTGGAAACGATTCCGCCCGGCTGTCCGATGACCCCAAACGAGGCGCCCGGTTTGGGAATCGCGGAGCACCACGAGGTTCGCCGCCATCTGGAGACAATTCTGGCGTCGAGGGCGTTCCGCAATGCCCCGCGCGGACAGCAGTTTCTGCGGTTTGTGGTCGAGGAGACCCTGGCCGGCCGGGCGAGTGACATCGCGGAACCCGCGGTGGCAGCCCAGGTATTCAACCTGCGCGCCAAGTTCGACCGGCGGAACAACTCGATCGTCCGCGCCGAAGCCTCGCACGTGCGCCGCCGGCTGCGCGATTACTACCTAAACGCCGCCAGTGCGGACTCCGTGGTCATCGAGTTACCCCGAGGAGGGTATGTGCCCGTCGTTCGTATCGTCGCCGGAAGCAGACCGCCGAATGCCGGCCTGGGTCGGCTTGCCGCATGGATGTCGTTGTTCCGGCCGCGAAGAAGCGGGCCGCGCGAGTAGGACGTCTACTTCGCCGGTCCCCGAAGCGCAATCCCCAACTCCCGCAGATTCCGCTCCGGCACCGCCGATGGCGCCTCGCTCATCAGGTCCGTCGCGCGCGCCGTCTTGGGGAACGGAATCACGTCGCGGATCGACGTTTCCCCTGCCAGAATCATCACCAGCCGGTCCAGCCCCAATGCGATGCCTCCGTGCGGCGGAGCGCCGTATTCCAGCGCCTCCAGCAGGAAACCGAATCGCTGCTTGGCTTCCTCCTCGCTGAACCCCAACGCGGAGAATACCTTCGACTGAATGTCCCGGCGGTGAATACGAATCGACCCCGACCCCAGTTCCGTGCCGTTCAACACCAGGTCGTACGACTTGGCGCGGCAGCGTGCCGGGTCGGCCGTCAGCTTTTCCAGGTCCTCGTCATGGACCGACGTGAACGGATGGTGCGCCGCGCTCCAACGCTGATCTTCCTCGTTCCATTCGAACATGGGAAAATCCAGCACCCACAGGAACTGGAGATTCTTCGGATCCAGAAGCTTGTGCCGGTCGTTGAACTTTTGCGCGCAATACAACCGCAGTTGTCCGCAAGCCTGGTAGACGGTCTCTTCGGGACGGTGGCCCTTCGGCTCGCCGGCCCACGTCGCCAGCACCAGAAGGTCGTTCTCGCCCGCACCCGCGCGTTCGCGCACCTGCGCCATCGGCCCGGGGTAATCGCGTTCCAGCCGCTTCGGGTCGTCGAACACTCTCAGCCCGCGCTCCTGCCCAAACGCCTTCAGTTCGTCGCGCTCCTTGCGGCTGGGAGTGCCCGTGTTGGGAACGTAAATCGCCACCAGCGGCAGGCCCGCGGCGGTCAGTTCGGGCAGTAAATCGTCCACCGGGTGCATGGGCGGAATGCGGCGGTCCGGTTTGTCCGTCCCGTAACTGCGCATCGCCTGGGCGTAGGTGAGGCGCGGGAAGGCCGCGTCCACTTGATATCCCGCCACTTCGCAAATGCGCTGCACCAGCGGTTCGATCACCTCCAGCACGCGCTCCTGCTGCGGGAAGGACATCTCCAGGTCGATTTGCGTGAACTCCGGCTGGCGGTCGGCGCGCAGGTCCTCGTCGCGAAAACAGCGGACTATCTGGAAGTACTTGTCGAAGCCGCTGATCATCAGGAGTTGCTTGAAAATCTGTGGCGATTGCGGCAGCGCGTAGAACGTTCCGGGCTGCACGCGGCTGGGCACCAGGTAGTCGCGCGCCCCTTCCGGCGTGGACCGCGTCATGAAGGGTGTTTCGATTTCCAGGAAGCCTCGCGCCGTGAGATGTTCCCGCACGGCGAAGGCGATCTTGCTCCGCAGAATGATATTGCGCTGCATGTGCGGCCGGCGCAAATCCACATACCGGTACTTCAGGCGCACGTCCTCGCTCACGTCCACCTGCTCTTCCATGGGGAACGGCGGCGTGCGCGACTCGTTCAGAATCCAGATCTTCGAAGCGACAATCTCCACTTCGCCTGTTTCCAGGTTGGGATTGACCGTGTCGCTACTGCGGCGCGCGACCGTGCCTTCCACGGCGATCACATATTCGGCGCGGACTTCGGTGGCGCGGGCATGAACGGCGGAATCCACATCTTCGCGGAAGACCACCTGGGTGACGCCTTCACGGTCGCGCAGGTGGACGAAGATCACACCGCCAAGATCCCGCCGGCGATGGGCCCAACCCATCAACAGGACCGTCTGCCCCGTGTGCGCCGCGCGCAGTTCGCCGCAAGTGTGGGTGCGGCGAAGCTCGCCAAGAAAATCCAATTGTACGGAGGATTCCATATTCGATGTTATCAGTTCCTAAAACCCGCTCCATGTGGGGCGGGATACCATCCTGCCCACAACTAAAGCGTTCCTACGCATCCCGCAATCTCATCCACCGTCACGTCCCGCTGCTCGCCCGTGGTCATATTCTTGAGCGCATAGCGGCCGGCGGCGAGTTCGTTGTCGCCCACAATCAGCGCGAATCGTGCGGACAGTTTGTTGGCCAGTTCCATGGCGCGCTTCAGCTTGCCTTCCACCAACTCTACCGACAACCCACCGCGCCGCAGATCGCGCGCCATCACCGCGGCGCGATGCGTGGCGGCGTCGCCCAACGGCGCGATCAGCAAATCCAGCCCCGGGGCTGCCTGCTCGCCTTCCACGCTCATCACCAGGCGGTCTTCCCCAATCGAAAACCCGATGCCCGGCGAATGGACCTTCGACCCCAGCGACTCGGCCAGACCGTCGTACCGTCCGCCCCCCAGCACCGAATTCTGCGCGCCCAGCGCCCCATGCACCACCTCGAACGTGGTGCGCATATAGTAGTCCAGTCCCCGAACCATGCGCGGGCGGATTTCGGCGTCGATCCCGCGGTCCGCCAGGAACCCGCGCACCGCTGCAAAGTGGTCGCGGCACGGCTCGCACAGGTGGTCGAGAATGCTCGGCAGTTTGTCGATGACGGCCTGGTCGGCTTCCACCTTGCAATCCAGCACGCGCAGCGGATTCGTCTCGGCGCGCCGCTGGCAATCGCCGCACAGTTGCGCCGCCACGGGTTTCAACTCCTCGCGCAGCCGCTCTACGAATTGCGGACGGCAATTAGCGTCGCCCACCGAATTGAGTAGAAGTTGGAATCCCGAGAGCCCGGCGCGCCGCAGCAACTCAACCACCATCTCGATCACTTCGGCGTCCACCAGCGGCGATTCCGACCCCAGTGCCTCCGCGCCGATCTGAAAGAACTGCCGGTAACGCCCCTTTTGCGGCCGTTCGCGCCGGAACATGGGCCCTATGTAATAGAGCTTTTGCACCCCTGGACGCTGGTCCAGGCGATGCTCGATGTAAGCGCGAATGACCGACGCGGTGTTCTCGGGGCGAAGAGTGAGCGAAGACCCGTCGCGATCGTCGAAGGTGTACATCTCCTTGGTGACGATGTCGGTCTCCGCCCCCACGCCGCGCGCGAAGAGCTGCGTCTCTTCCAGAATCGGTGTGCGAATCTCGTGGTAGTTGTAAGCTCGAAACACCGAGCGCGCAACGGTTTCCACCTGGTTCCACACCGCGGTGGCTGGAGGCAGTAAGTCCCTGGTTCCTTTGACGGCTTTGATCAAGGTAGTTGGAAAAGACCATGCTAGCATGCCGCGGAGGGTTACAATTTTGAGTATGCGCGCGACGCTCCCACTGCTGTTGGCTTCCGCGGCGATGCTATTCGCCCAGAAGCGCCCGTTCGATTTCAATGCCCTGATGGAGCTGCATCGCATCGGCGATCCGCAGGTCTCGCCCGACGGGCGCTGGGTGGCGTTCACCGTACAATCGGTGGACCTCGCGGCCAATCAGAAGCCCACGGAAATCTGGACCGTGGCGCTCGATGGCAGCGCCAGGCCGCAGAAGATCACCCACGACGGCTCCGCCAATTCGCGCCCGCGCTGGTCTCCCGATTCGCGTAGGATCGCGTACATTTCCGACCGCGGCGGGTCGTCCCAGATCTGGCTGATGGACCCGGACGGCGGCAATCCCAAAGCGGTGACCAACTTCGCCACCGAAGCCGACGGCGAGCTGTTTTCCCCCGACGGCAAGAACCTGATCTTCTCGAGCGAGGTCTATCCCGAATGCGGCGCCGACGACGCCTGCAATAAGAAGAATCTGGACGCAGACAAAGCCAGCAAGGTCAAAGCCCGCATCTACACCGAATTGCTCTATCGCCATTGGACCCGCTGGCAGAGCCGCAAGCGCAGCCACCTCTTTGTCGTCGGCGTCGCTGGCGGACCGCCCAAGGACCTCACCCCGGGCTCCATCGACGTTCCGCCGTTTTCCCTCGGCGGCCCCGACGATTACGACATCTCGCCCGACGGCCAGGAGGTCTGCTATTCCATGAATGCCGATCCCGTCCCGGCCACCAGCACCAATTCCGATCTCTACGTGGTGTCCATCAATGGCGGTCCCTCGGTCAAAATCACATCCACCGCCGGCGCCGATTCCAGCCCGCAGTATTCGCCCGACGGCAAGTACCTCGCCTGGCGCGCGCAGTTCCGCGCCGGCTACGAAAGCGACCGCTGGCGCCTCCTGGTGCTCGAACGCAAGAACGGCAAAGTCACCAATCTCACCGAAACCCTGGACCGCTGGGTCAACAGTTTTACCTGGAAGCGCGATTCCGCCGGCCTCTTCTTCACCACCGTGGACCGCGGACGCCAGGCCATCCAGATGATCTCGCTCTCCGGTGGCGCCCTGCAAATCGTGGCCCGGGCCGACGCAGAGCTAGACGACATGCAGTTCACCCGCGATGGCAAGACCATGGTCTATACGCAGCAATCCGGTGTGTCGCCCATCGAAATCTATCGGGCCTCTTCGTCCGGCGGCGCATCGGTTCCCCTGACGCATCTCAACGATTCCATTTTGAACGACCATCAGCTCACCCCGCTCGAAGAATTCTGGGTGGATACCGCCGACGGATCGCGCGTGCAGAGCTTCGTCGTCAAACCGTACGGCTTCCGCGCCGGGCAGAAATATCCGGTCCTCATGCTGATTCACGGCGGACCCGAGGGATTCTGGGGCCACACCTGGACGTACCGCTGGAACGCGCAGGTGTTCGCCGCGGCGGGCTACGTAGTGGTGATGCCGAATTTTCGCGGCTCTACCGGCTACGGCCAGAAGTTCACCGACGAAATCAACGGCGATTGGGGCGGCAAGCCGTTCGACGACATCATGGCGGCCACCGATTATGCCGTCACCAACCTTCCGTATGCCGATCCGGCGCACGTCGGTGCGGCCGGCGCGTCCTACGGCGGCTTCATGATCAACTGGATCCTCGGCCACACGCAGCGCTTCAAAGCGCTGGTCTCGCACGACGGCGTCTACGATCAAACCGGCGAATTCGGCGGAACCGAGGAGCTCTGGTTCCCGCTCTGGGAAATGGGCGGCACGCCGTGGGACAAGCCCGACGACTTCCGCAAGTGGTCGCCCAGCAGCTATGCCCAGGACTTCCACACGCCAACGCTCGTAGTCCACGGCGAGCTGGATTTCCGCATCCCGTACTCCCAGGCGCTGGAATTATTCACCGCGCTGAAATTGCAAAAAGTCCCTGCCAAACTCCTGATCTTTCCCGATGAAGGCCACTGGGTACTGAAGCCTCAGAACAGCCAGCTTTGGTACTCCACGGTGATCGACTGGCTGGATTCGTGGGTGAAAAAATGAAAATCGCCGCCGCCGTTCTCCTCCTGCTGGTTCTCGCCGCATTCGGTGTACTGGCTATCCTTTCGGGCCATACTACGTTGGCCGTCGTCCCGCCGGTCACCATGGTCGGCGCCGCCACACCCGTCACCGTTCAAGTGACGAATCCTCATGGCGTGCGCAGTCTCGCGGCGTTTGTGGAGCAGAACGGCGTGCGGACGCAGGTCTTCGCGCAGAGCGCCCCGGCAACGCATTTCCTTTGGAATCGGCACCAGACGCCGCGCTCCGTCACCTTCGAAGCCGGCAAGAACAAGGTGCCGCAGTTGAAAGACGGCCAGGCCCGGGTGGAGGTGGAGGCCGTCTCGAACGATCTGCGCGCCAGTTCCGACAGCCTGTCCTGGGACGTCACCGTGTCGCTCGAACCTCCGCGCGTGAGCGCCGACGGCCTGCAGCACTACATCAATCAGGGCGGCATGGAATTGGTGCTGCTCACCACGTCCGGTTCCGTGGCGGAATCCGGAGTGCGCGTCGGACCGTACACGTTTCGGAGCTTTCCGCTTCCCGGGGGCGGCGCCGGCCAGCGCTTCGCCATGTTCGCCTATCCCTGGGACGTCGAGCCGGGCACCGTGCCCGTGGTCTTCGCGCGCAACCTGGCGGGCTCCGAAGTCACCGCGCCGTTTTGGAACCGCATCAAACCGAAAAAGTTCCGCGCGCGCGAATTTCCGCTCAGCGAAACCATGATCGCCACTCTGGTGAACTCCGTCGATCCCGACGGCACCATCGCCCCCGGTCCCGACCTGCTGACCCGCTTCCTCAAAATCAACGGCGACCTCCGCCGCAAGAACAACCAGCAACTCGCCGACCTGCGCTTCAAGACGGAAGAGAAAGTACTGTGGAGCGGCCCCTTCACCCACTGGGGAAAAGAAGAAGCCAACTTCGCCGACGTGCGCGACTACATGTATCAGGGCAAGAAGGTGGATCGGCAGGTGCACCTGGGCTTCGATCTCTCCGACGTCAGGGACGCGCCCGTCAATGCGGCCAACGACGGCCGCGTGGTCTGGGCGTCGAACCTCGGGATCTACGGCAACTGCGTCGTGGTGGACCACGGCTACGCCCTGCAATCTATCTACGGCCACATGAAATCCATCGACGTGAAGGTGGGCGACATGGTGAAGAAGGGGCAGAAGATGGGGCTTGAGGGAGCCACCGGCCTGGCCGGCGGCATTCACCTGCACTTCAGCATGCAGATCGATGGCGTGCAGACCAATCCGCGCGAGTGGTGGGACGAGCACTGGATCAAGGACCGTGTGCTCAGCAAATTGCACCAGGACCAGTAGAGTGCGCCACTACCCCATCTATCTCGATCTAGCGGACCAGCCTGTGCTCGTGGCCGGTGCGGGCAAAGTCGCTCTCCGCAAAACCAAAGGGTTGCTGGATGCCGGAGCGCGAGTCACCGTGGTCGCCCCGCAGTGCGACGAGGCCTTCAAATCTTTGCCGGTGCGCCTGGTACGGCGCCCCTTCCGCGTCACTGATCTCACCGGCCAGGCGCTGGCATTCGCGGCCACCGACGACCGCCGTACCAACCACCGCATCGCCGTAGCCGCCAAAGCCCGCGGCATCTTCGCCAACATCGCCGATTCCGCCGCCGAGTGCGCCTTCCTGGTACCCGCGCGCCTGGAGAAAGACGGCGTGCAGATCGCAGTTTCCACCGGCGGCGTGAATCCGCGCCTGGCGGCCGCCTTGCGGCGTAAGCTGGAAACCAGCCTCTGAGCGGACCCGCCGTCTTATGTGGGGCAGGTTGGCAACCTGTGGCCGAGTGGCACTCGGCATGGTCGGCACGGTCATACTGGCCGGCAGGCCGATTGAAATCGGCCGCAGGTTGAAAACCTGCCCCACGAATTCTGCAGCATTTCCGATATTGGGAACCAAGTGGCACTCCGCACTCGTGCGTACGCCACCTGTCCGGCGCGCGCCCAGGCGCCCATGCCGCCCGCCCAAGACCGTTCGGTACCATTAAAATAATCTCCATGCTGTCCGGCTTCGACCCCCTGGTTGCCGATTGGTTCGCCCGCCGTTTTGGCACACCCACCGAGCCCCAGGTGTGCGGCTGGCCGCCCATCCGCGAAGGGCGCGATGTCCTCATCTCCGCGCCCACCGGCTCCGGGAAAACGCTGGCGGCTTTCCTGATCGCCATCGACACCCTCGTCCGCCGCGCGCGCACTGCACCGCTGCCGGACCAGACCGAGATTCTCTACATTTCGCCGCTTAAGGCCCTGAGCAACGACGTTCATCGGAACCTCGACGTCCCGCTCGCCGGCATCGCCGCGCTGGCCCGCGAACGCGGCATCGACCTGGCGCCCATCCGCACCGCCCTCCGTACCGGCGACACGCCGCAGTCCGAACGCCAGCGCATGACCCGCCACCGGCCCCACATTCTCGTCACCACGCCCGAGTCGCTGTACCTGCTGCTCACCGCGGCGCGCCCCCGCGAGATGCTGTCGCAGGTGCGCACCGTAATCGTCGATGAAATCCACGCCGTGGCCGGCGACAAGCGCGGCAGCCACCTGGCGCTCTCCCTGGCGCGACTGGACCGCCTGGTGGAGCAGTCCGGTTTGCCCGCGCCGCAGCGTGTCGGCCTCTCCGCCACCGTCCGCCCCATCGAGGATGTCGCGGCTTTCCTCAGCGACCGCGCGCGCATCGTCAACGTGGGCCACAAACGCGCCATGGAGCTGGCCGTGGAGGTACCTCGCGATGAGCTTGGCTCCGTCGCCAGCAATGAAATGTGGGGCGAGATTTACGACCGCCTGGCCGCCTTGATCCGCGAGAATCGCACCACCCTGGTCTTCGTCAACACGCGTCGCCTCTCCGAGCGGCTGGCGCATCACCTGGGTCTGCGTCTCGGTCCCGACGCCGTCCTGCCGCACCACGGCAGCCTGTCGCGGAAGTCGCGTTTGGACGCTGAGCGTCGGCTCAAGGACGGCGAATTGCGAGCGGTGGTCGCGACCGCCTCGCTCGAATTGGGGATCGACATCGGCACCGTGGACCTCGTGTGCCAAATCGGCTCTCCGCGGTCGATCGCCGCGGCTCTGCAGCGCATTGGGCGCGCCGGCCATTGGGTGGGCGCGCTGCCCAAAGGCCGCCTGTTCGCCACCACGCGCGACGATCTGATCGAGTGCGCCGCCCTCGTTCGGGCCATCCGCCAGGGCGAGTTGGACCGCACCGCCATCCCGCGCAACGCGCTCGATATCCTGGCGCAGCAGATGGTGGCCTCGTGCGCCGCCGAAGATTTCGGCGAGGACGAATTGTTCGCGCTCATGCGCCGCGCGTGGAGCTACCGCACGCTGTCGCGCCGCGATTTCGACGCGGTCCTGGACGTGCTCTCCGAAGGCATCGCGACCGCGCGTGGCCGCAGCGGAGCTTATCTTCACCGGGATACCGTCAACCACCGCGTGCGCGGACGGCGCGGCGCGCGTATGACCGCCATCACCTCGGGCGGCGCGATTCCGGACACCTCGCAGTTTGTGGTGGTCGCCGAACCTGAGGGCGTCGCGGTGGGCAGCGTGGACGAAGATTTCGCCACCGAAAGTATGGCCGGCGACATCTTCCTCTTGGGCACCACCTCCTGGCGCATCCGCCGTATCGAAGCCGGCCGCCTGCGCGTCGAGGATGCCCACGGCGCCGCGCCCGATGTCCCTTTCTGGCGCGGAGAAGCGCCCGCGCGCACGCTGGAACTGTCGCGCGCCGTGTCCACTCTACGCGAAGAAGTGGCCCGCGGCGCCGGCGTGGATTTCCTACAGCGCGAGTGCGCGCTCGATCGCATGGGCTCGGAACAGGCCGTGGAGTACGTGCTGGCGGGCGCTGCCGCTCTGGGCGCCACCCCGTCGGTGAATCGCATCGTGGCCGAGCGTTTTTTCGACGAAGGCGGCGGCATGCAGCTCGTCGTCCACGCTCCCTTCGGCGCACGCATCAACCGCGCCTGGGGATTGGCGTTGCGCAAGCGGTTCTGCCGCTCCTTCAATTTCGAACTGCAGGCTGCCGCCACCGACAACGGCATCGTCATCTCCCTCGGCGAGCAGCATTCCTTTCCTCTGGAGATCGTCTTCGAGTTTCTGCGGCCCGAAACGGTGGAAGAAGTGCTGACGCAGGCCGTGCTGGCCTCGCCCATGTTCGTGGCCCGCTGGCGCTGGAACGCATCGCGCTCCCTGGCCCTCCCGCGGTATATCGGTGGGCGCAAAATGCCGCCGCCCGTTCAGCGGATGCGCGCCGACGACCTGATGGCGGCCATCTTTCCCGACCAGGCGGCGTGTCCCGAAAACCTCGCGGGCGACGTGCGCATTCCCGACCACCCGCTGGTCCGCGAGACCCTCGACAACTGCCTGCGCGAGGCCATGGATCTCGATGGTTTGGAGTCGCTGTTGCAGTCAATCCTCGATGGGCGAGTCGCAACCCTGGCGATCGATACGCCCGAGCCGTCGCCCTTTTCGCACGAGATCCTCAACGCCAACCCGTACGCATTCCTCGACGACGCTCCTCTCGAAGAGCGCCGCGCGCGCGCCGTGCAGATGCGCCGAACCCTGCCGCCCGATTATGAGGCCGGGGCCGGCGCGCTGTCTCCGGAGGCTATCGCCCAAGTGGCCGCGGAAGTCTGGCCGCCCATGCGCGATGCCGACGAATTGCATGAGGCCCTATGCGATTTCTGCCTCCTGCCGCCGGTTGCGGACCGCGAGATCCCGTTCGCCGAACTGGTCGCCGCCGGCCGTGGCGCCACGCTAACTATCGACGGCCGCGATTTCTGGGCCGCCGCGGAACGCGCCGATCTTCTGCGTCGCGTCTATCCCACGGCGACTCTCCATCCCCCGCTGATTTCGCCCCAGGGCGCCCGCGAGATTCCCCAGAGCCCCGAAGCCTGCGCCGCCGAAATCCTGCGCGGCTGGTTCGAATGTACCGGTCCGCAGGGCGCCGCCGGTCTGGCGCGCCATCTGGCCCTGCCGCGCGAGATGGTGGACCAGGCGCTGGCGCAACTGGAAGCCGAAGGCCAGATTCTGCGCGGGCAGTTCACCGCCACGCGCGGCGAAGAGCCGGAGTGGTGCCATCGCCGCCTGCTGGCGCGCATCCATCGGTTGACCATCGGACGGTTGCGCCGCGAGATCGAGCCGGTCACCACCGCCGAGTTCGAGACATTCTTGGATCGCTGGCAGCACCTCGCTCCGGGGACGCAACTGCACGGCGTGGATGGCACGCTGCAGGTCATCCAACAAATGCAGTGCGCCGAATTCGCCGCCGCCGCGTGGGAAACCGACGTATTGCCGCGGCGCATCGCGCGCTACCGTCCCGAATACCTGGACCAGCTTTGTCTCGCGGGGGAAGTGAGTTGGGGCCGCCTGTCGCCGCACCCCGCGTTCGAGGATGAAAACGGCGGAGACCACCGCCATCGCCGCGTTCGTCCCACGCGCGTCGCGCCGTTGACGCTGTTCCTCCGCGAGGATGCGTCCTGGCTGCTGGCCACGCCGCGCCCTTCGCCGCGGGAATCGCTCTCGCACCCCGCGCGGGAAGTGTTGGCCGCTATCGAATCCCGAGGCGCGTCCTTCTTCGTCGATTTGACCCGCGCCACCGGCCGCCTGGCCAGCGAAGTCGAAGACGCCCTGTGGGAGTTGGTGGCCGCCGGCTTGGTGACCGCCGACGGCTTTGAAAACCTCCGTGCGCTGCTCGACCCCAAGCGCCGGCGCGGCGAAGGACGCGGCCGGTCCGCGCGCCCCCGTCACGCTCCGGGACGCTGGGACTTGCTGCGCCACACCGGCGGCAGCCCCGCCGGAAATGCCGAGGCCTTCGCGAAGCAACTGCTGCGCCGCTACGGTACGCTCTTCCGCGACCTGGCCGCACGCGAAACTCTGGCGCCCGCATGGCGTGACCTGTTAGTAGTGTTACGCCGCATGGAATCCCGCGGCGAAATCCGCGGCGGCCGCTTCGTCGAAGCCTACCTGGGCGAACAATTCGCCCTCCCCGAAGCCCTGGACCTCCTCCGCCGCTGCCGCCATGCTAATGCCTGAACCCATCCCCGCCGCCTGCCGCCGCCCGTCAAATCGCCAGCAGTTTCTTACTCGTCGGCGTCAGAATCTCGCATTCGCCTGCTGTAACCACCACCGTATCCTCGATGCGGATTCCGCCGAAGCCTTCCAGGTAAACGCCCGGCTCGATGGTGATCGCCATGCCTTCCTGCAACACCGTCTTGTCGCGCTTGCCGATGCGCGGCGGCTCGTGGATCTCCATCCCCAGACCGTGACCCGTGGAATGCACGAACGCGCGGTCCAAACCATACTCCTGCAGCACGCGGCGCGCAGCGCGGTCCACCTGCGCCGCGGGGACGCCGGCGCGCACGCGGTCGATGGCCGCCAATTGCGCCTCCAGTACCGCGCGGTAGGTGCGCTTCACGCGCGCCGTGGGCCGGCCGATGAACAGCATGCGGGTCATGTCGCTGGCATAACCGTCCTGAAACGCGCCCATGTCCACCACCACCAGGTCGCCCTGGCGAAGCGGCGCGGCGGTAGGCTGGGCGTGCGGCAGCGCGGAGCGCGCTCCACTGGCGACGATGGTCTCGAACGACGGCTTCTCTGCCCCCAGCAGGCGCATGCGGTATTCCAGCTCCGCCGCCAGGTCCTGCTCCTTCATGCCGGGGCGCACACAGGCAACGGCTTGCTCGAAGGCGAGCGAATTGGTTTCCACCGAACGCCGGATGCGCGCGATTTCCTGCGGAGTTTTCACCATGCGCAGTTCCTCGATCCAGCCGTGGATCGGCGTCAGCTCTGCATGCATGGGCAGGCGGGCCTTCAGCGCTTCGAAGTGGTCGCAGGTCATGCGCGCCGGCTCATACCCCACCCGCTTCAGGCCGAGCCGGGCGATCGCGGCCAGCGTGTCGGTCACCAGCGGGCCTTTGCAGATCTTCACCTGCGTGGAAGCTTCCTGGGCCGCCTGGATCTGGTAACGCGGATCGGTGAACAGGATCGACGTTTCGCGCGTCACCAGCAGACAGCCGTTGCTGCCGGTGAAGCCCGTCAGGTACCGCAGGTTGGGGCTGAAAGCCACCAGCAGGGCGTCGAGCTTGCGCGCCGCCAGGCCCTCCGACACACTGGCGCGCCGAATCTCGAATTCGCTCGCGGCAGCGGAGGACGCGGCTTGCTTAGCGGCCACCTTGCAACTCCCGCATCAGGATCTCGGCGCGTTCCGCCAGTTGGACGGCCTCCCGAAAGTCGCCCCTGCGTTCGGCGTCGTCGGAGGCCTTGAGGAACGATTGGATTCGGTCGCGTGTGAGTTTAGGCTGGCCGCTGAGGCGCCGCGCGGAGGTGGATTCCAGCCACGCGCGAACTCTCTTTCGGCTGGCCGCGGCATCGTTCTGAAGCTTGCTGCGCTCGCCTTCCGGCAGGACTTCCTGGATGGAAGGCCGCGCCGGCTCGGCAACCACAACCGCCGGCGCCGGGTCCGGCTGGGGCGGCGCGCTGGATACGACCGGAACTCGCCTGGCGGTTGGCGCGGCCGTCTGCACCGGCGAAACTACAGCCGGCGGAGCCTGCGGCGGCGGCGCCACCAACGCCTCCGGATTGAGCGGCTGCGGAGGCGGCAACTGAACGTGGGTCTGCGGCACCGACAGCGGCTCGGCGGGGGACGCAACCGCCGCGGCCGCGGGAACCGGCACGGCCGGAACGGCGGTTTTCGGTTTTCCGCCCAGCGCGCAGCCAGTCATGGCTATCGCCAGAATTGCGGACGCGATGAGTGCGCAGAGTTTCATTTCCGACCCGCTCAGGTTGCCACCGGCAGACGGATCAAAAACGTCGTGCCCTTGCCGGGTTCGCTCGTGAAATCGATTGTACCATCGTGTAATTGTACGATCCGGAATGTCATCGCCAAACCGATTCCGGAGCCCTGTTTGCGAGTCGTAAAGTACAGGCGGAAAATCTTGTCGCGGAGTTCCGCGGGAATGCCGGAACCGGTATCGGAAATGCGGATTTCCGCGGCTTCGGCATTGGCGGAAGACTCGAAGCGCAGTTCGCCGCCCTCGGGCATCGCCTGCATGGCGTTCACCACCACGTTGAGCACCGCCTGTTTGAACAGATCGCGGTCGATACGTACTTCGACGCCCTCGGCCTGCGGCTGCACCTCGATGCGGATGCGCGAGGCTTCGGCCTGCGGGCGCGCCAACTCCACGATTTCGCCGACCAGGCCGTCGAGCGGCACGGTGGCCAGGTTCAACTCCACCGGCCGGGTGAAATCGAGGAAGGTTTTCACCACCCGGTCCAGCCGCAGAATCTCGCGCGCGATGATTTCCATCTGCGGAACCACGTCCGTATCGCCCACCGCCAGCTTGGCGCGCGCCACTTCCACGTGCAGCAGGATGGCGTTCAGCGGATTCTTGACCTCGTGCGCCACCCCGCCCGAGATCTTGCCGATGGCCGTCAGCCGGTCGGCAATCTGCAACTGGCGGCCGATCTTGCGCTGGGCTTCGGGATCGCGCAAGCGCACCAGCAGGCCCGAGCCCCCGCCGGGCGCGGCCTGAATCGTGTCCACCGACAAAAGAACAATCGGAACGCCCGCCGGAATGTCGGCTTCCGAGGTCACCGGCACGCGGCGGTTGCGGATCGGTTTGCCGCCCTGCGCCACGTCGCCGATGAGCAGCCCCAGCGTGCTGGAGGGCGGAAAGATCTCGGCCAGGGAGTGGCCGGCCAGTTCGCTCCGCGTCCACCCCAGGAGTTTCTGCACCGAGCCGGAAGCGAACACCAGGTGCTGGTCGCGGTTGAAGAAGAAGACCGCGTCTTCCAGGTCCTGAAACAGGCGTTCGATATTGCCCCGCAGGTCGGAGACCTCGAACTGCGCGCCGCGCAGCCGTTCGCCCAGCAGGTTGACCTTGGAAGACATGATAGCGAACTCGTCGGTGGCGCGGGATGGCGTGCCGGTCGCCGTTTCGGGATCGTAGTCGCCGCTGGCCACCAGATCGAGCTGCCGGCGCAAGCGGCCCAGCGGCCGGAACGCGAAGGCCGAAAAGAGAAACGTCAGACACACTGCCCCGATGACGGCGATGAACGCCACGGTGAGATTCTTCTCCAGGTGCGGCTTGAAATCGATCAGAATGAAGGTTGGGTCGATCACCGCGCGAACGTAGAGCAGTTGCCCGGTCGGGGTGCGCTGCGGCAAAGAGGCCACCTGGTAGTCTTCGGCGCCCTTCCACAGGATGTACAGCTTCTGAATCCAGTTGGTGCGCTTGACCAAGGTGCCGAAATCCTCGTACTTCGGAAGCGTCCCGCCGGGTTCGAGATTGCTGTCCAGCAGGATCTTGTTGCTTTCATCCACTACCGCGATTTCCAGCACGGCGTTCTTGGATTTCAACATGATCTGCTGGAACATGTAGGCCACCCCGGGATCGGCCAGCACGTCCTCCAGCGGAGGCGGCGGAACGCCTGTCTTGACGGCCTGGGTAAGCTGACTGACTGCCAGGTCGTCGAACTCCCGCGCGCGTTCGAGCATGCTCGCGAATTGTTGTTCGGTCTCGACAGCCACGTTGACTGCGGAGAGCGCGCCCACCATGAAGACCACCAGCAGCCCGTAGCGCAGCGTTACCTTGGTCTGAACGGTCATGGGAATCTACGTCACGGTCAGCAGTAGTTTGCCGGTGGTCTTGCGGGCTTCCAAATCGCGATGGGCGTCCGCCGCCTGCGCCAGCGGGTAGGTGCCGCCGATGTGCAGTTTGAGCGCGCCCGAGGCCACCCAGCCGAGGACGTCGCCGGCCCGCCATAACAACTCGTCGCGCGTCAGAAGATAGTGGCCCAGGCCGGGGCGAGTGAGAAAGAGCGAGCCCTTGCCGTTCAGAATGGATGGATCGAAAGGCGGCACGGGTCCGCTGGATTGTCCGAAAAGGGCGAGCATGCCGCGGGGCCGCAAGCTGTTCAGGCTCTTCTCGAAGGTGGTGACGCCGACCGAGTCGTAAACCACGTCCACGCCGCGTCCGCCGGTGAGGCGCTTGGCCGCGGCATCGAAACTCTCCTGCGTGTAGAGGATCACTTCGTCGGCGCCGTGCTTGCGAGCGATCTCAGCCTTGGCCTCGGTGGAGACGGTTCCGAACACGCGCGCCCCGCGCATCTTGGCCATCTGCACCGTCAACCCGCCCGCGCCGCCCGCCGCCGCGTGGACCAGGCACGTATCGCCGGGCTTGAGAGGATAGGTGGAGTGGGTGAGATAGTGCGCCGTCATGCCCTGAAGCATGGCTGCCGCCGCGGAGGCGAAATCCAGCGAGCCGGGAATCTTGACCAGCGTTGCCGACGGCACCACGGCGTACTCCGCATAGGAGCCGCGCGTCATGGCATAGGCCACGCGGTCGCCCGGCGCGACTTCAGTCACTTCGGCGCCGACGGCTTCCACGGTTCCCGCAGCCTCGCTGCCCAGGGCAATCGGCGGATCTGCTTTGTAAAGTCCGATACGGAAGTACACATCGATGAAGTTGACCCCCACGGCGGCGATCCGCACCAGGGCCTGTTTGGGACCGGGCTGGGGAACCGGCACGTCCACCAACTCCATGGCCTCGGGACCGCCCGGTTGTTTCACTTGGATGGCTTTCACGACTGTTCGCTCCTTAGCGCAACGCCCGGCGCGTATGTTGCACCGCGGCGTACAACAATAAATAGAGTAGCGTGAAGGGGAACGTAATCAAGCGCGCCAGGATGCGTACGGCGCCCGAGCCCGCCAACCCCGTGCGCTGCAATACGAATTTGCGAAGGATTCGGGTGTGCGTCCGCGCCAGCCAGAAGTAGTCCCCGTTCTCGTTGACGATAAACACCTTGGCGGGGATCTTCCAGAGCAGCGCCCACTTCCACTTGGACATCAGCGGCTCTCCCGAACAGATCACGCCCATATGGGAGTAGCCGTTCGAGATCAACTCGCGATAGAGCCTGCGGCGTGCCGCCCGTCCCCGGAAGTCGCTCACACGGTAGATGCGCGTGGTTTCCGCGTCGAACCCCAGTGGCAAGCCGGAGAAGCAGGAGACCACGTCGATTCGCGCATCTCCGCCCCAACTGGCGCGCAATTTCGGCAGCAGGCCTTCGACCAGCCTTCGCGATCCGCTCTCCACCAGCAGAATGGAGCGGACCTCGGGCATCCGGCCTGTCAGGAAATAGCGCATCAGACCCGCAATTCGTACCCTAATCCGCGCATCCCTTCGATGATGGCCGTGCGAATGGCGGTGGCATCTTCGGACGACAGCGTGCGTTCCGCCGACCCCACCGTCAAGCGGAACGAGACGCTCTTTCTACCCTCTTCAAGGGGCGCGCCGGAATACTGCCGCAGAAACTGAATGGATTCGAGCAGTGGGCCGGCGAAGCCGCGGATGCCGGTTTCGAGCGTGGCGGCGTGCTCGCGAAGACCACAGATCACCGAAAGGTCGAAGGCGCTCGACGGGTAGCGGCGAACGGGCGCGTACTTGGTATCGGAGATGGAAAGCGCCTGCAGGCGGCGCAGGTCGAGATCGAGAACCGCCGCGCGGCCGGCCTCCACCAGCGTTGGATGCAGTTCGAACAGACGGCCCACCGTTTCGCCTCGCCACACCAGTTCCGCGGCGCGCGCGGGGTGCTCGAAGGGACGGGCGGCAGCCGGTTGCGCTTCCGCGCCGGGCATCAGGCACAGGGCCACGCGCTTGATTTCGAACAGGCCGGCAGCTCCGTCGCCCTGGCGGTCGTAGAGCGCCGCCACCAGGTGAGGGACTTCGTCGGGAGGGGCGCCGCCGATCGGGCCGGCCGGCGACTTGTGAATCTCCAGGCCGATTTCAAACAGGCGGAAAGCGTCGCGATGCTTGGCGTTTTCCACGATATTCTTACGGATTCCGGGCAGCAGCGATGCGCGCAGCAGGGCCTGGTCGGAGGCAATGGGGTTGGTGACGCGCACCAGGCCGGCGGGGTCGAAACCGAAGGCCCGGACCGCTTCCTCGCTGAGGAAGGAATAGTTGTAGACCTCGGTGAAGCCCTGGTCGGCGACGATGTTGCGCACCTGGTGCTGGAAGCGGCGTTCGGGATTTGCGGGCGGAACCGTGGACGGGATCAGCGGCGCCTGCGGCGTGATGGAATCGTAGCCCACCATGCGGCCGACCTCCTCCACCAGGTCGTCCTTGATCGAGACGTCCTTGGTGGCGCGCCAGGAGGGTACCGATACCGAGAAGACCCCAGGCCGCGGTTCGGCGACGCCGAATTCCAGGCTCTCCAAGATGTGGCGCGTCTCTGCGGCGGAGATCGGGCGGCCGAGTTTACGGGCCAGCCACTCGAGCGAAAGTTCGATGGGGGCGGGCGCGGTGGGTGTTCTGCGCTGGTCGGCCACCCCGCCCACGGTGCGGATGCCGGGCGAGATGCAGTGCAGCAATTCGATGGCGCGGGCGATGCCGCGGAGCGTGTTGACCGGGTCCTGCGCCTTTTCGTAGCGCATCGACGCGTCGGTGCGCAGCTTGATGGCCGACGACGTCTTGCGGATGGACGAAGCCTGGAAATTGGCGCTCTCCAGAATCACGCGCGTGGTGGTTTCGCCGATGGCGCTGCCCATGCCGCCGATCACCCCCGCCAGCGCGATGGCGCCTCCCGCATCGGCAATCACCAGGTTGGACGGTCCCAGCGTGTACTCTTCGCCGTTGAGCGCGCGGAACGGTTCGCCGGGTTTCGCGGGGCGGATGAAAATGGTGTCCCCTCGCAACTTGTCGGCGTCGAAAGCGTGCATGGGCTGGGCCAATTCCGCCATCACCAGGTTGGTCATATCGACGATATTGTTGATGGGGTTCAGGCCGATGGCTGTGAGCCGCGCCTGCAGCCATAAGGGCGAGGGATGGGTGGTGACGTTTTCGAAAACCAGGGCGCTGTACCGCGGGCAGAGGTCCAGGTCCTCGATTTGCACCTTGACGGCCGCGTCGCCGCCGGGCAACAGGTCGAGCCGGGCCGGGTCCTTAAGCTTGCCTCCGAGGATCGCGGCGACTTCGCGGGCCATGCCGAAGTGGCCCCACAGGTCGGGCCGGTGGGTGATGGACTTGTTGTCGATCTCAATGATGCTATCGGCGGCGCAACCCGGCACGGGCGCGCCGATGGCCGCGTCGATTTCCAGGATCCCGGAGTGGTCCTTATTAATCCCCAATTCCGCGGCCGACGCCAGCATGCCGTCGCTTTCCACCCCGTGGATGATCTTTTTTCCGATGGGAACGTAGGCGGTCACCATGCCCGGGCGGCAATTGGGAGCGCCGCAGATCACGGTCCTGCGGCCGCCGGGGCCGGCATCGACAGTCGCCACTACCAGGTGGGTGCCGGCGATCGGTTCGACGGTTTCCACGCGCGCGGCGCGGGCGCGGTCGAGCAGTTCGCCCGCAATCTCAATGCCCTCGCACTCCGCGGTCTTCATGGTGATGAGCCGTTCCAGAGGACCGGGGGCGCAATCCAGGCCCTCGACCAGTTCGCGAATCCAGTTGTAGGAGAACTTCAAGCGTGCCTCGAAATGGGTTTCAAAACTGTTCCAAAAATCGCAAGTCGCCGCCCTGCAGGTGGCGGATATCGTCAATTCCATAGCGCATCATGGCCAGGCGCGTGAGGCCCAGACCGAAAGCGAAACCGCCCCATTTTTCGGGGTCGATGCCGCCCATGCGCAAAACGTGAGGATTCACCAGCCCGCACGGCAGCAGTTCCACCCAGCCGCTCTGTTTGCAGACGGCGCAACCGGGGCCGCCGCAAATCAGGCACTGGATGTCGAGCTCGAAGCCCGGTTCCACGAAAGGAAAATAGCCGGGACGCAGGCGCACCGTAACCTGGCGGTGGAAGATGGCGGTGAGCAGCGTCTTCATGAAGAACAGCAGGTGCGCCACGGAGACTTCGCGGTCGATCATCATGCCTTCCAATTGATAGAAGGTGTGCTCGTGGCTGGCGTCCACGCTCTCATTGCGGAAGACGCGGCCGGGAGCGATCATGCGCAGTGGCGGGCCGAGGCGCTCCATGCCGCGCACCTGCACGGGCGACGTGTGGGTGCGCAGAAGGTTGCCGCCATCCAGCCAGAAGGTGTCCTGCATGTCGCGCGCGGGATGGTCCGCCGGAATATTCAGCGCGTCGAAGTTGTGGTGCTCGGTTTCCACCTCGGGGCCGTCGAGTACGGCGAACCCGAGCGACGCGAAAAGATCTTCGAGCTCCCTCTGGATGTGCGTGATGGGGTGCAGATGGCCGCGGCGGGGAGGCGGCGGGGGCAGCGTCAGGTCCAGCCATTCGGCGTCCAGGCGGGCGCGCAAAGCGGCGTCGGCGAATTCCCGGAGGCGAATCTCGAGGGCTCCTTCGATGCGCTGTTTCACCCCGTTGAGAAGCATCCCTGCGCGTTTGCGCTCGTCGGGAGGGAGTTTGCCCATGTCCTTGCCGGCCTGCGCCAGGGCGCCTTTGCGGCCGAGCGCCTCCACGCGGACAGCCTCCAATTCCTCGGAGGACGTGGCGGCGGCAGTGCGGGCGAGGGACCGGGACTCCAGTTCCTGTAGAGAATCTTCGAGCATGAGTGTGAAACTTAATTGTAGCAAGGGGTTGGGAGCCCGTTCATGGGGACGGCAGGGCGGAAAGCCGTCTCCGCTTCAGACAGTATCGTATCTTAAAGAGGATAGAAAACCATTTTGTGGCTACTATAATAGACGTAAAGTAAATTGTTGCAGATGCGCAATCGAGCGTCGGCGATGGCGGCGGGAGATTCAGTAGGGTATAATATAGTAGACGGTATTCCAGATTAGGTATTAAATACTGGACACAATATGGCAACGACGCTACCCATTCCAGTTCGCAACAGCCTGCGCAAACTTGGCGCCGATATCCGCGACGCTCGTCTGCGGCGCCGCATCTCGACCAGCATCATGGCGCAGCGCGCGCTGGTGGCCCGCATGACCCTGCACCGGGTGGAACGCGGCGATCCCACGGTATCGATGGGAACCTACGCTACCGTCCTGTTTGTTTTGGGGATGACGGAACGTCTGGCGGACCTGGCGGATGTGCGGTCCGACCGCCTGGGTCTGCTGCTCGACGAAGAACGGCTTCCCCAGCGGATCCGCTCCTCGCCGCGGCGTCCGAAGCTGTCGAAGGCTGCCGGAGCCCCATAAAATGGACCGCGCAATTTTGGTCTACGCGGACCTCGCAGGCAAGCCGCAACCGGTGGGGAGTCTCTGGGCGCGCACCCGCAAGGGCAGGGAAACCGCGACCTTCGAGTATGACCGCCGGTGGCTGGAAAACCGGGATGCGTTTTCGCTGGAGCCGGCTCTCGCGCTGGGACCCGGACCGCACCATACCGAAACCGGCAAAGCGCTATTTGGCGCCATCGGCGACTCCGCTCCGGACCGCTGGGGACGGCTTCTGATGCGCCGCGCCGAGCGCCGGAGGGCGGCCCACGAGCAGCGTCCGGCGCGCTCGCTGAGCGAAATCGACTACCTGCTGCTGGTGAGCGACCACGCGCGCCAGGGGGCGCTGCGCTTTGCGGAATCGGATGGCGGGGCGTTTCTCGGCGTGAGTGCACAAACCAGCATCCCACCGCTGATCGAACTTCCCAGACTGCTTTCCGCCGCCGTGCATATCGAAGAGGAGGACGAAACGGCGGAAGATCTGCGGCTGTTGCTGGCTCCCGGTTCGTCGCTAGGTGGTGCGCGGCCCAAGGCCTCGGTCCGCGACCGCGATGGATCTCTCACCGTCGCGAAATTCCCGCAGAAGACCGATCAGACCCGCACCGTCCTCTGGGAGGCGATGGCCCTCAAACTCGCCGCGGCCGCGGGTGTGAACGTGCCGGCGTGGCGCGTGGAGGTTGTGGCGGACCGTCCGGTCCTGCTGCTCCGGCGTTTCGATCGCGATGGAGCGGAGCGCATCCCGTTCCTGTCCGCCATGAGCATGCTGGGCGCCACCGACCGCGAGACGCACAGCTACCTGGAAATCGCCGACGCCCTTCGCCAGTATGGCGCCGCCCCGGCGGAAGATCTCAAACAACTCTGGCGGCGGATGGTTTTCACGATTCTGATTTCCAACACCGACGATCACCTGCGGAACCACGCCTTCCTGTACGTAGGCAACGACGGCTGGCGGCTGTCTCCGGCGTACGACCTCAATCCAACGCCCGCGGACGTCAAGCCGCGAGTGCTCTCCACGTCGATCGACATGAACGACCCGACCGCGTCTCTCGACCTGGCGCTCGGGGTCGCCGGCTATTTCACGCTCGATCCCGTGGAAGCGCGGAAGATCGCGGGCGAAGTTGGGCGGGCGGTATCACGGTGGCGTCAAGCCGCGGCCCGGGTGGGGCTGCGGAAGGCGGAAGTCGATCGCATGGCTTCGGCTTTCGACCATAAGGACTTGAAGGATGCGCTCAAGGCTTGATCGCGATCGACACCGTCTGCTGGGGATACGTGGATCCGGTACCGATGCTCGCCTGCACGATGTGGGTGGCCGAATTCGCCGCGACCGGCGGCACCACAAAGTCTATCTGAAAAACGCCTGAGGGCGCCGTGGGCGACGAACCGGCATAGACCACCTGCGCCATGGCGCCATCGACCCACACCGTAGCCGGTAGCGCCAGTTGCGAGAGCGGGGCGATGGGTGTCATGGCTCCGGTGAGAAGCGGCGGCGCGAACGCGCCTCCGCCGGTGCCGAGAATCCACACCGCGGAGCCGGCCGCCGCCGGATTCGAGGGCGAGTTCGGCGTGCCGTCCGAATTGAAGATTACGCCTTCGGTGGACGGCGAGCCCCAGAAGAAATCCGGAGCGGCCTCCTGCACCTGGATTTTCGCGGTCTGGCCCGGCACGCCCTGGTACTCCACGTGGACCGAGGTGGATGTCTTTCCGGCCAGCTCGAATGGCGCCTGCGCGTTGATCTGCTGCGATTGAACGTAGAGCAGCGGGGCCGGAATATCGTCGAAGAAGACGCGCACGCCGCCTAGCGACGTGGGAAGCAAGCCGGACGAATCCACGGTGCCGCTCTGGCCAGTGTCCGGGCCGAAATGATTCCCTCGCAGCGTGACCAATTCTCCAGGCGCTATGGGTCTTTCAATCCGGCTGGCGGCGTTCTCGAGAGCCAGCGCCATGCACGGCGGGTCCGGGAGGCTAGCGTCGCCGATCCGCATCCGGGCTACCACGTAATCTTCCACCGCCGGCTCCGAACCCGCGGTGATCGGGAAATCCGTAGACATGGCGATTCCCGCCACAGTAACCGTGCCATCGGGATCCGCGGCGATGACGGTTGCCTGGTCCCCTCCCGACCCGCCCAGGTACGTGGCGGCCCCCAACTTCCCTTGCGGCGTGACCTGGGCCGCAAACATGTCGGAGCCTCCTCCGGGGCACGATTGCGAGGCTCCCTGGGTTACCGGAAGACCGATTCCCGCTCCGCCGGCAAGATAGACGTTGCCCGCTCGGTCCACGTCGAACGCACCGCCGTAATCCAATACTGAGTTGGGCACGGCGGAAAACCCGAAAACTCCGGCGATGTAAGTGGAGAACACCAGCCCCGAGCCGTCCGGCTTGAACTCGGTGAAGAAACTGGAAAGGCCGGTGCTCGCGTTGGCCGTCGGGTAGGCGCCCGGCGTGAGCGGAAAATCGCTGGATTGGGTGGCACCGAAAACATACGCCTCGCCCTGCGCGTCCACCCGAATCTGGCTGCCCCGATCGAAGTTACTTCCGCCCAGGTATGTGCTATAGACCAGCGCGCTTCCCGATGGATTGAGCTTAGCGACGAAGGCCGCGCTGCCGCTGTTCGGCCGGGAGGTTTGGAACGCCCCGGCGGTTACCGGAAAATCGCTGGAGTTGGTGACGCCGGTTATATATGCGTTGCCGGAGGAATCGATGGCGAGGCCGGTAGCCATGTCAGACGTAGTCTCCGTGCCGGCGCCGCCGAATTGCGCTCCGTAGATCAGCTCGGTGCCCGCGGAATTCAGCTTGCCCACCACGATTCCGCCTCTCCCCTGAAGAGCGCCCGCAGTAGGGACGAAGCCGTTCTGAGCGCCGGCGAAATAGACGTTGCCCTGCGCATCCACAGTTACCAGGACCGGAGCGGTGGAAGTGTCGCCACCCAGCCCGGGTATCAGGTAAGAGTACACCAACCCCGACGCGGGATTGAGCTTGGCCACGAATGCGAAGCAGCAGCTCGCGGAATGGCCGAACGGGCTGCCTGGAGTGGTGGGGAAGCCGTGCGGGGCGCTGAATTGCGCCGAATCCGTGACTCCCGCGACGTAGACGTTTCCGGCGGCGTCCACTGCGATACTGGTCGCCTGGTCGAACCCCTGACCGCCCAGATAGGTTCCGAAAAGCACATTGCCGTGCGGATCGAGTTCGACCACGAATGCATCGTCGCAGGGGAAGGTCGCCGGCGGGTATGGCACGCCTGGCCACGGCCAGGATCCACCGCCGCACGTTCCACCGCCGATGGTGGTTTGGGGAGCGCCTGGCGTCACCGGGAACGCCGGGTTCTCGGTGGACCCGGCGAGATAGGTGTTACCGGCGGCATCCACTGCGATGGCGTTGATGGTCCCGGAAGTGGGACCGCCACCGGAGAGGACCGGCAACACTCGCGAGTACACCAAGCCTGGCGTCTGGGACCATGCCAGTGATAGAAACGCCGTCAGGATTAGAGGCCGGACAAACTTCATCGCACATAGAGGAGCATTTTCGATGCCGCTGGAAGCCCTGCGTTCGTGCCGTTGCCACCAGATCGTACGTGTCACCGGTGTGCCGGCGTGTTCCCTTTAGCCACAAGCGGGGAGCGACGGGGCACGCGTCGTCCGATAACAGAAAAAGATGGCCGACCGTCTGGTTATGTCTCGCCTGGTTCGTGGTCCCGCTCCCGGGCGGGAGTTCGACATTGCTTTTTGGCAGGCGCTCGGCCCCAGCAAAATCTTCGAAGCAGCATGGGGCCTCGTGGTAACGGCCGCGGCCGCTAAGGGCATTCCCGAGGATGAACTCAAGTTGCAAAGAACCGTCACGAAGTTACTACGCGGCCGGCGTGCGGTGCGCGGAACGGCGCCCGCAAAGGAGCGCCCAGAGCGGCTGGTTACTCAGTGGTCCGAATCAATCCGAAGAACATAGTCCTCGTCGCCAGCCTTCCTCTGTGAGCCGAACAGTCGATCGCGACAGCGGCCTTTCCCGAATACAATCCAGAACTCCGCCCCCTGAGGGTCGAAGACCGCGAAGCCTGTCACGCTCCTCCCAGGGATTGAATCGATCATGAAGCCCTGAGCCCTGAGGCGGCGAGGAAGAACTTCCTGGGCCAAATCCTCGAAGGTCCGGTTGGTCCTCTTTCGAAATACTTATGCCAGCCCTACCCGTGCAGCCCTTGGTGGCCGTCCACCCGGAAGATTCCCGAATTTCGGAATTTGCAATTCGGGCTTGACGGGGTAGGCCCCGACATATACAAATCCGTCAAAGAGGGCTGCCAAGCCTGGTGAGCGCTGAGCCCGGCACCCTCCCAACATCAATAGACAGACCAGAGAGCACGATCCGAGGTTCATTTCGTACCCCTTACGGCTTCACCTCCGCCTCGATGGCCTCCAGTTCCTTGCCTGCCTCCGCCAATTTGCCTTGCGAGGTCAGTTCGCGATAGCGCTGTAAGTGTTCCCTGACGCGACTTAGCCGGGCGTCGGCGCCGGGCGCCACTCCCGGAGCTACAGCCGGAGCGGCGGCGCCGGGCGCGGTAGCCTGCTGAACCAGTTCCCGAGCCTCGCTGGATAACTGCGCCAGGGCTTCGTCGTAAGTGTCGGTGTAGATCAGGCGGCTGCCCACCGCTAGCACGATCTTCTTCAACTGTGGCATGCTGGCCTGGTTGGATCGAATGTAGATCGGATCCACGTAGAGGAAGTTATTCCCCAAGGGCAGCACCAGGATCTGGCCGTGCAACACTTTGGAACCTTGCTGGTTCCATAAGGTCAGGTCCTTGGAAATCGTCTGGTCCTGATTGATCGAGGCCGAAATGTTCATGGGCCCCTGGATGAGCACCTGCTTCGAGAGAAGCAATACCACGGTTTCGCCTAAGTGCGGGCCGTCGCAGCGCGCCGCCATAACGCCGATCAGATTGTTCTTGTTGTGCGGCGTGAACGGGATCATCAGCACGAACTCGGCCTGGCTCTCGCCCGGAAGCGTGGTGTTGATATAGGTGGGAGTCACCGGCTCCGATCCGCCCTCCTGGCTCGAATTGTGCAGCGCCAGGTCCCACACGTCTTCCTTGTTGTAGAACGACTGCGGGTCGAGCATGTGGTACGTGCGATAGATCTCCGCCTGGATGCGGAACATCATTTCGGGATAGCGGGCATGCGCGCGGAGGTCGGCCGGCATGGCGGAAGCGGGCTGGAACAGGTCGGGGAAAAGGTTCTGATACGCGGCGATCAGCGGATCGTCGGGCGCAAATACGTAGAGGTGGGTTTCTCCGTCGTAGGCGTCGATGGTGGCTTTCACCGAGTTGCGAATGTAGTTCAAGCGCGGCATGTCGGCAGGTTCGACCACCCGCGAATAGGGATGCGCGTCCGAGGTGGTGTACCCATCGACCATCCAGACCAGGCGGCCGGCGTCGGTAATCACCATGTACGGATCGGCGTCCCATTCCAGGAATCCCGCCAACTGAGTCAGGCGATCGCGCACTTTGCGGCGGATCATCATGCGGCTATTGGACGTGAAGTAATCCGCCAGCAGAATCTTGACTTCTCCCTCGTTGAGCGCCGCGGCAATGCGCATCGCGAACGAAGAAATCGGGAACCCGCCTTTACCCTCGTAACGCGACTTCTGGTTGGATTCCCCGGCCGGATAGTTAAACTCCTCGAGCGCGGTGTGTACGAACACCGGCTCGTGGGTAACTTCCCCGTAATAGATCTCCGGGCGCGTAAGCTTAATGCCGGGCGCGTCGATCTTGGGAGGGGCGTCCTGGATACTGAGTACCGGCAATCCGTCGGACGTCATCTTACTGACCTCGGACATCACCACGCCGTAGCCGTGCGTGTAGATGAACGCGGGATTGTTCCAATTCGCATTCGCCTCGGGCAACTGGCGGATATCCAGTTCGCGTGGCGAAATGAGCACCTGGCGGTATTGGCCATTTATGGTGTAGCGATCGACATCGACATCGTGGAACGTGTAGTAAGTGCGCAGGGCCTGGCGCTGAGTGATGGTGTCCTTGAAGGCCCCGGTTTCCCACAGGCGGACATTGTCCAGAAGGGGACGGTTGCGCGCCACGTCGATGTACGCCTCGGGTTGCACCGGATACTCGACTTCCTTGGTGTGCCGCTCCAGTCCGTAGGCGGAACGCGTGGCGTGGATGTGCGTCTGGATGTACGGCCGCTGCAGCGAGATTTCGTTCGGCGTCACGTAGAACGCGGACACCGCGTGCGGAACCAGGAAGGCGATTACCAGCGAGACCGCCATCCAGGCGGCCAGTATCCAGCGGCCGAACATGACCAGGACGGCGGCGGCCAGACAAGCGAAGATCAATAGCCACTGCATCGGAAGTCCGATGTTCTGGTCCACGTAGTCGATGCCTACAAGAAACGAGCCGTGTTCGTTGTAGACCATCTGGTAGCGGCCCAGGAAAAAGCGCAACGCCATGGCCAGCAGGAACACCACGGCGGAGAATCGCAGGAATTGCGACTCCAATCCACCTTCCAGCCGGAAGAGTCCGGGGCCGAGTTCCAGCGCGGGATTGCCACCCGGCTCGCGCATGCGGCCGAGCCATCCCTGCTGGCCCGTTGCGAGTTGCCAGCCGCGCGCCGTCAACCAGTACACCAGGATGCACAGAATCACGATGGCCAGCAGATAGCCGCGCAACAGATCGTAGAAGGGCAGGTCGAAAAGATAGAACGAAAGCGGTTTCTGGAATACCGCATCGTGCCAGGCCGTGGCCGCCGCGGGTAGACCGCGCGAGCCGGCGAAGCGGACGACCGTCCACGTATCGATGGACGCAGCCGCCACAAGGTACGACACCACCAGCAGCGCCAGTGCGGCCAGTCGCGCGTAGAGTTTATGTTCGCGGAGCGAGGTTCCCGCGAACTTGAGGGCGCGGGCGTGCGCCATCCACAGCAACACGAAACTCAGCAGCGTCGCCACTGCCTGTGGCACCAGACTGTACCAGAGCATACTGAGCCACGTGTGAAGTTGGCCAAGCTCTTCGCGCCATGCTACCTCGATGGCGTAAGTTGCCATGATACGCGCGCCGAACAGAAGCACAACCAGAATCACCGCGAGCGTGATCCAGGCGATGCGCGGGCCAGACCGGCCATGGCCGCGTTCGATCTTGTAGGGGGGCATGCCCCAAGCGTACCACCGCCCACACTGCCACGCCGATGCGCTCACGAATTCACGAAGCTGTGTAGGAACAAAATCAAAACTCCGGCGTCCAAGTGTGCAGAACGGGATTCAGTATGCGCAGGACCGGATGGGCACTACTCATCGCGGCCGCTCTTGCGGTAGCCGCGCCACAACTACGGGACGTCGGGAACGATCTGAACGATCGCGGCATACAGGCTTTGGATCGGGGCGATTTCGCGGAGGCCGAACGGCTTCTGGAGCAGGCCATGCAATTCTGGCGTCCGCTGGGATCGAAATACGACGCGCACGTCGCTAGCGCGCTCTACAACAAGGCGGAAGCGCAGAGCGGGCTGCGAAAATGGCGGGAAGCCGCCGCCAACCTGGAAGAAGCGGTGCCGCTAATGGGCCGCTCCCTGGGCCCGCATCATTGGCGCACCATGCACTGCCGGAACGCGCTGGCCAACGTCTACCAGATGTTGGGAGAGCGCGACAAATCCCTGGCGCTTTATAACGAGACGCTGGCCGGGGAGCGAGAGTTCGACCCTAACGGCGGCGAAACGGCGCGCACCCTGGCCGGGCTTGCGATGCTGTATACGCGCGACGGAAAGACCGACGAAGCGCTGCCGCTGGCCGAGGAGGCATTGTGCATCGGCTTGCGCGCCCACGGTGAAAAGGACCCCGAAACGGCGATGCTCTATTCCACCGTGGCGCAGATTCACACCCTGGCCGGGCGGACGGAGCGGGCGCTGCCGCTGATCCGAAAAGCGCGGGCCATCTATGAATCGGCGCCCGGCGTCGCCTCCTGGCAAATCGGGTTGACTCTCAGCCAGGAAGGGCTGGCGCTGCTATACGACGGCAAGCGCGCCCTGGCCGAAAGAGACTTCCAGGAAGCGCTCCGGCGGCTGAGCGAGTGCGCTCCCTGTGGACTGGAACTGGCGACTGCCGAAAGCCATTTCGCGCTGCTTCGCCTGCAGCAACACAAATTCAACGAGGCGGATGCGCTGCTTGCCAAAGCGATCTCGATTGAAGAGGGAATTTCGGAGCGGCCCCTTCCCGAAATGGCCACGACGCTCGAGATTCTGGCCAAATTGCGGGTTCAGGAAAAGCGGTTCGACGATGCCGAGCAGTTGCATGCGCGCGCGCAAACCATCCTCGCGTACCGGTGAGAAATTGGGCCCGGGCCTGAGAGCGTGGATTCGATTGAGTGACGTGCGGCAGGTTGTCAGTTCGGCTTTTCGGCGGCCAGGCTGCTTGAAATCGGCCACAAGTTGAAAACCTGCCCCACATCGGCGCACGGGTACGCCCGGAAGCGAATCGACCCGGCGCCCGCTTCTACCTGAAAGCTGACAGTGGATGGCCGGCGGCCTTACACTCTATTTGTGCGGCCATATCTTCTACTCTTCGCCATTGCTTCGGGGTGGGCCCAGCCGGGGGATCAGCCGGCGCAAGCTGCGGTTCGAGACCTCGACTATTCCAGCCAAGTCCTGGGCGCGAGACTCGGCTACCGAGTGTTCCTGCCGCCGGCTTATGCGGCATCGCAGGCGCGGTATCCGGTCATCTACTGGTTTTCCGGCTACGAGCGGAGCGCCGACGTGGACGCGTACACCGGCCAGATCGTCGATTACGTGGCCACCCACGACGCCATCGTGGTGAAGAGCGGTCCCGTGGAAACCACCGGCGTCTACCCACTCTGCTTCCCGGAGTTGGTGGACCAGATCGACAGGACCTTGCGCACGGTGGCGGACCGCGACCATCGCGCGGTATCCGGATATCTGGCCGGCGGCTTCTTCGCATTTCTGGTGGCCGGCAGGAATCCCGACCTGGTGTCGAGCGCTTCCAGCTTTCTCGG
>Ga0181529_10001057_pt1 | contig 37750 bp, 33 predicted proteins | sample PEATcosm2014_Bin_36_FD_119763 | JGI IMG/M metagenome (GOLD analysis project Ga0181529, IMG submission 119763) | Peatland microbial communities from MTU Mesocosm Facility, Houghton, MI, USA - PEATcosm2014_Bin10_30_metaG | ecosystem: Environmental > Terrestrial > Soil > Wetlands > Peat | place... | reverse complement strand
TGGCACTTACGGCACGACTGAAGTCGTGCCCTGACGCTTTTTGCGAACAGGGAGGGGTTTTTGCAACCTGACGAAGAGCAAATGCAGGTCCTTCGACTCGCTGCGCTCGGTCAGGATGACAGGGAATGTTTGGTGCGCTCGGTCAGGAGGACGGGGGTATGGAGAGATACCTCAGGGGCTAAAGCCCGCCTTGTTTTTGCACTGGATGTACGGGCTAAAGCCCGTACCCTTCACAACGGCTCTTTCAGGGGCCTGGGGGCCCCTGCTCCCTCCTCTATCTCCCATCTACAACTGTAGTATTAGGAAGAGGTTCCCATGAATTCCAACTCCATGAAACGCGGAGAAACGAAGTGAAGAGCTGGGATGTGGTACTGGTGACGGCTTCGTCGGCGCGTCAGGCGGGGTTGTATCGCGATGAGATTGAGCGGCGGCGGCTGAGCGGGATGCTGCCGGAGGAGACGGAGTTTCTGGTGGTGCCTGATCCGGAGGATCGGCGAGTGGGATCGGGCGGCGCGACGATTCATGCGCTGGGGGTTCTGGGCAGGGACCGGGAGTGGTGGAGCGGACACCGGGCGCTGCTGGTTCACTCAGGGGGCGACTCGCGGCGGCTGCCGCAGTACTCGCCGGGGGGCAAGCTGTTTGGGGTGCTGCCGTCGCGAACGCAGCCACGGGGGACGACGACGGTCTTTGACGAGACGCTGGCGCTTTCGGCGGCGTGGGCGGAGAGGATTCCCAACGGATTGCTGGTGGCCTCAGGCGATGTGCTGCTGCGCTTTGACGCCAGCCAGGTGGAGTGGGGCAGGCCGGGAGCGACGGGCATCGCGATGCGGTTGGATGCGGAGACGGGCAGCCATCACGGCGTGTATGTGGTGGGCGCGGGAGACCAGGTTTACACATTTCTGCAGAAGCCGACGCCGGCCGAGGTGAAGGCGGCGGGGGGAATGCTGGCGGATGGGCGGGTGGCGGTCGATATTGGCCTGCTGCGCTTTGACGCGGAGCTGACTTCGGCGCTGACGGAGCTGGCGGGCTTCCGGACGCTGCCGGCGGTGGATTTGTACGACGAGATTACGCGCGGGCTGACGGGCGAGTGGAAGCCGAAGAGCGATGCGGGGATCTTTTGGCGAGAGCTGGAGCGGATTTTGCGCTCGCCGGAGCGGCCCGCGGCCTTTCACTGCGCGGTGGTGGAGGGCGAGTTCATTCATGCGGGCACTACGCGCAACTTCCGGCGGCTGGCGGCGGTTTCTGGCGGCGTACTGGACAGCGTGATTGGCGGCGTCTGCAAGGCCGGCCACGAGGCGGTGATTCTGGAGTGCGACCTAAGCGGCGACGTGTATGCGAGCCGGGGCGCGATTCTGCATGGGTTGACGGGATTGAGCGGAGCGGTGGAGGTCCCCGAGGAGACGGTGGTTCACCAGTTGCCGGTGGAGACGGCGGAGGGCAGCGGCTGGGTGATGCGCACCTATGGGGTGGAGGACGATCCCAAGCAAAAGCTGGAGAGCGCGACGTGGTTCAACCGTCCGATTGCGGAGACGCTGATGCGGCTGGGGGTGAAGAGCGCGGAGGTTTGGAGCGGGGAAGAGGCTCCGACGCTGTGGAATGCGCGGCTGTTTCCGGTGACGACGGCGGATGAGGCGTGGGCTTGCGCGCGGTGGCTGATGGGCTATGCGAGCGAGTACAGCGCGGAACGGTGGCGCGGGGCGCGCAGGCTTTCGCTGGCCGAGAGCGCGCAGTGCGCGGACGGAAAGGCGCTGGCAGAGGCGCGCAACCGGCGCTTGCAGGGAATTTGGCAGGAGACGGTGGTGGAGCTGGCGGAGGCGGGCACGGATTTGCGGCCGCTGCTGGCGAATCTGCCGGGGCTGGCACCGGCGGCGGCGGCGGGACGCGCGCTGCGAAAGCACGCGGAGACGTTGCACGCGGGCGGCGCGGATGGACTGACGCAGGCGGCGAGTTTGCTGATGCAATCGTCGCGCCTGCTGCGGCGGGCGGGAGCCGAGCAAGAGGCGGAGCAGGCGGAGGCAGAGGCCTTCACCTGCATCCACGATGCGGTGCGCGAGGGAACGGCGGGCGAGGCGGAGACGACGCCGGAGGGCTGGCGCTTTGAGCGGGTTCATGTGGCCGCGCCGCCACGGATTGATTTGGGCGGAGGCTGGAGCGACACGCCGCCGTTTTGCTTCGACTGGGGCGGAACGGTGTTGAATTGCGCGCTGGAGATTGATGGCGCATATCCGATTGAGACGGAGATTCGTCGGATTGAGGAGCGGGTGATTCGCTGCCGCGCCGACGGGCATGACGCGGTGGCGGAGTATCGCACGGCAGAGGAGCTGTTGGAGCCTTGCGGGCCGGGGAGCGTTTTCTCGATACCGCGCACGGCGTTGCGGATGCACGGGCTGCCGGTGAAGGGCGAGGCGCTGGAAGCGACGCTGGAGCGGCTGGGCGGCGGCGTGGAGATACGCTGCCAGGTGCGGCTGCCGATCGGCTCCGGGCTGGGGACGAGCAGCATTCTGGCGGCGACGGTGATTCGCGCGTTGGCGGTGATGAGCGGGCGCGCGCTGGGCGACCATCCGCTGAGCGAGGCGGTGATGCAACTGGAGCAGCGCATGACCACCGGCGGGGGCTGGCAGGATCAGGCGGGGGGCATCTTTGCCGGCGCCAAGCTGCTGATTACCGGACCGGGCTTGCGGCAGCGGATTCGCGTGCAGCCGGTGACCTGGACGGACGAAAGGCGCGAGGAGTTCTGCGCGCAGATGGTGCTTTACAACACCGGGATTCAGCGGGTGGCGAAGGACCTGGTGCGGCAGGTGGTCTCGCGCTATCTGGCGCGGGAGACGGCGACGATTCAGGTGCTGCACAGCATCAAAACGCTGGCGGTGGAGATGAGCTACGCGATGGCCGAGGGCGAGTGGCAGCATCTGGGCGAGTTGCTGGACCGGCACTGGCAACTGAATCAGGTGCTCGATCCGCATACGACGAATGCGCCGATCAATGCGATTCTGGACCGGGCGCGGCCCTTCATTTATGGGGCGAAGCTGGCGGGCGCGGGCGGCGGAGGATTTCTGATGCTGCTGGCGCGTGATGCAGAGGCGGCGGCGGGGCTGCGGGCGGCGCTTGCACAGGAGGCGGGCGCGGTGGTGCCGTACCGGATTGCCGAAGAGGGGCTGAGAGTGACGACGGGAAGCTGATGGGAGAGATTCCCTCGGCGGCTAAAGCCGGATCTGTCATCGACCTTGAATGTACGGGCTGAAGCCCGTACCCTTCACCGGAGAAGGATTGGCAGGAATCATGGAAAGTCAACAAAAACGCGCGGTGGTGTTGTTGAGCGGGGGGCTGGACTCGGCGACGGTGCTGGCGATTGCCCGCAAAGACGGTTACGAGTTGTATGCGCTTTCTTTCTCCTACGGGCAGCGGCACATTGTGGAGCTGGAGGCGGCGCGGCGGGTGGCGGCGGCCATCGGAGTGGCCAGTCATCGCACTGCCAAGATTGATCTGCGCGTCTTCGGCGGCTCGGCGCTGACGGGAGATTTTGCGGTTCCCAAGGGGCGCACGGCGGACGAGATGAGCCATGATATTCCCATCACCTATGTTCCGGCGCGCAACACGATTTTTCTTTCGTTTGCGCTGGCCTGGGCGGAGGTGCTGGGCGCGAGCGATATTTTTATCGGCGTGAATGCGCTGGATTACTCAGGCTATCCGGATTGCCGTCCGGAGTTTATCGAGGCCTTTGAGCGGATGGCGAATCTGGCGACGAAGGCTGGCGTCGAAGGGCGGCAGCGGCTCAGGATTCACACGCCGCTGATTGCGCTGAGCAAGGCGGAGATCATTCGGCGGGGGATGGAGCTGGGCGTGGAGTACGGGCTGACCAGCAGTTGCTACGATCCGGGGACGCAGGGCGAGCCGTGCGGAGAGTGCGATTCGTGCCTGCTGCGGCGGAAGGGATTCCGCGAGAATGGAATCGAGGATCCGGTGGGATAGGACGCATACAGCTTACAGCTATCAGCTAACAGCCGGAGAATATCAGATTGACAATTACAACTCTTGTACGTTGGATAGTAGCTGATAGCTGATAGCTGTAAGCTGGTTTCTATGAGCTACGCGGTCAAGGAAATCTTCTACACTCTACAGGGCGAAGGCGCACAGACGGGGCGCGCGGCGGTCTTCTGCCGTTTTGCGGGCTGCAATCTGTGGTCAGGGCGGGAGGCAGAGCGGGCGGCAGCGATCTGCAAATTTTGCGACACGGAGTTTGTGGGCGTGGATGGCGCGGGCGGCGGGAGATTCGAGAGGGCAGAGGATTTGGCGGCGGCGATTGAGCAGGCGTGGCCGGAGGGGGCGGGACAAACTGGTCAAGATTTTGGCAAGCGGTTTGTGGTTTGCACGGGCGGCGAGCCGCTGCTGCAATTGGACGCGGGATTGATTGCCAAGCTGCACGAGCGCGGATTCGAGATTGCCGTGGAGACGAATGGCACAATTGCCGCGCCGGATGGAGTGAACTGGATTTGCGTGAGTCCCAAGGCTGGCGCGGAGCTGGCGCAGAAAAGCGGCGACGAACTGAAGCTGGTTTATCCGCAGGCAGGGGCGGAGCCGGAGGAGTTTGAGCTGCTGAGCTTCCGGCATTTCTTTTTGCAGCCGATGGACGGGCCTGAGCGCGGGGCGAATACGGAGCGGGCGATGCGCTATTGTTTGGCGCATCCGCAGTGGCGGCTGAGTTTGCAGACGCACAAGATTCTGGGGATTCCGTAGAATGGAAGCCATGGAAATCTTCAAGGAGTTTTCGATTGAGGCGGCGCACTGGCTGCCGAATGTGCCGGAAGGGCACAAGTGCCGACGGTTGCATGGGCACAGCTTTCGCATCGCAATTCATGTCAGCGGGCCGCTGGACGAGCGGCTGGGCTGGGTGATGGATTTTGCCGAGGTGAAGACGGCCTTTCAGACGGTTGAAGACGAGATCGATCACCGCTGTTTGAATGAGGTTGCGGGGCTGGAGAATCCGACCAGCGAGCATCTGGCGCGGTGGCTGTGGGAACGGCTGAGGCCATTGCTGCCGGGGTTGAGCCGGATTGTGGTGCGGGAGACGTGCACCAGCGGATGCGCGTATGCAGGGGAGAACGCAGAGGGTCATTGAGCATCGATTTAGTCAGACAGCGATGAAAATGGAGTAATCGGATGCGCCATGCAAGCCCAATGGCGATTAGAATCGTCTTTACAGCAGGCAGAGTTGCCCCCACCGGCTGCCTGCGTTGCCTTTTGAAGCTGGGACGCGGAGATTTTTACCGGCGAGGCGGATGAAGAGGCATGGAAATCCCAGGATGATGAGAAGAAAAGTACGTTTGCTGCCCATTGGAATGATTGTTGCCGCGGTTGCGCTGTTGCTGCCGGCCATGAACGCGCGCGCCCAGAAGGCCCCCGACCAGAAAGAGCCGGGGAAGGCAGCCAGCGGCGCGCCGTCGCAGAGCACACCGGCCAAAGCACCGGTGGCCAGCCCGATTCAGATTGTGTCGGCGAAGTCAGCGCCGACCGAGGCAGCCAAGACCTCAGCCCAGCCGCAGGACCGCGCCCAGGCCTACTATCACTTTGCGCTGGCCGGCTCCTATGAGGATGAGGCGGTTGCCAAAGGCCGCCCGGAGCTGGTGACGCGGGCCATCGAGGAGTACAAACTGGCGCTGAACGCCGATCCCGACTCCGCACAGTTGAATCTGGCGCTGGCGGAGCTGTACTTCAGCAGCAACCACGTCCGCGAGGCCGAAGGCACGGCGCGGATGCTGTTGAAGAGCGCGCCGGAGAACGTGGACGCGCACAAGCTGCTGGGGCGCATCTATCTGCGCGCACTGAGCGAGGGGCAGAATGCGCCGTCGTCGGCCTCGCCCAGCGGCAACGTGCTGGACCAAGCGATTGCGGAGTTCGAGAAGATTGTCTCGCTGGAGCCGCAGAGCGTGGATGAGCATCTGGTTCTAGGCCAGCTTTACACCGTGAAGCACGAGCCGAAGAAGGCCGAGGAACAGTTCAAGGTCGCGCAGAGCCTGGAGCCTGATACGGAAGAGGTGGTGCTGACCCTGGCGCGGCTTTATGCTGAGAGCGGCAACCTGGAGCAAGAGACCAAGGTGATTGAGGCGGTTCCTGCGGACGACCGGACGCCGCGGATGGAGGCGGCTCTGGGCGCAGCCTATGAGCAACTGAAGCGGACGAAAGAGGCTATCGCCGCCTATCAGCGCGCCGTCGAGATGGAGCCTGGGGATGTGCGCACGATGGATGCGCTGGCGCGGGCGCTGCTCAGCGATAACCAATTGGATGAAGCGCTGAAGCAGTACCGGCAGTTGGCCGAGGCGGCACCGGAGAATGCCGGCGTGCTGATTCACATCAGCGAGATTCAGCGCCGCCAGGGGAAGTATGACGAGGCGCTGACCACTATTCGCAAGGCGCGCAAGATGGACGCGGAGAACCTGGAGGCGGGCTACAACGAGGGACTGCTGCTGGACGTGCTGGGCCGCTACGACGAGGCCGCGGGGGTCTACGAGAAGATGGTGGAGCTGACCTCGCACGCCAACGACGCCTATACCGCCGAGGAGAAGAGCAATCGCGGCATCTTCCTGGAGCGGCTGGGGACGGTCTATCACGAGCAGAACCGGACGGCCGAAGCCATTGCCGCCTATCAAAAGCTGATCGACATGGGCGGGGATACGGCGGTGCGCGGCTACCAGTTTCAGGTGGACACCTGGCGCGATGTGAAGCAGTATGACAAGGCGGTGGAGGTGGCGCGCAAGGCGGTGGATGCCAACCCCAAAGAGCGCGAGCTGAAGCTGATGCTGGCCGGAGAGCTGACGGATATTGGCAAGACCGACGAGGGGCTGACGCTGGCCAAGGGACTGCTGTCCAACAGCGACGGTGACCGCCAGGTGTGGCAGACGGTGGGACAGATTTGCGTGCGCGCGCACCGCTGGAAGGAGGCCGAAGAGGCCTTCAACAAAGCCGAGGCGCTGAGCACCAAGAAGGAAGACCGCACCAATCTGCTCTTTTTGAGGGGTGAACTGGCGGAGCGGCAAAAGCACTATGAGCCAGCCGAACAACTCTTCCGGAAGGCGCTGGAATCGGAACCCGACAGCGCCGTGATTCTCAACTACCTGGGCTATATGCTGGCCGACAAAGGCAAGCAGCTTCCTGATGCGCTGAAGATGATCCGCAAGGCGGTGGAGCTGGATCCGATGAACGGTGCCTACCTGGACTCGCTGGGCTGGGCGTACTTCCGTATGGGCGAGTACGAACTGGCCGAGGAGAACCTGCGCAAGGCAGTGGAGCGCGATGCCACTGATCCCACAGTTCACGATCACCTGGGCGAGCTTTATGAGAAGACCGGGCGCATCCGCCTTGCCGCGCAGCAGTGGGAGATTTCTCTCCAGCAGTTTGCGCGCACGGCGGCAGCCGACGTGGAGCAGCCGGAGGTGGCCAAGGTGCAGAAGAAGCTGGATGCAGCGCGCGTGAAGCTGGCCAAGCAGGAGAATGCCGTGGGGCTGGTCAAGCCATAAGAGCACTGAGTACCTAAGTCAACCACTGATAATGTTCCAATTCCAGCGGAACATTCCCTCAGGGGCTAAAGCCCGCGCTCTTTTTACAGTATTTGCGGCACGACTCAAGTCGTGCCCTTTCAAAACATCAACTAAATCGGAGGTTCCTAAGAGCATCTTCGGAAATGATGTGTTCTGGGTTCATTGGTGCCCACCCTTTCCACGGAAAGAAACGGAAAGGATGGGGCACGGCAGTCAGCAGAAAAACCAAAATATCTTACGGGTTTTGCGCGGCGGCGGCTGCCAGATAGAGGTCCACGTTGCTCTTGTCGACCAGCGAAGTGCCGGTATCGACGAAGACCGGATAAGGGGCGAAGGAGTCGGAGCCATAAGCCTTGTTCAACTGCTTGGGCGGATAGTGGTGGACCTCGTCGAGGGCCTTCAATCCGACGTAGCCCATGGTAAAAGGCTTTTGCGCAACCGTGGAATCGATGATGCCGGCCTTGATGCCGTTGAGCGTATCGGGGTCCACGTCCCAGGCGACCATCAGGCGGTCGGAGACGCCGGCGCGTTTAAGCGCGTCGGCCACAGCCTTGCCTGAGGAGGAATCCAGGCAGACAAAGACATCGACCTTCCTGTCGCCGGAGAGAGCCAGGGACTCCTGCGCCCAGTCGAATGCATAGCGCGCATCCCCCTTCATGTCCACCACGTTGACAATGTGAATCTCAGGACGGGTGGCGAAGACCTCCTTGAAGCCCTTGAGCCGCTCATCGAGATTGGGCTGGCCGGGCATGGTGAAAAAGACCACGTTGCCTTTGCCGCCCAGCTTCTGAATCACGCGCTGCCCGCCCAGGCGGCCCGACTCTAGATTATTGGTTCCGATGAAAAAGAGCCTGCGGCTGCCCACATCGTCCGAATCAAAGGTGATGACGGGAATGCCGGCGTTGACGGCCGCGTCGATCTCCGCCTGTAGCACGGTCACATCGGCCACCGAGATGAGAATGCCGGCTGGTTTGGCGGCAACGGCATCACGCAGCGCCGCCAGTTCGGCCTGCGGATCATAGTTTTGCGGTCCCACCACGCGGGCCTTCACATCGTATTGCGCCGCCGCCTTGTTGAAGCCCGCCGCCGCCGTCTGCCAGTAAGGCAGCGCGGAGTGGGTCACAATCATGTAATAGACTTCGCTGGAAGAGTGCCTGCCGCAGCCCGATGCGGAGAGAATTGCCAGCGCCAGCGCGGCCAACGCAACGTTCTTGATCGCTTTCATACGTGCCTCCGGGTGGAAGGATGAACTACTGATGGTGCGGAAGAGGTTTGCGCGCCAGCCGATGGTTTGCCGCCAGCATGACGCGCCCGCATTGCAGGCAATCTCCATGCTGACAGCCGTCTGAGAAGTTTATAGACCTCGCGTGGGGATTTTCGGCCCGCAAAATTCGTGGACGCAGCGCAGGATTCCCGATTGCGGTATAACCAAACAGGAAGTGCAAAATGCGGAGCGAGAGTTGCCGACCGCAGACGGTGAACCGATGACGGAGTGGAAGGCTAATTCGCTGTTGGCGTTGCCCGCGGGAGTTGCCGTTTGCGGCGAGGGCGAGCTGACGCGCCGCGCGCACGCGGAGCCGCCGCACCCATACCGCTCGGCCTTTGCCCGCGACGGGGCGCGAGTCTTGCACGCGAGGGCCTTTCGCCGTCTGGCCGGCAAGACGCAGGTCTTTGCGCGGCTGGCCACGGACTCGCCCTCGGACCACTTTCGCAGCCGATTGACGCACACGCTGGAGGTGACGCAGATTGCGCGCACCGTGACGCGCGCGCTGGGGCTGAATGAGGAGTTGGCCGAGGCGCTGGCTCTGGCGCACGACATCGGTCACCCGCCCTTTGGCCACGCCGGAGAACAGGCGCTGGACCAGTGCCTGCGCGGAAGCGGACTGCGCTTTGACCACAACCTGCATGCGCTACGCATTGTGACGTGGTTCGAGGAGCGCTACGCGGGCTTTCGCGGGCTGAACCTGACGGCGGGCGTACGCGAGGGGATCGTCAAGCACTCCCGCGACTACACTGCCGCCGAGCACCCGGAGCTGGCCGAGTACCTGCTGGACCGCTTCCCTCCCCTGGAGGCGCAACTGATTGATCTGGTGGACGAGATTGCTTACACGACCGCCGACCTGGATGACGGACTGGACTCGGGAATTCTGACGCTGGAGCAGGTGCGCGCCAGTGTGCCACTCTTCAGGAGCTTCCACGACGCCGTGCTGCGCGATGATTCCGCGGCGCCGGAGAAGCTGACTGTGTATGAGGCTCTGAAGCGCGTATTGAATGCGCTGGTGACGGACCTGATGGAAGAGGTGCGGCGACAGGTGGCGGAGCTGGGCGCGGAGAGGCTGGAGGAGATTCGCACTGCGCCGCGCAGGCTGGCCGCGCTGAGTGCGGAGATGGAGGCCCAGCGCGCCGCAGCCAAGGAGTTTTTGTACGCCAACCTCTACAACTCGCCCATTCTGGAGGAGGCTCACGCGCACGCCACCGAGGTGGTGGCGGGATTGTTTGCCAAGCTCATCGATGATCCGCAACTGCTGCCCGCCGACGACCGAGCGCAGATTGCCAGCGAGGGGCTGGCGCGCACCGTGGCCGACTACATTGCCGGCATGACGGACAGCTACATTGAGCAGGCGTGGCGGCGCTGCGCGCGATGAGCGAGAACCGGTCCATTGATCTGCACAACTGCACGGTGGCGGAGGCGATCCGGGAGTTTGTGCGCTTTTACAACGGCTGTGTGCGCAGCGGCTATCGCGGGCGCATCGAGGTGATCCATGGCTACGGATCGTCGGGCAGCGGCGGGGTGATTCGCGAGGAGCTGCGCAGGTATCTGAAGGCGCACGAGACGACCTTCGGCGAGTTTCTTGCCGGAGAGAGCCTGCGCAATCCGGGCGTCACGATTCTCTACGCAAAGGAGACCCAGGCGGCGATGCCGCTGGGGATGGGTGGGGGATTTTCTTCGGCGCGACGCGTAAGACCCTCCGGCTCTTCCCCGAACAGGCGAAGTTCATAGTAGGATTCTCGTCCCGCTCAGAGGATTGATAGGGAAGCTCCAATTATGCCAATTTTTGCTTTTTGTGTGCACCATTCGGCAAACCGTCGTAACCGACAGCGGCGGGAGCGGGAAACAATAGGCTTTCAAACGGTTGTACTCTTGTAGATGTGAAAATTTCCCTGACAAAATCCTGCCTTCGGCGGGCTGCGCTGGTTTTTTGCGCGGCAGTTGCTCTGCTCATTGATCCCAGCTTCGCGCAGATGCAGGCCGTGCCGGTTGCCGGAGCGCCCGTGGGCGGCGGCTTCTTTCCGCTGAGCGAGGTGCATCGCGGGCTGCGGGGCACGGCGTGGACGGTCTTCACCGGCTCGACGCCGGAGCCGATGGAGGTGGAGATTCTGGGCGTGCTGCGGGGGGCGCGCGGTCCGGGGCACGACATGATTCTGGCGCAACTGCATGGCAGCAAGCCGGAGTACACGGGCGTGGTGGCGGGCATGAGCGGCAGCCCGGTGTACATCGGCAACCGGCTGCTGGGCGCGCTCTCGTATCGCATTGGGCAGTTCAGCAAAGACCCCATCGCCGGCATCACGCCGATTGCGCAGATGCTGGAGGTGTTAGAAGCCAGGGAACAGGGAAGAGGGAATAGGGAACAGACGCAAGTGCCCGAGGGGGGGAATTTGCAGGCGATGGAGACGCCGCTGGTGATGGGCGGATTTCATCCGGAGGCGATTCGGCTGTGGCAGCAGAAGATGGCCGGGACGGGCCTGGAGACGGTGGCGGCGGGCGGGATGAGCGGCGGCTCAGGCGCGGAAGCCGACGCGGCGCAGACGGCCCGGGCGATTGCCGGGGTGGTGCCGGGATCGGCAGTGAGCGCGCAACTGGTGCGCGGCGACCTGGAGATTGCCGCCACTTGCACGGTGACGTACATTGATCCGAAGCAGTTGCTGGCCTGCGGGCATCCGATCTTGCAGGCGGGGCCGGTTTCGTTGCCGATGACGACGGCTGAGGTGGTGGCGACGCTGGCTTCGCCGCTGAATGCCTTCAAGATTGTGAACACCGGCGCGACAATCGGTGCCTTCAGCGAGGATCGCGACGCGGCAATTCGCGGCGTGCTGGGGGCGCGAGCGCGGATGATTCCGGTGCACATCCGGGTGCATGAGGGAAGCGTGGAGCGCAAGATCAATGTGGAGGTTCTGGACCTGCCGTCGCTGAGCGCGCAGGCGGTGATGGTGGTTCTGTATGAATCACTGCTGCAAACGAACGAAAGCACGGCGGGAACCAGCTACCACCTGACGGGCAGCATCGAGCTGGAGGGTTATCCGCCGTCGCCGCTGGATGCGTGGGCCGCGGCAACGGACTCAGGAGCAGCGCCGATGGAGACGGCGTACATGGCCGCGGGGCAATTTGCGCGGCTCTACGGGAACGGCAGTCGGCAGGGCGGAGTGCGCGCGGTCAATCTGGATGTGGAGGCGATTGATCGGCGCGTGGGCGTGGAACTGGTGGCAGCGCGGCTGGTCTCCGGCAACATGGTTCACGCCGGCGACACGGTGGTGGTGGAGGCGACGCTGCGGCCTTGGCGACAGGCGACGCGCAATGTACGGATCGAGGTGAAGCTGCCGGCGCGGTTGCAGGCGGGTAACCTGCGGCTGCTGGTCTCGGATGCCGGTACGCTGGAGCGGGCACTGGAGCCGCCGCGCCAGCCGAGCCACACTCCTGATCTAGAGGCTGTGCTGGCTCAGGCGCGACGCCAGCACCCGGCAGATCGCGTCTACGTGAGTTTGCTGCTGCCGGAGACGCAGGCGGGAGTGGAGGGTCAAACCCTTTCAAGTCTTCCACTTTCCGTGGCCAACACGCTGGAGCCGCAGCGCGCTGCGCAGGATGTGAGCCTGAACGGCGAATCGGCGGAATTGGCGGCGGAGGTTCCCGCAGGGGGAGTGCTCAGCGGCTTTCAACTGCTGAACCTTCGCATTGAATCCGGCGGCGGGTTAAACTAGGGGTAGGCAGAGAGAGAGTTCGATGCCAGCAAGCAGGACGGCGGCACAAGATTGCGGCCGTATTGTCTGCTATCCCCCGACAAGGATTCAAGACCGACCATGAGCCAGATACAAGGATTAGCGGCGCACGCGGCAGGAGCCGAGCTGTTGTCGTTCAAGTACGACCCCGGCAAGCTGGGCCTGCATGAGGTGGAGATCGCGATCACGCACTGCGGCATCTGCCACAGCGACCTGCACCTGATTGCGAACGACTGGGGCATCAGCCAGTATCCGTTCATTCCCGGCCATGAGATTATCGGCACGGTGACGGCGGTGGGTTCCGATGTGCGGTCGCTGGCGGCGGGCCAGCGCGTGGGATTAGGCTGGCAGTCGAACTCCTGCGGGATTTGCGAGTGGTGCAGCCGGGGCATGGAGAATTTGTGTCCCGAGGCGGAGGGAACCTGTGTGCACCGGCATGGCGGCTATGCAGACCGGGTGCGGGCCAATGCGCGCTTTGTGATTCCGATTCCCGAGGCGCTGGAGAGCGAGCAGACGGCGCCGCTGCTGTGCGGCGGCATCACGGTCTATAACCCGATGCGCACGCATGGCGTGAATCCTTCCTCGCGAGTGGGCATTGTGGGCATCGGCGGGCTGGGGCATATGGCGATTCAGTTTGCGCGGGTCTTCGGCGCGGAGGTGACGGCGTTTTCCACCTCCACAGCCAAGGAAGAAGAGGCGCGCGCGCTGGGAGCGCACAACTTTGTGAACAGCCGCGAGTCCAAGGCCATGAAAGACATGGCCGGCTCGATGGATTTTATCCTGAGCACCATCAACGCCGATCAGGACTGGGGCGTTTACGTGCAGGCGCTGCGGCCCACCGGAACGCTCTGCTTTGTGGGGGTTCCGCCGTCGCCGGTCAGCGTTCATGCCTTTCCGCTGATCAGCGGCCAGCGCTCCATCAGCGGCAACCCCACGGGCAGCCCTTATCGCCTGAAGGAGATGCTGGATGTGGCGGCGCGGCATGGCATCAAAGCCACCACCGAAGTCTTCCCCATGGCCCAGGCCAACGCCGCCATTGACAAGGTAAAGAAGAGCAAGCTGCGCTACCGGGCGGTGCTGGCCAACTAGGGCCTGTTCACACTATAGCGATCGGCATCCCGAAGGGACGGAGTGCATCCGCACGGTCGAAGTCAGCCGCGCCGCCGAAGTCATGTGCGGATTCGTCACGCCTTTCCTGCTGCGCTACACTATAGATTCAGCCAATCCACATCCAGGACAGGCAATTGACGACGGTAACATTGAAGGACATCGGGCAGGCGTTGGGAGTCTCGGCGATGACCGTCTCCCGCGTCATGCGCGATCGCAAGGACGTGGGTGAGGAGACGCGCAAGCGAGTACTCTCCAAAGCCAAGGAACTGGACTACAGACCAAATCTGACGGCGCGCAGCCTGGTGACCGGCAAGAGCCGCCAGGTTGGGATCATCGTGCCGACGCTGCTTCATCCGTTTTTTGCCGAGGTTCTGGAGGCGCTGTCTGCGACGATGAAGCAGAGCGGATATGCTCTGCTGGTCTCTTCCTCTATGGAAGACCCCAAAATCGAAGAGGAGGCCATAGAACAGCTTCTGGGGCATCGCCTGGACGGATTGATCATTGCGTCCTGCAGTAAGTCGCCGACTAACTTCATGCGATTGAAGGAACAGAAGATACCGTTTATTCTTCTCGATCGCTTTTTTCCGGAGTTTCGCGCGAATTATGTCGGTGTGGATGATATGGCAGTGGGACGGATTGCGACTGAGCATCTGATCGCCATGGGATGCAAGCGAATCGCTCATATTCGCGGCGTGGAGTTGACGCCTGGGGTCGGACGTTATGAGGGATACAAGGAGGCGCTTCAGAAGCAGGGAATGAAGTTCGATTCTTCCCTGGTCAGTCCCTATATGACCGCGGACGGCAAGGACTGGCAGCAAAGCTACGAGGCCATGCGCCGCCTGCTGGCGGGCCAGCGCCCGGACGCGGTTTTCTGCTTCAACGATCCGATTGCGATTGCCGCGATGGATGTGGCGCTTGAGGCGGGCTTGCGCATTCCTGAAGACATTGCCTTCGTAGGCTGCGACAACCTCCATTACGACGGCAGCCTGAGAGCGCCTCTATCGAGCATCGACCATCACAACAGCATGATCGGGGTCCGGGCCGCGAAGCTGCTATTGCAACTGCTAAAGGACAAGTCATCGCCAAGCTATCGCAGCGTGGTGTTGCAGCCTACGCTGGTGGCGCGGCATTCCTCGCAGCGCCGTGGGCAGACGCGATAGCCATCCAGCCTCGTTATCAGGCTCCACCCCATTCTGGTTCTTCTTTCTGATCAAACCGCGAGTCCCCTCAATGCCCCGGAATCAAGCCCCAGAGCATGACCAGCGTCATGCCGATGACAATAATGCTGGTGGCCCATGCGATCACATTCCAGAGGCGGGAGTTTTTGTGCTCGCCCATCAGGTCTGCGCGGTTGATGAGCAGCAGCATGAGGATGATGATGACCGGGAGCAGGACGCCATTGAGAACCTGGGAGAGGATGGCGACGTTGATCAGTTGTGCATCGGGAAGCAGCAGCACGGTGAGCGCGCCGCCGACGATGAGCAGTGTATAGAGCCAGTAGAAGAAGGGTGCCTGCCGGAAGCTTTTGTCCACGCCGGACTCCACGCCCAGGCCTTCGCAGACGGTGTACGCCGTGGAGAGCGGCAGGATTGAAGCGGCGAAGAGCGAGGCGTTGAAGAGACCAAAGGCGAAGAGGAGGAAGGCGTAGTCGCCGGCCAGCGGGCGCATGGCTTCGGCAGCGTCGCTGGCCACCTGAATCGCGCCCATGCCGTGGACGTAGAGCGTGGCGGCGCAGGCGACGATGATGAACCAGGCGACGATGTCCGTGAAGAGGCTGCCGACGATGACGTCGAGGCGCGAGGCAGCGTAATCCTTCACGCGAATCCCCTTCTCCACAATCGACGATTGCAGATAGAACTGCATCCACGGTGCGATGGTGGTGCCGACGACACCGACAGCCATGTACATATAGGCTTTTTGGCTCCAAACGGAGCGGGCTGGGAGCTGGACGGTGGCGAGGATGGCGTCGTGCCAACTGGGCTGGGAGAGCACTCCGGCAAAGATGTAGGCGATGTAAACGACCGAGGCGACAAGGAAGATTTTTTCCGTGCTCTTGTAGCTGCCTTTGACCACCATGTACCAGACCAGCGTGGCGCAAAAGGGTACGCTGATGAATTTGGAGACGTGGAAGAGGTGCAGCGATCCGGCGATGCCGATGAACTCGGTGACGACATTGGTGTAATTGACGACGACCAGCAGCACCATGAGGATGAAGGTGAGGCGGAGGCCAAACTCCTCGCGGATGAGATCGCTCAGACCCTTGCCGGTGACCACGCCCATGCGGGCGCACATCTCCTGCACCACAATTAACGCGATTGTAATGGGAATGATGGTCCACAGCAGCGTGTAGCCGTATTGCGCGCCAGCCTGGGAGTAGGTGAGGATGCCGCCGGAGTCGTTATCGACATTGGCGGTAATGAATCCGGGGCCAAGGACGGCCAAAAACAGCAGTATCCGGATTCGCCAACGCTTCACCATGCTCGCGGGTTCCTAAGGGGGATTCATCTTCTTCTTTTGACCATAACAGGCGAGGGCCGCGTGTGCGACCCTCCATAGCTTGGAAAGTGGAGATGGAAATCAGGCAGTGGTTAGAACCGGCTCGGTTTCTTCGGCGGCAACGAAATCCGCGCTCAGACTGAGCAGCGAATGGACGACGTCGGCGGCGCTATAGGAGGTGCGGCCTGGAGCGAGGAAGTGCGCGACGGTATTCAGATCGTCGCCGATGGTGATGAGCGGCGGCTCGACGGAGCCATCCTTGCGCGTCTGCGCGTGTCCGATGTTGGCCATCAGCGCGTTGCAGAGGCACTTGCGGCCCACCGTCTCCTCGACCTTTCCGCCCTTGGCCACGAAGTTGGCCACCGGCTCTGCGGAACAGCGGTAGCCGGTCTTGCCCTCGGGGGTTACGTAGGACTCGCGCAGCAGGCCGATGTCGCAAACCCTTGTGCGCGCCTCGGCGACTGCCGGATCGGAGTAGGAACCTTGCAGAAGGGCTACCTTGAAGGGGAAGCCGGTGGGGGATGCCAGAGGATCTGTAAAGACCACGCCGGAGCCGGAGACCGCCTGAGCGAGCAGCTCATTCTTCAGATCGGCTCTCATGCCGGACTCTTCGCTGAAGGCAAAGGCCGTGCCCACCTGCACACCCGCGGCACCCTGATCGAGCGCGGAGCGCAGACTCGCTGCGTTGCCATAACCGCCGGCCAGCCAGAAGGGAACGCCCAGCGCGCGCAGACCCGCAATGTCCACCAAGTCGCGCTCGCCATAGACCGGCTCGCCCTTGGCGTTGAGCAGCAGCTTGCCGCGCGGCGGCGCGTTGTGGCCGCCGGCGGTGGGACTTTCAATAACCAGGCCGTCAACGCGGCCCGAGGCGCGGCGCAGCATGGTGGTGGCCAAGGTGTTGGAGGAGACGATAGCCAAAAAACGGGGACGGTTGAGCTGCGGCAGCGGACCTTCAACGTAATCGGCGGGATCGAAGTTCATCGCCGTGTCGGCACCCTGAGCGGCACCGGTGACGGCGAGATGGTATTCAGTCGGACGAAGGCCGGCAAGGGCGTCGAGGACGCCGGGAATGTGCAGGGGAATGCCCGCGCCCATCAGCACATAGCCGACGCCGGCCAGCATGGCACCGTAGATGGAGGAGAGATGGGGCATCTGAACTTTTTCTAGGAAGTTGATGCCGACGGGATTCTTGTGGCCCTCGCGCGCCAGGTAGACCTCGACGAAGTTGCTGACGATGCACAACTCGACGACCTTGCGAATGTCGCGGCGCTGGTGCATGGGCGGCAGCGCGTAGGGCACAGACGCAGCTTTACCGCCGGGAATGTAGTACTCCTCCCAGATGCGGTTGGCCATCTCAGGGAATGGGAAGGCATCCAGGCCTCGGCGCATATGGCCGCCGGGATCTCCATCGGCGAGACGACGAACGAAGAGCGAATCCAGCGCCGTGCCGGAGACGACGCCGAGCTGACCGATTTTGGAGACCGCATTGGCCAAGCGCCAGTTGGAGACGCCCACGCCCATGCCGCCTTGAATGATTTTGGGAAACTGCATCATCTCTGGATTCTTTCACAGATCGGGATGAAACCCAACCTTTTCTTCCAGCCTAGGGCCAAGAAAGAAAACGGATGTGAGCAATTCCGCACAGAAAGTTACAAATGGAGCGAATTTTGCGTCATTTTTGGGAATGCGGAATTCAACGAGACGGGCGCTTCGGCGCGGGAAATGCTGTCCATCGTAATGCAGCAGCAAGGGTTAAGTGGAGTAGTCGGCGTTGATGCTGACGTACTCGTGGGTCAGGTCGGTGGTCCAGAAGAGGCAGGAGCCGGTGCCTTGGTGGAGTTCGATGGTGATGGAAAACTCCGGCTGTGCGATGTAGGCGTGGGCGGCGGCCTCGTCGAAGCCGGGAGCGCGCCCTCCGTCCACGCAGATGGGCAGCTGGCCGAAGCGGATGTCGATGCGCTCGGGATCGATCTCAGCGCCGGAGTAGCCGATGGCCGCGGCGAGCCTGCCCCAGTTGGGGTCGCAGCCCGCCCAGGCGGTCTTCACCAGAGGCGAGTGGGCGATGGCTTTGGCAACCTTGAGCGCGTCGGCGTCAGTGGCCGCGCCCTCGATATGCAGCTCGACAACGTGGGAGATGCCTTCGCCGTCGGCAACCACCTGGCGGGCCAGCGAGGTGCAGACCTGGGTGAGCGCGGCGGCAAAGGCGGCGTTGCCCGCGCCGATGGAGGCACCCGAGGCACCGGAGGCCAGCAGCAGCACGGTGTCGTTGGTGGAGGTGTCGCCGTCGACCGAGATGCGGTTGAAGCTGACCTCGATGGCCGGATGCAGGTAGCGGTCCAGCACCGCAGGCTCAACGGCCGCGTCAGTCAATATGTAAACAAGCATTGTCGCGTGGGGAACAAGCTGGGGATGGATCATGCCCGCGCCCTTGCAGCAGGCGGCGATGCGCACCTCGTTGCCGTCAATATCCAGGCGCGCGAAGGCGGTCTTCTCGACGGTGTCGGTGGTGAGAATGGCTTGGGCGACCTGCTGGAAGTGGTCGAACTCCGCGCCGAGAGAAGCGGCGAGAGCAGGCAGAACAGCGATGATTTTTTCTGCGGGAAGGGGCACGCCGATGACGCCGGTGGAGGAGGGAAAGACCTCCTCTGGGCGGCAGCCGATCTGCTCGGCGACAGCATAGCAGGTGGCGCGGGCGGCATCCATCCCGGCCTGACCGGCGGCACAGTTGGCGTTGCCGGCGTTGATGGCGGCGGCGCGCACTTTGCCTCCGGTCATGCGCAGATGCTTTTTGTCCACGATGAGCGGCGCGGCGGTGACGCGGTTGGCGGTGAAGGCGGCGGCGGCGCTGGCCGGCGCGTCGGCAACGATGAGGGCGAAGTCGGTGCGGCCGCTTGCCTTCAGCCCTGCCTTGGCGGCGCCAAAGCGAAAGCCGCGCGGGAGAACGAATTGGGATGCGTGGGTCATTTCAGTTGTCGGATTCAACCTTTAATCTATCAGGTAAGGAGTGGAATGACCGAGAGCCGGAAGGATGTAGCGGAGAGTGAGTTTCTGGAGCTGCGGCGGGTGAACGTGGCGCGCGGTGACCGGGTGGTGCTGCACGATGTGAACTTGACCATCCGCGCCGGGGAGCACGTGGCGATTCTGGGGCCGAATGGCTGCGGCAAATCGACGCTGATTCTGACGATGAGCTGCCAGATTTATCCCATCGCGGAGCCGGGGATGATGGTGCGCATCTTTGGCCGGGAGCGCTGGGATTTGACGGAGCTGCGCAGGCACTTTGGCGTGGTGGCGGCAGGCGTGGCGAGCGAGCTGCCGGGGGAGCGGACGGCCGTGACCACCGGCCAGGATGCGGTCATCGCGGGCTTTTTCTCGGCCTCCACGCTGTGGCCCAACCTGCACGTGACAGACGAGATGCGGGAGCGGGCCGCCGAGGCTCTGGAGCGCATGGAGGCGCAGCACCTGGCCGAGCGGCTGGTGGGCACGATGTCAGCGGGCGAGCGGCGGCGCATTCTGATTGCGCGGGCGCTGGTGCACAGGCCGCGGCAACTGCTGCTGGATGAGCCTTCCAACGCGCTGGACCTGGCCGCGCAACGGGAGCTGCGCGAGACACTGCGGCGGCTGGCGCAAGAGGGTACCGGGCTGGTGCTGGTGACACATCATCTGAGCGACATTCTGCCGGAGATTGAGCGCGTGATTCTGATGCGCGATGGACGCATTCTGGCAGACGGGCCACGCATGGAGTTGCTGACCGAGGCGCGGCTGAGCGAGCTATTTCACACGCCGGTGAGGATTGGGCGCGACGAGCAGTGGCTGCATAGCTGGTAAAAGCAGGGAACAGGGCAAAGAAAAAAGGTGAAATGCGAAGCTCGCATTTCACCTTTCCTGAAGAAGCAGGAAGCATAGGAGATCGGAAAAACTGAAGAGCTGCGTTGCGGCTGCCGCCGGCCTAGCTGACCTTGGCAAACCGGCTGCGAAGCACCCCGGCCAGCCCCAGCAGGCCAGTGCCGAACAAGGTCAACGTGCCGGGTTCAGGAACGGCAGGTGTAGGGGGCGGAGTGTAGTCGTAGGTGATCGTGACTCCACCGTCAGCATCACCACTAACGGATTGATTAGAAGACCCACCAGAGATTAACGAGTCATAGTAAGTCGTAGTGTCGAATTGAAAATAATAGTTTCCGACTCCTTCGAAATTGCTGATATCCCCCGATGTGGTGAACGTATTTGAAAAAGAGCCACTCGATGGAAACGGCCCGTAATTCTTGGTTACCCCAGGTGCCAACTGGGCACTCGTTGAAGCCCCCCCATTCAGGATGGCAGCGAAGCCGTTGCCCAGGTCAAAATTTTCCAGCAGATTTGAAATCCCGCTATTTGTGCTATCCAGGTAGAGGTAGGTTTCCCCTGCTGCTGTAACCGTCTCAGTTTTGGCATGTAAGCCCGTATTAGCGTTGGTGACAGATATAGTCAGGTCGCCGACACCGCTAACCGCAATGTTGACAGAATCCAGCGTACCGAGGCTAGGGTTAAAAAGCGGAATGGCAGGAGCCGCTGTGATTGGCGAGAAATCTATTACATTCGATGGGATCGACGCGGAGTAAGACACGGTGTCCGCGTAAGCAGCGGGGGCAACCGCGAGGAGCGCCAAGGCGACGAGGGTGATAGAGATAAGCGAAACGTTGCGCATAGTCTTCATATTTTTTTCCTCTTCCATACTACATACGGGCCAAACCGGGAAAGTTCTGAGTGGCACCAATTTTGATAAGGTTGCGCTGGCAGAAGCGCCAGCCAGCAACCAGAGCAAAGGCCCAATGAACTGCTGATAGCGACCCGACACGAGCGGGTAGAGATCTACTCAGTCCAATTTCAATAATATATATGCACGTAAGGGGCCAAGTTGAACGTCTCGCCATCTAATAATAGAATATGACAATAATTGCTATATATATGAATAGTTTACATTATTTTCTATCGGGGAATTTCCGCAGGGAAGGTCATCTTGGTCTAGCGGGGAAATGTGCAACCATTTGCATACGCGGGGCAAGAAATTACCCAAGACAGCGGTCCGTTGAATTTTTGTCTGGGAGCATTCCTGTTCTAAGACGTGAGGCTGGGAAGGTGGGAAGGCGTCGGGACAAAGGAATTGCGGCAGGCAAAAATATAAGTTGACGCGTCATGGGAAGAGGGGTAGATTAAGCGCACACGGGAAAGGAGGTTGATCCAACTGATGACAAAAGACAGTTCAAGTAGTTTGGTACGTGAGGTGACTGAGGGCTAGGGCATCGTGCCTTGGAACCCAGCCCCGGCGGCGATCAGACCGCATGGGAACAACCGCAGCTTCACCGTTGTATGCTCTTTTCTACGCGAGGCGCGAGGTGGCAAATCTTTCATAGGCGCACGAATCCCGTCGCCGAAGGAGTCCGGCTTGCCGGATGGAACCACGAAGCGCACCGCGAGAGGGAACAGAAGTGAAGATGCATGGGCACTCGCTATAGCGCGATGGCCTTAGTCCAATACCCACAGTTCACCGCGACGGCCTGGGCAACGCGCTCAGGCCGCCGTTCTTTTGGCTGAGAATGCGCCACTGTTCATTACGGGACAGGCTTGATTTGGGACCGGGGGCATATCTCCTGTGCAGATTCACCGCCTCTTCTACGCACTGCATGGTATCCATTAAGTGACGGAAAGATGATTCATTTTGTGCGACGAGGAGCAGAGCAGTGGACCTGGACCAAGCAATACAGAAACATGCCGAATGGAAGTTCAAATTTCGCAACGCGCTGCACAGCAATGAGCTTATGGATGCGGCGGCCATCAGCAAGGACAACAACTGCGAATTCGGCAAGTGGCTTTATGGCGACGCGAAGACGCTGTATGGAAAAGCAGACGGCTATGCCAAGTGCCTGACCGACCATGCGGCCTTTCATGTGGAGGCGGGCAAAGTTGCCGCCGCCATCAATGCGAAGAAGCCGGAGGAGGCCGAGCGCATGATGGCGTCTGGCACCGCATTCGATCTGGCATCCAAAAAAGTCGGCGTCTCCATCATCGAACTGAAGAACGCAATTCGCCGATAACGTCACGGCTGCGATAGACTCAAGCCAATGCGGGTCTTCGGCATCGATTGCGGCACGGAAGTGACCGGGTATGGCGTGGTGGAGTCGGACGACACGGCACGGCAGCCGCGACTGGTCATGAAGGCGATGGGGGCGATCCGGCTGGTGAAGTCGAAGACCACGGCCGAGCGGCTGGAGCAGGTCTATCGTGAACTGAGCGCGGAGTTGGAACGCTGGCAGCCGGATGCGGTGGCGATTGAAGAGGTCTTCTACTCGGTCAATGCCAAGTCGGCGCTGAAGCTGGGACAGGTGCGGGGCGTGGCTCTGCTGGCGGCGGCCACGCAGGGGCTTTCGGTGGCCGAGTATGCGCCGCTCAAGATCAAGTCCAGCGTGGTGGGCTATGGGCTGGCGAAGAAGGAGCAGGTGCAGTTTATGGTGGCGCGGCTGCTGGAGCTGGCCGAAGTGCCGCAGCCTGCCGACGCCGCCGACGCGCTGGCCATCGCCATCTGCCACATTCACACCGCGCAGACGCTGGCGGCGCAGGGGGCATAAAACAGGCATCAGGAAATGGAGATCAGGCTGCGCCAGAGAGCGGCGAAGCTCTCGATGGGTAAGGCCTCGGCGCGGGCCATGGGGTCGATGGAGGCCTCGCTGAGCGCGGCGGCGACGACTGCGGGCGCATGACCGGCGGCGCGCAAATTGTTGGCCAGCGTCTTGCGCTTCTGATGAAAACACTGGCGGACAAAGCGCAGGAAGACGGTCTCTTCAACATTTAGCTCGGCGAAGCGCGGAGCAAAACGCCAGCGGAAGACGGTGGAGTGCACCTCGGGCGGCGGCGAGAAGGCGCTGGGCGGCAGGGTGAAGAGCCGCTCGGCAGGCCCGTACATTTGCACGGTGACGGAGAGCAGGCCGTAGTCGCGCGAACCCGGCTGGGCGACGACGCGGTCGGCGACCTCGCGCTGCACCATGAGGACGGCGCGGTCGAGGGCGGCGTGGGCAGCGGCCAGCTTGAGCAGGATCGGCGAGGTGATGCCGTAAGGCAGATTGCCGACGACCAGCAGGCGCCGGCCGGCCTCGGCGGAGGCATGGGCGAAGTCGAATTGCAACACATCCTGCTCGACGACGGTGACGTGGGCCGAGGCGTCCAGCATGAACTGCACGCGCAGAGCGGCGGCCAGTTCGTGGTCCAGCTCGACGGCGAGAACGCGGGCGGCGCGGACGGCCAGCTCGCCGGTGATGGCGCCGCGACCGGGACCGATCTCGACGACCGTGCGGCCTGTGAGATCGCCGATGGAGGCCGCGATGCGCTGCGTGGCCTCGGAGTCGATGAGGAAGTTCTGGCCGAGCTTGGGTTTGGCGGGCATGGGCTGTCTTGATGGTAGACGACGGGGGGACGGGATCAGAGTGCGTCGCAAAGTGCGAGCGTAGTAGACTGGCGCTTATGCAGATTGTTTTTGCCGCATCGGAGTGCGTGCCGTTGGCCAAGACCGGTGGCTTGGCGGACGTGGTGGGGGCGCTGGGGCCGGAGCTGGTCAAGCAGGGCCACGAGGTCACCGTCTATCTGCCGCTCTACGCGGCGGTGCGGCGGCAGTTGCCGGAGGAGTTGCGCTACCGGGCGCAGTCGATCACGATTCCGTTTCAGGGCTGCAACCGCTTTGCGGGGATTGTGGACGGCGGCAAGCGCGACGGAGTGCAGCTTTACTTTGTCGATTGCCCGGAGTACTTTGACCGGCCGGGGCTATATGGGACGGCGGCGGGCGATTACCCGGACAATGCCGAGCGCTTTGCGCTTTACTGCCGAGCGGTGCTGGAGGCTGCCAAGCTGCTGGGCGTGCCGCAGGTCTTTCACGTGCATGACTGGCAGGCGGCGCTGATTCCGGTTTATCTGCGGACGAGCTACAAAGACGACCCGCTGCTGAGCCGCGCGGGGGTGGTGCTGACGATTCACAACGCCGCTTATCAAGGCGCGTTTCCGCCGGTGACGACCGAGCGGCTGCTGTTTCCGTGGGAGATTTTTACCATGGACAAGGTGGAGCACTATGACCGCTTCAACTTCCTCAAGGGCGGGCTGGTCTACGCGGATATTTTGACGACGGTGAGCCGCAAGTATGCCGAGGAGATTCAGACGCCGGAGTTCGGCGAGGGGCTGGAGGGCGTGCTGCGGGGACGAGCGGCTGACTTGCGCGGGATTCTGAACGGCATCGATTATGCACAGTGGAATCCGGCGACGGACGAATATTTGGCGGCACATTACACACCGGAGGATCTGCGCGGAAAGAGTGCCTGCCGAGCCGATTTGCTGAGCGCCTTTGGGTTGGAGCGGGTGGACGATGCGACACCGGTGATTGGCATCGTCTCGCGCTTTGCTATGCAGAAGGGCTTTGATCTGCTGGAGCAGATTGCCGGACAACTGGTGGAGCGAGATGTGGCCGTGGTGGCGCTGGGCGCGGGCGAGCCGAGGTACGAAAAGTTTTTCCGCGACTGGGCCTTCTGGAACAAGGAGAATGTGGGAGTGCGCATCGGCTACGACAATGCGCTGGCGCACAAGATCGAGGCAGGTGCCGACTTGTTTCTGATGCCGTCGCTCTATGAGCCATGCGGGCTGAATCAGATTTATTCGCTGAAGTACGGCACGGTTCCGGTGGTGCGGGCGACGGGCGGTTTGGACGACACAATTGAAGAGTGGGAGGCGGAGCGAGGGAGCGGAACCGGCTTCAAGTTCAAGGGCACGAGCGCGGGGGCGCTGCTGGCGACGATTGAGCGGGCGCTTGTGGCCTTTGAAGACCAGGCCGGCTGGAAGCAGTTGATGCTGAACGGCATGGCGCAAAACTATAGCTGGGAGCAGCCGGCGCGGGAGTATGTTGCGGCTTATCAGGAAGCGGCGAGCAGACGGCCTTGAAGAAAAATGCAGAGCAGGATTGTTCTTCCATCCTAATCGATGATGGAAGAACAATTCGCTAATAATATCTGGCGGCGGGTGCGGGCAGGTGAAAATCGCGCAGCGCGTAAAACGATCCATAGGTTGAGAGATGGTGGGGGTCGGAGTATAGGATATGGTCCCCGTCGCGGTAGGCGCATTCATCGCCGGAACTGCAGAGTTTGTCCTTGAGATTGAGCAACTGTACGCCTTGCAAGGGTTGGATGGCTATCTGAATCTGACGGTTGGATTCCGCGCAGGCAGCGGCGCGGCCGGTGGGAGCAACGCCGGGATCTCTGGATGAGGGTGCTTTCATCCACATTGCCAGAGAATGACGGAATGGGATGAGTGCGGTTCTAACCTTCAAATTCTGCTCTTGGTCGAAGATTGGGACGTGTTCGACTAAGATCACCTGTTTTCCCGATTGCGTGAGAGCTGAGACTGTGGCTGCCAAAGATTGGCGGAAGATGGCTTTAGCCTGCTCGATGGATGGCTTCTGGTTCATGTGGGCGGTGTCTGTAACCATCCAGATATTCTCGGAGTCCTGGATAAACGAGTTCGACCACAGACCCACCAAGAGCACGATCTGGACGTGCGGATCGCGCTGGATCAGCTTCAGTACGCGGCTGTTGAAGCTGAAACACTGCGGTGTAGTCATGCGAGGCTCATCGGGCCGATAGTTTGCGGCACCGGTCAAGGGCGCACAGCCCATGCGTGCAAATTGCTGAAAGGCATAACCCTGAGAATTAGCAAGGGAGCGGAAAGCCGGAGCCAAGGAAGAGGCATGACTGTCGCCCCAAAGAGCCACGGCGGGGCGCGGATCGGATGCATTGAAACAGTCAGGCGTCTGCGGGAAGTTGTTGTTGGAGACGAGGCATGGATCATCTTTGATCTTGAGTGCAGCGTCGTTTTCCATTTGATCCAGATGGGGGAAGCGCTGCAGGCCGTGGCTGATCCAAAGTGTGGCGCAGCCCGCCAGTATGAGGAGGCTGACAAGGGCGTAGCGGAGGAGAAGCGGAACAGGCGCGCTCTTGGAACTGCGCAGGGGCTGTTCGACACAGTAATAGGAAAGGACTGCGGCGACAAAGGCTGCGGCGACAGCGATTGCGGCGATACGTTGCGGCAGTTTATCACCGTAGACGATGCGCAGATAGGTCAGCAGAGGCCAATGCCACAAATAGAGGGAATAGGAGATTCTGCCGACAAAGACCAGCGGCTGAAGAGAGAGCAGGCGGCGGTTGATCCAGCTGGAAGGGAGCGCGATGACTATCGCCGTGCCAAGCACCGGCGGCAAGGCGGCCGCACCGGGGAAAGGCGATTGAGCGCTCAGAATAAAAACAGGCGCAAGCATGAGGATGAAGCCAGTCAGGCTCACGCATTGAGTGAGAGAGTCGGAGAGTGAAATGCGCTTCCCGCTCAGTTCGACAATCGCCAGAATCACGCCCGCGCCGAGTTCCCACATGCGCGTTGGCAGAATAAAAAAGGCCATCGCCGGATGATAAATGACCTCATAACAAGCAAAAAGAAAAGAGAGAACGCAGAGGATGAGCGCTGCCGGAAGTATCCAGGAGCGGCGGACGCGCATCAGCAGAACCATGAGCAACGGGATCAAAGCGTAGAACTGCTCTTCGACGCCCAGCGACCAGGTCATCAGTAAAGGACAAAGTTCGCTGATAGGATTGAAATAGTCGCTCAATCGCCAAAAATACAGATTGGAAGTCGACAGAGTTGCGGAAAAGGCCGAATGGCCAAAGCCCGATGTTTCCGCGGGAGAGAGAAGAAAGAGTGCGGCCAGGATGCAAAATACAAGCACGACATAAAACGCGGGCAGGATGCGCTTGGCGCGCCGCTGATAAAAGCGCAAGAAACTGAATCTGCTTTGTAGCAGCTCGGAATAAATATGTCCACCGATGAGATAGCCGGATATTACAAAAAAAATGTCTACGCCGATGAAACCGCCGGAAAGCCAAGGAAGGCCGACGTGAAAGCACACCACGCTGAGGATGGCAATGGCGCGAATTCCATCAATATCTGGACGATACACTCTATTGTCAAGGGTTGCCTGTTGAAGGTTCAATACAGAATCTCTCCTGCGGGAAGATAGAACCGGCGATTTCTTAGTATAAACGAATAGACCAATCGTTGAAACAGCATGAAGTTGAGTAGGAAGATACATCCGCGGAGGTGCCAGAGGAAGATTCTGGCAGCGAAATGCGACGCGGAGGAGTAAAGTGAAGTGATGAATGTGACAGCAAAAGCGGAAGGTGTGAGATAGATGCCGGAAACCATTGATTGGAATAAATTGAACGCGCCACCGCGCCGCAGCCACCGCGGATTGTTTTTCCTCATTGCTGTAGTTGCCGTGATCGTGCTCGGCAGCCGCACCGCGCTCTCCTACTGGGTGGACCTGCTGTGGTTCCGCTCACTCGGATACGGCGAGGTCTTCTGGAAGGCTCGCGGCTTGGAGTGGGGCATCTTCGCTGTGTTTTTTGCGCTGACATTCCTGATTTTGCTGGGCGCATATTCCGCGCTCAAGCACGCGCATCAGCAGGATCTTCCCAGCGATCACACGATCTTCGTCGCAGGGCAAGAGGTAAAGCTCTCGCTCAAGCCGGTGCTGCGCATCCTTTCCATCGGCGGAGCGCTGGTGATTGCGCTGCTAACCGGCGGCGCGATGGCCTCGGAGTGGCAGACGCTGGCGCTCTGGTGGTATGCGCCGCGGGGCGCGGGCGGCGCGGTTGACCCCATCTTCGGAAGGCCGCTCGATTTCTATCTCTTCGCGCTACCGGCGTGGCAGTTGATTCTTGGATGGCTGCTCACGCTCAGCGTGATCTCGTGCGTGATTGCCGTAGTGTTTTTGCTGGTCTCAGGCAGCTCGCGCGCGCTTAGCAGTGGCCGCGCCGGCCTCAGCGCGTTACCATGGCGCGGGCTGTCGATTGCTGCGGGTTTTCTCTTGATTATCGTTGCGGGACGTGTCTATCTGGGACGCTTCACGCTGCTCTTCGAGCACCATACGATTTTCGACGGAGTGACTTACTCGGACGCGCACGTGTCGCTGACCGGAATGCTGGTGGTATGCGCGGCGTTGCTGCTGGGTTCTGCGATTGCCTTGGCAGGCGGATTGTTTGCTCCGCGCGGAAGCTGGCTGGTTGCGGCTGCTGTTCCTGCGATTGCCTGTTACGCGGCGGTTGGCGTTGTGGGATGGTATGTCACCAGCTTTGTGGTCAAGCCGAATGAGTTAGTGCGTGAGCAGCCCTACATTGCTCATAACATCGAGATGACGCGGCAGGCTTATGGTTTGGACCGCTTTACGCAGCGCGAGTTTCCCGCCGAGACGACCGTGGATGCCACCGATCCGGAGCACAATCAGGCGACACTTAATAATATTCGTCTGTGGGATTGGCACGCGCTTCAGGATACGCTGCGCCAGATTCAGGAGATACGCACTTACTACGACTTTCCCGACATCGACATAGACCGCTATAACATCAACGGCTCGGAGCGCGAGGTGATGCTGGCGGCGCGCGAATTGAATGTGGATAAATTGCCGGTGAGCAGCCGCAACTGGATCAACGACAAATTGATTTACACGCATGGCTACGGCGTGACGATGAATCCGGTGAATGGCTTTACCACTGAAGGCCGACCCACGCTGCTGCTGAGTAATATGCCGGTGCAGAGCACGGTTGCGGGACTGAGTGTAACTCGCCCGGAGATTTACTTTGGCCAGCAGACAAACACCGATGTCTATGTGAAGACGCGCCAGCAGGAGTTTAATTATCCTCAAGGCGACGCCAATAACCTGGCCTATTACCAGGGCGACGGCGGCATCGAGTTAGGTGGATTTTTGCGCCGTGTTCTGATTGCGTTTGATCGCGGCGACATTTCCAAGCTGCCCTTCAGCGATGATGTAACCTCCGAAAGCCGTCTGCTGATGCGGCGCAGCATTCGCGAGCGCGTTGTAGCACTGGCACCGTTTCTTACCTACGATCAGGACCCGTATATCGTGGTGGGCGAAGATGGCCGGCTTTCATGGATGCTGGATGCATTTACGCAGTCGGACAGTTATCCCTACGCAACGCATTACAGCGTGGATGGCCAGAACCTCAATTATCTGCGCAACAGCGTCAAGGTAGTTATCGACGCTTATGACGGCACAACCACGTTTTATGTCTTTGACAACCAAGACCCGATACTGGCGGCGTGGCGCGGCATCTTTCCCAATCTTTTTAAGGATGCGACAGTTATGCCCGCAGGTTTTCGCAAGCATATTCGCTACCCAGAGTTACTTCTCAAGTTACAGGCAGAAGTCTACGGACTTTATCACATGACGAATCCAGAAGTCTTCTATAACCGCGAAGACTTATGGACGGTGGCCAGCGAAGTGGGCATGGGCGAGGGCGGCGCACAGACCACGCAGGCGATGGAGCCGAATTATGTGCTGATGAAGCTGCCCGGAGAGAGCGGAGAAGAGTTTGTGGGGATTCTTCCCTTTACGCCGGCCAATCGTAACAACCTGATTGGCTGGATCGCGGGGCGCTCGGACGGCGAGCACTACGGGAATTCCATTGTGTATGACTTTCCCAAGACCAAGCAGGTGGATGGGCCGTTGCAGATTGAGGCGCGCATCGATCAGAACGCGCAGATCTCCGGCCAGTTGACGTTGTGGAATCAGCAAGGCTCGCACGTGCGGCGAGGAACGCTGTTGGTGATTCCCTCGGGGCGCGCGCTGCTTTATGCGGAGCCGATCTATCTGCAAGCCGACCGCAGTCCCATGCCGGAGCTGCGGCTGGTGGTGCTGGCGCTGCAAGACAAGCTGGCCTATGGGCCAACCTTCGAGGCGGCGCTCGCGTCGCTCTTCGGCGGCAGTGTCTCTTCGCTCAGCGCGGCAGAGACTCCGAACGGACCAACACCCGCGGCAGCGGCAGGCGCAGCGGCTCCGGCGCAGGATTTGAATGCGCTGATTCAGCAGGCGAGCCGCGACTTTGACGATTACCAGCGGCTGACGGCGGCGGGCAAGATGGCCGAGGCCGGAGCGAAGCTGGAGGAGTTGAAGCAGGTGATCGGCAAGCTGGGTGCGCGAGCGAAGTAGCTGAAAGGTACGTTGTCTTCAGGATCCCAAACGTGGGACCTGGGGAACTCGGCTGCGCGCGCTCAGGATGACAATCTGTACTGAGGTGAGCGCATTCCCAGGTCTCCGACAGCGAGGGACCGGGAGCACGCGGCTGTGCAGGCTGTACGATTGAAGAGTATGCGCTTTGAGATTGTCACCATCTTTCCGGAGTTCTTCACGAGCATCTTCGAGAACGGGATACTGCGCCGTGCGCTGGCCGAGGAGCTGGTGTCGGTGGGGGTGCACGATCTGCGCGCCTTTACCCACGATCGGCATCGCACCGTGGACGACCGGCCCTTTGGCGGCGGCGAAGGGATGGTTCTGAAGGCGGAGCCGTTGGCCGAGGCGCTGGAGTCGCTGGGGATTGGGTTGAAGGCGGAGCGGGAGCGGGTCAGCGAGTCATCGGGGCGGCCTGTGGTAATCCTGCTCTCCGCGCAAGGGCGGCGGTTTACACAGGCGATGGCGCGAGAGCTGGCGGGCGTGGAGCGCGTGGTGCTGATTTGCGGACGGTACGAGGGCGTGGATGAGCGCGTGAATGAGCTGTATTGCGACCTTGAGCTTTCCATCGGCGACTACGTGCTGAGCGGGGGCGAACTGGCTGCGGCGGTGGTGGTGGACGCGACGATGCGGCTGATTCCGGGGGTGCTGGGCAACGAGGCGTCAGGCGAGTTTGAGAGTTTTGGCGTGGCAGATGCGGAGATTGCGAGGGCGGAGGACGGGGTTCCGCGCTCGCAGCACGGAGCCGGCGGGTTGCTGGATTATCCGCATTACACGCGACCCGCGGAATTTGGCGGTCTGCGCGCGCCGGAGGTGCTGATGAACGGCGATCATGCCGAGATTCGCCGCTGGCGGCGGGAGCAGCAGTTGCGCAAGACGCTGGCCAACCGGCCTGATCTGCTGGAAGGCGCCGCGCTGAGCAAAGAAGACGAAAAGCTGCTGGCTATGATTCGGCAGGAAGCACCGTGAGGGTCACACGGCAATTGGCCGATGAAATCGCCGGGGGAAGGCAAGGATGTTTTTTGCATTGAGGAGCGCGGATTGAGAGCTTTGCTCACAAAGTGTTTGCCGGCGTTGCTGGTGGTGCTTTGGGCAGCTCTGGCTCCCTGCGCACAGGCCGCCGAGCGCATTACGCTGCGCAATGGCTTCGAGATGCGCTGCGATCATCATGCCAGTCTTGCGGGCCGCACGCGGCTATATCTAAGCGTGGGCGAAGACAGCTATATCGAGTTCAGCGCGGAGGAGATTGCAGGGGTCGAGGCCGTTGTCGAGCCGCCAGCGGTGTTGGAATTGAAGCAGAGCGCGCCAATGACTTTGATAAAGGATCGCGCTGACGCCAAGCTCTCCGAAGCCGATCTGGGCGAGATGCTGGGTAAGGCCGGACGCGAGCACAATCTGGACGTGGACCTGCTGGCCAGCCTGGTGAAGGCCGAGAGCAACGGCAATACGCGCGCTGTGAGCCGCGCTGGAGCACGCGGGCTGATGCAACTGATGCCGGCGACGGCCAAAGACCTGGGCGTAAACGACAGCTTCAAGCCGGAGGAGAATGTGCGCGGCGGGGCCAGCTATCTGGATGCGCTGCTCACGCGCTACCACGACAATCTGGCGCTGGCGCTGGCCGCTTACAACGCCGGACCGGAGGCGGTGGACCGCTATCATGGCATACCACCGTATCACGAGACGCGGGCTTATGTGGCTCGGGTGATTCACGAGTTCAACCGCCGCGTGCTGGCGCGAGAGGCCGAGGAGAGGCGCGCGGCTCAACACTGAGTTACGTTGCCGCTACCGCTGAATCATTGCATCGAAATTCTCGCAAGATTGACATACCTCTTCCCCTCCATTCCAGCCTTGCCGCCTCCAGCCCGATAGAATTGATGAGTAGTGAAGCGAAACGGAGAGAGCTTGAAGAAGAGGCAGTGGATTCTGGGATTGGTGGTGGCGGCGGCAATTGTGGCGCTGATGGTGTGGGGACGCGACAAGATTCACTTTGACTTTCGCGTCTTCGGGGCGCAGTTGGCACTGGCCGACTGGCGCAAGATCGCCTTCGCGCTGGGCTGCATCTATCTTTGCTACGCCATCCGCTCGGTGCGCTGGGCGCTGCTGCTCCGGCACAATAAAATAGTGCCGCTATTTTCGCTGCTGGGCACGCAGGTGATCGGCTTTACCGCCGTGGCGCTGATCGGCAGGGTTGCAGACCCGGTGCGGCCTTACCTGGTAGCCAAGAAGACCGGATTGCCGCTGAGCAACCAGATTGCGGTTTATATTGTGGAGCGGCTTCTTGACCTCTCGTCGATGGCGATGATCTTCTGCTCGGTGATTCTGCTGGCACCGGCGGGCGCGCTGCCTCATCCTGAAGTCATCAAAAGAGTTTGCTATGGCGCGCTGGCGATGACCCTGCTGGGCGCATTCTTTTTAGTTGCCGTGCGTCTGGCCGGCGAGATGGTTGCGGCGTTTCTGGAAGGCCTCTTCGGGAGCGTATCAAAGAAGCTGGGCCACGCGGTGGGGCACAAGATTCGCGCCTTTCGCGCCGGGTTGGACACCATGCGCTCGCTGACCGATGTGGCCGTGGTTGTGGGGCTCTCGCTGGCGATGTGGGGACTGATTGCGGTGGCGTATCTGGAGATTACCACGGCCTTTGTAGCCAGCCCGCAACTGGCGAGTTTGACGCTGGCCAAGTGTATGCTGCTGATGGCCTCCAGCCTCGCGGTGAGCGGCTTTCAACTGCCGGTGCTGGGCTGGTTCACGCAGATTGGCGCGGTGGCCACGGCCATGAGCGTCTTCTTTGGCGTGGCGGCAGAGCCGGCCACGGCCTGCGCGGCCACGCTGCTGGCCGTGGGCTTTCTCGCCATTGCCCCCGTGGGCCTGATCTGGGCGCGCTTTGAGCACGTGAGCCTGCGCAAAGTAGCGGCTGAGAGCGGGCAGGCGGAGGAAGAGCTGGCGGTTTAAGAGTAGCGGTTCCAACGAGCATAATAACGCTTGCCATTCTTAACGAATAGCGTTATTATTTTTCTGTGATCAGGAGCTTCGCGGACGCCGATACGGAGTTATTGTGGGATACCGGCAAGAGCCGCCGCATTCCGGCAAGCCTCCGTACTTCAGCGCTGAAGAAAATTGCGCAGCTTGATTCCGCCGAGCGTCTGGAAGACCTTTGGTTTCCCCCGGGAAATCGTTTGGAAGTCCTGACAAGAGATCGCAAAGGTCAGCACAGCATTCGTATCAACGATCAATACCGGCTCTGTTTTCGATGGGTTGACCGGGACGCATACGACGTGGAGATTGTTGATTACCACTAGGAGACGAGATGAAAAAGATACCCTTCGGATACTCGATTCATCCCGGCGAGATTCTCAAGACGGAGTTTATGGAGCCGCTGGGGCTTTCCAGCTACCGGTTGGCCAAGGAGCTGCACGTCTCCGCGCCACGCGTGAACGATATTGTCCTCGGCAAGAGGTCGATCACGGCAGACACCGCCTTGCGCCTGAGCGCATACTTCGGCTGCTCCTCGCAGTTCTGGTTGAATCTCCAGAACAAGTACGACATATGGCTTGCCGCCAAGGATAAGTCGCTCGCGCGAGTCAAGCCGAGGGCGCGGGCAGCGCGGGCTGCGAGAAGCGAATCGACTCCGGCCCCACGGCACCGCCGGTCATAATCATGCTCATCGCCTGCTCCATGTTGAGATCGGTGTCGGTGACGCGCGCAAGCGGCAGAATCTGCAAAAAGGCCGAGGTCGGGTTGATGGCGTTGGGCAGCAGCACGGCGGCCAGCAGCTCGCCGGTGATCTCGTCGGTCATCGTGCGCGTGAGGAAGCCGATGGACTTTTGGCCGGCGATGGGAAAGTCCACCAGCACCACGCGCTGGCTGGTCTCCTTTTTGGCCATCATGGTGTCCAGCAGTTGGCGCACCGAGGTATAAATCTTGGCGACGAAGGGCAGCCGCTCCAGTGTGGACTCGAAGAGTTCGAAGGCCTGACGGCCGATCACCAGGCTGGTGACGCGGCCCACCACATACAGCATCAGCAGGGTGAGCAGGACGGCCAGCATGGATTGCAGCACGGGATGATGCAGCCACGCCTCGGGGAAGATGGCGGCAAAAAGCATCACCACCGGCAGGCCGGCCTTGGCCAGTTCGTCGAGAAGAAACTTGAAGATCACATAGGTGATGGCCAGTGGACCAATGGTGATGAGGCCGGCCAGAATATTATGTTGCAGACTGCGTAGAGTACGGATGAGGACGGGGCGCACACAGTTCTCCCTGTTAAGAGAATAAATGAAGCGGCAGCGGCGGCGCGCGGTTATATAGTGGTGAAGAAGGAAGCCATGAACGAAACCAATCCATCGCTGCCGGAGCGCGCGCAGAGCAACGCGGACGCAGCCGCGCAAACCGTCTCGGGATTTCAGCGGGCGGCCGACACCATGCGGATGCTGTTGCAAGTGGGAGAGAAGCTGTTGCCGCCGCCGTATGGCCATCTCGCTTCGACGGCCTCCACGCTGCTGAAGCCCAAACCGCCGGCGCCACCGACGCCGGCGCCGCCGGTCAATCTGGCGCCGCTTGAGGAGGGTTTGGCAGAGCTGCAGGCGCGGCAGAGCGAGCTGCAAGGCCATGTGACGGTGCAGAATGCCGCGCTCCAGCGCATCGAGCAGCAGTTGGAGTTGGTGAGCTTGGCCGTGGATGGACAAGCTCAGACCCAGCAGGAGCTGATGGCGGAGATGAAGGCCGTGGGCCGTCGCCTGGAAGAGCAACGCGTTGCCAGCCGCAAGGCGCAGCGGATGGCGCTGGCCGCCTTGGGCCTGCTGGCGGTGACGCTGGCGCTCAACGTGATTCTGCTTCTGCAGTCGCGGCACATATTGCCATAGAATTCAGCCTGTTGCGCTCCAAAAGCAAGTCAAATCTGGCCAGTTGGTCCAATAGGTAAAAAATATTTACATGGTCAACATGGTTTCTACTGATACGAATAAGAATTTGTAAGACAGGCCTAACTTTTACCCACTTCGCGATGTGGGATATTGCCAGCCGTCTTGGCGGAGGGCTAGTATTCTGCCTAGTTCATCCGGTTTGCTCATCCCCCGGACTCTTGCCTACTATGCGTTTTTTTCTTCATCCACAGGGCTTCAGCAACGAGTTGCGCCTTCCGGCGCACGCAGACGGAGTGTCTCTTTATGGCCTGGTATGCCTACTGCATCGGTGAAAAAGAAGCTTTCCCAGAGTTGGCTCGTCATCGCAAACCCATCCCGATGGAATCCGTTCTTGGAGTCAGCGGCAACCAGGTCTTTGCTTATCCCGCCTGCGACCTTGCCGTCATTGTCAGCGAACACAACCCCGCGGAAGCACTGGGGCAGAGGTCCGGCGTCGATCATGCGCGGGTGATTGCCGATTGCTTTCAGAACTCTACGGTGCTGCCCTTCCGCTTTGGTACGGTCTTCAACAACGACGAGAGCCTGCGCCGGTCGATCCGCGCCAACCACCGCCAGTATCTGGGCCATATCGACAAGCTGCGGGGCAAGACAGAGATGCATCTGAAGGTTTTGGTGGACGACTGCTGCGGCCGTGCGCTGGCCAAGCACCTGCCGACTGACGGGCTGAACCAGGAGTACTTTGCCAGCCTGCGCGAGAGTGCCGGCCGCCAGCGCGAGCGCCAAACTCGCGCCCGTGCTGTCAGTTGCCAGATGCACCGGCTCTTTCTCCCGCTGGACGAAGAGATCAGTTGCCGGTTGACCGACAGCGGTAAGATGATGCTGGATATTGCGCACCTGATCGACCGCAAATCGGTGGAGCGCTATCTGAGCAAATACGCCACCACCAGCGCCCTGCTGCGCGAGTGCCAGATGCAGCTCTCAGGACCCTGGCCGCCCTATCACTTTGTCCACCGGCTCACGCGCAGCCAGCACTCTCACCCTCAGCAGCCGGTGGCGATGCACCTTTCGCTGGCTACGTTGGTGGCCCGTACGCCGCAAACGGTTGCTCTACCGGCTTGAAACGTACCTTTGGCTGCGCAAACCAAGAAAGGCCATCCCGCGCGGGATGGCCTTTCTGCCCAATTGCGGGGGGTTATTTGAAGGAGGCGATGGCACCGGCTTCGTCGTTGAGAATATCGAAGACGGTGACCAGCTTGGTCAACTGCAGCAGATCCTGAACCTTCTTGGTCAGGTTGAGCAGCTTGACCTCAGCCTGTTGATTTTTGGCGGTGGTGTAGGCGCTCACCAGCTCGCCCAGACCGGAGCTATCGACGTAGTTGACGTCGCCCATATTGAGCAGAATCTTCTTGACGCCCTTGCTGATGAGGCCGCGAACGGCATCGCGCAACTGCACACTGCCCTCGCCCAAGGTGATTCGCCCGCTAAGGTCCAATACCGCCACGCCGTTCACTTCTCGGGATGCAATTGTCAGTGCCATGAGTCTTCCTCCTTGAAGTCACTACCAGAATACCATTCTTGCCGCTGGGGGGACGCAATCCCACACGAGTTCCTTATGAGTTTACTGTAGACGGCTTGAGATGCTTGATGAGCACCAATTCGGTTCCGGGATGCAGATGCCGGAAGTGGAGTTCGTCCATAAAGGAGCGAATCAGAAAGATGCCTCTACCGGCGCAGCGCAGCAGGTTCTCCGGGGCCAGCGGATCAGGGAGAGTATTCGGATCCAGCCCCTTGCCCTGGTCGGCGACGGTGATCACCAGCGCCATACCGGTGTTTTCAAAGCTGGCAGAGAGTTGCTTGGCGGGATCGTACTCGTTGCCGTGGAGAACGGCGTTTACCGCGGCTTCGCGCGCGGCCATTGCCACGTGGAAGCACTGGTCCTCGTCGAGTCCAGCGTCGGCGGCCAGCTTCTCGGCAGCCGCCTCGATCTCGGCGACGCTCTCCATTGTGGATTTCAGCGTAAGACTGAGCCGTCCTGCCTTTGCTCCGCTCACCGGCATCGTCTCCGTCCTCTCCGGAAGGCTCCCGGAAGCATTAGTTCACCGCGCAGCGGCCTCAAAGGCAGTTTCAAGGCTGACAAGGAGGTGTGTCAAGGCGGCGTGGTGCGGGGAGCGGCAATTGAGGAGCGGCGGTTGCGCGGCACCTGCATCGCGGCAGTCGAGCAAAAGGCAAAAGCAGCTTCTTCGACTTCCCTTCGCTGCGCTCAGGGTCTCTCGGAATGACATAGCTATAAGCATAGGATTATAGGTTTATGTGTCAGGGTTGAATTGTGGATACGCAGTCTGGCAGATCATGATCTATCTTCTTGGAGGAAGCTGCGCTGGGTACGCCCGTTTCTCCGGCGGCGGAATTAAATTAAAGTTAGGAGCGGAAAGAGCAGATGAGTACTATGGGAGAACTGGAAATCCACACTTAGCTTCCGGCTCACCTAACTCATCGCCTCCCGAAAGCCTGATCTCGTCTGTGTGGTATATGGATTACGGAACATTTTTCTTTGCGAATGTCGCCACGGTCACTGTCTTCACGGTAAGCTTCAGCTTGCTGGCATGGCACAACCGACGCGTAGCGGGCATCGCCTGGTTTGCGGGCGGGCTGGCCGTGGGGCTGGCCAAGCTGATTTTGCAGGGGCTGGAAGG
>Ga0181529_10001056_pt1 | contig 37820 bp, 34 predicted proteins | sample PEATcosm2014_Bin_36_FD_119763 | JGI IMG/M metagenome (GOLD analysis project Ga0181529, IMG submission 119763) | Peatland microbial communities from MTU Mesocosm Facility, Houghton, MI, USA - PEATcosm2014_Bin10_30_metaG | ecosystem: Environmental > Terrestrial > Soil > Wetlands > Peat | place... | reverse complement strand
TACGCCGCCCTCCAGCGGCCAGGTATTGTGGCATGGGCAGCCGCTGGCCGGGACCCAGCCGCACGTGGCCATCGTGTTCCAGAGCTTCGCGCTGTTTCCCTGGCTGACGGTGGTCGATAACGTGGAAGTGCCGCTACTGGCGCAGGGTTTCAGCCACGAAGAGCGCCACGCCCGTGCCCTGCGCAGCCTGGAAGCGGTGGGGCTGCAGGGGTTCGAATCGTCCTACCCCAAGGACCTTTCGGGCGGCATGAAGCAGCGCGTGGGATTCGCCCGGGCGCTGGCTGTGGAGCCCGAAATTCTCTTCATGGACGAGCCGTTTTCCGCTCTCGACGTGCTCACCGCCGAGAACCTGCGCGGCGAGTTGATGGAACTGTGGCTGGGCAAGAAGATCCCCACGCGTAGCATTTTCCTGGTGACTCATAACATCGAGGAAGCCGTACTGCTGGCCGACCGCGTGCTGGTTCTGGGACGCAACCCCGCGCGCATCCGCGCCGATTTCCGCGTGCCCCTGGCGCAGCCGCGCGACCGCAACTCGGCCGAATTTCTGATGTACGTGGACTACATCTACAAACTGATCACGCAGCCGCAGATCGAAGCCGAGATGCTGACCGCGCCCAAAGCCAAGCCGCGGTATCCCATGCTGCCGCACGCCCGTCCCGGGGGGATCGGCGGATTGCTGGAACTGCTCAACGACCGCGGCGGCACCGACGATCTGTACCACGTAGCCGACGAACTGCAGATGGAAGTGGACGACCTGCTGCCCATCGTGGAAGGCGCCGCGCTGCTCGGTTTCGCGCGCACCGATAAGGGCGACGTGGCGGTCACGGCGGAGGGCAAGACCTTCGCCGAAGCCGACATCGCCACGCGCAAGCGCCTGTTCCGCGACGCCGCGCTGGCCCACGTAACGCTGCTGCAGCAGATGCACCAGGCGCTCGCCAGCAAGAGCGACCGGAGGATGCCCGCGGAGTTCTTCCGCGACGTTCTGGACGAGCACTTTTCCGAGGACGAAGGCAAGCGCCAGATGGAGACCGCGCTCAACTGGGGCCTCTACGCCGACATCCTGCGCTACGATGCGGCCAGCGACAAACTGTCGCTTCCGCAGCCCGTTTCCCCCGCGGCGGCCGGCGGACAGGCGTGATGCCGGGCGAGAGCGCCAAGACGTCGTCGCGGTTGCTTCCGTGGGGCGGACTGTCCACCAGCGCGCTTTCGCTGGCGCGCGACCTGCCCATCGTAGTGGCCGGCCTGGCGCTGTTCTACGGCCTGCTTTCGCTGACGCGCTACTGGACCGGCCCGCTCAATACGCAGGCGGAAATCAGCCTGTCGCCCTGGTCACTGCCCAAATACGCCATGTTCTCGCTGGCCCGCCTGACGCTGGCCTATGTGGTCAGCCTGCTGGTGACGTTGGTGTACGCCTGGGTGGCCGCGCACAACCGCAAGGCCGAGCGGGTGATGATCCCGCTGCTCGACACGTTGCAATCGATTCCGGTGCTGAGCTTCCTGCCGGGCGTGATGGTGTCGATGGCGGCGCTGTTTCCGACGCGACAGTTGGGCGTGGAAATGGGGTCCATCCTGCTGATCTTCACCGGCCAGGTCTGGAACATGACGTTCAGCGTGTACTCCTCCATGAAGAGCATTCCGCGGGAGATGCTGGAGGCCAGCCAGATTTATCGCCTCACCGGGTGGCAGCGCTTCATGCAGCTCGAGCTGCCGTACTCGACAATCGGCCTGGTGTGGAACTCCATGATGTCGGTGGCCGGCGGCTGGTTCTTCCTGATGCCGTGCGAGATGTTCGTGCTCAACAACCGCGACCTGCGGCTTCCCGGCCTGGGCTCGTTCCTGCAGACCGCGGCCAATGCCGGCGACACCAGGGCGATCTTGTGGGGCGTGGCGGCCATGATCGCGGTGATCGTGCTGATGGACCAATTGATCTGGCGGCCGGTGATCGCCTGGTCGGAGAAGTTCAAGTTCGAGCAGGTGGAATCTTCGCAGACGCCGCGATCGCCGATTCTCGAGCTGTTCCGGCGCTCGCGTGTGTTGGCGCGCTTGTCGGCGGCGACTGTCGATCCGGCCTACGAAGCCGTGACGCTCCGCCTGGCGCGCCGGCGCGCAGCCCGCGCCACCCTTGCGCCGGTGCGCGCGACGGGCAGATGGCTCTCCACCGCCAGCGGAATCGTGGTATTGCTGGGCCTGCTCTACGCGGTGGTGGGCATGGGGAAGTTGTTGGCGGGTCTGACGTCTTCCGACCTGCATCACATCCTGGCGGGCGCGGGCAGCACCTTCCTGCGCGTGGAACTGACGCTGGTGCTGGCGGGACTGTGGACCATCCCGGTGGGCGTGTACATCGGCTTGAATCCCCGGATCGCCGCGGTGGTGCAGCCGCTGGCGCAGATTGCGGCATCGGTTCCAGCCACGGCGCTGTTCCCCATCGTGCTGCTGGTGCTGATCCGCTGGGGCGGGGGCTTGGGGATTGCGTCGATCGTGCTGCTACTGATGGGCACGCAATGGTACATCCTGTTCAACGTGATCGCCGGGGCCATGGCCATCCCCACCGACCTGAAGGAAGTCTGCGAGGTGTACCGCGTGGGCCGCGTGGAGCGCTGGCGCAAGCTGCTGCTGCCGGCCATCTTCCCCTACCTGCTCACGGGCTTCGTGACGGCATCCGGCGGGGCGTGGAACGCCAGCATTCTGGCCGAGTATTTCCACTTTCACAGCCAGACGTACACGGTTACCGGCCTGGGCGCCCTCATCAGCGCCGCTACCGATAAGGGCAACCTGCCGCTGCTGTATGGCGCAACTATCATGATGGTGGCCATGGTGGTGACCATTAACAGGCTGTTGTGGCGCCGGTTGTACTCTCTGGCGCAGACGAGATACAAGCTGGAGAGTTGAGGCGCGGCGGGATAGCCGCATGAACGCCGACACAAGCCGGAAGGCTGTAAACTGGGTCCTATGCGTCGATTCCTGTGTGTACTTGTCTGTCTTGCTCCCCTCCTCTCCGGACAGAATTTCGATCCCCGATACTATGCGGGTTTGCAATGGCGATCCATCGGACCGTTCCGCGCCGGGCGGACCGTGGGCGCGGCGGGGGTTCCCGATCAGCCCAACGTTTTCTATATCGGCGTCAACAACGGCGGGGTGTGGAAGACCGACGACTACGGCCTCACCTGGAACCCCATCTTCGACGATCAGCCGACCGGTTCCATCGGCACCGTGGCGGTGGCGCCCTCCAATCCCAACATCGTTTATGTGGGCTCTGGCGAAGGGCTGCAGCGGCCGGACCTCTCGGTGGGCGACGGCATCTACAAGAGCGCCGACGCAGGCAAGACGTGGACGCATCTCGGCCTGCGCGACGGCCAGCAAATCGCCGCGATTCTCATCGACCCGCATAACCCCGAGCGGCTCTTCGTGGCGGTGATGGGCCATCCCTACGGGCCCAATGCGGAGCGCGGCGTGTACCGGTCGATGGATGGCGGGCAGACGTTTCAGCCGGTGCTGCACAAGGACAATCTGACGGGCGCGTGCGACCTGGCCTTCGACCCGGCGAACGCGCAAACGGTGTACGCGGTGCTGTGGCAGGCGCAGCAATTTCCGTGGGAAAACGGGCAAGCCTCGGGCCCCAACAGCGGACTCTTTAAATCCACCGACGGCGGGACTACGTGGAAGCAACTCTCGGGCGGCCTACCGACGTTCGCCCAGGGATTGGGACGGATCGGAATCGGCATCGCGCCCGGCGATCCCCGGCGGATGTACGCGCTGGTGGAGGCGCGCGCCGAGGGTGGATTGTATCGCTCCGACGATGCCGGCGACACCTGGAAGCGCGTGGACAACGAGAATCGCATCTACGGGCGCGGTAGCGACTTCGCCTGCGTCCGCGTGGCTCCCGACAATCGCGACGAGGTGTATGTCGCCAACACTTCGACTTACCGCTCAATGGACGCCGGCCAGAGTTTCACCGCTATCAAAGGCGCGCCGGGCGGCGACGACTATCACAACATCTGGATCAATCCGAAGAACCCTAACATCATCTTACTGGCGGTGGACCAGGGCGCGACGATCAGCGTGAATCACGGGCGTACGTGGAGTTCGTGGTACAACCAGCCGACGGCGCAGTTCTACCACGTGATCACCGACAACCAGGTGCCCTACTGGGTGTACGGCGGGCAGCAGGAGAGCGGGTCGGTAGGGACGGCGAGCCGCGGCAACGACGGCGCCATCACTTTTCGCGACTGGCATCCGGTGGGCGGCGAGGAGTACGCCTACATAGCGCCCGACCCGCTCGACCCCAATATCATCTATGGCGGTGCGGGCGGCGGACGCGGCGCTACGGTGACTAAGTGGTATCGCCATACGGGCGATAGGGAGATGGTGGGGCCGCGAGGCAGTTATCGCGCGTTGCGCACCGCACCCCTGATCTTCTCTTACAAGGATCCTCACGTGCTGTATCTGGGCACGCAGATGGTGTTGAAGACCACCGATGGCGGAAAGACCTGGGATGCTATCAGTCCCGACCTGTCGCGCGAGACCTACGATCCGCCGGCCAGCGTGTCGGCGTATCCCGATGCGGCCAAACAGCAAGCTACGCGGCGCGGCGTGGTGTATTCGATCGGGCCTTCGCACCTGGACGCCAACGTGCTCTGGGCGGGTACCGACGACGGCCTGGTTCACGTGACGCGCGATGGCGGCAAGACGTGGAAAGACGTCACCCCGCCGGGACTGACGCCGTGGAGTAAGGTGGCGCAGCTTGACGCGTCGCATTTCGACGACCAGACGGTGTACGTGGCCGTCAACCGGCTGCGGCTGGACGATCTGAAACCGCACATCTATCGCACTCACGATGGCGGAGCGACCTGGAAGGAGGTTGTGCGCGGCCTGCCCGATTCGCCGGTGAACACGGTGCGCGAGGACTCCGAGCGCAAGGGCCTGCTGTTCGCGGGAACGGAGTTGAACGTCAACGTCAGCTTCAACGACGGCGACGACTGGCAGCCGCTGCGCCTGAACATGCCAGCCACCTCTATCCGCGACCTTGTTATTCATGACGACGACCTGGTGGTGGGAACGCACGGGCGCAGTTTCTGGATCCTCGACGACATCTCGCCTTTGCGGCAGCTCTCGGGGCCAGTGGCCGCATCGGACGCGTACCTGTTCGCGCCGCGGCCTGCGGTTCGCTTTCCGCGCAATACCAATACGGACACGCCGCTGCCGCCGGAGGAGCCCGCGGGCAAGAATCCGCCGGACGGGGCGATTCTGTATTACTACCTGAAAGCGGCGCCCAAGGCGCCCATGACGCTGGAGGTGTTGGACGCCGTCGGCAAGCCGGTGCGGACGTTTCGTCGGCGGACAAGGCCGAGCCGCCGGATGCTAACTTGACCGTGGCGACTTACTGGCTGCGGCCGTTCCAGCCGCTGCGGACTAACCCGGGAATGCACCGCTTCGTGTGGGACCTGACCGGCCCGGCAGCAACCGGCGGCGGCCGTGGAGGCCCATCGATCGCGGCAGTCCCCGGGGATTCGCCGGTACGCCAGGGCGCGTGGCAGCCGACGGGGAACTACACGGTGAAGCTTACGGTGGATGGGCAGGTGTACACGCAGACGCTGACGGTGAAGCCGGACCCGAGGGCACGGTAGGCGGAGGGGTGTGTGGGGCAGGATGGCATCCTGCGGCGGGTTGGTAACCCGCCTGGGCGGCCCGGGCACACTGGTCGGCAGGCCGAGTGCCACTCGGCCGCAGGTTGCCAACCTGCCCCACATAAGAACTAAGTATTATGATTACGGACCTGGTTCAGATTCGGATGCTCGGCGAGAAGAAGGCCGACGAGAATATGCGCTTCCGGCGCTTCATGAAGGCGCACGACCATAGCGACCGCATTCTGCGCCGGATCGCCGAGGGCATTGAGAACGAGATCGATTGTACGGCCTGCGCCAACTGCTGCCGCACGTCCACCACGGAGCTGTCGGAGCGTGACATCGACCGCCTCTCGCGCCACCTGCGCATCACTCCAGAGCAGTTCTTGGCAGATTACAGCGGCGTGGACCCGGAAGACGGCAACCGCATTCTGAAGTGGACGGAAGGACCGGGCTGCGTCTTCCTGGACGGCAACTTGTGCAGCGTCTACGAGGCGCGCCCCGATATCTGCCAGCGGTATCCGCATATGGTGCGCGGCGCCGGATCGATCGCCAGCCGCATGTGGTCGTTCGTGGACCGCGCCTCGGTCTGCCCCATCGTCTATAACTGCCTGGAGGCCTTCAAGGAGAAGCTCCGCTTCCACCGGTAGGCAAATCCCGGCGAGCGGGCAGGGTGCTAGCATATTCGGGTTCGCCACAGACCAGGAGGCTGAACCATGGCAATCGCCGCTCCGGCCAAACGACTTCCCAGCAACGCCTACACGCCTCTCGCGCCCGGAGAGACCTACCAGCCGCCGGTTCCGGCATCGGAGAAAATGGCGGAGCTCACTCCGCGCTCCATCGGGTGGGGCATCTTTTTGTGCGTGGTGTTTACCATCGCTTCAGCCTACTCGGGGTTGAAGGTGGGCCAGGTGATGGAGGCGGCGATTCCGATTTCCATCCTGGCGATCGGCTTGGCGCGCGTCTACCGGCGGCGCTCCACGGTGCTCGAAAACGTCATCATCACGGGTATCGGCGGGTTGGCCGGGTCGGTGGTTGCGGGCGCGGTTTTCACAGTGCCCGCGCTTTACATTCTGAAGCTGGATCCGCACCCGGTCGAGACCATTCTGATCTGCGTGGCGGGCGGGTGCCTGGGCGTGCTGTTCCTGATTCCGCTGCGGCGGTACTTCGTCGCCGACATGCACGGCAAGTTGCCGTACCCGGAAGCGACCGCCATTACGGAAGTCCTGGTAACCGGCGAAAAGGGCGGCTCGCAGGCGAAACTGCTGCTGCAGGCCACCCTCGTCGCGGGGATCTACGATTTCCTGGTCACCACGTTCCACGTGTGGAAGGAGTACGTGGATTTCCAGTTCCTTTCCGCGATGCGCAGCCTGACGGAGCACGCCAAGGTGGTTGTGCGCTTCGATGCCATCGGGTTCATTCTGGGGCTGGGATATGTGATGGGGCTGCGCAGTTCGATGATCCTGTGCGCGGGCGGCGTGCTTTCGAACTTCGTGCTGGTGCCGCTGGTGTGGATGATCGGGCGGGAGCATACGACCGCGGTATACCCGGCGGCCATCCCCATCGCCAAAATGACGGCGCAGCAGATCTTCGGCGGCTACGTGCGCTTTGTGGGCGTGGGCGCCATTGCCACGGCGGGCATATTCGGCATCGTCAAATCGATTCGCATTGTGGCATCGTCGTTCGGCGTGGCGCTGCGGGCGTTTCGCGTGGGCGAGAAATCTTCGGGAGAGCGCACCGACCGCGATATGCCGGTGGTCACCATCCTGATCGGCGTGGCGCTCAGCGCTCTGGCGGTGGGCGTGATGTTCGGCAGCCTGTCGCACGACCCCATGGTGATTCTGATGGGCATAGTGCTGGCGCTGGTCTTCTCGTTCTTCTTCACCAGCGTCGCGGCCAATGCGATTGCCACTACGGCGCGCAATCCGGTCTCGGGCATGACCATGCTGACCATCATCATTTCCTCGATCGTGCTGCTGCGCTTCGGCGTGTCGGGCACCACGGGGATGTTCTTCGTAATGGCGCTGGCGGGCATGGTGTGCACGGCGCTTTCGGTGTCCGGGCAGGCGGTTACGGATTTCAAGACGGGCTATTGGCTGGGGTCCACGCCGGCCGCGCAGCAGAAGGTGAAGTTCCTGGGAGTGATCGCGGCGTCGGTGGCCGTGGGGCTGACCATCGTGATGCTGGCGCGCGTGTTCCAGTTCGGCGAATCGGTGCCGGGCGACCTGCGCGTAGTGCTGCCCTCGCCCCAGGCGTCCATCATGAAAGCCCTGGTGGAAGGGTTCATGAGCCGGCAACCGGTGGCATACATTTTGTTCGGCGCGGGCGCGGCGATCGCGGTGGCGATGGAGATGCTGGGAGTGCCTGCGCTGATCTTCGCCCTGGGAATGTACCTGCCTCTGGAACTGAATACTCCGGCGCTGGTGGGAGGGTTTCTGGCGCACTACGTGGGCAAACGCAGCGAGAAACTGGGCGGCGAACGCGGCGACGGCATTCGCGAGCGCGGTGTGATTATCGCCAGCGGGTTGATGGCGGGCGGCGCGCTGGGCGGAGTGCTGGGCGCAGCCTGCCGCCTCATTCCGAGTTACAAAGAAGATTGGATTCGCACGCCGTTTTACGGCAACGATCTGGTTTCGCAATCCGTATCGGCACTGCTGTTCGTAGGTCTGTGCGTGTACCTGTGGTTCGGATCGGTCCGCCACAAAAGGGAGAGTGAGCGATGAGCATGCGGTTGGAAGAACTGGTTGGCAACGCCATTCTGGGCATTGACACGCTGTGGGGCGGAGACGTCATGTGCGCCTCGGGGACGGGCCGTTTCATTGCCGATTCGTGGTTCGGCGACGAGCCGTTGCCCGCGGCCTACACGGTTCCGGAAGCCGGGCCGGTGCGGGTATCGGGCGGCGTTTCGGCGAAATCTCCCGACGCGCAGGCGATTGACGCCTACCTGGCGAAGGTGGATATTCCCGGCGCCATCGAGGGCCTGAAGGGCGTGGCGGCACAGGTTGGCGGCTTGCGCGGCGAGTATATCGCGGGCCTGGCGCTGTGTTTCGAAACCATGTGGGACCTGGCGATGGAGATTCTGGGCCGCGGCGCGCAGGTGCCGTACGAGCGCTGCGTATGGGCGTCGTGCGCTCAGGCGCCCGAGGCGTCGGAGCCCCGGGCCAAGCGCGAACGCGTGGCGGAATTGCTCGGCGGGCCGGCGGACTTGCTGGCGGCCGTGGACGCGTGGCGCGTCGGCCACCGTGTGTCGATGGCGTCCATCCGCCTGTTGGGAGCGGCGGTGATCGGACACTTCGACGCACTGGCTGCGGCCAATGTGGCGCCGTATCTGCCGGCCGAATTGCGGACGGTGCCGCGGGCGAATATCGAATTCCTGGCGATACGCGACGCCTGGTTCTCGGGGTCGATGAACTATCTGGGACGCAAGCGGCGTCCCGATGGCGGGCCGGAGTATGAAGCGACGTACGAGATCAACGCGTCGCTGGATATCTCGCTGCCGGAGTTTCTGCAGCTTGTGAGTCACGAAGTGGTGCCGGGGCACGTGACCACGTTCGCCTATTTGCAGGACCTTTACTGGCGGCGGGCGGTGGGGTTCGAAGCATCCGTACTGACCATGAACACGCGCGCGGCAGCGCTGTTCGAAGGCATCGCCAACAATGCGATTTTGATGGCTTATGGCGTGACCGAAGTGGATCAGTTGCCCGATCCCGACCTGCAGATCGGCGTGCTGCTGGCTTTGTTGCAGGACGACGCCAAGAACCAGTCGTCGTTTCTGACGTGGGGCGAAGGCGCCGCGCAGCCCGAGGTGGCGAAGACGCTGCGCCGCGATTTCGTGGTCTCGCTGGAGCGCGCCGATAAGCTTTCGGGCGCGTGGGGACGCCATCCGCTGCTGGGGCGCATGTATCTGCCGGCGTATCGCGCGGGCACCCGGAAAGTCGCCGCGCTGAGAAGGAGCTATCCGGCGGCGAAGTTGCTGCCGGCGCTCTATGGCGTCAATGGACTGGTGGACATCGCGACGCTGGAGCGCGCAATTTAGGGCGCCGGCACTGTCTTATGTGGGGCAGGATGGCATCCTGCGGCGGGTTGGCAACCCGCCTGGTCGGCATTTGCACGCTGGTCGGCAGGCCGATTGAAATCGGCCGCAGGTTGCCAACCTGCCCCACATAAGGCATCTTGCGTGCGTCAGCGGATGGCGGTGTTATGGGATGCATTAGTATGGACTATGTGATGATTTCGATCCGTTTTTTTTCCGCGATCCTGGCGAGCCTGTGCTGTCTGCCGGCCGCTATGACCGCGCAGACGGCCAAGCTGGAGTACGTCGCCGTGATGAACCGCCACGGCGTGCGAGCCTCCACGTGGACCAACGACCACCTGAACGAATACTCGCTCGATCCATGGCCCAAATTCGACGTGGCCCCCGGTGAGTTGACCCCGCACGGCCGCGCCCAGATGAAGCTCCTGGGCGCTTACGACCGCGAGTACCTCACGCAGGCGGGACTAATCTCAGGCAAGGGTTGCGACGACACCAGCCGTTTTTATTTTTGGTCGGACACAACGCCGCGCGACCTGGAGAGCGGCAAATGGCTCGCCGCCGGGTTGTTTCCCGATTGCACGGTCTCCATTCATGCCGCTCCCGTGGGAACCAGCGACCCGATGTTCGCGGCCCTGTCGCTGCTGAAACCGGATGCGAACTTTTCGGCGGCGGCGCTTTTGGGCCGGCTGGGCGGCCACCCGGAGACGCTGGACACCACCTATCGAGAACAGCTCGAAGCCATGGAACGCGTGCTGCTGGGCTGCGACCCGGGCAAGAATTGCCCGCCGGGGAAAGCGCCTAAACAATCGCTTCTGGAACAGACCAGCGCGGTGCACGCGGAGCCGGGCCACATGGCGCAGTTGACCGGTCCGCTGAGCGCCGCATCCACCATCGCCGAGACATTGCTCATGGAGTATGCCGACGGCATGAAGGACCGGGACCTCGGCTGGGGCCGGTTGGACAAGGCGAAAGTGCGTGAATTGATGTTCCTGCAGGATGCCGCCAACGAGCTGCAGTTTCGCGCCCCGTACTTCGCACGAAGCTATGGATCGAACCTTCTCAGCCACATGCTGCGATCCATGCAGCAGGCCGTTAGCGGCGTAAAGGTGGAGGGCGCGCTCGGCCAACCCGGCGACCGGGGATTGTACCTGCTGGGGCACGATTCGGACATCTCCTTTTTCGCCGGAATGCTGGGGCTCTCGTGGGTGCTGGCCGACTACGCGTCGAATTGCCGGCCGCCGGGTGGTGCGCTGGTGTTCGAAATCTGGCGCGACACGGCCACCGGGAAGCGTAGCGTGCGCACGTACCTGCTGGCGCAGACGCTGGACCAACTGCGCTACAACACGCCGCTTAGTTTGCAGACTCCACCTGCCAAAGCGCCCATTTTCATACCGGGTTGCAGCACCGCCGCGGAGGGCTGGCCTTGCGATTGGGACGCGTTTCAGCGCACGCTTCAGGGCGCCATCGATCCGGCCTTCGTGACGGTTGGCGCACCCGCGAAGCGCCCCGATTGAGGGGCTGAGGGCGGCGCTGTTCGGCGACGGTGAAGCCGGTCACATGCCGGCAATTTTGGCGGTGCGGCGAACCACGTCGAAAGTGCGGTCTTCGGCGATCGCGTGGCCGGAGAGCTTTTTGTGGCCATTGGCGATGACGCGGCGGCCGGCCTCGGTCTTATCCAGGTTGACCAGCGCGGTTTGGATGGTCTTGGCGAGCCCCTCGTCCAATCCGATGCGCACCGCTATGGCGTCGTGAGGAATCGGGTCGGTGGTGGCAACGATCGTCAGATCGTCGGCCGGCATGCCGCTCAATTTGGCGATTCCGAGAGCGTTGTCGTAGGTGGCGCCGGCATCCACGCGCCGCTCCAGCACGGCGGCGATGACCTTCTTGTGGTCGCCGGCGAAGAGGGTCTCCTTGAAGAAGGTGTCCGGGTCGATGCCCTGTTCGACGAGCATGGCGCGCGGGTAGACGTAGCCGGACGCCGACTTCGGATCGACGAAGGCAAACCGCTTTCCCTTCAAGTCCGCAATCGACTTCAGCCCTGCGTCCTTGCGGGCCACGATGATCCCTCGGTAGGTTGCGGAACCGTCGATCACCGACTGCGCGATGATCCGAATCTTACCGCCGCGGACCGCATCGACATACGCAAACGGCGAGAAACTTCCGATGTCCACGTCGCCCGCTTCCATCCGGGTGCGGAGTTCCCCGTAATTCTCGGCGACGTAGAGAGAGACCTTCTGTCCGATGGCATCGGAGAGGTAGGCGATGAGGGGTTCGAACTCGGCCCTCTCATCGGTTTGCCCCAGCACGGGCGTGAACCCGAACTTCAGGTCTTTCGCGGCGGCCCGACGGCCGGCGAACGTGGCAACGGAAACGGAAAGAAGCAACCCAACGGCGAGACGGCGGCGCACTAACGACCTCCAGTTGCAAGATTCAAAGACTCGTTCGGAACACGGCCAATCATAGGAACATGCGCGGAGCTTGTCAACCGTGGAGTAGCGGAAATGGCACAGCGGAAAACGGCTATATTGAAGCGTGGGAGAAACGTGGCGGCGCACGCTGGCTGTCGGCCTGGCATTCGTACTGGCGATCTTGGGCACATTCGTCTTCGCTTACAGAGCCGGGCGGCAGGCGCGGCACATGCGCAAGGCGGATGAGCCCATCCACGGCTGGATGACGGTCCCGTTCATCGCCCACGCCCACCATGTCCCCGCCTCCGTGCTATTTGAAGCCATCGGGGTTCGTCCGCAGGCGCCGCAGGATCGGCGGAGCGTTCGCCAGATCGCTCGCGACCTGAAACGCCCCGTTCTCGAACTGATAGACCAACTGCAACGCGCCGTGGACACCGCCGAGCATCCACCGGGCGGCCAACCGCGATGAACGAGCAGCTTCTCGCGGCGGTCTCGCAGTACGGCGCGCCGGCTCTCTTCGGCATCGTGGCTATTGCCGCCATCGGAGCCCCGCTGCCCATCACCCTGCTTCTGATTGTCGCCGGTTCGATGATTTCGCAGGGCGCCATGAGCCTGTGGTGGGCGATCGGCGCAGCCGGAGCCGGGTCGATTCTCGGCGATCAGGCCGGCTACGCCATCGGCCGCTGGGGCGGACCGCGTCTGGTTACCCGGCTGAGCGGCCTGTTCGGGAAGCGCGCCAACCTGCAGGCCATGGAAGCCAAAGCGAAAGCCTGGGGCGGCCCGGGCATCTTCATCACCCGCTGGCTGCTCAGCCCTCTGGGGCCGTGGATCAATCTGGCCAGCGGCACGGCCGGCTACCCATGGCACCGCTTCCTCTTCTGGGACGCTCTGGGCGAGATCACCGGCGCGGCCGTCTTCATCTCTCTGGGGTGGGTCTTCAGCGACCGCGTGATGGCCCTATCCGCGGTTTTGGGCGACCTGACATGGGCCGTCGCGGCACTGCTGGCGGCCATCGTTCTGGGATATCGGCTCCTGGCATTTCTGCGCCGGCCGCGAGTTCCGTAGGGCCGGCGCTGCACAGTTCGGATTCTTCTGAGAAGCCGAGCCCGTCCGGCGCACTCTGTTTCTTAAGACGCCGACTCGCCATGGCTCTCTTCAAATCGCAAAGTGCCGCCGTCTACGGCATCGACGCCCAACGGATCGACATCGAAGTGGACCTGTATTCCAGCGGTTCCCCGCGCGATTCCCGCATGGTGGGAATGCCCGACGTCGCCGTGCGCGAGAGCCGCGAACGAATCAGGAGCGCCATGCACAATTCCGGATTCGGATACCCCAACAAGACCCTCACCATCAACCTGGCGCCGGCCAATGTGCGCAAGGAAGGCGCCGGATTCGACCTGCCCGTGGCCCTCGGCATCCTGGGCGCCATGGGCGTGGTCAAATCGCTCGACCGCCACATTCTGGCCGGCGAACTGTCGCTCGACGGCGCTATCCGGCCCATCCGCGGCGCCCTCTCCATCGCCATTTGCGCCCGCGCCGAGGGAATCCCCTACCTGGTGCTCCCGGCCGAGAATGCCGCCGAGGCCGCGGTTGTGGAGGGCGTCAGCGTTTACGGCGTGCGCCACCTGGCCGAGGTCGTGGCGCTCTTGCAACGGCCGGAGGAGTTCGCACCGGTGGTTCCGAAACCGAACGGCGCGTCCGTGGAGCTATCCACCGCTCCCGATTTTCGCGAGGTACGCGGCCAGACCATGGCGAAGCGGGCCCTGGAAGTTGCCGCTGCCGGGGTCCACAACGTTCTGATGATCGGCCCACCGGGATCGGGGAAGACCATGCTCGCCAAGCGGTTGGCGGGCGTGCTGCCGCCGCTCACCTTCGAGGAGTCCATCGAGACCACCAAGATCCACAGCATCGCCGGTCTATTGAAGAGCGGCGCGGGGCTCCTGCACGAGCGTCCGTTCCGTTCCCCGCACCACTCCATTTCCGACGCCGGGCTGCTGGGCGGAGGCGCCGGCATGCCCCGCCCGGGCGAGGTCAGTATGGCGCACCACGGCGTACTGTTTCTGGACGAATTCCCGGAGTTTCCGCGGGACGTGCTGGAGATGCTCCGCCAGCCCATTGAAGACGGAACGGTGACCATCGCGCGGTCCGCCATGACCGTCTGCTTCCCGTCCACGTTCATGCTGGTGGCCGCGATGAATCCCTGCCCGTGCGGCTTCTTCGGCGATCCCTCGCGCGAGTGCCGCTGTACGCCGGCGATCATCCAGCGATATCTCGGCAAGATCTCCGGTCCGCTGCTGGACCGCATCGATATCCACGTGGAAGTGCCCGCGGTCCCCTTCAAGGAACTGCGCGACAACACGTCCGCCGAATCTTCCGCCGTCATCCGCGCCCGCGTGGAGCGGGCACGCGCCCGCCAGCAGGCACGCGGCTTCTACAACTCACGCATGCCCACGCGGCTCATCCGCCAGCATTGCGCCCTGGACGCCGCCGGGGAGCGGACGCTCGAAATGGCCGTCCGCCGCCTCAGCCTGTCGGCGCGCGCGCACGACCGCATCCTCAAAGTCGCCCGAACCATTGCGGACCTCGGTGAGTCCGAAACGTTATCCGCCAAGCATATCGCCGAAGCGGTGCAGTACCGAAGTTTGGACCGGAACTACTGGACTTGAAAACGTGGCGCGAAGTTGGACCGTTACGCGAGAATGCCTGGAACCCTCAAAGCCCAGATTGCGGCTAAGGGCGCAGGTACCGTTCCGCCAATTCGAGGATAACTAAATCCGGACCCGTCGCTTCAATCATGTGGTGATCGAGCCTGGTGCCGCCATGGTGTGTATAGACCGGGTCGCGGAACGTCTGATAGAGGAATAGCGGACCCAACACATAGTCGGTAAACGAATCGCCAAACACTACGGCGCGTGGACTGTCCCGCAGGTCCGTGTGCATGAACTTGACCGGCCAGCCCCAATCCGGTTGCGGCGGATGCTGATCGGTTGAGATCAAATGGCTATGCCCCTTCCACTCAAGATATTCTTCAGAATAGATTACATCGTCGTAAAGGCCTAGAAGAAACGCAAGGTCGCCCTTCATAGGCATTATCGTCGATTGGTATTTATCTAGAGTAACGGCATGGGCACTGGGAAACGTCTGAACGACCCGCTCCATTAGCAGCTTATAAGCGATGAACGCGCCGCGCGGCGCCCAATGACTATCGGCGCGTGGGTAGAGCCGCACTTCTGGCTTAGCACGCCACAAGGCGGCCCGTGGATCGATGAATTCAAGCCCTTCCACTGTCTTCAACCGGGCGACGAGTTGGTCCAGCCGGGTCGTGGTGCCGCGTAACCGGGGGTAATCCGGAAGAAGTTCGGGGTAGATGGTGCTTTTGTCGGGAGCGACGAGTATGTAGAAAGCGATGCCTCTTTGCTGTAGCCAATCCCTTTCCGCCTCGACCGACTTGACCCACCGCTCAAGTTCGTCGGGCGTATAGACGTCCTCGCCGGTGTGCTGTTCCAACAGTCTCTCCGGATGGTAAGCGTAGAACAGATAACCGTCGCGTCCTATGGCGACAGACGGCGAACTGCTGGTGCCAAGCTTTAGACGAAGCGCACTGTTCCAGCGTGCAAGCTGGTTCCGAAAGCCAAAGTGGTCGTTCACGAACTCCGTCATTCTCTGCGGAAATGTGCGATAGTCCGCCAGACTGACTGGCCAGCCCGGCAGTGCGGCCAATGTCCGATTTTCCGAGACGGGCTTCCCCCATCCTGCAATCTCCATCGAGGCGGGCAGCACCAGGCAAATCGCGACCAGCACAAGCAGGAGAATCTGTCCGAAATCGCGCCGCGTGGAAGGATCGGCCGCAGATGAAACTTCGGGCTTGGTTGTCGAGCCTGGTTTGAGCGGGTCCATCATAAAGAGGCCATTTGTCGCCGTTCAGAAGCGGAAGTAGATGAAAGGATTATATGCACCGCCAGCCATGCTCATAAGCGCCAGAAGTAACACCGATACCAGGACGCCTACCTTAACGACGCGAAGTGGACCAAGCGATAAGCGCTGGTCGAAGACAGTTATTGCCGAACCTAGCCACGGGGCGGAGGCCAGTATCGCCACCGCGCCGGCAAGCAGGACGTCATTGTGTAAGAAACGGCCGATCGGCGGGCCGAATGCGTAGGGCGCCCCGAATCCAGCCATGGCGCGAAGATGGTGCTGCGCCTGGTGAAGGGTTCCCGAGCGGAACAGTACCCAGCCAACCATAACGACCGTCAGAGTGTAAGTGCGGCATACAGCAAGCGGCAAACGTTTGAGGGTCTGCCCGAAACCAACCCTTTCGAACATCAGGAACGCCCCGTGAAGAAGGCCCCAAACCACGAAAGTCCAGCCGGCTCCGTGCCAGATGCCGCACAAGAGAAAGACCACAATGAGATTTCGAGATGTCCTCGGTCGCGATACTCGGCTTCCGCCCAGCGGAATGTAGACATAGTCGCGAAACCACTGGGAAAGCGTGATATGCCAGCGTCGCCAGAAATCCGTGACGGACGTAGCGGTGTAGGGGTAGTTGAAGTTCCACGGAAACTGCAGGCCAATCATCAACGCGAGCCCCACCGCCATAGTTGAATACCCGCAAAAATCGTAATAGATCTGCAGGGTATAGCAAGCGGTGCCAATCCACGCGTCGGCCGCGGACAATCTTTCCGGCGGAAGGTTGAAGATCGCATCGGCGGGGACGGCCAGCACATTGGCGATCAAGACCTTTTGACCGAGGCCGATCAAGAGCCAGCGCGTACCGTGAACGGTCCGCTCGAAGCTAACGACGGGATGGTGCAGTTCCTTAGCGATGTTCTTAAAGCGAATGATCGGTCCAGCGATGAGCTGGGGAAACATCGAGATATAGACGGCTAGATCCAGCAGCCGGCGCTCGGCGGCCACGTCCCGCCGGTAAACATCCACCAGATACGAGATAGCATGGAACGTGTAGAAAGAGATCCCCAGCGGCAGTGGTATCTCGCCAAACCGCGCTGTGGGATCCGAAATACCGAGCGTCGCCGAGACGATCGAACCCAGAAAGTGAGTGTACTTGAATACGATGAGAGGGGCCAGGTTATATGCAATACCGCAAATAAGCCAACGCCGTGCGTATCCTTGCTCCCGATACCTTTCGATTGCCCGGCCGGTCCAATAGTTCACGAATATGGACAGCAGCATCAGCGCAACATAGACAGGCTCTCCCCAGGCATAGAACAAGATACTAAACAGCAGTACAGTGTACTTACTGCGTCCCGTTACATAGAAGGAAAGCAGGAAGAGAGGGAAAAAATAACAGAGAAAGATTATCGAGCTGAAGACCATATCACACTGCTGAAGGAACAAGAGTACGATTGCCTGTGGGGGCGAATCGCGCGACGGCTATATTCGTCGGCGCCGAAGCGGTGCTTGCGGCGGCCCATTTCGGTCTCGACGAGGGCGCCGGGCAGGTAATCTGGCTCCACTTCAGTCTGAACCAGGCGGGCACCGCCCCCGTGGTTCGTTCCAAAGCGACCGCTGGTGTGTCTATTCCGTGTTGTCCCTGGGTGTTCATGGCGAATTTCAGCGGTTGGTCTGCAGCCGCGCTCGTTCACGAATTGCCTATTTTACAGGTAATGTGAGCATTTGGAAAGCGCTCCCCGGGACAAGCTTTGGTGCGCCAGGTTCGCGGGCCGGACTTGAGCGCGTGGCGGTGATGAAGAGCGCCGTCGAGTATGGCGGCGGCCACCGCCACGTCATCGGGCAGTTTGCCCCAGCCCACCAGGGGACGATCTTCCGTCAGGGTCGTCCGGGGAATCTGTTTATGATGTCAATATGACTTGGGAGAAGGACGGCAGTTCGCTGGAAATTCGGACACAGGGCCAGTTGCCGAACGGAAGACCCGCGCTTGACGAAATTGTGGCCCGTGGCGCGGTTGTTCATTTGGAGCAGATGGCTCACGATCGTTGGTGGATGGGTCTGGAAGCCGTGGGAAAGCGACAGCCGGGAGAGGCCGATTCCAGGAGTCGATGAGTAGGCCGCGGGCGCCCCGAGTGGCCGCCACTGCCGACTCACCGACCGGAGATCAAGCCGAGATGTCCTTCTTCCTCAGTGCGCCAATGACAGCCCCACCAAGCCGCATATAGAAAAACCCGACGAGCAGAATGACCGCGAAGCATGACGGCACGACGATCCATTCCAAACCGTGATGGAATCGCCCTGTGCCGCTCCAATACAGGAATAGCGGGGCGAAAGTGACGGAGACGCCTTGAAGAGTCGCAACGATCCAGTAGAGCGGCGAGTGAACGATCTTGACCCACTTGGAGTCAATCTCGATGGTCACTTTGTTCATGTGCGGTTCCCTGCAGCTTGAAACCCGCTCGTGGTCTACGCTTGCGCCGCCCGCTTGGCTGCTCTCGCCGCTCTCGCCTTTGCCAAATTCGCCACCAGTGCGGCCTTCCTTGCGGCCGTCATCCTCCGCTTCGCGGGTACCTTACTTACCTTATTCGGATCTGGTGCGGCCGCCTTCTTCGACGCCGCCCATCTCTTGCGTTGAGCCTCGGCAATGGCTTTTCTACCGGCAGCGCTCATCTTCCGGCGCTTCCTGGTAGCAGGCGCTTCCGGCGTGACGGCGACTTCAGTGGGGCCACCAGTCAGCATGGTACGGAGTTCGGCGATCTTGACGTCGATTTGCCGCTTTTGCTCTTCGAATCCAACGATGGCGGCGGTGATGATCTCGGATGTCAGTTTTGTGGGCATGTGAGCCTTTCGCACTTTCCACAATAACTCAATCCCGGTCGAGATAGGAAGTCCCTCTTGCCTGCAAGTCGAACGCCGATTATAGCCAGGGAAGGAAACTATATGTAATCGAGTATGATTGTCGATGAGCGAACTTCACGCTCTCAACCGATTCTTCGCAACGGATGACTCTAACGTTTTGTGATGGCGCAACATTGCCCGAGTCCTTCAATGCTGCCGGCGCCAACGGACAATTCGCCTCGGTGGAGAATCCGATCTTTTGAGATCGTAAGACCGCCTCGGTTACCGCCGCGTGTGCGTTCAACGCGCACGAAGCTGTTAATCCGAGCCACACGCCGATCCTCAGTGCTTCGAATGTGACCTTGGGTTCGCGGTTGTTCGGAACGGTCTCGGGACAGGAGAACAATCCGCGGCAGGGTCGGGTTGAGTTGAAGCTGGCAGGGCCGCCGACCCGTTTGAAATTGCCGACCCGGCCAATTGACAGTCGGCTGCAGGTTGCCTACCTGCCCCACATAGGAGTATGCAAGAATTATTCCAGTATGGTGAAACAGAAGGGAAGGCAGGCGGGAGCGCCGGCGGCCAACTGGACGCATTCGTCCGACGAGGTTTCGGCGCATCTTTCGGTGCGCGTCAAGCGACTGCGCACGCAGAAGGGCTGGTCGCTCGATCAGCTTTCGCAGCGCTGCGGCGTCAGCCGGGCCATGTTGAGCCAGATCGAGCGCGGCCAGGCGAATCCCACGCTCGCCGTAACGCTCGGCATCGCGCGGGCTTTCGACCTTTCCATCGGCGATCTGGTGCAACTGCCGGGTGCTTTTTCGTCGATGCAGGTGATTCGCGCCTCCGACCGCGTCTATGAGTTCCGATCCGATGAAAACTGCCGCATTCGCACACTCTCTCCACTGAACCTGGAAAAGGACGTGGAGTTCTACGAAGTGCTGTTGCGGCAGGGAGGCACGCTGCGCAGCACGGCGCACTTCTCCGGCACGCGCGAATTCCTGACTGTCCAATGCGGAAGAGTGCGGGTGGAATCGGGGAGCGAATCCGAGGAAGCGGCAAAAGGGGACTCGGTTAGCTACCGTGCCGATGTTGCCCATGCCATCGTCAACATCGGCGACGGAGAAGCGATCGTCTTCCTGGTGGATATTTACCACTGATCGAGCGCCCGCCGTCCGAAAAGGTCTTGCATCGTAGCGACGTGTCATCTACCATAGTAGACGAACTCTCTTATACTGGATGAGAAGATACGATGAAAGCTCTGATCAAGAAGAAGCGCGAGACGGGTTTGTGGCTGGAAGAGGTTCGGAAACCGACGATCGGAATCAACGACGTATTGATCCGCGTCCATCGGACGGGCATCTGCGGGACGGACCTGCATATCTACGATTGGGACGACTGGGCGGCCGCAACCATATCCGTGCCCATGATCATTGGGCATGAATTTGTCGGCGAGATAGTGGACGTGGGTGCCAACGTCACCGACTTTGCGCGGGGCCAGATTGTGAGCGGAGAAGGCCACGTAGTGTGCGGCCGATGCCGCAATTGCCTGGCGGGGCGGCGGCATTTGTGCGCCTACACGGCGGGGGTTGGGGTGAACCGGGCGGGTGCGTTCGCGGAGTACATATCCCTGCCCATGACCAATATCTGGCGGCACAGCGCAACCGTCGCGGAAGACGTGGCGGCGATCTTCGATCCATTCGGCAATGCGGTGCATACGGCACTGTCCTTTCCGGTGCTGGGCGAGGACGTGCTGATCACCGGGGCGGGGCCCATCGGAATCATGGCGGCGGCGGTGGCGCGACACGCCGGAGCGCGCTACGTGGTGATTACCGATGTGAACCCGTACCGCCTGGAGTTGGCGCGAAAACTGGGAGTGACGCTCGCCGTGAATCCGGCGGAAACCACGCTGCGGGAAGTACAGAACGAGTTGGGCATGTTGGAGGGTTTCGACGTCGGCATGGAGGTTTCCGGGAATGCCCACGCGTTCCGCGACATGCTGGACAATATGAGCCACGGCGGTAAGATCGCACTGCTCGGCATTCCGTCGCAGGAGGTGGCGATCGACTGGACGAAGGTGATCTTCAATATGCTGACCATCAAAGGCATCTATGGCCGGGAGATGTACGAGACCTGGTACAAGATGACGGTGATGCTGGAGTCGGGGCTGGACATCACGCCGGTGATCACGCACCGGCTGCCGTACTCGGCTTTCGACGAAGGGTTCGCGGCCATGCGGCAGGGCCGGTCGGGCAAGGTGATACTGGATTGGACGTCGGCGTAACTTGTCGTGCCGCCGAGTGCCGAAGGGAAATTATGGAATCGAACGCAAAACTGCATTTCGCCGCGCGGCTGAAGGAGATTCGGGACGCCGGCCTCACCAAGGAGGAACGCGTGGCCGGCACGCCGCAGGGCACCCACGTGGACGTTCCGGGGTATGGGACCGGCCTGTTGAACCTGTGCGCCAATAACTATCTGGGACTGGCCAACCACCCCGCCATCGTTGCGGCCGCGCAGAAGGCGCTGACGGAGTGGGGCTACGGACTCGCCTCGGTCCGATTCATTTGCGGCACGCAGCGGATCCACAAGCTGCTGGAGACGCGGTTGAGCGAGTTTCTGGGCACGGAAGACACCATCCTCTATTCTTCCTGTTTCGACGCCAATGGCGGGTTGTTCGAGACGCTGCTGGACGCCGAGGACGCGGTGATTTCCGATGAGCTGAATCACGCCAGCATCATCGACGGCATTCGCCTTTCGAAAGCGCGCCGCTTCCGCTACCGAAATTGCGATATGGCGGATCTGGAGGCGCAACTGCGGGAGGCGGCCGGGGCGCGCATCCGCATGATCGCGACCGACGGCGTGTTCTCGATGGACGGCCGCATCGCCCCGGTGGCCGGCATCTGCGAACTGGCCGGGAAGTACGGCGCGCTGGTGATGGTGGACGACTCGCACGCCGTGGGGTTCGTGGGGCCCAATGGCCGCGGCACTCCGGAGTACCACGGGGTGATGGACCGCGTGGATATTCTTACGGGTACGCTGGGAAAGGCGCTGGGCGGAGCGAGCGGCGGGTATACCAGCGGGCGGCGGGAAATCGTCGAGTTGCTGCGCCAGCGCTCCCGTCCCTACCTGTTCTCCAACTCGGTGCCGCCCGCCGTGGTGGGCGCGTCCATTCAGGCGTTGGAGCTGATGTCCAGTTCGCCGGAGCTGCGCAACCGGTTGTGGGAGAACACGCGATATTTCCGCGAAGCCATGGCCGCGGCGGGCTTCGACATTCCAGCCGGGGACCACCCCATCGTGCCCATCCTGTTGGGCGAGGCTCGGCTGGCAGTGGAGATGGCCCGGCGCCTGATCGAAAAGGGCGTCTACGTCGTGCCGTTTTCGTACCCGGTGGTGCCGCAAGGGAAGGCGCGCATCCGCGTGCAGATTTCGGCGGCGCACACGCGTCGGGACCTGGAATTCGCGGTAAGAATGTTCGCCGAAGTTGGGTCGCAGACTCGAGCGGGCCTAACTTAGATGCCTGCGGCTGGCCCGTAGGATACTATCCCAATGCCGCATACTTTTCCCACAACCGAACACGGGTATTGATTGAGTCTCGCACGCTGTTTTATGTGGGGCAGGTTGGCAACCTGCGGCCGAGTGGCACTCGGCCTGCCGACCAGTATGCCCAAGCCGCCCAGGCGGGTTGACAACCCGCCGCAGGCTGACATCCTGCCCCACATCGGCGCACCGGTCCTTCGGTACAAGTGCGCCCGAATTACGGGCCAGGTGAAACGCGCGGTCCCACATGGCTGACATCGATCGGGTGGAAGCCAAGGCCGAGGGCGGGCGAGTTCGGCGAGAGGCGGAAGTCATAATTCGCAGCATTGACGAATAACGGATCGGCGACGACGGAATCCGCGTCCTGCCCGTCGCGCTTCCACTCGTCGAACGACTTACCGCCAAAGCGGAATTCCGGACCGCGCAAATCCCAATAGACGTTGCGGTTCATCTTAAACGTGTCGCCCGCCCAGTTCCCGCCGAGCAAGCGCCCCTGGGCGAACAGGATGATGTTACTTTCCATGGTGAACGAGACGTGCGGCTCCATGCGGGTGCGCATCAACTGGTTCTCGCGGTTAAACGCGAAAATGTTATTGCGGACCAGGTTCTCGCGCCCATAGTGCTGGTGGAAACCCGCGCTCTTGCAGTTGTAGACGATGTTGTTCTCGATCGTCATGCCGGAGGAGCCCTCGTCGGGATAGATGCCCCATCCGCCATAGGTGAACGATGTAACATCGTGAATCAGGTTATTGCGAATGATGGTGCCGGGCTGGACGCCCAGCGTGTAAATGCCGCCCATGTCGCTGAGCAGGTCATTGCCGATATGGTGGAGGTGATTGTAAGCGATCAGGTTGCTGTTGGACTGATTCGGCCCGTAGCCCCAGGTCCAGCCGACGGAGATAGCGGAGTAGGAGAGGTCGTGGACGTGGTTGTAGATAATCTGGTTGCGCCCACTTTGCAGCACCCAGATTCCCACCGCCGAGGAATACACCAAACCGAGATCGTGGATGTGATTGTCGGCGATCAGGTTCTCGTAGTTCTGGTCGGCATCGTGCGGGTACTGGCTGGCATCGCCCAGTTTCACGCCGCCTCCGCCCAGGCCGAACATTTCGTTCGCCACCACCTGGTTGCGCTTGGAACCACGGCTGAACCAGACGGCATAGCCACCCAGATTGGTGAAGAGGCATTTCTCGATCTTTGCCCCGGTGGCGCCGACGGCTTCGAACGCGGCGGGCGCGGGCATGGCGGCCTGAGTGTCGGCAAAACCTTTCGGGCCCATGGTCCAGTCGGCGTGCGCGAAGGTGAGACCGCGGAAGATGACATTCTGGACCATCCTGCCCTCCTCGGGCTTACCCTCGATCCGCACTAACTGGGCGATGGCCGGAGCGATGGCTTCCTCCGCTGCCAGGTTTTCTCCGGGCAGGGGCCAGTAGGAGACCGTGTTGGCGGCCTTGTCGAGGTACCATTCGCCGGGAGCGTCGAGCGCGTCCGGGGCATTCTCGATGTAGTAGCGGGCGTCAACCTCCTTATTGGAAGCGCGCGGATCGGAGGCGAGGGTGGCGATGTGGGCCGCCTCGTCCACGGCGGCGATGGGCATGCGAAGATCGGCCCAGGCAAGGAGAGCGATCACTTCCACGTCGCCGCGCCCGGCCCATTCCTGGCGGATGTCGTTGCCGCGAAATCTGAGCAGGAACGGCTTATCCTGCGAACTCGGACCGTCGATTCGATAGTAGCCATAGTTCGGTGTTCGGGCGCGTTGGGCTCGCCGCCCGCCGATGAACAGTTGGCGGAAATACGGACCGGTGGCGTCGGCTACCCACAGCGCCCCTTTGCCTTTCTTCCACCCTGCGATGACGCGGCCTCCGCTGATTACTGGCCTTTCGCCGGGCCACGCCTCCCATATGGTGTCCGAATCCTCCGGACCGAGGACCAGCGTTTCGGAAAGGAAATAGGCGCCGCCGTGCAACTTGACGGTGATGGGACCTGTGGCGCCGGCCGCACGCACCTCGCGCGCCCGGTCGCGAGCGGCGGCCAGCGTGTGGATAGGACCGTCGGGGGACACGACGATTTGCGCGTGAAGGGCCGAGACAAACAGAATCGGGAGGAGAAGATTTAGAGGTTTCACAGTCCACACCACGATAGCACCGCGGTTGCGGCATTCAGGCGGACGTTTGGCTAGAGGCCGGGATGCTTGACTCCACTATTTTATCCGGGTAATATTGTTTTATCCGGGTATAACAAACCGGTACCAAGGCTCGCCGATGACCGACCTTCATCCCACAAACTGCACTGCCTTTTCAGGCGCAAAGCGGATAGCCTGCGGCGACCTCCGGCATGTTGCCCGGGAAGCAAAAGCGGTGTGGGATCGCGACCGGTGGGCGCAGGTACTGATCTTCGACGACGCCACCAGCCACTTGATCGAGGTGGACTTTCGCGGAACTCCCGAAGACGTCGTGCGGCGCATCGCGGAAACCGGCGCCGGCGCGGCGGCGGACGGCGCAGCCAGGCCTGAGGGCGATGCGCGGCGGCCGGGGCGTCCAAAACTCGGGGTGGTGGCCCGCGAGGTGACCCTATTGCCACGCCATTGGGACTGGCTGGCAAGTCAACCCGGGGGCGCCTCGGTGGCGCTGCGAAAGCTGGTGGAACAGGCACGGCTGGCCAATCGGGGCAGGGACCGCCGGCGGATGGCGCAAGACTCGGCCTACCGGTTTCTGTCGGCGATGGCGGGAAACGAAGCGGGCTTCGAGGAGGCGCTTCGCGCACTCTTCGCGGACCGGCGGGAGCGCTTCGACCGGATCGTCGAACCCTGGCCGCGCGACGTCCGGAACCATGCAAAGAAGCTGGCCGCCGCGGCGTTCGCCGACAAGGAAGGATGACGGCAATGGCATCGAACGAGGCGCGAAAAGAAGCTATCAGGAAGTTCAAAGAGCGGAAACCGCTTCTCGGGGCGTTCGCGATACGGTGTACGCCAAGCGGCCGGGTGTGGGTGGGCGCGTCCCGAAACCTGGACGCCACAAGGAACAGTTTCTGGTTCAGCCTGCGGCAGGGGAGTCATCCGGCCAGATCGCTGCAGGAAGAATGGAACGTCCACGGCGAAGCCGCGTTCCAGTATGAGATTCTGGAGAGACTCGACGACGATCTGGTTGCCCTCGCGGTGGCCGATCTGCTCAAAGAGAAGGTGGGCTACTGGGTTGCGCAGTTGGGGGCGAACCGGGTTTAACGGGTCGGTTCGCGGGGCTGGGCGGCATTTGAATACCGGTCGATAGGCCGATTGCGGGGTGCCCACTCCGGGCCGGGCCGCAGGATACCATCCCAATGCCACTTACTTTTCCCACAACCGACCCCCCGTATTGATCGAGTCTCGCACGCGGTCTTTTGTGGGGCAGGATGGTATCCTGCGGCCGAGTGGTACTCGGCCTGCCGACCGGTATTCAAATGCCGCCCAGGCCGAGTACGGGGTGCCCACTTGGGGCCGGGCCGCAGGATACCATCCCGCCCACATAAGTTGACAAGTTACTTCGCGGGCCGGCCGTGGTCTACGCACAGCGCCACCAGGTCGGCAATGTTGGCTTCGCCCATGCACATGACGGTGTCGGCGCCGCCCCAGTAGATCTTCACCGTGCCATCGGGTTCCGGAACCGCGCCGCAGGTGAAGACCACGTTGTGGACATACCCGGTGACTTCCCAGGGATCTTGCGGCTGCAGAATCCACGACTCGCCCACGCCGATTATCTTCGCCGGGTCCAGCAGGTCGTGCAGGGCAACCCCCAAACGATAGACCGCACCGCTCATGGTCTGGAAAACTCCGTGGTAGATGGAGAGCCATCCGCGGGCGGTCCGGATGGGCGGCGCGCCGGGGCCGATCTTCATCTCGTCCCAGTGATACGGCTCGGGCTTCATGATGAGTTGCGAGTCGCCCCAAAAGCGCAGGTCCGGAGAATAGGAAATCCAGATCGACCAGGGAGCGATTTCCGAATGCGGCCGGTCCAGCCGGGCGTACAGGCCATCGAACTTCTCGGGGAAGATCACCACGTTGCGGTAATCGGCTTCGGTGATGAGGGAGACGCGTTCCACACGGTCGAAGTCGCGCGTTTTGGCGAGTGCGATGCGCACGCCATTCCGCGAGTAGGCGCTGTAGGCGATCAGGTACTCGCCGTCGATGGCGGTGATGCGCGGGTCCTCCACGCCGTACTCCTCGTAGGCGGCAAACGGACCGCTTGGCGCGGGCGTCAGAAACGGTTGCGGAGCGGCGGTGAAGTGGAATCCGTCGGGGCTACGCGCCAGGCCGACGATGGACCGTCCCGAGCGCAGATGCGAGCGGAAGAGCATGATGTACTCGTCGCCGTACTTCACCACGCCGGCATTGTGAACGGTTTCGACGGGATACGGAATCTGCGCCTTGGTGAGGATTGGATTCCCGCTGTATCGTCTGACAATGTCCGCTGTCATGGCCGCCCTTTCGCTTGCAGTTCGAAGATCGTGGCGTACACCCGTTCGTACGCCTGCACCATCGTCTCGATCGAGAACAGCCGCTGCACCCGTTCGCGGCAGACCGCGCCATCGATCTCGCCGGTCAACTCCAGGGCCCGCACCGCCTCATCCACGTTGTCCACCAGAAACCCGGTCCGCCCCTCTTCGATCACTTCGCGGCAGGAGCCTCGATCCATGGCGATCACCGGCACCCCGGCGGCGTTGGCCTCCACCAGGACCAGTCCGAACCGTTCCGGAAGGGTGTTCAGGTGGAGCAGCGCGCGCGCCCGGGCGAACAACTCGTTCTTACCCCGCACATCCACCGGTCCGATGTAGCGGATCTGCCGGCCGTCGAGATGCGGCTGCACCTGCTCGCGGAAATACGTTTCGTCCTGAATGATTCCGGCGATCACCAGTGGCATTCCGCTCTGGCGGGCAACTTCGATGGCCAGGTGGACGCCCTTGTCGGGGTGAATTCGGCCTAGAAAAACCAAGTCCGCGCCGCCCGACTCGCGAAGCGGATACAGATCGAGATCGATTCCGTTGTACACGGTCGCCAAATAGTTCAGCCCCGGCGCGCGGTCCGAGTCGCTGATGGAAACGAAGTATCCATCGCTGTATTTCCGGTAGACCGGCATGATGCGGGGCGACGAAAAACCGTGGATGGTGGTGAGAACCGGCGTCTTGACGAGACGCGAGTAAGTCAGCGCCATGAAGTCGTAGTGGCTGTGGATCAGGTCGAACTCGGCGGCATGTTCGAAGGCTTCGGAGATGTGAAGATACTCGGCCACTTTGGGGTCCACGGTGGGGTCCTCTTCATACCCCTTGTCCACCACGGCATGCAGGTGAGCGCGGGTCGCGGAATCGCCGGTAGCGAACAAGGTGACATCCCAGCCGCGGGCGACCAACCCTTCGGCGATGTTGCCGGCGACGGTCTCCCAGGCGCCGTACTGGCGCGGTGGAGTTCTCCAGGCGACCGGCGACAAAATCGCCACTCTCTTGCGGGAAATTGCCATAGGATCTACTTGTCGTCGGGTTGCATGGCGGCCAGCACCTCGTCGAGCGGAGCGGTGGCGAAGCCCGTGGCGTGATCGGCCAGACCATACGGAATCACCAGCGTGCCCTGGTGGACCAGCGCCCCGCAGGTATAGACCACGTTCGGCACATAGCCTTCCCGCTCGTTCTCATTCGGCTTGATCAAGGGCTCGCGAAGGCGGCCGAGCACCTTGGTGGGATCGTCGCGGTCCAGCAGGAACGCGCCGATGCAGTACTTGCGCATAGGGCCGACCCCGTGGCTCAGCACCAGCCAACCGGCATCGGTTTCGATGGGAGATCCGCAATTGCCCACCTGGATCAATTGCCAGGGGAACGTGGGTTTGAGGAGCAATTGGCGCTCATTCCAGAAGTGGACGTTATCGGAGAACATCACGTAGATATTCTCGTTGTCCTGCCGCGAAAGCATGGCATAGCGCCCGTTGATTTTCCGCGGAAACAGGGCCATTCCCTTGTTTTCGGCGGCCGAGCCGTTCAACGTGATGAAGCGGAACAGCAGGAAGTCGGAGGTCTCCACCAGCTCCGGCACTATGACCTTTCCATCGAAGGCGGTGAAGGTCGCATAGTAAACGTAACTGCCGTCCTCATTGCGGAAATGGACGAAGCGCGCGTCCTCGATGCCGTTGCGCTGCGAGGGGGTGGCGGGGAACAGGATGCGTTCGGAAAGTTGCTGCTCCGGCCGGAACTGGACCTGATAGTTGGACCGGGCCAGCATCCAGATTCCCTGCGCTTCCTCCTGATCTTCCTGCGCCATTCCGTCGGGCAGGCGGAACTGCTCGGCTTGCAGGCTGGCGCGAAGTTCCTCCAGCGCGAAGGAGTCGCCAAGCTTGTGCATCACCCGGCGGGTTAAGTCGCGAAACAGCCCGAGTTCGGTAAGCTTCCGCTCGAACAGCGCCTTAGCGTACACCGGATTGGGCATCTGGCACGGCTCGTTGAGGAAGTCGGTGGGCGTGCATACTTCGACCCGGCCGTCGGGATGGATGACCCCGGTTCGGAAGGTAATGGAAGAGATGTGCCCTTCTCCGGTGGCGCGCAGACTGAGAATGAAGCGGAGCGCTCCCTCCGGCAGACCGGTTTGATCGACGTGGGGCACGATGGAGGGATTGAAGAGCGCCGCCGATTCCAACGAGTATTCGGCCAGAAAGTACGAGCCGATCAACATTCGTCGCTCTTCGGAGAGCCCCTCGCCGACAGACGTCATCTCGCACACTTGTTCGAAGCGCTCCAGAAAACGTTCCTTGATGCGCTGATGCCGCTGCGAGAATTCGGCCGAGATCTCCTCCAAAAGGAGGCGAACCCGGTCTTCGGGCAGCGCCAGGACTCCGGCGACGATGCGGCCGACCCGCCGGGAATCGCCCGGACTGAATGGCCGTAGAAGCACGCGCGTCTGATCGGGATAAATCACCGTAGGTGCGCGGCTGACGTGAATCTTAGTAGCGTTCATATTGGCGTGTTTTCAGGCAAAACCCGGGAAGCGTGGTTCACACTCCAATGGCGATCGGCTCCCGGAAGCTGGTCACCATATCTTGCGCCGAGCGCATTTCCGTCAGCGACAGCAGGAAAGCGAGGGTGGATTCCGCTCCCTGATTGCCATTCACCCGGTCTACGTGCAAGCCGTCTCCGCAGCCTCCGCTTTCGGGCGAGTAAAGATCCAGGCCGAGATCGTTCCAGCCGATGAACCAGTCGAAGGCGCGCTGCGCCTGTTCGTACCACCAGAAATCCGACGTGGCGCGATAGGCGTCCAGACACGCCGAGACCATGGCATGCGCCTCGACGGGCTGCTGGTCGAAATTGGCGCGCGTACTCCCCCGCCGGTAGAAGCCATTGCTTCCGATCGGCCGGAAGTGGCCGTTCTCCGATATCTGTACGTCGTTCAGCCAGCGCAGGGCCTGCAAGCCGCACTCGAAAACCTTCGATTGACCGGTCGCGCGTCCGCTCAGGATCAAGGCGTGGGCGAGCTTGGCGTTGTCGTACGATAGCTCATCTTCAAACCAGAGCCAGTCGGACTTGGCGCTTCGTTCGAAGAGATCCATGAGCCGGGCGGTGAGTATATCGCGGGTCTGGTTCACCAGGCTGTCGCCGCTCAAACGGCGCAGGTATTCGTGGATTCCGATGAGGCCGAACGCCCAGGCTCGCGGCGACGTGAAGTCGGCCAAAGCCGGCAATGCGAGGGCGAAGAGCTGTCCCGCCATCATCTGGAAGCTGCGGAAGGGAGAGCGCCCGACCACCACCCCGAGGGCCCAGAGCGCGCGGCCGTGACAGTCCTCGGAGCCCTGCGCGTCCAGCCAGCGGCGGTCGAAACTCATGTGGTTGTGAAAACGCCCGGTCTTGGCATCGAAGGCGTGATGCAGAAAGGCGGCGCACGTAGTGGCGAGTGTCCGCAGACTTTCGGGCTCCTCTCCCAGTTCGCCGAGCAGCACGGCGAGGATGAAGGCGCGCGCATTGTCGTCTGTGCAATAGCCCTCGGAGAAATTCGGAACGCCGAAAATCGCGTGCTGAAAGACGCCGGTCGAATCCGTCATGCGCGCCAGATGATTCAGCTTCAGCTCGGGCAACTCCCTGGGTCTCTGGTCGAGGGTCTTGGCCAGCAGGGACTTTCGAGAGAGCGCCGGTCCCTCCATCCGCGAGACCTCGAATGAACGCATGTAGAGTTGCGCGACATTGCTCCAGACCATCTCCCGCCCGATCCGGTAGGCGTTCTTACGGATGGTGTGGCGCCGGGTATCGTCGCTCAACAGGCCGATCACTTCTCGGGCGATGGCCTGCGCATCGGCAAAGGGGACCAGGACGCCGCGATCGTCCGCCAGCAGTTCGGCGGCGTGCCAATACGGCGTGGAAACCACCGCTTTGCCGGCGCCGAAAGCGTATGCCAGCGTGCCCGAAGTGATCTGCGCCTCCTGCAGATACGGCGTTATGTAAAGGTCGGCGGCGCCGATAAACTCCTTCAGGTTCTCGATATCCACGAAATCGTTGTAGAAAATGACGTTCTTCTCGATCTTGTTCTTCTTGGCGAGAATCTCCAGGCTGACGCGGTAGGCTTCGCCGTGTTCGCGCAATTCGTTGGGATGGGTGGCGCCCAGGACGATGTACACCACGTCCGGAAACTTCGCCACAATCTGCGGCAGCGCGTTGAGCACGTACTCGATGCCCTTGTTGGGCGAAAGCAGTCCGAAGGTGAGAAGGACCACCTTGCCTTCCACGCCGAACTGGTCTTTAAAGTAGGTTGGATCGACAAACCCCACGTCGGGAATCCCGTGCGCAATCAGGTCGATCTTCTCCGCCGGGGCGCCGTAAACGCTCTGCAGCATCTGCCGCCCACGATCCGCCATCACCACCAGCCTGGTGGAAAGGGCGATCAATTCCTGCATGACGCGCCGCTGGTCGGATCTCGGTTCCCGCAGGACCGTGTGCAGCGTAGTGACCACCGGCATCCTCAGTTCGCGCAGGAATGCCAGAATGTGACCGCCGGCCAGCCCACCGTAGATGCCGAACTCGTGCTGCAGACAGACGATATCCACGTTGCCGATGTTGAGGTAATCGGCGGCGCGCAGATACGAGGACAAGTCCTGCTCCTCAATCTCGAAGCGAACCACTTCGGGGTAATCGTAGCCGCCCTTGATGTCGTTCACGGAGACGCAGAAGCACTGGCTTTGCGGATGAGCGGTGGCGACCGCGGCCAGCAGGTCGGAGGTGAAAGTGGCGATGCCGCACTTACGCGGCAGGTGGTCGCCGACAAATGCGATCTTACGAACTTTGGAGCTATGTTGCATGCGAGATTCCTCCTTTGCCTGACGTCCCGACAGTCCGGTGTCCAGGTTTGTTCCTCAGGTTTGCGCCGCACTAGTGAAATGCAATGGATCCCTTAGGTTCTGCAGTTCCCGGTAATAGTACAGCGCGGCGGGCCGCCGTCCCCTGAACGTCAGCCGCTTCAGAAATTCTATCTCCTCCTCGGTAGCGTCGCCGCTGAGGGAAGCGTCGCGAAGAAACTGCTCCAGGCCGGGTTGGATGTCGCGAGCCGGCTGGGATTGCTGCTCGACAAACTCGAACCGTTTCAAACGGCCGGGCGACAGACGGCGGTTCAGGCCGACTTCCATGCCGAAAGTTTTCAGGTCGATGTCCCAGGAATCGATCATCGGATCGAGAAACGTAACGCAGTTTTCCAGCGAGACATTGAAGACGTCGGTATCGAGAAACTCCAGCATCGCGACGCGCATTTGCTCGTAACTTCGTCCGCTCGGTTGAGCCATCGATCGAAGCCATTCCTCGCTCTGCAATTCCTCTTTGGCGACCCCCTGGGCGACATCCAGGAGTTTCTGCGTGACCAGCCGTTCGAGTTCGCCGAAGGGCTCTTTCTCGAAAATCCGGCGGACTTCCGCCTGCCTTTCGGAATCGCATTTGCGGAGAACCAACTCGCGGCACTCGGCGAATAGAGGCCTGGGCGCCTGCACAACCCGCTTCTTCAACTCCACCTGACGCTGAAGGTCCGCCAGCTTAGAGAGTTCCCCGGCCGGGAGTTTCAGGAATTCGCCCATTCGGTCGTAGATGTCGGTGCGGGCGGGCGCGGGCGGGGCTTTCTTTCGAGTCAGGAGCTGCGAGATGTAGGAATCGGTGACCTGAGCGGCGGCGGCAAGGTCTCTCTGGTCGAGGCCCAACTCACTCAAACGCTGCTTGATCACCAGCGAGACGTCCACTCAGGCTCCTTGCCGAATTTAACCAAATTCAGTGAATTCTAGCATCGATTATCTCACGTACCAAGCTTGACAATCAACTAAATTTAACCGATACTAGTAAATGTCTGAGCGCCTCCGCCCACTCGCGGATTGTTTGAACTAAGTCGGGCGATCCGGACCTGTCCTTAGGCCGTCCTTTTAGATCGGGAGCCCCCATGCTGAATGCACAGCAAAAGCCTATCGGAACCGGATACACCAGCACATTCGCGTTCTTCGTTTTCGCCGTGCTTTTCGTTCCAGCCATACTGTTCGTCTCACACCCGTTGGGGTACCTGGCGATTTCGCTGGCCACCGTGTGCGCCGCGCTGTCGGTGGGATTGGCCTGGGTCGATTGGAAACGCTCCTCGCGAGTCCCCATCGCTTCGGTCGCGACCCGGAAAGCCGCCTCAAGATGAGGAGGGCTGAATCACCCCGAAAACCGCACCCTGCGCCCCGTCGCGCGGTTGAAGACCAAGCATCAGCGAACAGGACTCCATGACACAATTCACCATGAAACTTACCGCGCAGGAACTGGAACTACTGAGCAGCCTGGCATCGGACCAGCTCTTCCGCAGAGAGTTCATCGATCCTAGGATGCCCGGGTTCAAATCCGATCCCGCGGAGTTGAGTCTCGGCAAGAAACTGATCGAACGCCTTCGGGTAATGACGGACCGGTCGAAGGGAATCTCGTTTCCACGGAAAAACGCCCCAACCGCCGCTCCCGTTTAAGCGGCACTCATGGCGGCAAGGCAAGTTCTGGAAGGAACGCAAAGATGCAATTTGTACTCAGCGGATTCACTCACGATCTGGGATGCCGCGTATTCGAATTCGAACGCGTGGGAGACGACCGGGTACGGACAAGTTGTACGGTAAGAGCCGATCTGGCTCTGGCACGGGGATTCGGCATTCAAATCCAGGAGCTTCCGCTTTTGTGCCGGAGCCTTCTGGACCGGCGCGAAGTCAGTGGCGAGACCGGGTCCGCAATCTTCACCGAAGAGGACATGCGGACTTACTCCACGGAACGCGCCGCGGCTCGCGAATTGGCCGCCCACAAAAGACGGCCGCCGCAGAGGCCGGCCGTGGTCGTCGAAGCTCCCGGTAGCGAGTGGCGGAATCAGCACCCCTGACTGGCCGGCGCCCGGCCTGATGTTATTCGGTAGTGCGGTCTATTCTCTTTCCGTCGCAAAGCGGGCGGCCGAGGCAAACTGTGTTCCTGACGCGCTGTCCACATTGCAAATCGATCGACATTCGAAGCGTAGGGTTGCGGAACTCCGTAGAGAGGTTTCTCTACTGGATTCTCATGCCGTACCGATGCTGCCTGTGCGGCCGCCACTTCTTCCTGTTGCGGTGGCGGGCTCCCCTCGGCGGCACCACCTGAAACGCTTCGGAATGGAGCGCTAGGCAACCGCAAGGCGGCGAAACTTCATCTCGAAGCGCATCCATTGAATGCCGCAAACACTCGTCTCAAACGCCGACACATACATCTTGAACCGCTCCAGATAGCATTCGCCGGGGCGCCGAACATCGGTCGGAATGCCGACGTGGCGATATCGCCAGCCGTGTCGGGACGTGGCCGCGGAAGGCTCGTGGTCCTTGCGAAGGGCTGAAATCGACATGATGTTCTTGGGGCCAAGAGTAACACGAGGGCGGAGTTGCCCGCCCACACCCGCACGGCTTGCAGTCTTCGCTGTCCCTGCTGCGCCACGGAACCGCGACGGTTAGCCGCAAGTTCTCACAGGTACGTTCCATCGACGCGGAAAGCCGCGAAAACCTGGGGCCTGACGAAACTGTCCCAAGGCGCGCAGCCGTGTTCGAAAAAACAGTGTGTTGCCCTACGCCGGGCGGACAGTTCCGTCTGTCCCCGTGGTTTTCGCCCCGTCCGGGGGGCTCCGTCCGTTCCTCTGGTAGAAATCGCGGTTAGAAGCCGTGAAAGAATCTCGCGCACAAGGGCGAGACGGCAGCTCGTGGCGTGCGCACTCATGCGCGCCGCATCCCGACTCGTCGGGATGCTCGGTGAACACCCGTAGATTCAGAGGTTCTCCGACGGGCACCGCCACGAGTGGCGATGCGGCGCGCATGAGTGCGCACGCCACGTCGCCGCGCCATTTGTTTCCCAGCTTCTGACAGTGCGGCCCGAGCGAGCGGGATCTCATCCCCACCCCCCGCCATCCCGCGCCGCAAGCCCGGCCGGCGCTCGCGTGAAGCGATTGCGCGTGGCGGCGGATTTGCCCCGCCGCTCGGGCCGCTCCACCGCTATGCGGCGGGGAAGGCCAGGGTGAAGACGCTTCCCTTCCCCAGTTGGCTCTCCACATTCACACTGCCGGACATCTTCTCCACCGTGTGCCTGACAATCGACAGGCCCAGGCCGGTGCCGCCGGTGTCGCGCGAGCGGGCTTTGTCTACACAGTAGAATCGTTCGAAGATGCGTGGAAGGTCTTCGGAGGGAATGCCAATACCGGTGTCGCTCACGGTGATCCGCACGCGGCCTTCGGCCTGGGTAGCTTCCAGCCAGACTTCGCCGCCGGGGCGGTTGAACTTGACGGCGTTGTAGAGCAGGTTGAGCAGCGCCTGCTCCAGGCGGCGCGGCTGTCCCATCACATACCAATCGCCCATCTCCCCGAGCATCAGGTTGACGTTGCGCGCGGCGGCCTCGTTCTCCACGATGTGCATGGCGGTGCGGGCGACGTCTTTTACCGCAATGCGCTCGGCGGGCGGGGTTTCGCGGTCGGCCTCCAGCTCCGAGAGGGTTAGCAGATCGAAGGCCATCTGTTCCAGGCGAAAGGTGTTCTTCGAGATGATTTCCAGAAACTTGCGATTGATCTGCGGGTCTTCCAGAGCGCCGTCCAGCAGGGTTTCGGCATAGCCGCGGATGGAGGCGAGCGGCGTGCGGAGCTCGTGCGACACGTTGGCCACGAAATCCTTGCGCACCCGTTCCAACCGTTCCAGATCGGTGATGTCGTGCAGGATGGCGATGGCGCCTTTGCGAGGCGCTTCGTCCAGCGGCGCGGCCTGCACGTCGAAAACGCGGGCCTTGGCGGCTACCAGGGTGACCCGCCGGCGCGACGGCTGGCCGGTGGAGAGCACAGCCTTCAGCAGGTCGAGCAGCGCCGGTTCGCGGATCACGTCCTGCAACGGAGTGTTCTCGGGGATCGCGGCGGAAGCGCGGAGAGCGCGGGCGAAAGAGTCGTTGCAGAACGTCACGCGGAGGTCGGCGTCCACGGCCAGCACGCCTTCCACCATGCTGGCGAGAATGGCCTGGCGGCGCGCGGATTCGTCGGAGAATCGCCGCAGCATGCCGCGGAACTGGTCGGCCATGCTTCGCAGCGAGTGGGCCACGGACCCGAGCTCGTCGTCCGACTCGCTGGCCAGCGATCCGGAGTAGTCGGCATTGACCAGCTCGCGGGCGAAGGCCTGAATGCGGCGGATGCGGCGGGTGAAAGCGCGCGAGATGAAGAACGCAATGGCGAGGGCGAAGACGCCGGCCACCAGAGAGGCGCGGAAGATCAGCCAGCGGACCTCGGCGGTCGAGACCTCCACCCGCTCCAGCGGGACGGCGATGCGCAGAACCACGTCGGGATTGCCGGCGAGCGCGGCGGGTATGGCCAGGTAGCACAGGTCTACGCCCAGCGTGGCGCTGTGGCGCACGGAAGTTCCCATGCGGCCGGAGAGCGCCTGGCGGACTTCGGGGCGGGTGGCGTGGTTGTCCATGCTGGAGGCATCGTGCTGCGAATCGGCCAGCACCACGCCGCTGCGGCCGATCACAGTAACCCGGGCGCGAGTCTGGCGGCCGGCCTGCTCGGCCCAGCCAGCCAGCGCGGAAGGCTCTACCGCGGCCAGCGCGGGCGCGAGGATGCGCACCTGGCTCTGCATCTGCTGTTCGGCGTACTGCAGTTCGCGATCGGCGGTGTAGCGGGTGAGGAAGATGCCGGCGGCGCCGAGAGCCACGAGGATCAGCAGCAGGGCGGCAAGAAGGAGTTTGCGGAGGAGGGGCATGGGCTAATGGCCGACAGATATTTTAGCGACATTCAATTGTCCCGGATCGCGGGCGGGAAAACCAGGGCTGAAGGCCAGTTGCCGGGAACGTGAATTGAATTTAAGATAAATATAGCTGAATTTTGTGAAACACCTTTTTAGCTGCGCCGCGTTAGCGCTGCTGGTTGGACAGGGATGGGCGGCCAACCCCTCCCCGATTGCCATCTATACGGGCTTTGAGCACCAGCCGCCCACGCTCGTTGTCGATGGCATCCGGCATGAAGTCGATTCCCTCATGGCTCCCTTGAATCTGCCGGTCGAGTGGAGAAACCTGTCCATCCGGGAATTAGACACTCCGGCGATCCAAATTGCGGTTGTGACGTTCAAAGGCGTTTGCCAGGCCGGAGACGCAGCCTTCCCCCGCGGCGGGACCGGACCGCTGGCCTGGACCCACATCAGCGATGGAGTGGTTCTTCCATTCGCCGAAGTGGATTGCGGCCGCGTGCATGAAGTGATGGACCGGAGCCTGGCGCAGATCGCCCCAGGGAGGCGCGAGGCGGTGTTCGCGCGCGCCCTCGGCCGCGTAGTCACCCACGAGCTCTACCACGTCTTTACGGCTTCCCGGCACCACGGCCACGACGATGTGGCGCATCCCGCCTACACCCCTCAGGAACTGGTGGAGGACCATTTCGCGTTCGGAACCGAGGAGTTGGCCACGCTGCGGCGCAGCTTTACGCCGGTGCTGCGGTCCATCCGGTTGTCGGCGGGCGTGCCGCTGCAATCTCCGCGGGCGGGCCGCGACCTGTATGAGTCGGGCTGGTGCGCAAGTTGCCATGGCGAGCAGGGACAAGGCCGGGGCGCGGCGCCGGCGCTTCGCCCGTCGGACGGAATGGTGGATTCGAAGGGCTTTGCGTCCAAGCTCGGCAAGGACCTCGACCGCATGTACCGCAAGTGGGGCAGCCAGAAAATCGCGCCGCCGCCATTGAACGCCGACGACATCGACGATATTGTCAGCTATTTGAACTCCCTCGAACCATAGTCCCCGGCGCCCCGGGCCCCTCCCTTGAATTCGAAGCCGCACCAAGTATTATCGGCTGACCGCCGCCGGCCGGAAGCGGCTGACGCTCGTGCCGTGAAGCATCACACTGAGCCTCGCACGCTGTTTTATGTGGGGCAGGTTGGCAACCACTGCTGTCCAAATTAGACAGCCTCCGCGTTTCTGGACGCTGAAAGCATTGGACATAACGACACTCTCCCGCCGATTGAAAAAGCAGGT
>Ga0181529_10001055_pt1 | contig 37840 bp, 34 predicted proteins | sample PEATcosm2014_Bin_36_FD_119763 | JGI IMG/M metagenome (GOLD analysis project Ga0181529, IMG submission 119763) | Peatland microbial communities from MTU Mesocosm Facility, Houghton, MI, USA - PEATcosm2014_Bin10_30_metaG | ecosystem: Environmental > Terrestrial > Soil > Wetlands > Peat | place... | reverse complement strand
TGTTGAGTCAGCACGGCTGTCATACTCCCCCCTATCCGCGAATTGAGCGATAGCCGGCGCAAACCTGGCGCATGGCCGGACTGGATGCAGCCAAAGGTATCACCTTGGCTATTTGGAGTCGAATTAGCGGAACTTATGGGGTTATAAGCGGACCGCCCAGCCAGAAGCCGTGAGAAAATTGGCGCGCCGACGTGGCGCACGCATGAGTGCGCACGCCACAAAGTGCCGTCTCGCCCTTGTAGGGGGATTCTTTGACGCCTTCCGACGCTCACGGTTCCGTGCCCGAACCAAAATGCACACGAGGGCGCGGTCCTAATGCCATCGGCCGCGCACTGAGCTACTCTACGGACTTCCCGGGAGGCACCGAATGAAACTAGCCACACTGTTTTTTGCAATTTGCGCCGCCGCCACGGCCCAGAGCATTTCCTGCGACCTGGCCGGCTATAAAGCGCTGGATGGTCTTCACGCCGTCATCGGCAGAGACGCTCTCGAAGTGACCTGGACCGGCGAACGCCAGGAACAGCTTCGCGCCAGCTTCAGTATCTTAAACGGCCAGCCGCGAGTCCATGAATTGGCTGCCTACGTGGCCGGCCGATGGGTCGTCCTGGGGCAGAACCTGTCGCCCGAATACCAGATCACCAGCGGCAGGCGCCGGCTCTCCGAACAACAGATGGCCCCGTTGCGCGAGCTGGGAATTCTGTTCACACCGGAGGTGGTGGACCGCGAAAAGTGGAATGCTTTCTGGGACGCCCCGCTCATGATCCCCGGCACCGCCAACAAGGCTATGGACATGCCTCGCAAACCCGAAGAGGTGCGTCGCGCCTGGGCGCGGTTCCAATCCACCGGCTGCCAGGTGAAGACCGACGGAGCGCGTCTGGAAGTGACCTTCCCGGGTGTCGATGCCGGCATTTTCGCGGGCGATCTGCGCTATACCGTCTACCGCGGTTCCAATCTGCTGCGGCAGGAATTGATCGCTAAGACCGACCAGCCTTCGGTGGCTTATAAATACGTCGGCGGACTGAAGGGCTTCACCATGGACAAGTGCTCCGAGGTGGATTGGCGCGACCCGGCGCGCGCCTGGCAACATTACTCGTTCGGCGGCTCGGTCAATCAGGACCCGGTGGGCCTGCGCGCCCGCAACCGCCTGGGGATCCTGAAAGCTTGCGGCGGCTCGCTGGGATTCCTGCCGCCCTCCCACAAATTCTTCTTCGCGCGCGAAATCGAAACCAACCTGGGCTACGTCTATTACCGCAAGGACAGCGACACCTCCTTCGCCATCGGCGTCCGCCAGCCGGATCGCGAGGAAGGCTACAAGCCCTACGGCGTGTCGAACGAAGTCTGGAACCGCCGCGTGGGCGAGGCGCGCGGCGAGATCGACAATTTCGCGCTCTACAATGCGCCTCCCGGAACCTTGCAGCGCATGCCGGTCTACTTTTACTTGAGCGGCGCCGACATTCCCACTACGCAGCAGCACGTGCTGGCCTATACTCACGACGACGTTTACAAGCCGTTGCCGGGGTTCAAGGTGCTGGTGAGCCACTTCCACTTCCACCTCAACGAGCAACTCACCGACGCGGGCACTATGGACCAGATGCCCACGTGGATCTCGGTCTTCCGCGCCCTGGGCGTGAACGCCGCCGTACTGGCCGACTTCCATTCCGATTCGCACCCGGCCGACACCGGCGCCATCCGCCTCAACGAACAGAAGGTCTACTTCGAAGGCTGCCGCCGCTTCTCCGACAAGGATTTTCTGCTGATCCCCGGCGAAGAGCCCGACGCCAATTTCGGCGGCCACTACATGTTCGTCTTTCCGAGGCCGGTCTACTTCACGCACCTGCGCAAGCCCACCGATCCGCCCGCGCAGCCGTATGTCGAGACGCTGGCGCCGTGGGGCAAGGTGTACCACACCACCTCCGCCGCGACCGAGATGCAACTTCTGAACGACGAGAAGGGCCTGGTCTGGCAGACGCATCCGCGCACCAAGGGGACCACCGGCTATCCCGATGCCACGCACACCCAGGACTTCTTCCACAGCGACCGTTTCATCGGAGGATCCTATCAGTCGCTGCCCGTGGACCAATCCGAGAAGCGCATCTGCGAAGCCCGCTGCCTGGGCCTGCTCGACGACATGAACAACTGGAGCGGCGCGAAGTACATGATCGCCGAGGGCGACACTTATATGAAGTACCCGGAAGACGAGACCTATCCGCAGATGGTGGTCAACTACGTCAAGCTGGCGTCGATTCCCCGCTTCGACGAACCCTGGACTCCGGTGCTACACGCCTTGCAGAGTGGCGACTACTTCGTGACCACCGGCGAAGTGCTGTTGCAGAGTTGGGGGATTGAGGGCACGGGGCCGCACCGCTTTTATAATGCCGACGTGGAGTGGACCTTCCCGCCCGAATTCGCCGAACTGGTGTGGGGAGATGGCGAAACCACCAACCGCCAGATCATTTCGCTGGCCGACATGGCGCCGCAGAGCAACCACAAGTTTCATATCCCGTTCGATGTGGAAGGCAAGAAATGGGTGCGCTTCGCGGTGTGGGATTCCGCCGGGAACGGCGCGATCACGCAGCCGGTGCACTTGCGGTAGCGGCGGGTTGCGGCCCGCCCGAAAATGGACTAGACTAAGAGAACTTAGTCTATGACGAAGGCACAAACGGTCAACATCCACGAAGCCAAGACGCATCTGTCGCGGCTGGTCGAGCAAGCTGCCAAAGGCGAGCCGTTTGTGATCGCCAAAGCGGGCAAGCCGCTGGTTAAGGTCACGCCGCTGGACGCGCCGGTTGCGGGGCAGATTCGACGGCTGGGCTTCCTGGCGGGCCGGATCGCGGTGCCTGACGATTTCGACCGGATGGGTAGCCACGAGATCGAGCGGCTGTTCGGCGGGGACGCGTGAAGTTCCTGCTGGATACGCACCTGCTGCTGTGGGCCGCGGGGCAGCCCGATCGTCTGCCTGCGGCGGCGCGTGCGTTACTGGACGACCCATGCAACGAACCGATGTTCAGTTCCGCCAGTCTATGGGAGGTCGCCATCAAGAGCGGTCTGGGGCGAGACGATTTTCAGGTGGACGCGCGGTTGCTGCGCCGGGGCTTGCTGGATAACGGGTATTCGGAACTGCCCATCACCAGCGAGCACGCCGTTGCCATCGACGGCCTGCCGCCGATCCACAAAGATCCGTTCGACCGCCTCCTGGTTGCGCAGTCGATGGTAGAGGGCATCATTCTGCTGACTGCGGACCCGTTGGTGGCCCGATATCCCGCACCCGTTCAGAGAGTTTGACGGCAGGGCCGCGGCATGCGGAGTGCGTGCGCCACTCAGTTTTCCCAATATCGGAAATACTGAGGAATTTGTGGGGCAGGTTGCCAACCTGCCCCACACAAAGCAGCGTGCGAGTCTCAATCAACACCGGTGTCCGGTTGTGGGAAAAGTATGCGGCATTGAGTTGAAAACCTGCCCCACGAACTCCGCGGCATTTCCGATACCGGGAAAACAAAGAGACATTACGCGCTCGCGGCGCCGGATCGAGCACACAGTTCACGCCGGACCTCCCGCTCTCGTGCGCTACCATGAAACTTGGTCCCCCTCATCGATTTAAAGGCCCAACACCGCGCCTTGCGCGAGGAGATTGACGCGGCGGTTCACCAGGTTCTGGAGAACACCGCTTTCATCCTGGGCAGCGAAGTCGCCGCCTTCGAAGAAGAGTTCGCCGCCTGCTCGGGCGCCGCCTTCGGCATTGGCACCAATTCCGGCACCAGCGCCCTGCACCTGGCGTTGCTGGCGGCCGGCGTAGGACCGGGCGACGAGGTGATCACCACGCCGTTCACCTTCATCGCTTCGGTCGCCACCATCGGTTACACCGGCGCCACCCCGGTCCTGGCGGATATCCATCCGCGGACCTTCAATATCGATCCCGCCAGGATCGAAGCCGCCATCACCCCGCGCACCAAGGCCATTCTGCCGGTCCACCTATTCGGCCAATCCGCCGATATGGACCCGATTCTGGAGATCGCCCGGCACTACCGCTTGACGGTCATCGAGGACGCCGCACAAGCCCACGCCGCCGAGTACAAAGGCCGCCGCTGCGGCTCGCTCGGCGACATCGCCTGCTTCAGTTTCTACCCCACCAAGAACCTGGGCGCGTGCGGAGAAGCCGGTATGGTAGTCACCAACAACCCCGAGCTTGCCCAGACCGTCCGCCTGCTGCGCGACTGGGGTACCGACAAGAAATACGAGCACCGGCTCAAGGGCTATAACTACCGCTTGGAAGGCATGCAGGGCGCCATTCTTCGAGTGAAACTGCGTCACCTGGAAGCCTGGACGGAAGCCCGCATCGCCCACGCCGCGCAATATGGCCAATTGCTGGCCGCGAGCGGCATCGCGCTCCCCACCGCGATGCCCTGGGCGCGCCACGTGTACCATACCTATACTGTCCGCGTGCCGCGCCGCGACCAGGTTCAGGGGCAATTGCAGGCTGCCGGGATCCAGAGTGGAATTCACTACCCCAGACCGGTCCACCTTCAGCCCGCGTGGTCCGGACTGGGATACCGCGCCGGCGATTTTCCGGTGGCGGAACAAGCCGCCGCAGAGGTGCTCTCGCTGCCCATGTATGCCGAGTTGGAACCCGCGCAAATCGAGATTGTCGCCGCGGAATTGTACGCCGCGGTAGCTTGAGTCGCCGCTCTCAATCGGCCCCGCGCGCCAACACCACGGCCTTCACCGTGTGCAACAGGATGAACGTATCCAGGCTGGTTGACATGTTCTTGATGTAGTACAGGTCGTACTCCAGTCTGGTGATGGCGTCCTGCACCATCTCATCCTGTTTGTTGATTTGCGCCCAACCGACGATTCCCGGTTTTATCGAATGCCTCTGGGGATAGCAGGGAATCAACTGCGACAGCCTCTCGACGATCTCCGGCCGCTCGGCGCGCGGACCCACAATCGCCATGTCGCCGCGAACCACGTTGAACAACTGCGGCAATTCGTCCACGCGGGTGAGTCTCAGCATCCGCCCCATCCAGGTCACCCGCGGATCGTCCTTCGGCGCCCAGACATCGGCTTCGCCCGCGGGGCCGCACATGCTTCGGAATTTATAAAGCGTGAAAGTCTTTCCCTTCCGTCCAACGCGGATGTGCCGGTTCAGAACCGGTCCCTTCGACGACAGCCGCACGGCCAAAACGGAGACCAGCATAACCGGCAGCGATACCACTATCCCCAGGAACGCCAGCGACCGGTTGATCGCCGATTGAAGGAAGACGTTTTGGCTGCTGGGGCCGTATTCTCCCGAAGAGACGAGTTGTTCCGGCCGCAGAGCCTTGAGGCAGACTCGCCCCGCCAATCGCTCGTACGCGCTACCGGCTTCTTCCATCACCTGCCCGGCGAATCGCAACTCCAGCAACTCCGCCACCGGCAGGGCATCGTCCCGCTCCGGCACGCCCACCACGATGCGATTCGGTTGCGTGTTCTCCACCACCGCCCGAAAATCCGCGAATCCGCCGAGGATCTCGCCGCCGGCCAGGTGCGTTCCCGGCGGGTAATCGTCGGTCACATATCCGGTTACCTGCGAACCAGTCTCGGGATGTTCCTGAATGTGCCCGCCGATCTCGCACAACAGTGGCGTCGAGCCCACCAGCAGGACCCTCTCCCGGCCGACAACCCGCAGCACATACGCGCTGAAGACGATCCGCCAGGCAAACACGGCCGCCATCGCCAGGGCGCTGCCAGGAACCATCACCCGCAGCGGCACCCGCAAGCCTGGATCCACATAGCTGATCAGCCCTTGCACCAGGAAAACGACCCCGGCAACCATGCAGAGTTGCTGCAGCAGCATGAGGCGCGACTTCACGTACAGTTCCGTGTACAGGTCGTGGAAGTGCAGCGTAATCACCACGCTCAACACCACGAGTACAATGCGAAGCACTCCGTCGTCATAGAGCAGGAACAAAACGGGGTCGGTGGGAAGCGCGACAAAGGTGGCCAGCACGTACGCCGATGTCACCCAAAGCAGTTCGGAGACGAACATCGTAAGCGTGCCAGTCGGCACGAAGACTCGAAATAGACGAATCATCCGAACAACACCGGGCTAAGCCTCTGTCAGAACACATTATACCCGGCTGTTTCGAACCGCGCGGACGAGGTTGGCGCCCGGATTCGGTGGATCTTCCTGCAGCGCGGCGGCGGCTGACCGCAAGTTCTCACAGGTATGTCCCATCCACGCGGAAAGCCGCGAAAACCTGGGGACTGACGAAACTGTCCCAAGGCGCGCAGCCACGTTCGAAAAAACAGTGTGTTGCCCTACGCCGGGCGGACAGTTCCGTCTGTCCCCGTGGTTTTCGCCCCGTGAGAAATCGCGGCTAGCTGCGCGATGTCGAGCAGTTTCGTCGTCGCAGGCGAAGCGGCCAGCGCGTCTCGAGATATCGTCTGGCAGAAGGGACACGTTGTGGCGATGGTCGCGGCGCCGGTGGACGCCGGCACGCCCGGCATCCACGCGCGTGCCCTGATGACCTCTTCGAGGCCGAATCTCAAGTTACGCTGTGGGAAGGCCGCCATGACCCCAGAACCCCGTCTTTAATCGACGAATCGTCCCATGGGACGCGCTCCAGCATGGGAGCGGGCCGGATAGGTGGGATTGGGCCGCTCAGCGCAAGTGTTCTGCGCTCTCGGCAATCAGGTCGCGGGCTTCCGCCAGAAGCGGCGCATATACGGCGGCGCTCTCCGAGCCGGGGTTCGCGGCAGTGTCGCGAAGCGCACGCTCGGCTGCGGCTCGCGCCTCGCGCCAATCGGATTCGCACTGGTCCGGCTGCGCCGACGGGGCCAACGCGAAGATGCGATATGCGGCGGCCAGCGCCAGGCGGGCGATCGCCTGATAGCGTGCGCACGAGACTTTTTCGGGGCTGTGCGCGCTGCAGGCTTCCGCGCGGGCGATGGCGGCGCGCGCCTGAGACAGAGCTTCCACGCGCTCTCCGGAAGCCGCCAGCGCCCGCACCAGGCCGCTGGAGGTGGCCGTGGTTTGCGCGTAGGCGGAGCGATTGGCCGGGTCGGCCGCCAGTGCGGACTCACCGCCGGCCAGTGCCTGGCGGTAAGACGCGATCGCTTCCGGCAACCGCCCGAGGGTGCGCAACCGCTCACCGATAAACTCCTGGGCGTTGGCCAATTGACTCTTGTAGCGCGAATCGCTGGGCGATCGGGCGACCAGGGATTCCAGCGTTTCGGCGGCCTTGCGAAGCGTCTCGAGAGAACGATCGAGTCCGGAAGGCGGCGCGTCCACAACGCCGAGACGCAGCATCACCGCGGCGACGTCATAGAGGGCCGTAAGATCCTGCCGGTCGGCGTCGGCATTCTGTACGGCCAGGTCGGCGGCTTTCTGGTAGTAGGTCCGCGCGCCTTCCGAATCGCCCAGATTGAGAACCAGTGGATCGCCCAGAACCGCGGCGACGTGTCCGTAGGCCATCATCAGGTCCCGCCGCCGCGCCACGTCGTTCGGATGGGCACTGGCCAACCGCTCGCGAACCTCTGCGCTCAGCCGGTACTCCGTGAGGGCGCCGCGCAGATTGCCCGTCTGGTTCAGGCCCACGCCGGCCCGGGAGTGCGCGTCGGCCAGTTGTTCGAGTAGCGTCTCGCTCTTGGGGAAACGGACGGCCAGGGCCTCGAACGCGGCCAGGGCGCGCTGCGACCACGCCTGGGCAGTCGCTGCATCGCGAGTCTCCAAAGCCACTGCGATGGCTTTGAACAGTACCGCTTCCCGGGAGGCGGCATCGGTATCGTCAGGACACAACTTCCCCAACAGCGCGGCATCCGGCAGAGCGGCGGTCAGGCAATCCACGGCCCGATCCACCTGGCCTTTCGCGCCCAGCAGCAAGCCGATGCGGAACTGGAGATCCACCCAAGGACGCAGGAGGCCGGGATCGCGAGGCCGGCTTCGACGCAAGGGCAGCAGCAGGTCCGCGGCCCGGCGATAGCTTTCGAGCGCGCCGGCGGCATCGCCCAGGCTCGGCCCGAACGGATAGCCTTGAACATCGCCCAACTTGAGGTAGGCGGCAGCCAGCGCCTGGCGAAGCGGCGCATCGTCGCCGGCGGTCTTGGACAGTTCTTCCAGGTACTGAAGCGTGGTTCCGACGATACCCCTTCGCGCCTCGGTCGCGCCCGGAAGCCGTTCGATCTGGGAGTGGATATCGAACAGGGAGTGATTGGCGAGCGCCACCATTTGAGCCAGACGCTCGTCGGCCAGGCGCGCTTCCGACTCGGCCCGGATGCGGTCGCGCAAGGCCGCGTCCCGCTCGCGGTTGGCGGCGTCGTGTTCGCGTTCGGCGGATTGGCGCGCCACATCGGCCGCCTGGCGTTGCGCATCGGCGACGCTGCGGGCCGCATCGGCGCGACGGGCTTGCATCACCGCCAGCGCGGTTCCGGCCAACAGACTGAAGGCCACCAGGACGAGCATCGCCAACCCCAGCAGGTGGCGGCGCACGAACTTTCCGCCGCGATAGGCCACCGAATCGCGGCGCGCCACCACCGGCTCGCCGGCCAGGTAGCGGCGCAGGTCCGCGGCGAACTCGTCCACGGATGGGTAGCGGCGCTCCGGCTCCTGGCGCATGGCCATCAGAACGATGGTGTCGAGGTCTCCGGCCAGCCGGCGGCGCAGGCGCGCAGTGCCCGGGAGGTGGGCCGGCGCCGCATCGCTGGGCCGCGTAATTTCGTCCGCGCCTGCCACGCGCGGCCGGTCTTCCGAGGATGGCGAGCGCCCACGGCGCGGCTTACCGCCGGTGAGTAACTCATATAGGATCGCACCCAGGGAGTAGACGTCCGAGGTGGTGGTTGCCGGCAGGCCGAGAAGCTGTTCCGGGCTGGCATAGTCCGGCGTGATCGCCCGGAACTCCGATCCGGCGGCGGTGATGCCCGGGTCCCGGTCCGGTGCCAGTAATTTGGCCACCCCAAAATCCAGCAGCTTTGGAAGGCCGTCGGGCGCGACCAGAATGTTGCTGGGCTTGAGATCGCGATGCACAACCAGGTTGCGGTGGGCATAGGACACCGCGTCGCAGACCGGCAGGAACAGGCGGCATCGGTCCTCCACCCCGGCTTCCCGTTCCTTGAGCCAGGCATCGATGGGCCGGCCTTCCACATACTCCATCACCAGGTAGGGCCGGCCCTGTTCGGTGCTCCCTCCGTCGATCAGCCGCGCAATGTTGGGGTGGTTGAGATTGGCCAGGATCTGGCGCTCGTGGCGGAAGCGGTCCAGCAGTTGGGCGGTGTCCATGCCCTCCTTGACCAGCTTGATGGCGGCCTGCTGCTGGTAGTCGTCGTCATCGCGCGTGGCCAGGTAGACGGTTCCCATGCCGCCGCGGCCTATCTCGCGGACCACCCGCCAGCGGCCCAGGCGGGCGCCGATCAGCGGATCGCCGCCCAGCAGATCTTGCGCGGCGCCCGCGACCGCCGCGGCAATGGACTGCTCGCCGTTCCGGTCGGAGGCCAGCAGCGATTCGATCTCGCGGCGCAGTGGCGGATCGTCCGTGCAAGCCCCGTCGAGAAAGCGCCGCTGTTCGACGGGCGGGAGATCGACGGCCGCCAGGAACAGCTTCTGGATTTTCCCCCAGTCGTCGGTCGGCATCGGCAACTCCGTATTCCACGGCAGCGTCGGCTGCCGATAGGTAATGCGAAAAAACCAAGCGTCAGTCAGGCTGTCCGCCGGACAATGAGGTACCAGTATCACATTTTCAGTAGAAACGATCGGATACTCTCGATAATTTCAACGAATTTCTTCGCATCTATCTGTTTGAGGGCCGGTAACGTTTCGGAGGCTCTGCCGGCCCGGAGGAAGGAAGACACGAGAAGAGCGCTTGCCGTGTTGTCGTTGGCGGCACGGCGAATGCGCCAGGCGGGACCAATGCCGCCCGCGCGGTGATTTCGCCGGGCGGATTCGATACCTATTTTTCGTTATTTCAGTGGCTTCATCAACTAGCGGAGCGCGGCTCATCCGGACGCCCCGCTGGCCGTGCGATCCATTTCGCGGCGGAGCCAGGCGTGCGCCACGCGCAACTCGCGCCGCACCTGGCCGACGTCCAGGCCCAGCACCTCAGCCGACTCCGCCGCGGTCAGCCCGCCGAAGTAGCGCATCTCGACCATGCGGGCTTTCCGCGAGTCCTGCCGCTCCAAGGCGGTGAGCGCGTCGTCGAGCGCGACGATGACGGCGGAGCGTTCCACGGCGGCGTCGCGGGCTTCGTCGATGGGAAGATGGGGGCTCCCACCGTCGCGCTTGGCAGCTTTGCGGATACGGGCGTAATCGATCAGTATCCGCCGCATCACCTGCGCCGCCACGCTGAAGAAGTGGGCGCGGTCGCAATAGTCCGGCTGCTCCTGTCCCAGCAGGCGGGCGTAGGCCTCGTGAACCAGCGCCGTGGGCTGCAGGGTATGCCCCGGCCGCTCCTGGCGAAGTTGGCGCTGCGCAATCTCCCGAAGCTGGTCGTATACCATGGGCACCAGCCTGTTTAGCGCCGGCTTGTCCCCTTTGGCGACTTCGCGCAATAGCAGAGTCACGGACTCGCTGGAAGACATTTCCGGCCTACATTATACGCTGCCGTTCGGATCGCCGCCGCCCCACTCGCCGGCGAACCGGGCGCTGAACCACTTTGGAGATTTCGTAGTTCAGTCGCGGAATTCGCTCCCTGACGGTCGCGGCTAAAGAATCCCCCGGCACAAGTGCGAGACGGCAGTTCGTGGCGTGCGCCACGTCGGCATCCCAGTTTTTTCCACGGCTTCTCAGGGAGCGGTCACGCGGAACCGGCCTTCGCCGGATCGGTTAAGCACCCGCCGATAGTCTGGCATCCGGCGCGCCCTGGGTTACACTGGATTCTGGATACCTCTCTGCGTCCGCCCGAAAACTATGAGCACGTCTGCGTCCTTTGAGGACACACCCATCACGAAGGTTCGCGAGTACTGGAACACGCGGCCATGCAACGTCCGGCATTCGCCGAAGCCGGTCGGCACCCGCGAGTATTTCGACGAAGTCGAAGCGCGCAAGTATTTGGTCGAGCCGCATATCCCCCGCTTTGCCGATTTCGCGCGGTGGAAGGGCAAGAAAGTGCTGGAGATCGGCTGCGGAATCGGCACCGACACCATCAACTTCGCTCGCGCAGGCGCCGATATCACTGCCGTCGATCTCACGGAGAAGTCGCTTGAAGTGGCGCGCCAGCGGGCCAAAGTTTTCGGGTTCGAGGATCGCATCCGCTTCCTCCAGGCCGACGCCGAGAAACTCAGCGAAACGGTTCCCGTGGAGCAATACGACCTGGTGTACTCGTTCGGCGTGATTCACCATACCCCGCATCCCGATCGCGTGCTCGACGAGATCCGCAAGTACGTAGGCCCCGAAACCACCATCAAGATCATGGTCTACAACCGCTGGTCGTGGAAAGTGCTGTGGATTCTTTTCGTCTACGGCAAGGGACGGTTCTGGAAGCTGAAACGCCTGATCGCCGAGTACGCCGAAGCCCAGACCGGGTGTCCGGTGGCTTACAGTTTTTCGCGGGCGGAGGGACGCAATTGGCTGGCCCGCCACGGCTTCCGCGTCACCAATGTCGCCGTGGATCACATTTTCCCTTACCGCATTCCGGAATACGTGCAGTACCGTTACAAGATGGTATGGTATTTTCGCTGGATGCCCAAGGCGCTGTTTCGCGCCCTGGAACATGCCTTCGGCTGGCATCTTTGCCTGACGGCCAAACCGGAATAAATGTCCACCGAAACGCCGTACCTCTCGCTGGTCGTGACCGCGCGCAACGACGATCACGGTGGCAATCCCCTGGGCCGGATGCAGGCCTTCGTCAGCGGTTGGATCGCCCAGGCGAAGCGCCACGGCATTCCCTCCGAGTTGATCCTGGTGGAGTGGAATCCGCCGCCAGACCGTCCCCGCCTGCACCAGGTGCTTGAATGGCCGGACGATTTCGGCCCCTGCCGCGTGCGCGTGATCGAGGTGCCCGCGGAGGTGCACCGCCGCTACGCCCATGCCGATGCGCTGGCACTCTACCAGATGATCGCCAAGAACGTGGGCATCCGGCGGGCGCGCGGCCAGTTCGTTCTCGCCACGAATATCGATATTCTGTTCTCCGACGAATTGGCCGCCTTCTTCGCCGCGCGGCGGCTAGGCGACGGGCGGATGTACCGCATCGACCGGCACGATGCCATGAGCGACATCCCCGCCGGAGCGCCCATCGACGAGCAACTCGAATACTGCCGCAGCCACCTGATCCGCATCAACCGCCGCGAAGGAACGTTCGCCGTGTCGCCGGATGGCTCGCCGATCCTGAGCCCTGGCGACATCGCCGCGCCCCAGGCGGGAATCCTCTTCGGCAAGGGTTGGCTCCCGGTGGAGCGATACGTAGCGCAGGAGCCGTTTCGCTGGGCCGGCCAACTCTCCGAGTTGCTATTGCGCCAACCGCCGGACACCGTGTCCGCGCTGACGCTCGATCTGGAACCCGGGCCCGGCACCGGCGGCGAACCGCTCGACCTGGAAGTCATCGGCCAGGGGCACCAGACCCTGGCGCGCGTGTCGGTAGACCGGCGAAGCCGCTTGCGGTTGCCCCTCGCCGCGCCGTTCCCCGACGTCCTCACCTTTAGAGTGCATGGCGGCGGATTGCCCACCAACCGCGATCCTCGGGTGCTCAACTTCCGCGCGTTTCGACTGGAGTGGTCCCGCGGCTCGGGCGGTGGAGCGGCCAGCCTGCGCCCCATCCGCAGCCGCGGCCGCATTGCCGCCGTATGGTATGCGGCGCAGCACGTCATCGACCGTCTGGCTAAGGGCGGACGCCTGGTTGACCTGACCGTCCCGGTGTCGCCGCGCGTACGCCGCGCCTTAAAACAGTACGTCGAGTTTCGCGGATTCGTGGGGATGGCGCGCCATGCGCTGCCGTATCTCGAGCGGCGCCGCACACTGCGCGCGGCGGGAGTCGGAGCGCCAGGAACGGACGTTTTCCAGCCTGGCGCGGGCCTGCTTCCCGGCTCACGCTGGGGCATACTCGACGACTACCGCGGCGAGAGCTTCCGGCGTGCGCGCACCGGCGCCGAAATCGTGGTGTCCGCCAATGCGCCCTCGGAGACTGAACTCCATCTGGTGGTGGAACCCCTCGACGCCATCACCGCGGAGGGCGCCCACATCACCGGCGGTCCCGTAGACCTTCGCGTGGTGGACGCCTCCGGCAAGACCATCGGCGAACATCGTTTCGCGGGATTGAGTCTCTTCTGCGTGCGGCTGCCGCGCGTTCCCGGCTCCACCCAGGTTTTCCGCCTGGACTTCGCAGGCGCGGCGGAGATCAAGCTGTACTACTGCGGTTTCGCCGGTCCCGGACGCGCGTCGGGACCCGGTCTGGCGCAACCCTGGGGCGCGGGATGGCGATGGGACGCCGCCGCCGGGAATATGCAAGCGTCGGGGCGCGCCGAGTTAGTGGTGACTGCATCCGAGCAGGGCGCGGGACCTCTGTTCCTGGATCTGGACACGCCCGGCCCGATGGCCTTCGAGATCCGCGATGGAGACGACCACCCGCTGGCCTCCTTCCACTCCGAAGGCCGCGCCGTACATCGCCTGGACCTGCCGCTTGAGCCGGGCCGGACCCACGTGGTCTCGCTCCTCGCCGCGGGACCGTTCCGGGCGTGGCGCTGCGATTGGACCGCTTCGCCTCGCGCCGACACCCCGACCGGTCCGGCGTTCCTGCACACCAACGCCTGCGGCGATTTCACGCTGCTCTCGCGCCGCCAGTGGTTCGACCTGCGGGGCTACCCGGAGTTCGATCTCTTCTCCATGAATCTGGACTCCATCTTCTGCGCCACCGCGCACTTCGGCGGCGCCCGCGAAGAGATGCTGGACGAGCCCATGCGCATCTACCACATCGAGCACGGTTCCGGCTCCGGTTGGACCCCTGAAGGCCAGGCCAAGCTCTTCGAGCGCATCGCCGCCAAAGGCCTGAAATTCGTGGATAACGAAGAAGTCCTCATCTGGACCGCGCAGATGGGCCGCCTGGGCGCGCCCATGATCTTCAATCATGAGGACTGGGGACTGGACGGCGTGGAGTTGCAAGAGACGGTGCTGCCGGCGTGAGGTAACGGCGATCCTTCCCGGCACAGTACAATCGAAGGAATGAGCGCATTGCGGGTCCGCGACGAAGGGCCGAAGCCCATGCCCGCGGTTCTCGCAATTGCCGACGACCTGACCGGCGCGCTGGAGGCCGGCGCCAAATTCGCAGAGCGGGGCGTCCCGTCACTAGTGGCCGCACACCCGGTCCGCAACATTTGCCATCCCGTCCTAGTCATCGACACGGAAAGCCGCCACCTGCCGCCAGGCGAAGCCGCCGCGGTGGTCGCGCGCGCCGCCGGCACACACGCAAAGATCCTGTACAAGAAGACCGACTCCACGCTCCGCGGAAACATTGGCGCCGAGTTGCGTGCGATGCTGGCCCTTCATCCGCGAGCCCGAATCGCGTACGTGCCGGCCTACCCGGCGCTTGGCCGTACGGTTCGCGATGGCCGGTTGTTCGTCGATCGGATTCCGGTCCACGAATCGGCGTTTGCGCGCGACGCCCTGAATCCCATCGCCGATAGCTCTATCGCGGGCCTGCTGGGCGAGGATCTGCCCTGTACCATCTTCGACGGCGAGACCGATGCCGATGTCCGCCGTGCTACGGCCGAGGCTCTGAGCGGCGCCGGGCCGACGATCCTGGCCGGGCCGGCCTCGGTGGCGGCGGCGCTGGCGGAATTGCTGGACATCTCCAGGCAGCCCGTCCGTCCCTGGCCGCCGGTGGCGAGGTGTCTGATCTTGAACGGCAGCCTCCATGAAGCGTCCGCCGGCCAGGTTGCTCACGCCGAAGCCCACAGTGTGGCCGAGTGGCAAGTCTTCCACGTGCCGATCCCGGCTGGACTCACCGCTCCGGAGGCAGCCGCCGTCATCGGCCACGCGGTGGCGCGCCGGTTGGACGCCGCGGACATCGATACGCTCATGGTTTTCGGCGGGGACACGGCATTTGGCATACTAAAGGCGCTCGGCAATCCGCCGCTCGAACCGCTGGGCGAGGTGGTCACGGGCGTGCCGCTGTCGCGAGTGGTGGGGCGGAATCTGACGCTGATCACCAAGGCGGGCGGCTTCGGCGGCGAATCTTTGATCGATCGTGTGCGGGAATCACTTCATGGCAACCAACGGTAATCTTTTCGGCATCACGATGGGCGACTCCAGCGGGGTCGGCCCCGAGATCCTGCTCAAAGCGTACGCGGCGGGACAACTCCAGGAACCGGTGCTGGCTTATGGCGATTTGGGCGCGCTCGAATTCTACAATCGCAAGCTTGGCTACGGCGTCCAATTACGCGCCGTTCAGTCCCCCGCCGACAGCCGGCCCGGAGCGCTCAACGTCATCGACCACGCCATTCTGCGAGAGAGCGACGTCACTCCCGGAGAGTTGAGCCGGCAATCGGGCATGGCTGCGCGCGCCTACGTAGTGTCGGCGGCCCGGGCGGCGTTGGCGGGCGCGATCGCCGCCATGGTGACACTGCCCATGAACAAGGAAGCCACGCAGCTTTCCGACCCGCATTTTACCGGCCATACCGAACTGATCGGGGAAGTTTGCGGGGTGAGCGACGTCACCATCATGCTGGCGTCCGACCAACTCATTGTGACCCACGTCAGCACCCACGTGTCGCTGCAGAACGCCATCCGCGCCGCCACCGAGAAGCGCATCCGCACCATCCTGCGCCTCACCAGCGACGCGGTCGGCCGGCTGATCCCCAACGCGCGCATCGCCGTGGCCGGGCTCAATCCGCACGCCGGGGAAAACGGCCTCTTCGGCGACGAGGAGATCCGCGAGATCCGTCCCGCCATCGAATGGGCGCAGCGGCAGGGGATGCCGGTGGAAGGTCCGTTCCCGCCCGACACGGTCTTCTATATGGCGGTGCGCAAGAAACGTTTCGACGCGATCGTGTGCATGTACCACGACCAGGGCCACATTCCACTCAAGCTGCTGGATTTCGAAGGCGGCGTCAACATCGCCCTGGGGCTGCCCATCGTACGCACCTCGGTGGACCACGGCACGGCGTTCGATATCGCCGGGCAAGGCGTCGCCTCAACGGTCAGCTTGTTGCGCGCCGTCGAATTCGCCGCGCGGCTGGTAACGCGATAGGCTACCTTTCCGCCGCCCCGTTTGGCTCGCCGGTACGGACACCCCTATTGCAAGCGCGGCCGCATCGACTCGTTGGACACCAGGCCGTCGAAAATGGCCAGCACTTGCTTGCGGTAGGAATAGATGCGGCGCAGGTTTTCGCGGAAAGAGTACTCGAAGTCGTGTGCTCTCATCCACTTATCCATCATTGTTCGGGGTACGTCGATATCCTGGCGCAGTTCTTCGACGTCGTGTCCGCGCAAAAAAAGGCCGTAAAAGAACGCGGCTTCGCGTTGCGGGGCCAGGGGATCGAATTCGTCCGTCGCCAACATAAACAGATCAGCGAATTGTCAGTATACAAGCGTGTTAGTGGACACGGCAAGTCCATTTCACCAATCGGATTCTGGTATCATGGCCGACCGGGAGGATTGAGGATTATGCCCCAGCGGATCGATGCGCCAACCCGTGTCCTGGCGGCCGGAAACAGGCCAAAATTGATCGACGAGTACGTAGGCCGGGTGAATTCCGGCGAGCGCGCGCTGAGCATCGCCCACATGCGAAGTCCGGGTGGATGGCAGGAACCCGGACAGACTCCCGAGTTCGATGAATATACGGTGGTCTTGCGCGGCATGCTGCGCGTGGAACATCGTGCCGGGACGTTAGACATTAGCGCCGGCCAGGCGGTGATTCTACGTCGCGGCGAATGGGTGCGTTATAGTACACCGGAAGCCGATGGTGCTGAATACCTAGCGGTCTGCCTACCGGCGTTTTCGCCGGAAACGGTTCATCGCGACGCTTGAACCCGCAAGGGCGGAACGGCTTCGGCCCTGGTGGACCGTGTCTTGAACTCGTAGCGCTGAATGCGGACCGCCGCGCAGTGGTTCTCGGACCGCACCACGCGGCCGACCGCCACAAACTTGAGCGGACAGGTTCCACCGAGCTTCGCCGGCCAATTGACGGCCAGTTCCACAGTACGCCCCAGTGGCAGTTTCTCGTTGGTGGTGAAGAGAATTCCGCCGCTTCCCATGTTCACAGTTTCCCCGCTGCCGCTTATGGCCGCCGATCGTGAGTGGATCACACGGTAACTCAGCTCCTCCCGCACCGGAAACCTGCTGTTCGTTCTTCTCTCCGATGCGTCGCTGAAACGCATCGCAGTGGTCGGTTCCGCGCCCATGCTCATAGTCACTCTAAGATAGCCGTTGTCCCCGCGCCCGGACAATAGACTAAAAGCCCCAAAACTCTCCTAAATCAAGCCGGTACTTTCGTAAGGCGTGGCGAGATTCCGTCGTGAAAATCCACATTTACGCGAATTGCAATGCTATTGAAACAAGCTCGACGAGCAGCCGTAGCCGGAGATAGCGGCTTGCGTCGTGGCAATCGCCTTGTCCATCTTGCCGAAATCGCGGTAGGTTGCAGCGACATTCTGCGCCGCCTGGCAGATATGGCCATGCACCAGCGGGCATTCCGGGTTGAAAGAGAAATGGCCGCCCTTGTTCACAACCGCACAAGTGAGCGGCACGGTGTGTCGATAGAACTGTATAAGCGCATCGGCGAGGCGCTGCGAGCGCGGATCGATAAACATGCCTTCCAGCAGAGCCACCGCCGGGCGGTCCGGATCGCCAAGGGCGCGATATACTTCCGACTCCTCGGTAGAGAATTCGGGATTCGTTAAGACCTGACGTCCATAGTTCAGGGTTTGCAGAGCGTCCTGGCTCAGCCCGAGGAGGCGCTGAACGTGCCCCAGTTCGAGGTACAGCGTTCCCAGGCCTCCCAGGTAAGCGCCCTTGCCGTGCGCCATGCTGACGCGGTTGAGGTCATCGCGTGCGGCCACGTCGATCCGTTGTCCGCGCTGCAGAACGGCCAACGCCTTGCGATACCAGTCCCGTCTCTGCGCCGGATCGGAGAGACTGTCGCCCTTGGCGCGGTAGCACATGCCTTGCACGCCGAAGGGACGGGCGAGGCTCTGCTGGTCGCTCAGCCGGTCGAGAATGGCTGCGGAGCGCTCGGCTTCCCAGACGGCGCGGTCCAACGACGGCCGGCGAGCTGTCGCCAGCAGGTTGGCAAGCATGCTATAGGGCCTGAAAGATCCCGGGGCAACTCTTTCGGCGCTCTCCCAGAGGGTCTGATCGTCGCGCCAGTCGAAATTGCGAAGGTATGTGCGCACCCCCCACGCCAGGCACAGGACGCCAGCCACCGCGAACAGGGCGGTTCTCGGCACGCCGGGTAAGCGCCGCTCAAGAGCTTGCAGGCCCATGATGACACCCAGCGCCAATCCGAGGGAGGGCAGGTACATCCAGCGTTCGGCCATAATGCTGCCGATGGGAATCAACACGTTGGCAGTGGGCGCCAGGGCGGCGAAGAAGAACGCAATGGCGAAGCACGCCAGGCTCTGTCCGCGCCGCCAGGCCCGGATGGCCAGGAATGCCGCGGCCAGGCACAGCGCGAGGGAGAGAAGGGCCGCGATGTCTTCCCAGTCGAAGGATCCGCGGAATAAGGGGATCTGGTTGTAGGAGTAGTCGCAAGAGAGGCGGAGCGGCCAGACGAACAGCCACACATACATGCCGATCACTTTGATCGCCGTCAGCAGGCCGGCCACCAGTGGCGCATCCACGATGGGATTATCGACGAAGGGGGTAACCGGCATCGCGATATGGTCGAGTAAGCGCGCGCGGAGGAAAAAGAAGATCCCCAGCGGGGCGGCCACGGCGATGTAGCCGGCCAGCCGCGGCCGCCACGGTTTGAACTTGCCGAAGGTGACGTCGTAGCACAGCATGGCGGCCACAATCACCACGCCGCTTTCCTTGGAGAACACGCCGATGGCCGCCGACACCGCCAACCCCGCCAGCCAGGTAAGTTTGGCGCGACCCGCAGCCTGGCTGGCCCGGATGTGGCATAGCAATCCCCCAAGCACGCCGAGCCCAGCCAGTTGGTCGGCCCGGCCCACCATATTGGTGACCGATTCGGTGAGCAGGGGGTGAACCGACCACAGGGCGGCGAGCAGCGTGGCCCACCAAATGTCCTCCAGCAGGAGCAATCCCAGGAAGTAAACCAGAGCGATGCCGGTGGCATGTAAGGCGAAATTCACCCAATGGTAACCGGCCGGATTGGCGGCGTTGCCCAGCACCGCGTAGTTGAAGAGATACGAGAGCGTGGTTAGCGGACGGAAGAGTCCCGTGCTGTTGGTGGGATACCAGTATTCTTCGTTGAAGATCTGCCGGACGTTGGCGGAGGTGAGGGATTGCACGCGCGGGTCGTCCCGTATGACCACCCCGTTATCGTATGTGAGAGCGGCCTGAAACGAATTGGAGTAGACCAGTAGAGCGACGAACCACAGGCCCAGTAGGATCAGCAGGTGGCGCCGCCACGGGAAGGCGTTCCGCGAAGGGGCGGGCGCCGCAGTCGCTGGCACGGCGGCAGCGGATGCAGGAGGAGCCGGAGTGAGCCGCTTGCGATTCTTCTTCATGCCAGTCCTGGAACTCCACCCAGTGTTTTGGACAGCCTCACCGCGCGAAGAATGGCCGCGGAGAGCGATTCCGCCGCGGCCACGCCCAGAGTGTTGAGATCGGCGGCGCGGCTGCCTAGAGAAAGCGCGAACACCGTGTCGCCGTCGAACGTAGTGTTCACCGGGTAGATGGTCCGTGCCATCCCCAGCGAGGCGAATTGCGCCAATTTGCGAGCCTGCACTTTGCTCAAACGGGCGTTGGTGGCCACCACGGCCAGGGTGGTATTGCGGCCGCCGAAACCCGTCGCGGGGCGCCGCTTCATCTCCTCTTCGGTACCGACGAAATCCATGCTGCCCGGCGTCCGGCGGGCGCCCGACACAATCTTACCGGTGGCCGGATCGCGCACGTCGCCGAAGGCGTTCACCGCGACCAGGGCCGCCACCAGCACTCCGCCCGTGAGTTCGACCGTCGAGCAGCCGATTCCCGATTTCATGGCTTGCTTCATGCCCAGAATTTTGCCGATGGTGGCGCCCGTGCCGGCGCCGACAGAACCTTCTGCGACGGGGCCATCGGTGGCCGCCGCCGCCGCGGCTTCGCCCATCGAAAGGGTGGGCCGCACGCCGGCCTTGCCGATGCCCAGGTCGTAGAGAATCGCCGCGGGAACGATGGGGACCTTGGCGGCTCCGGTGTCGAAGCCGATGCCTTTGTGCTCCAGGTAACGGCGCACGCCGGACGCGGCTTCCAGTCCGAAGGCGCTTCCGCCGGCCAGCAGGATGCCATGAATCTGTTCGGTCACGTGGCCGGGATCGAGCGTTTCGATCTCCTCGGTGCCGGAGGCCGATCCGCGAATGTCCACGCCCGCCACGGCGCCCGGTTGGCACAGGATGGCGGTGCAGCCGGTGATGGCGTCGAAGTCGGAAACGTGTCCGACACGGATTCCCGGGATGTCGGTAAGTCCTTTCATGTCCGCCCTTCTTTAGTATTCCGGATTAACTGGTATGGTAGCATCGGATCTAGGGAACAACCTGCTTGCTGGATCTGTTGAAAGGGCCGTTCATCGCGGCAGAGGAGTTCTTCACACTAACGGGCCGGGCACTGCGGAACATTTTCCGCAGCCCCCACTATGGCTCCGACATTATCATCCAGATGGACACGATCGGGGTGGGCAGCCTGCTCATCGTGGTCCTCACCGGCTTCTTTGCCGGGGTGGTGATGGCGTTGCAAATGGCCCACGCCCTGCGCAGTTACGGACAGGTCAGCAAGACCGGAACGCTGGTGGCCATCACCCTGGCGCGCGAGCTCGGCCCGGTGTTCAGCGCCCTGATGGTGGCCGGCCGCAACGCCACGGGAATGGCCAGCGAACTGGGCTCCATGAAAGTCACCGAGCAGATCGACGCCATGCGCGCGCTGGGAACCGACCCGGTGCAGAAACTGGTCACGCCGCGTGTGATTGCCACCGGAGTCATGCTGCCGCCGCTCACCGTGATCGCCGATTTCGTGGGCCTGTTCGGCGGGTGGATTGTGGCGGTGGCCTTCCTGGGGTTGACCTCGGTGCAGTATTGGAGCTCGGCCTGGCGCGCTCTGGAGTGGAAAGACGACGTCCTGCAGGGCCTGCTAAAGCCGGTCGTGTTTGGCGTGACGCTCTCGCTGATTGGCTGTTTTTACGGTCTGCGCACCACCGGTGGCACGCAGGGCGTGGGCCGCTCGACCACGCAGGCGATGGTTGCTTCGGGGGTGTTCATCCTGATTCTCGACGTGATGATCGGGAAGATTTTCGTGGGCCAGGGGGGTTAATGGCCGAATCGAGCGGCGAACCCATCCTACGTTTCGAAAACGTCAGCGTGGCTTTCGACGGCGTCCCGGCGCTGGTGGACGTCTCGTTCGAAGCCTTCACCGGCGAATCGCGCGTGATTCTAGGAGAAGCGGGAAGCGGGAAGACGGTTCTGCTGAAGACCGCGCTGGGGTTGGCGCGTCCCGATTCCGGACGCGTATTTGTCTTCGGGAACGAGATTAGCACCATGCCGGAGCGCGCTCAATTCGACGTTCGCAGCCGCATCGGCATGCTGTTCCAGGAAAGTGCGCTGTTCGATTCGCTGAACATCGAGGACAATGTGGCCTATCCTCTCGAAAACCAGAAAGCCATTCATTGCCCGCCCGAGGACGTGCATCCGCGGGTGGTGGAAACGCTGGAATTCGTGGAGTTGGGCGACACCCTGGACAAGTTTCCCAGTGAGCTTTCCGGCGGCATGCGGCGCAGGGTGGGAATTGCGCGCGCCGTGGTCACCAGACCGCCGCTGGTGCTCTACGACTCGCCCACGGCCGGCCTGGATCCGATCACCGCGCACACCATCATGACCCTGCTCATCAAGCGGCGGGACTTGGCCCAGGCCACTACCTTGATCGTCACGTACCGGTATCAAGACGGCAACCTGGTGGCCAATTTTCGCTACAATTCGGAACGTGGGTGTTTGGAGCCGGCGCGTAACGGGGACCGGCGCGGCGCGCGAACTACGTTTATGGTGCTTCGCGAAGGCCGGCTGGTTTTTGAAGGCGATCAGGACCGGCTCGAATCCTCGGCTGATCCTTATATTTCCAAGTTCGTGAAGCGGCGGGTATAGACGATGCCGGATCGCAGCAAGATCAAGTGGTCGCAACTGAAGATCGGAGTGATAGGGCTGACCAGCTTCATCATTCTGGGTGCGCTGATAATCCTGCTCACCAGCACGCGCGGTATCTTCCAGGAATCCGTCCTGCTGCGCACGTACATGGACGACGCTTCGGGGATCACCGACGGCACCGAAGTGCGGCTCAACGGCATCAGCCACGTGGGATATCTGGAGAAGCTGCAACTCACCGGTTCGGCCGACCGCAGCCACGCCGTGGAGTTCGACATGAAAGTCCACTCCCGGTTCCTCAAGGACATCCCCGCCGATTCCGTGGCGGGCATCGGCGCGGCCAATCTGCTGGGCGACAAATACATCAACATCACTCGCGGAAGCAGTCCGCAGACCGTACACGAAGGCTCCGTATTGCTGTCGCTGCAATCGCAGGATATTCCCGAAATGCTGGCCGCCTTCTCCAAGTTGATGAGCTCGTTCCAGACCAGCATCAACCGCATAGACCACCTGCTGCAGGATGTGGAAGCCGGCAAGGGCAATATCGGATTGCTGCTGAAGGACGACGAGTTGTATAACCGCCTCAACGGCCTGGCTTCCGAAGGGCAGAAACTGCTCTCGGACGTCCGCACCGGCAACGGTACCGTCAGCAAATTACTCTACGACCCCGCGCTCTATCAACAGGTGACGGTGTCGCTGAAACGCGTGGACGCTCTGCTGGCGGACCTGCAAGCCGGGCAAGGGACGGCCGGCAAGCTCCTCAAGGACCCCGCGCTGTTCGACGAGGCCAAGAAGACCATGGCGGAGATCAACTCCCTGGTCGCCGATGTGAACGCAGGCAAGGGAACCGCGGGCAAGCTGCTGAAGGACGACCAACTCCATCGGCGCCTGGACGATCTGCTGGCGAAGCTCAACACGACCATCGACAAGATCAATAGCGGCCAGGGCACTATCGGCCAACTCATGACCAATCCACAACTCTACGAAGCGCTCACGGGGGCGACCGGCGAACTTCAGTCGCTGACCAAGGATATCCACGCCAATCCCAAGAAGTTCCTGACCCTCCACTTGAAGATATTTTGAGCGCCCGCAAACAACTCGTCGTGAATGCCGACGACTTCGGATTTACGCCCGATGTTAACGAGGGCATCGTGCAGGCGCACCGCGAGGGCATCCTGACGGCCACCACGCTGATGGCCAATGGCGCGGCCTTCGACGACGCCGTCCGCTTGGCGCGCGAGACGCCCACGCTCGATATCGGTTGCCACCTGGTGCTGGTGAGCGGAAATTCTCCCGTAACGGGCAAGCTGTATCCACTGACCGTAGCGCAACTGATCGGCGCAATCGCCACGCGCGAGATCCGGGTGTACGACGAACTGGCCGCGCAGGTGCGGCGCATCGTGGATGCCGGCATCCAGCCCACTCATCTGGATACCCACAAGCACACACACCTGGCGCCTCCGGTCCTCGATGCGGTAGCGCGCCTGGCTCAGGAATATGGCATCCGCTGGGTGCGCCGGCCCTTCGATCTCCCGCTCAACGCGCTGAAAGGCACGGTTCCGCGTCTCAAGCGAATGACCAGCGGAGGATTGGGGTTTCTGCGCAAGCGATTCCACCGGGTGCTGGAGCGGCACGGCTGCCGTACCACCGACTACTTCGCGGGGTTTCAGATCACCGGCCGGTTTCGTACCCCGGAATTGGTGGAACTGTTGGCGGTGATTCCCGAAGGAAGCACCGAGCTGATGGTGCATCCGGGCCGCTGCCGCGAGGCGCTCCGCCATGCGCGGACGCGGTTGAAGGAAAGCCGCGAGCACGAACTGGAGGCGCTACTGGCTCCCGAAACCCGCCAGGCGCTGGAACGGCACGGGATCGAACTGGCGAATTACTCGCAACTGTCGGCGGAGTGAGGGCGCCAGGCGGCGGTTAGCCCGCTCACCTGACGGGTCGGAATGCTGGAAGTCGTGGCGCGCGCAGAGTGCGCAATGCCACTTGGTTTTCCCACAACCGCACACAGGCATCTATTGAGGCGCACAAGGTGTTTATGTGGGGCAGGATGGTATCCTGCGGCCGAGTGGCACTCGGCCTAGTCGGCATTTGCATACCGGTCGGCAGGCCGAGTGCCACTCGGCCGCAGGTTGCCAACCTGCCCCACGAATTCCGCAGCATTTCCAATGCTGGAATAACTTTGTAGCATTCCGCATTTGCGCCACAACGTCGAGCTGGCCTGTGACCGGGGGTCCGATTAGTTCGTTCCGTGGTGCGGATGCAGGCCGTTGGGTTTGCGCGGCGCCCATTTCTGCAGTACGGTCACCAGGTCCTGAACCCTGACCGGTTTGGAAATGTAGTCGTCCATACCGGCCGCGAGACAGGCTTCGCGCGCGCCGGCCATGGCTTCGGCGGTCATGGCGACGATCACCACCGCGCGGTCCGCGGTCTCCAGCCGGCGGATCTGCCGGGAGGCTTCATAGCCGTCCAATTCGGGCATGTGGCAATCCATGAGGATCACGTCGTAGGGCACCATGCCGAACATCTGAACGGCCTCCAGCCCATTGGCGGCCACGTCGGCGCGCAGGCCCATGCGCTGCAGCATGCGCACGGCCACCTTCTGATTGACCACATTGTCCTCGGCCACCAGGATGCGGACGTTGACTCCCGTGAACGTGTTGGCCAACGACGTCTTATCGGCCGTTGCGGTGGATTCGACCGGTGGCGCCATCGACGGCGAAATCCGCTTGGACCACAACAGCGTCAGAACATTCAGCAATTGCGACTGCCGAATCGGCTTGACCAGGCACGCATCCACGCTACAGCCTTCCATGCGCCGCACCTCGTTCCAGTGGCCCACGGAGGTCAACATGACGAGGCAGGTATCGGCGACCAATGCATCGGCTTTGATGGAGGCCGCCAGCGCGGCGCCGTCGATGTCCGGCATCTGGAAATCCAGGAGGACGAATTGATAGGGATCCTCCAGCGCGTGGGCCTCGCGCAAGGCTTGAACCACGCCCACTCCGGACGGAAGGCTGTCGCTGCGCATATGCCAACTCGCGACCTGTTCCCGGAGTACGCGGCGATTCACTTCGATGTCGTCCACGATCAAGACGCGCAGGTTGCCGAGATGGCCGATCGGCACCGGGATGGTCTCGGGCGCGTGGTCCAGGGGCAGCGGCAAAGTGAACCAGAAACTGGAGCCCATCCCAGGCGTGCTTTCCACGCCGATAGTGCCCCCCATCAATTCCACCAGGTGTTTGGAAATCGCCAGGCCCAGGCCGGTGCCGCTGTGGCGGCGCGTGGAAGATCCGTCCACCTGGCTGAATTTATCGAACAGCACGCCGATCTTCTCCGCGGGAATCCCAATGCCGGTATCGCTGACGGCGATCCGCATGAGCGCCCGCGAGGAGTCGCCGCTCTCGCTGCCGACGTCGATCAGGACATGCCCGGAATCGGTGAACTTAAGGGCGTTGCCGACAAGGTTGGTCAGCACCTGGCGGATGCGGCCCGCGTCTCCGATGAACCGCCGCGGCACCAGGCTGGGGTACTCCACCACCAGGTCGAGCTTGCGGTCCTCGGCGCGCGGCGCGAGCATTTCGGAAACCTCCTCCACTACGCGCCGAAGGTCGAACGGCGAAGCCTCCACGTGCAGTTTGCCGGCTTCCATCTTCGAGAAATCGAGGATGTCGTTGATGACTTCGAGGAGCGATTCCCCGGAGCGGCGCACGGTCTCGGCGTAGTCGCGCTGTTCCGGGGAGAGGTCGGTATCGAGAAGCAAACCGGTCATTCCGATCACGCCGTTCATAGGCGTGCGGATCTCGTGGCTCATGTTAGCCAGGAACTGGCCCTTGAGCTCCGCCGCTTCGCGCGCCGCGCGCAGAGCGCCGTCCAACTCTTCGTTCTTGCGCTGGAGCTCGGAGGAATAGGCGCGCAATTGCGCCTCGGCTTGCTTCTTCCCGGTGACGTCGAACATCGCCGTGCGGATGCCGGCCGGGTTGCCGCAATGATCGCGAATGAGATTCTCGTGGACTTCCAACATCAAAATCTTGCCGTCGCGGCCGGTGTATGGCCGTTCGAAAGAGACCAATGGCACCTTACCGGTCAACTTCTCGGCGACCCTGGCCCGGCTAATCTCCCGCTGATCGGGTGCTACCATTTCCCACGCGGGGCGGCCCACGAGTTCCTCGGGGGAGAGTCCCAGGAGTTCGCATTCCGCGCGGTTGACCCGCCGGACCGTGCCGTTCAGATCGATCTCGTGGTACGCGATGGGGGCATCGTCAAACAGGGTCCGAAAGCGCTCTTCGCCCTCCTTCAACGCCCGCTCGGTGCGCAGGCGGGACGTAATGTCGGTGAACATCACCAGGACTGTCGGCCGGCCGTGGTCGGAGATCGCCCAACCGGAGACTTCCACATCGAGAAGCTCGCCATCCAGCCTGCGCCACTGTTGGACCATGGCGGGAGACGGGGTGCCCGAATTCAGAATTTCGTGCGTGCGCTCGCGAGCCGCCGTATGATAGCTCGGATGAATGAAGTCGAAGATGCTCCTTCCGACAATTTCCGCGGCCGCACCGGCGCCGAGCAATCGTAACGCGGCGGGATTGGCGTAGGAAATGACGCAGTTGTGATGGGTGATTGCCGGGCTGGGCGCATGGCGAAGCAACGCTTCATAGGCCGTATCGAATTCACTGGACGCCTGGCGGCCCGGTAAATCCGGATTCTGTTCTGCCAATTCCCGATGAGCCTCTCTGGAATCGCAGTATAACCCACTTATAGCGCAAAAGTTCGGCATTTTAAGATACTGGAGCGCCGTGGCGTGCCAACACGCTCAATCGACGGCAAACACCGCACTGGGCGGCTGCCGCTGCGGCTGTTCGCTAGAATAGACAGTGACGTCTAACGGGACCCATGATTCAACTCACGGGGGCACAGAAGCGGTACGGCCCCAAAATCCTTTTTGAGAATGCCGATTGGCTGGTCACACCCAATGAGCGCGCTGGAATTGTGGGCGCCAATGGCACGGGGAAGTCTTCGCTCCTGAAAGTGCTCGCGGGAATCGAAGGTCTCGACCTGGGCACTATGTCGGTGCAGAAGGGTGTGACCGTCGGCTATCTGCCGCAGGAAGGCCTGTCGCTTTCCGGACGGAGCGTTTTTGCGGAGTGCATGACGGTGTTCGCCAGCTTGCGGGCGCTGGAGGAAGAGCAGAAGCAACTCGCGCACCGGCTGTCGGAACTGGATCCGGAGAGCGTGGAATACGCTCAGGTGGCCGACCGCTTCCACCGCGCGGAAACCGAGTTTCGGGGCCGCGACGGGTACTCGCTGGAATCGCAGGCGGGCGCCGTGCTTTCCGGGTTGGGATTCACCGAGCGGGACTGGCGGCGGCGTACCGAGGAGTTCTCCGGCGGCTGGCAGATGCGCATCGCGCTGGCCAAGTTGCTGCTCGAAAAACCCAACCTGCTGCTGCTCGACGAACCCACCAACCATCTCGATCTGGAGGCTCGCAACTGGCTGGAGCAGTACCTGGCATCGTACCCGTACGCGTATGTGCTGGTGTCCCACGACCGCTTCTTCCTGGATATCACGGTGCGCAAGACGGTGGAGTTGTGGAACAAAGCGCTCCACTTTTACACCGGCGGTTACACCCGCTACGAACAGTTGAAGGACGAGCGGCGCGCCCAACTCTACGCCGCCCACCAGAATCAGCAGGACCGCGTGAAGCAACTGGAAGCCTTCATCAACCGCTTCCGCTATCAGGCCACCAAGGCCAAGCAGGTGCAGAGCCGCATCAAGGAACTCGAGAAGATCGAGAAAATCGAGATCCCGCCCGACGAGAAGACCATCCACTTCAAGTTCCCGCAGCCCAAACCCAGCGGCCGAATTGTCGCGGAGTTCCAGAAGGTGTCCAAGTGTTACGGCGATCACCAGGTGTTCGGGGACGTGGATTTCATCGTCGAGCGTGGGGACCGGGTCGCCCTGGTGGGCGTGAACGGCGCCGGCAAATCGACGCTGATCAAGATTGTCGCCGGGACCGAGCCGGTTACCACGGGGACCTACACGCTCGGTCATAATGCGCAGCCCGACTACTTTGCGCAGGACCAGTACAAGGAGTTGGATCCGGCCGCCAAGATGATCGACGACCTGGCGACTGTGGCGCCGCGTGCCGGCAATACCGAGTTGCGCAGCATCCTGGGCTGCTTTCTGTTTTCCGAGGACGACGTTTTCAAGCCGCTGGGCGTTCTCTCGGGCGGGGAACGCAACCGCTACGCGCTGGCCCGCATGCTGATGATGCCGTCCAACTTCCTGCTGCTCGACGAGCCCACCAACCACCTGGACATGCGCGCCAAGGACGTCCTGCTGACGGCGCTGCAGGAATACAGCGGCACGGTGGTATTCGTATCCCACGACCGTTATTTCATCGACAAACTGGCCACCAAGATTTTCGAGGTGGAAGACGGGCGGGTTCACGTTTTCCCGGGGAACTACGAAGACTACCTGTGGCGGAAGGAAAATCCGGTGGCGACGGAGCCGGCCGGACCGGCGGCGGTTGTGACGGTCCCCACGCCGGCCGCAGCGGTCGCGGAAGCGGCGTCCGCGGCGGATTCGGCCAGGCGGCTGAATCCCATCAAATTGCGGCAGATGAAGGAGCGGCGGAAGGAAATCGAAGAGGAAGTGACGCGTCTCGAAACGGAGATCGCCGATTACGAGACGGCCCTGAGCAACTACGTCAGCGCCGAGGAAACGCGGCGGGTCGGCGAACTGCTGGACGCACGCCGCAAAGACCTGGAGAGCCTGATGGCGGAGTGGGAAGATGTGGCCCAGTCGATCGAAGCGAATTCGTAGCGGCAGGCAGCTATGCCCTTACGGTCCCGGTACGGATCTCGCTACTCTTGCGCGGGCATGGACTGGTCGATTTCGCGCCAGGCGCTGACTTTCAAACGGCGGCACACCCAACACAGCGGTTCGTCGCCGCTACCCGAGCTTTCGGCGCCGCATACGGAACACTTTTCAACCTTCTTCAACCGGTCGGTGGAAATAGAGCGTTTTGCCTGCTCCAGAATTTCAGCGGCAACTACCGGCTCCGGTTTTGGAAGTGGTTTCCGTCGCATTATGTGTCCCAGTCAGCTTTCACTATGGCAGAAACCGATACGTCACACAACCCAGCCAATTGTAAACCCGGTACTACGCCGCTTCCGGTATCTGCACAATGACAGCGACGTCCAGGGTAGCACGACAGCGCGGGCACCGTTGTCCGGGCAAGACCCGCGCCGATTTCCCTTTCAGGTCCAGATCCGCTGCAACAGTGTGCGTGCAGATCGGACAGAAGACCCGCCCCTCGATGTGGTTCTCGATGAATGCCTTCATACGCTTGCCTCACTTCATCGGACGCAAACCGGGCAGCCGCGGTTGTATGGAATTCGTAAAGATTTTTGAGTTCCCGGTCGCTCGGGGATGGCTTCGGCACGGTGCTACCCTGGAAGCTATGACGCAACCCGCCGCTCCCAAGATCCAGTTGGTCAACACGGCCGAATATCGAGAGGATTATGCCAACAGCGTACAGGTGCGGGTGAATCTGTGGGATTTCTTTTTCATGTTTGGCCGGGTGAACCAGACCGCTCCGGATTCGGTCGCCATTCACAATTTCCAGGGCATTTACGTGAGCCCGCAGCAGGCCAAGGCTTTACTCAACGTGCTGCAGCAGAATGTTACCCAATATGAGTCGGCCTTTGGCGAAATCAAGCTGGAGCCCCAGGCCGGGAGCGGCATCGTTCAATAGGGTTTCGAAACGCTCAGCGCTTCAGTTCCAATGGGCTGTCCGGGTCTGTGGCGCCGTCTGCTGCAGGCCGCTGCGGCCAAGGAACTCCACCAGCAGAATCATCTTATGATCCTGGTCCCAGGACCGCGGCCGGATATTCTGCGGGCGCAGGCCGCATCCGGAGGAACTCAGGATACGGGAGCCGAGACACCCGGCGATGAACTGCAGTTCGTCGGAGGATAGACCGGTCAGAAAGCGCCGGGTCCGCCATCGCGAAGGACGGCTATTCGCGCAAGCAGCCAAAGCCGTTACCAGAGCATCTCTCACCGTAGATCTCCTAAACGAGGCACAGCCAAAGGAATTGTGGGATCTGTGCCGTATTATCACGGAATTGGCTGTCGCGCGCAAGGGGAGGGGCGATCACGCCCTTGGAGCCGCGGCAAGGGCTCACGCACCCACCGTAATCCAAGTTTTCCGAAAATGTCATCACCGCGCCATCCAATCGGGATTAAAATTAAGGAAGTTTAAGAATCGTGAGCGTGCATGATGAAGTCTCGGGTATTGTTCGTTTCCGGGCGTCATGACGATGCCCGCCGCCTATCGCGAATGCTGGACGCTTTACCGCTTCAGCTCGACCACGCGGAAAGCATAAAGCACGCGCGCGCCAAGCTTCAGATGGACGATTTCGACGTCATCCTGACCGAAGCCGTTCTTCCCGATGGTACCTGGATCGATGCCCTCCGCCTGGCTCAAGATTGCAAGCGCGATCTGGAAGTGATCGTCACGGATCCGCACGCTGACGCGCGCTTCTGGGCGGAGGCCCTCAACCTGGGAGCGTACGACATGCTGGCACAACCGTTCTACGAGCCGGAGGTCCGCCGCATCTTGTATAACGCCTGCTCGCGTCCGGCGCAGGACGCTCTCCAAATGGCGGCCAGCTAGAGGCCGCTCCGGAATCGCGCCGGCTAGCGCGTGCCCTCACCGCTGCTAGAATCGAAGGATCGGCGTGCATTTGCGTTCCATGACAAAAGTGGGTTGGGTTCTTGTCTTGCCAGGAGTGTTCCTGGCGGGCTGCGGCAATGGTCCGAAGCGGCTCCCGGTCCTCGGCGAAGCGTATGTAGGACCGGCTACGATACAGCTCCGCAGCGACATTACGCCCAAGTCCGCGCCGATCGCGACGGTGAAGCACGGGGATCGTCTGGCGATTCTCCAGCAGAAGCGCAAGGTGCTGCTGGTACGGACGGCCAGCGGAGCCGAAGGCTGGACCGACGAACGCCAGTTGCTGGCGGCATCGGACATGGAGGCCCTGAAGGAGCTTTCCGAACGGTCCGCCAAAATGCCGGTACAGGGGCAAGCGACTACCTACGCCGAGCTTCGCGTGCATACCCAGCCTTCCTACCAGGCGCCCAGCTTCCTGGTGCTGAAAGCCAACGACAAGTTCGACGTACTGACCCACGCCGTGGTCCCGCGTAGCGATGCCGAGCGCGCTCCGCTGGTCCCGCCGCCGCCGAAGAAGGGCAAGACGGACCGCAAATCGTCTCAGAAGAACCCCAAGCTTCAACCGCCTCCGATGCCCCTGGCGCCGGGGCCTCCGCCGGACTGGCTGGAGCTGTCCAAGTCCACTCTGCCTCAGAAGGATGAGCCGCCCGCCGACGCACCCGCCGATAAGCCGGTACTCTCCGATCGCTGGAGCCTGATCCGCACGCCGGGCGGCGAATCGGGTTGGGTCTACACGCGCTTGATTACGATGGCGATTCCCGATGAAGTCGCGCAGTACGCCGAAGGGCACCGCATCGTATCCTACTTCCCGCTGGGCGACGTACAGGATGGAGACCAGAAGAAGACAATCTGGCTGTGGACCACCGTCGCAAGCGGCAATCCGCCATACGATTTCGACTGCTTCCGGGTCTTCGTCTGGAGCCTGCGCCATCGGCGTTATGAAACGGCACACGTGGAACTGCGCCTCAAGGGTTACCTGCCGGTGCTGGTGCATCCGGTGGAAGTTTCGGGCGCCGGCAAGAACAAGAACGATAGGTCGCGGGCCCGCTACCCCGGGTTTTCGGTCTGCATGGAGAACAAGGACGGCACCCGGTATCGGCGGGAGTACGCGTTGTACAACGAAAGGGTCCGATTTGCGGGAGAACAACCCTGCGAAACTCCCCCGGCCCCGGTAACCGTAAAGGCGGCCGCACCGCTGCCCGGCGCCGACGCTCCCGCCGCCGAACAACCCAAGGAGACCGTCCTGCAGAGGCTTAAGAAGCGTTGGAACAGTTTGACCAAGCGTTTGTTCGGCGGTTGAGCGGGAACGCGGGAGTGTGCCACGGCGCACCCACGTTGCGGTGGCGCGCCCGTTATGCTATTTATGGGTTCAAGTCGGACAATTTGATCCAACTAGAAGCCGCCCTGCTCGCGTAGCGACGGTCAATCATAAGTCTTATCAAAAGGATGGCATCCCGTGGAAGCTGTCAATCGTAAACTCATCCGGCCGTCTCTTAACGAAATAAAAGAACAAATCGCGCCTCCGCGGCGTGCCCCACAAAAGAAGCCGGTGCCGCCGGATCAGACCAACGCCGAGAATTTTTATTACGTGAAGCAGATGCAGGCGAAGACCGCCATGGTATTCGTGCTCCGCGACGGCGAGACTTTGCACGGTGTCATTGAGTGGTACGACAAGTGCTGCCTCAAAGTAAATCGCACGGAAGGGCCGAATCTGCTGGTCTACAAACCCGCTATCAAGTACATGTATAAGGAAGCCTAGACCGTCTTTCTGGTGTTCCGCAAAACGCCGGTCCCACTGTTCCCTGGCTCGAAGCAATCTCCGATATAGCCCCTACTGCTTCGTCGGGTTGTCGGCCTTCATGTGACTGCGCAGGGCCAGGCGGGATTCGCGGCGCTCGCCGGCCTGGCGATACCGCCGCTTTTCGTCGTCGCTCTCGGGTATCACCGGTTCGACAGGCGTCGCCCGGCCTTCGGAATCGAGCGCCACGAAAGTCAGGTACGCCGAGCAATTGTGAACCCTTCCCCCCGTCATGAGGTTCTCGGTCTCCACGTAGACTCCCACTTCCATGGACGTCCGGAACACGCGATTCACCGAGGCGTGGAGGATCATCAGCGTTCCGATGTGGGCCGGATGGAGGAACTGAAAACTATCGACCGAAGCGGTGACCACGAGCTTCCGGGCGTGCCGCATGGCGGCCATGGCGGCGGCCATATCGACCAGGTGCATGATGGTCCCTCCGAGCACGTTGCCGAGGTTGTTGGCGTCGTTGGGGAGCGCCAGTTGGGCGTACTCCGACGCGGATTCGCGGACGGGTTTGCCGGTCATTGCGCGGCCCCCGGAGCGGGAATAGAAGTACGGGCGTTTCCGAATCGTGGCACAGAGCTATTCTACTCCGGCCCGGCCGCCTCTCTCTTGCGGCGTAGGTAGCTGGCGACATAGGCGCGGGCCTGGTCGTTGAAAGCCGTCGCCGGGAGGGCCGGCTGGAACGCCTCAACATCGCGGCGGTATTCGACCGTACCGTGATCGAAGGGGTGATGGCCGCGTTCCAGAACGTAGTAGATTTGTAAGTAGTTCCCGTCGTCTTGGGCGATGGCAAAGCGAACCGCGTCGGGTCCGTCCGAGGAGGGAAATCGCGGGCAGGCTCCGCGCGCGTAGCCAAGATTGCAGAGGGAGAGCTGGGCCTCGATGGGTTCCACCGGATCGCCAGGTTCGGCCAGACACACTCCCGTCCAGGCATCCCCCAGCGGGAGCAACGCGCTGTCCGGACCGAAGCTTGCTGCGCGCGGCTGGCGCGGGGAGAAACAGGGACAAGACATTTCCGGAGGTATCGTAGCATGGCCAACGCCCGGTTGGAGATTTTGAAGAATATGGTGGCCCAGAACCCGGCCGACAGTTTTGCGCGTTACGGGTTGGCGATGGAATATCGCAATTCGGGCGACCTGGAAGCCGCCGTGCGCGAATTCCAAGCGCTGATGGCGGCAGACCCAAATTACGCCGCGACGTATTTTCACGGCGGGCAAACCCTGGAACAATTGGGCCGAACCGACGAAGCGCGCGCATTTTATGTGCAAGGTCTGGAAGTGACCGCCCGCAAAGGCGACTTGCACGCCCGCGATGAACTGCGTGCCGCGCTGGACCTGTTGAGTTGAACCGCGGAACAGTGTTGTACAATAGGTTTTGATCGGGCCGTGGCGCAGCCTGGCTAGCGCGCTTGCTTGGGGTGCAAGAGGTCCCGAGTTCAAATCTCGGCGGCCCGACCAAAATCTTAAATCATTTGCAGCGATTTTCAACCCCCGAAGAAAAATGACTGTAGGTGATTTTGTAGATGTTGTTTCCTTCCGGTTTCAACCACCTTCAATATCCAGCGCGTGAACCTCTGCCTTGGGCGCAGGGCGGTCGGGCGTTCAAATCGCCCCGCCCCGACGATTCTTCGCAGCGTACGGGCTACCGCGCCGATGCTTGTAGCGTCTCGTTTATCCGGTTCAGGTTCGCACTAATGCGAGTCCTACCCTGCCTTTCGTAGCGCGTCTTCGACCGCCTCGGGGTGCCGGGCGATCACAGCCAGCAGCACCTGCGCCGGTCCATCCGGCCGGGTTCGCCCTTGCTCCCAGTTCTTCAGCGTGGCGGGCTGGAACCCGAACTTAGCGGCGAATTGCGACTGGCTCAGCCGGAGTTTCCGGCGAACTGCGCGCACGTCGGTTGAAGGGATCTCGACCGACGTTATTCGCACGGGGACCTTCTCGCCGCCGGCCCACGCGATCGCCTCTTTGAGACTGGCGATCACTTCCTGGCCAACGCTGGACTTAGCGGCCGCTCGCTTTTTCGTTGGAGTTCGTTTCTTCATCGCTTCCTGCCTTTGGCGTACGTTTTCAAGAGGATAGGAACGAGTCTTTTGAGTTCATTTCGTTCCGCCTTCGTGAGATTGGCCTTCTGGTTCTTCGCATAGACGGTCAAAAGGAACAGGGGGAATGCCTCGTTGTGGAAATAGTAGATGACCCGAAAACCGCCGCGCTTGCCTCTGTCCTGGGCGGCCCACCGGAGTTTCCGAACTCCGCCGGTTTCCGGAATGACCTCACCGACTTCGGGGTGCACCCGAGAAACATGACGAGCTCGGACCGGTCTTCCTCGTCGATCAAGGTTACCGCTTTCCGCAGGAAGAACGGCGTCTCGACGACAGTCATCGGCGCATCGGGCATCTATAGCCATTATACGCTATAAGCGTATAGAGGCAAAAAATCCCGAGTTCAAATCTCGGCGGCCCGACCAAAAATCCCTTCAAATCCAGTGAACCAACCTGCGTGACGCTCAGGACTTACCGAATCGGTTCGGTTCCTTCGCTCAAGATCGCCAGATAGGCGTCGTAAACGAAGAGCCGATGGCGCTGCCGCCCGGTGGTTTCGCGCAGCATGCCCAACTGCTGCATGTGCCCCAGGGATTTCGCCACCGTCGGCGCCGAGATGCCGATGCTACGCGCCGCGGCGGGGATCGACAGGATGGGGTTGCGCTGCATATGTTCGAACACCCGCAGGACGGATGCCGCCGGACGGCCCAACGCCTCGATCTTGCGGTGGTGGTCCTCGAAAACCGCGAGGATCCGCCGCGCGGCGCTCGCAGCCTGTTCGGCGGTATCCCGGACGCCAGTGAGGAAGAACTCCAGCCACGACTCCCACTCGCCCTTCGCCCGCACGCGGTCCAGGAAATCGTAATACGCCGGCCGGTTTTGCTTGAAGTAGAGGCTCAGGTAGAGAATGGGTTCCCGCAGCACGCCGGCGGCGCACAGCAGGAACGTGATGAGCAACCGGCCCAGGCGACCGTTGCCGTCCAGGAATGGGTGGATTGTCTCGAACTGGACGTGGACCAGCGCGGCTTTGATGAGTAACGGAAGGTCCGCCCGGTCGTCGTGCAGGAATAGTTCGAGGGCGCTCATGCACTCCAGGACGAGCTCGGGTGGCGGCGGCACGAAGGCCGCGGTCCCCGGGCGGGTTCCACCGATCCAGTTTTGGCTCTGCCGGAACTCCCCAGGCTGTTTGTCGCTGCCCCGTCCCTTCGACAACAGGACTTCATGGATCTCCCGGATGAGCCGTAAGGAGAGCGGAAATCCCCCGCGAAGCCGGTCCAGCCCGTGGCTCAGCGCTGCGACATAGTTCGAGACTTCCTGGACGTCGTTCAGCGGCACGCCCGGCGCTTCATTGTTTTCAAACAGCAGCAGGTCGGATAGCGAAGACTGAGTGCCCTCGATCTGCGATGAGAGGACCGCCTCCTTGCGAACGTAAGCGTAGATGAATAGCGACAGGTTGGGAAGAACCGAAGCCAGCCCGTCGAGCCGGCCGAGAGCCTGGTTCGCCTGTTCGAGAAGGCGCTGGAGGGCTTCCAGGCGCACCGGAGGACTCGGCGGGAGCGGCGGCGGCACGAACGCGCGGACCGTCTCCTCGCCATAGGCTGTGGCGATGTAGCGGCCCAGTCGCGGGTTCTGGTCATCTGCCGTCGGCACAAAATCCTTTCGTTAGACAACCCATGACGAAAGGATACGCCATTTTTCTTTCGTTAGATAGTCCGAGTGCGCGAAACAGACGCACGGTCTTGGAGCCGGTTTGGAGGCCCGATAGCCTATGCCGGCGTCTTGGCGCCCCACCCGCCGCGGCTAAGCCTCGTGTTTTCAGCGAGCAATGATCTGGACTCATTGTGAGCAGCTTCGCCAGGCTTGGTCCCAGATGTAAAATGGACTCTTCCGCATGCAAGCTCTAGGAACCACGGTCTTCCCCTGCCATGCCGCGGCGGATAACCGGATTGCCGCCGAAATCGCGTCCTTCCTGGAGGCCGGCGGCGATGCGCGTGTATTCCTCGCGGAGGGTGAAATCCGGCCAAACGAAGACCTGCTCTCGAAGGCCCGCGAGGCGCAAACCGCCGACGTAATCCTGGTTCTCTTCTCGTACCACTGCGCGTTGCCGCCAGGCACTCGCTCGCAGTGGGAACCGGCGCTGGTGGAGGAGCCCAAGGACCAAGGCGTCCGTATCGGTTTTGTTCAATGCGACGATTGGGTTCCGCCGCGCACGCTGCTGCATCGCTTCGATTGCCGCGGCCTGGCTCCGCAAGGTTTGCGGGAGTTGAAACGGTGGATCCGCGGACGTGCTGCTACCACGCTTTTTGCCGAAGGCGTGGGTTTCACCGGCGCCCCGTCGGAACTCGATGACCTCGGCGGCGCGGTGGCCGACCGGCCCGGAGTGGGGTCCACCGGCAGCGCGGCGCTGGCGTACGCATTTGTTCGCGCCTTCGCGGAAGATTTCGACGAAGTCTTCCGCCTGGAGTGCCCTGGCCGCACAGTGGCGGCTTTGGCCGGCGACCTGGGCGCCCAGCTCGGTCTGCGTCTGGAAAGCGACTTGCCCGGCAACCTCGCGCGGTTGCGCCAATTCTGCTCGGCCCGCCGCTTTCTCGTATTGCTCGAAGAGCCCACCGGCATAGATCCCGGACTGTTCACCTTCGGGGGAAATTGCTCCACGCTGATCGTCGGCGAATCGGGACCGATGGAACGCCCTTGCGCCGATTCCCTGCGTGCCATCCAGAGCGAATTCGCGCACCCGGGCGACGACTGGACGGAGTTGTGCCGATTGGCCAGAATCGGCCGGCGAGTCGCTCGCGAGCAGAATCGCATCGCCGAATTGTACGAGTTGATGCAGCAGTGGTACGCCCTGGCCGAAGCCCGCGAAGACCGCCATATTCTCGACGAATCGGCGCGAGAGATGGTCTGGATTCTGGAGGGGTGGGACCGTTTCGCCGAGGCTACTCAACTGGAATGCCGGCGCGGCTCCGAGTTCGCCGACCAGATGACCCTGCCTTTCGACGCGGGCCCGGAGCAGGCGTGCCACAATGATTAACTGTGGTGAGCCGTCCCGGTGAAATCCGATAAGTACATCTCCGCCTACCGT
>Ga0181529_10001053_pt1 | contig 37899 bp, 30 predicted proteins | sample PEATcosm2014_Bin_36_FD_119763 | JGI IMG/M metagenome (GOLD analysis project Ga0181529, IMG submission 119763) | Peatland microbial communities from MTU Mesocosm Facility, Houghton, MI, USA - PEATcosm2014_Bin10_30_metaG | ecosystem: Environmental > Terrestrial > Soil > Wetlands > Peat | place... | reverse complement strand
GCATCGAAATCCTGGTGGGCCTGCTGATCGGGTTGATCCTGACCGCCGGCGGTGCGCTGATTTGTTTCGGCTCCATCGAGCGCCTGGGCCGTCCGCACCAGGCGCTGTCGGCGTTCGTGGTATGGCCGCTGGCGGCCTCGCTGCTGGCCAAGACCGGTCTTTCCTCGGCCAAGTTTCATTACGGCCGCAAACTGAAGAGTGCGGCTCTGATCGCCGACGCGTGGAACGATGCCATGGACACCTTGTCGGCGACCGCCGCGCTGATCGCCGTGGGGCTGACCTTATTGAACCCCGGCCGCTTTGTCAATGCCGACCGGTATGGCGGATTTCTGGTCGGCTTGTTTGTGGTCTTCACCGGCATGCGGGTGGCCTACGAAACCGCCATGCAACTCATGGACACCATGCCGGACAAAGCGATGATGAAACAGATCCGCGCCGCGGCCCTGTCGGAAGCCGGCGTGCGCGGGGTGGAGAAATGTTTCGCGCGCAAGACCGGCATGCACTACCACGTGGACCTGCACCTGGAAGTGGACCCCGAGATGACCGTGCGCCAATCGCACGACCTGGCCCACCGCGTCCAACAGCGCATTCAGAAGAAGCTCGACTGGGTGGCCGGCGTGCTGGTGCACGTGGAGCCGGCGCCGTAGACCGCCGGAGAATACGGCAACCAGGCTCCGAGGCCCATGATGGATAGCGTTGCGATCGTCAGCGGTGAGCTCGCCCGGCTCTGTATGAAGCGCTTGATCTCACCGATATCCCAAGGCCGCGGCCGCGACACTCGCTCTTCGGGACTCCGAACCTCGCTCGGTGAATTCCCGCCGCGACATCCCCATCTGTCCGCTGGAGTCGTGTCGGGAAGGCCCAGCCGGTTCGACATTTCGCCCGATGCCCCTGCCGTGGCGAGGTAAGGTCCTAATGGCTACCGATATTGCCCATTGACGGCGGGACCTGGGAGGAAACTCAGCGCCCTAATCCCGGCAAGTGACGCCCCGCCTCGTAGCATGATCCTCGCGGAACCGCCCGGCAGACGATGCCCCGAGCCACACTGCTGGACGTCGTTTCATAGTTTTCCCGTTACCCGCGCCAGTTCCGCCGACTTCGCAATTTCCTTGCCGTCGGCGAACACGCGCAGGCCCTTGCCCTTACGAAACTTCGCGCCCGTCTTGTCCCACAACACGGTCAGCAGATGCCCATGATACAGGACGTTGTCCAGGCAGAACCAATCCCACTTACCGGCGGGGAGCAGTGGACTGACTTCCACCGTAGCGTCGGCGCGCGGACGCAAACCGGCCAGTCCGGTGATCGCCAGGTCGCAGAAGGTGGAGTGGTTGTAGTAGTCGCCGCGGCCGTAATACGTCTTCTTGCGGATCTTGTCGGCGCGCGCGATCCACTCGCCGGTCAGTGGATTCTGGTTCTCGTCGATGAACGGAATCACGCGGCCGTCGTCCAGTTTCAAATGCTGGCTCTTGACGTAGATCTGCAGGGTTTGGAAATAGTCGTCGCGGGTGATGGCGTTCTGATGATATCCGTTCAGCACGTTGGCCAGCGCGCGCAGAGTGAGCGAGGTCGCGAAGGGCCAACCGGGACCGTTCCACTGGCAATCGTCGCCGGAGTAGAGGAGGGCGAACTCCTTGTGGCGCCGCTCGGCGGTGGTGGGGCCGAAGGGGGCGTAGAAACCGTCGGGGTCCATCAACTGCTTCCAGGCAACCTCGTATCCGGCGCGGTCGTCGGGCAGGTCGAAGTACCACGGAGTGTAGCCGATGTTCTCGCGCACTTCGGCGAACTCGCCCGATTGCAGGCGGGTTTCGAAGAACCGGGCGTCCTTATTCCACAGACGCTCCTCGACGAGTTGTTTGAGCCGCGCGGCCTTGTCGCGATACTCGCGCGCCACCGCGTCCTTGGCCGCCATGCCGGCGATGGTCGAGATGGCTTGGGCATTGCCGTACATGTAGCTGTTGATGCTGGGCCGGATATTCTGCACGCGCCGGCCGCCGCTGATGGAGCTCTCCATGCCGTCGGAAACGTCGCGCTGCCAGAAAAGTCCGCTGGGCGTGAGGCGCTCGCGCTCCCACGCCGCCCAATCCTCCAGCAGCGGATCGAGATAGCTAACCAGCGGGTCGCGCCGGTTGTGGACCAGAAAGCAGTCGTAGACCGCCGCGGCGGTCCAGCCGCTGAATTGGTGCAGGTTCTTGCGGATCCCTCTGTTCTCGCCGGTGCGCAGCCAGAAGTTGATGTCGCCTTCGATATACTGCGGATCGTGCAGCCAGCGGCCCTCGGCGATGTGATGGCCCAGAGCGCAGCTCAGCGCGTTGTATTCCGACGCGTGTTGCACCGGCTTGAGGAACTCGGTGATCAGGAACCCTGCGGGAGTCTGCTTGATGTGCTTGCGATAGGTCCACCAGCGGTAGTAATAGATCCGTTCGAAGTCGGCGTCGGGACAGGTGAAGAAGGGAATGTTGACGCGCAGAAACTCCCAGGCGCGGGCGTCGGGGATGAGGTTGACTACCTCCTCCTTCGCCATGCCGTTGAAGTCGTCCACGTAGCGGCGGAAGGCGTCGGGCTGCAGCACGAAGGGACGCCGCGGTTCGGTATCGGCGGCGTAGGCGGCCTTCCAGAGCGCGGCGCCAGAGAGCCGGAGGAAATTCTTGCGGGTCATCAAACGCTAGTATGACATCCGGAAACCGTTGAGGAACTCGATGAGGTCCGGCCCGTAGTCGTTCATCACGCTTGTTGCGGTGTAGGTGAGCACCTGCACGGTGCCGCCCTGGCCACCGTAGTAATATCCCATGTAAGTGATCGGCGTGCCCTTGATGGTGGCGTCCACCGTCTGGAACCAGACATCCACCCCGCCGACACGGCGCTTCTGCTTGAGGGTCATGCGCGCATTAGGGTCCTGCTTGCGAATATTGGCGAACGCAACGTCGGCGATATTGTCGGTAGGTATGACGGCGTGCTCGGCAATGACTACCGCGAAGCCCTGGCCGCGGACGTGCTTGAATTCAAACCGGTTCTGGTCGGTGGTGGGAGATTGCTTCCACTTGGAGGGATCGTAGCGCACGCTCATGCGCCCGTCCAGAATCGTCAGGACACCGAGTCCGCTCCCCGTGCTTCCGGCGACGCCAAGTGAAGTCGCCGTGGCCGGCCGATCGTTTGTGTCGCCGGCCGAAGAGGCGTCTAACACGATCTTGGTAAAGGCGGGAATGGCATCGCGGAAGCGCTTGACGAAGGCTTCAATGGTGCCCTTGACCACTCCGCCGGTATAGTCCAGGTCGGCTTCGAGCGTGGCGCCTCCATCGGTATCCCGGTAGGCGCGGGTGAATCGATGAGTGCGATTCCACTCGTTCATGGCCGTGACGCCGACCTTGTCGGAAAGCGCCAGTTGCAGTTCCATGAATGCGGTATGGCTGTCCAGGCTGACTTTGTAGCTGGCCAACTGGAAATTGAAAACCGTGGACTTCTCGCCGGTCCTTTCGGTGACCTCCAGTCCCATGCCTTGCAGGATGGACTGCACCTTGGCGGGCGCCACTTCGGTCCACACATCGGCTCCCAGCATGGCCATCTGCGCATGCGCCAAAGGAGTGGCCAGGAGGACTGCGGCAGCGATCGTTCGGAGCGTCATAGCACGCCTCTCTGCACAATCATACACGTTTCAGAGAGGTTTCCAGACGGATTTGGATGGTGGCGAAGGTGGGGGTCGAACCCACACGCACAGTGAAGTGCGCCAGATTTTGAGTCTGGTGCGTCTGCCAGTTCCGCCACTTCGCCACGGCTGACGGTTCCATTCTAACACTACATTCACGGATCGCTCCGTGCCCCTTGTGCGGCGTCTATACTCAAGAAGAAGCCATGAGTATCGAATGGGTATCGCCCGACGAGCGGACGCGCCGCTCCCCGCTCCATCAGGTTGCCGAACAACGCCAGGCGCAGATGCGGCGGCTGGCGCAGGCCGTCGAGAGGTCCGCCTCCGCGCTATGGAGCCAGAGGCATCCCGACGGCTATTGGTGCGGCGAACTGACGGCCGATTCCACCCTCGAATCCGACTACGTCCTGCTGCAGCTCTGGCTGTACCCCGCCTCGGCGGATACCGCGTCATGGCAGCCGCCGTCGCGGGAAGCTATCGATAAGGCTTGCCGCTTTATCCTGGCCCGGCAATTGGCCGACGGGGGCTGGAACATCTTCCCCGGCGGCGCGGCGGAAGTGAATGCCACGGTGCGCGCCTATACGGTGCTGAAGATCGCCGGCCACGATCCCGAGTCCGACTATATGGTGCGCGCCCGCAACCGCATCCTCTCGCTGGGGGGATTGCAGGCCTGCAACAGTTACACCAAGATCAATTTCTCGCTGTTCGGCCTGTATCCGCGCAAGTACGTGCCTTCGGTACCGCCGGAACTGGTGCTGGTTCCGGGCGATCTGCTGTACGAAATGTCGTCGTGGACGCGGGCCATCATCGTTCCGCTGTCCATCGTTCAGTCCATCGGCATCACCCGGCCGACCCCCGGTAACCTCAAAGTGGAGGAGCTATTCGTTCCCGGGAAGCGGCTCTCGCTGCCCAAACGCGATGCCGCCGGCCTGGTGTTCACGCAGGTGGACCGCGCCGTCAAGGTTTGGGAAAAGCTGGGATGGCGGAATATCCGCGCGCGCGGCATCCGCGAAGCCGAGCGCTGGATGCTGGAACGCACGCGCTATGCCGACGGCCTGGGCGCCATCTATCCCTCCATGATGTATCTCATCATGGCGCTCGATTCCCTGAACTACACCCGCGACCAACCGGATCTGGTGGACGCCATCGCCAAGTTCGAGAACCTGGTTCTCGAAGCGCCCGGCCGGTTCCAGTTCCAGCCGTGCTTCTCGCCCGTCTGGGATACGGCCATTTGCATGTTCGCCATGGGCGAGAGCGGCGCGCCCGCGCTGCCCACTGCGCCCCCGGAAGGTCTGACCAAGGCGGCCGACTGGCTGCTCTCCAAGGAGGTGCGGCGCAAAGGGGATTGGTCCATCAAGCGGCCCGACCTGGAACCGGGCGGCTGGGCGTTCGAATTCGCCAACGAGTCGTACCCCGATATCGACGACACCGCCATGGTGCTGCTGGCCCTGCAGCACGCGCACGCCGGCTCTCAGGAACGCCAGGAGGCGGCGCAGCGACGCGCCATCGGCTGGCTGCTCGGCATGCAATCGGAAGACGGAGGGTGGGCGGCATTCGATGTGGATAACAACTGGCGGCTCCTCAACAAGATCCCCTTCGCGGACCATAATGCCATGTTGGATCCCACCTGCCCGGACATCACCGGCCGGGTGCTGGAGGCGCTAATCCGCAGCGGCCTGGCGCCCACGCACGAGGCCATCGTGCGCGGCGTGCGATTCCTGTTGCAATCGCAGGAACGCGACGGATCGTGGTTCGGCCGCTGGGGCGTCAACTACGTCTATGGGACCTTCTTGGCAATACGCGGCCTGCGCGCCACCGGGTTGCCCGCCGATCACTCGGCAGTGGAGCGCGGCGCGGAGTTTTTGATCTCCGTTCAGAACCGCGACGGCGGGTGGGGCGAGAGTTGCCTCGGCTACGACCAGAAGCGCTTCGTACCGGCGGCCTCCACCGCCAGCCAGACCGCGTGGGCGCTGCTCGGGCTGGCGGCCGCCGGCAAGCGGGATTTGGCAGTGGCCCAGCGCGGCTTGGAATATCTGCTGGAGAACCAGCGGCCCGACGGCACCTGGCCGGAAGCACTGGCCACCGGCACCGGCTTCCCGGGCGTCTTCTACCTCACCTACCACATGTATCGCAACTATTTCCCGTTGCTGGCCCTGGCCACGTTCGGACGATAAACTACGCGCCAAAGAGCCTCACCTGCCGCGGCGTCACTTCCTCGGCCTGACGGCCAGCCTCCTTGTCGATGGCGGCGAAAAACCGGGCCGTTTTGACGGGGCGAGACGAACCGGCATATGGGTTACGCTCTGGTCTCCAGCAGGGCTGAAGTATCGGCCGTCCCGGTCCGATGGCCTCAACTTCGATACTTTCTGTGCGGCCTCCGGCGCGATTGAGCCCGTAGATGGCCGCCTTGGCCGTGCGCTCGTCGGCCTGTAACTGCCGGGCCGACAGATGGAAGATGTGTACCGTACGCGCCGCACCCAACGAATCGCAGTCAATTGGCATACCTTCCGTCGCGGGGCAGGCGGCGACGGAAAGCGAGCGTTAGCTGTTTTTCGACCAACGGACATTCCAGACACCTCCCAAAGCTTGATCGGTCTCCCTTTTGGCCATACAGTAATCAAAGGATCCGCTACTACCTTCATTGTGAAGGAATGTAACCCCGCGCAGCGGCCCCCTACCAGAGCGCGCCGGGGCGATCCAGGCCCCCCACATCTCACAAGAACGAATCGGATGGGAAACGGGCGGAGGAGAGTTCATGAAGAAACGAAGCCTACGGTTGTTGGCAGCCTCGGCCGCCGTGCTGTGCGCGGCATCGGCCGCCCACGCCGGCGTGTTGTTCAGCGATCTGGGGACGTCCGGCACCATTTACAACACCAGCAATAATTTCGCCGTCGTGGGCACCGCGTACGGCGCTGGCGCGACATGGGCGAACCTGTTCACGGTCGCGGGCAGCGGGAATCTGGCCGTGAGCCAGATCGATCTCGCGCTCTTGTACGGGAACGGCGGCTCGTTCGTTGCGAGCATTTGGAGCGACTCCTCCGGTGTGCCGGGCGCTCAGGTCGGCGGTGCGTCCTGGAGCGGGACCACCACGGTTTCTTCGTGCTGTGCCCTGGTCTCTTTCCAGAACATCTCGGGCGTGACACTGGTGGGCGGCCAATCTTACTTCCTGGTGGTAGCGGCCGGTATTCCGCTCACCACCGACTACTGGGTGTGGAACAACCAGGGGGCTACCGGTACGGTTGCATCGACCACCTACGGAGGGTCGAGTTGGTCCGCCAACACGGCTACCCTGAGTGCCTTTGACGTCCTCGGCGGTTCGAGTGCCGTCCCCGAACCGGGGACGCTCTTGACGCTTTTGGTGGCCTCGGCGGGCCTCGCACTCTCAAAACGGATATCCCGCTCCTGATGGACAAGGTGGCGGCAACTCCGCCGTCCACCCAAACGCCCGGCAACGGCCCCGACAATCGCGAAATGAGGAGACAAATCGCGTTTGTCGCCATGCCACACTCCCGCGCACGCTATCTCGTAAGGGCAATGTCAGACGGTCAAGTCCGTTGACAAGGGCCGCCATCACGCCGGCAGAGCCACCCACTCCCTTGCGGCAAACGGGCGCCGGGCACCACCAAATCCTTCTTGAAACCAGTTGGTTCCCCACCCTCGGCGCTGCCTGTTCTGGTCTCCTGTTTACCGGAGAAATTAGGTAACTCCGAAGGGACCGAAGCCCTATCGACAGCCCGCTCAAACCCGCCGCGGGTAGAAAAGTTGGCCCACCACGGCATGGTGAACCGACTGACTGGGTCGAAAACACACCCACCAGCAACCGCTCCCTGAGAATCCGGGAAGGAATCGGCGTGCCGTCGTGGCGTGCGCACTCGTGCGCGCCGCATCCCGACTCATCGGGATGCTTGGCGGACACCCGCAGTTTCCGACGTTCACCGCCCGGGCGTCCCGAAGGGTCGCGACGCGGCACTCATAAGTGAGCCACGTTGTCGCCCGCCAGCGCCCCGGATTTTCATGTGTTTTCGCGGGCCGCTGGCCCAGGGCCAATAAGTTACGTGCGGACCGCTGAGTTTTCCCACGTTCCTTGCATCCTTTGTAGCGATTCGATAATCTGGAGAGTAGTAATCCCTATCGGGTATAATGTGATTTATGTCTGTGGTCGCAGAGAGTCTGTCAGATCAACGGGAAGTCTTTGAAATCGAACATGATCGGGTTGTGCGGCAGGAGATCGAGACCTTCCGGGAACGGGCCGCGCAATTCCTGGCGGGAAACATTTCGGAGGACGACTTCCGGCCATTCCGGCTGAAACATGGGATCTACGGGCAGCGGCAACCAGGCGTGCAAATGGTCCGCTGCAAGCTGCCCGGCGGCATGGTGACGGCTCGGCAAATGGAACAACTGGCGCGCATCGCCGACCAGTTCGGAGGCGGCAAGGGGCACCTCACCACGCGGCAGAATATTCAGTACCACTTCGTGCCGCTGGGGAGCGTGGCCGGCCTCATGCACTTGATGGCCGACGCCGGCCTGACCAATCGCGAAGCCTGCTACAACACGGTCCGCAATGTGACCACCTGCGTGTGGGCCGGCATCGCGCACGATGAGGTATTCGACGTGCGGCCGTATGCGCGGAAGATCGCCTACGCCCTGCTGCGCAAAGACCTGACTGGAAACCTGCCGCGCAAGTTCAAAATCTCGCTCGACGGCTGCGCGGGACACGATTGCATTTCGGGAGCCATCAACGATGTGGGGTTGCGCGCCGTGGTCCGCGATGGCCGGCGGGGATTCCGCATGGTGGTCGGCGGCGGGCTGGGCCCGCTGCCCAGGGAAGCGCAAATCCTCGACGAATTCGTGCCCGAGGAGCGGCTTTTGAACCGCTGCGAAGCGGTGATTCGCGTCTTCAACCGCTACGGAAACCGCCAGAACAAGAACATCGCGCGGTTGAAATTCGTGATCCGCGAACGCGGCTTCGCGTGGTTGAAGGAACAGATCGAAACGGAGTATGCCGAAATACTGGCCAATGGCGGGATCGCGTGGCCGGAACTGGTGCCGGAAGGCTTCGGCGGATACCAGTCGCACCCGGCACCCTTGGGCGACGGGTCGCTTCTGCCTGTCATGGGAGCCGGCGCCGGCGCCACGGGGGACGCGGCGTACGATGCCTGGCGGAGCAGTAACCTGCGGGAGCAACGGCAGACGGGTTACGCCGCGGCGGTGGTGCGCGTGAATCAGGGGAACCTGACCGGCGATCAGTTGCGCGGCGTGGCGCGGATTGCCTCCGCCGCCGGCGACGGACTGGTACGCATCGGTATCGACCAGAACCTGGTGCTGGCGTTCCTGCCGCTGGGCAAGCTGCCGGAAGCGTACGCGGCCCTGCGCGAGATCGGTCTGGCCGAAGCTGGCGCCCGGCAGATCGGCGACATCACCACGTGCCCCGGAGCGTACTCGTGCAACCTGGGGCTCACCAAGGCCATGAATCTGGGTGCGGTTCTGTCGGAGACGGTGGCCGCGTATGACGATCCAGAGGTGAAGCGCCTCTCAATCAAGGTCAGCGGCTGCCCGAATTCCTGCGGCCACCACTGGGTGGGGGACTTCGGCTTCTACGGCAACGCGCGGAAGATCGGCGGCAAGGAAGTGCCGTTCTACCTGATGCTTTTGGGCGGCGGGTACGACGAGCAGGGAGTGATGCGCTTCGGCCTGGCCGTGCAATCGATTCCCGCCCGGTTGGCGCCGGTGGCGGTTCGGCGCGTGTTGGATCACTTTGTGTCTCAGCGGCTGGAAGGCGAGAGCTTCCGGCAATACGTGATGCGGTACAAAGCGGAGACCTTCCGTTTGATGACCAACGACCTGGCGAAGCCTGCCGAACTGTTCCCGGAGATCTATAAGGATTGGGGCGACGACGAGGCGTACTCGCTGCAGTTAGGGCGCGGAGAGTGCGCGGCGTAGGTTCGGTCCCAATCTGTTGAAAAGTACAGCAGTTGTGCTAGCCGGTACTTTCCACTTCTCACGCCGGTCTTTCGAATCCACGCGCCGCTTGCATCTGTGGAAAAGCGGCTGCATACTTGTCTCAGCGCTCAAGGTCTTATTATCTCTCGGGCCTCTTCGTCGTGGCGTGCAAGTCCGCCATTTTGCGGTCGTCATCCACCCCCGGATTGATACAAAAAGCGTGAGGCTGGATGCAGCGGAGCCCTGCGCTTGCCCTGAGACGCGTAACGACAGGGCTCGAAGGGAGTGAACCATGACAAAGCGAGGAAGCAAGACCGGCGCCGATCGGACGGCCTCTAAGAAGCGGAGTACCGCCGCTAAATCCCCGAAGACCGCCGTAACCGCTAGCCCCACCAGGAGCGCCATCGCGAAGGTTGCGCACCAATTGTGGTTGGACGATGGCTGCCCCATTGGATCGGATCAAGAACACTGGTTCCAGGCGGAAAAGATGCTCCGCGACGCACGCGTCGGGAAGTGCGAAGATTCGTTGCGAAGGCCATCGACCCCTCGCTGCGAAACTCTCGCCGAGTCCGAAATTGTGGTGGAGTTCCAAACCGAGGGACATTGGGAGGTTTGGGAAAGTGAATGGGGCGGCGCCCGCTGGGTCTGGGATTTGCAATTCGCCAGGCGGGACGCTGAAGTTCCGAACCGGTCGCACGCAGCGGGCGCCGCGAGGTAACGGCCCCGGGGCGGCTTGGCAAACCGTGCGGGACCGGACAGATTCAGCCCCGAACGTCGAAAACCGACCTGTTCCAGGGAGTGCTCCGGGCTATAATTGCGTGAGAATATGAACATCCGCTGTAGGATTCCCTGGCTTGTTGCCATTTCGGCTGCGACGTTGCTCTCGTTCGGCCTCGTGGCACAAGGCCGCCATCCCCGCTATCTTCACGCTCGCAGCGATCTGCGGCGGGCCGTGTTGTTGATGCGCATCTCCGACGAACCCAACGTGATGCGCGACATGCAGATAGCCTCCGACCGCGTGGAACACGCCATTCGCGAACTGGATAATGCGGCGATGTTCGACCGCCGGGACATTAACGACAACCCACCCATCGATTCGCGCCTCGGTCGCGGCAGCCGCTTCCGCGAAATTCTGCGCCTGCTCGGCGCCGCCCGTAACGATATCGGACAAGAGGAAGACAACCCGCGCGCAGCCGAATGGCGTAACCGGGCTTTCCGCAACATCGACGACGCCATCGACATGGTGCGGAGGGGCGGGTACGACAGGTTCCGCGACGAATTGGCCGCGCCTCCACCTCCACCGCTGCCTCCGCCGGCGCCCTTGCCCGCGGCTCATCCACGATACCTGCATGCCATCTCCGATCTGCGTTACGCGCGCGCCCTGCTGTGGCGGCCGGATTGGCGCGACATCATGCGCGACCAGCGGGCCGCGACCGAAGAAATCGACCGCGCTATCGACGAGGCCAAACGCGCCGCTATCGACGATGGCAAGAACATCGACGATCATCCGCCGCTCGACAGGCGTCTCGGCTGGGAGGGCCGGTTCCGCAAAGCCATGGAACTGCTGGATTCGGCGCAGCGCGACCTCTCCTTCGAAGAGGACAACCGGCACGCCGCGGCGTGGCGTTCGGCGGCGATGTCCCACGTGAGCCGCGCGCGGGATTTTGTGGCCAGAGCGATGCGCGATTCCTGGTGGCGGTAACCCGGACTGCCGATGAGGGTACCCCGTCAACCCGCCTGCCGGCAAATATGCAAGCGCCGACCGGGCGGGTTGACCACCTGCTCCGCATAAGGGTCTGTCACGAAATAACCTACTCATTGGCTGCCCACCGCTCCCTCACGGTCACGGCGCTGAAAGCGCAACGAAGCCGCGACCGTGATCGAGCGGTTGGCACGGTTGTTTCGGACCGACCCATAAGACAGCGTGCGGGCCTCAATACCGGGGCCGGCGCTTCGCCAGGTAGTTGACGGTCGCCGTTATGGCGGTCACGGATTGCCCGGTACTGAAGATGGGTACGGTCAAAGTGAAGCGCGCGCTCGATGGGCAGCCGGTGAAATCGATCATCACATCTGCGGACGCCTCGCCGCCGGCGGGAATGATGCCGAGCAGGATCGGAAATGCCGAGGGGGCAACCACCGGCTTCGCGCAGGCAGCGCCGAAGGTCTGCATAAGTTGGAAGCTATCGAGCGTAACTCCATAGGCTGGCGCGGACCCGGCGTTCGAAACCGCGACCGACCATACCGGCGGATCGGAGCGGCCGGCCTTCCTGGCAATCGTGCCGCCGAGTGCGGTGGTTCCCGGCGCGACCGGCGATATGTCGCACGCCTGATTGTTCACCGTATCCACATCCGCGCCGCCCGAGACCACGGCGCACGTCTGCACGCTGGAGGGCGTGCCGGGCAGCAGGGATGCGCTCACGGAAATGGGCGGGAAACTTCCGCCCGCGATCGCCGAATCGCCGCGCGTGCATTCGTAGGCCAAGCCATCCACGGCCACGTGGCCGGACGTCTCGCAGGTCCAGCCGTTGCCGCTCAACACGGCCGGCGACGCCGTCATGCTCCAGGGCAGCGTTACAGCAACCGTAACCGGCCCGATGGAGGCATCCGTGCCCGCGTTCGAAACCACCACGCTATATTGCGCCGTGCCGCCTTGAACGAAAGAGCCGGCCGGGTTCGTGGACAGCGTGAGATCCGGCTGCGGAGCGAGTGTGGAATCGGCGGGACTGATCTCCACGCGGATGGCGTCATATTGAATGGGCGTCTGGCTGGAATGGATGGACAGCGTGTTCGTGCCCGCCACAAAATCGGCCGCGGGGAAGGGAATCGACACGCTGTTGTAGATGCCGCCCGCGCCGCTGCGTTCGGCGGAACTGGAGGCCGTGGGCGCGCTGCCGGTGGCTGTATGGCCGTTCAAAGTCAGGGTCACGGTGGTGGCCGCTTGCGCCGAAGCCACGGCAACCGTGACATACCCCTTCGCGCTGGTGGCAGGGGCGTGCGCCAGGTTGAATTTGATCTGCGGATCGGGCAGGCTCACCGGCCGGGCGTTGACGATGTAGGGGCTGGAGCCGAGCGACGGGTCCCAATTGTGGGTGTAGGAATTCCAGTGCGTGAAGTACCAGCCGTTGCGCTCGCTGGTGGGGCTGAGACCGCTAACGTTGCCGAAGACGAAGACGACGCCCGAAGGAAAATCGAGGCCCTCGTCGTTGAACACGCCGTAGTGCTTGTAATTGTCGCCGTCCCTGAATTCCATGGCGGTGCGGTCCGGAATGCCGAGTTGCATCACCACGGTGCTGCCGGCCCCCGTGGATGCCTGGTTGATCGGAGGATTCCAGGTTTGCGAGGCGACGGCCGTCGAGGGAGCGGAGACCGCGATGTTATCGAGGTGAAAGTCGTCGAACACGCCGGGCTTATAGGCGGACAGCCGGTAAGTCCCAGGGCGAACGCCGGTCAGGCTATAGGTGCCATCCGGATTGGCGGGCGCCCAATACTGATACCCCACGTGACTCTGGTCGAATTGAGTCGAGTTATCGCCCAGCATGACGGTGGCTCCGGCCATCGACGTCAGACCCGGAATCTGAATCTGTCCGCTCACAGTGGCGCGGCCGGAAGAGGCCGTGTAACCGGGGATCGACAGCTCGTCGTAGAAGGCCTGGTACAGCGCCGGGTCGGCATATTGCGCGGCGTCCTGCCACATGGCCTGGTAATCGGCGTCGCTGGTGGTGGCCGCGGCATTGGGGCTGGTGTTGATGTGGAAAAACCACGGGCCCACGGTCTTGCTCCATCCGGGAGTCACGGTCAGGCTGATGCTGGATTGCGCGTAGTGGCCGTTGAAGAATTCGTTGAGAATGAGCGGTGTGGTTGCCGTCGTGTGGACCATGAGACTCTGCTTGGTGGGGCCTCCCACCCAACTCTCCTTGCTGAGTTGCGTATGGATGCACCAGATACCATAACCGTTGCCGTAAATTCCGTGGACTAAGTGGCTTTTCTCGTAGCTGCTGTAGTCATACTTGGTGTAATACCACCACTCGGGCGGACTGTACGCGGGGTCGCTGGGATAGAAGGTGAGGTTGAAGGTGGCGTCCTGTAAGTCGCCACTGCCGCTGTTGGCGTCGATATCGGCGGGCAGCGGCATGATGCGTTTCCAATACAGCTCGGAGGAATGATAGTTGAAGATATTGGGATCGGCGCGCAGCACGGTGCGAAGCTGGCCGATGGTGTCGCTGGTCTTGGCGGTGGTTCCGGCGAATGAGTAGATGAAGTACTCGTGGTAGCCGCAATCCCCGGAGCGCAGCACTTTGTGGACGGAAACCGTCATGGGGTAGGTGGCATCCAGGTTCCCGTTGTGAGTGACGCCGATGTCGGCGAATTCTCCGCTGGCCGGCCGATTGACGGACGTGGTGATGGCGCCCGAGCCGCCGCTCGACGGGCCCCAGTCGCTGGAGAACGAATCGACGATATCGGTGTACCCGTATCCGCCGTTTCCCAGCAATTCGTGGCCCCGGTATTGCAGAGAAGTCATCTGCCCCGCGCTGCCGCCGCTGGTGGACATGGTGAACGAGGTGCAGGTGTTGGACGCGGTAATGGTGGAGGAGCTTTGCGTGACCGTGACGACGTCGGCCCAGGCGAGCGGCGGCAACAGGATCAAGCACCAAGGGAGCCTCATAAGGAGATCGTCCCACGCTTGCACTTGTGGCGCACGGACGAGCTCGACTCGTCGGGATGTACGGCGATTCGAGCAAGGTCCGCCAAGCACCGCCACGAGTGGCGACGCGGCACGCATGAGTGCGCAATGTCGCTTAGTTATTCCACAATCGGACACCGGTATTGATTGAGTCTCGCACGCTGTCTTATGTGGGGCAGGTTGACAACCCGCCGCCGGCTGACAGCCCGCCCCACAAATTCTGCAGTATTTCCGATATTGAGAAAAGTAAGTGGCATCGCCATGAGTGCGTACGCCACAAAAACGTCAGTTGCCCCCGTATCGCACGGTCTCCGGCGGGCCGAGACAGGACGGCGCCAGCCCGCCGAAATCGACGACGATCTTGTCCATCACCACGCCAGGGTCCATCATCCAAATCTTCAGCGTGTGCTTACCTGCCGCGGCCACGATGGCATCCGAGACCGCCAGTGCGGCGGCGCGCAGCACATTGCGCTCCCAGGCGTGGACGGCGTCCACGTTGGCGCCCCCGGCGGGAACGGCGGCGAGCGGGTCTTCGATCTCCTGGGGTCCCGCGGCTTGCATGTCCACCGCCAGCGGAGCGCCGCCGTCGATAGCCACGGCGTACCGCAGGTGGCGGCCCTCGTGCAGCGGCATGGTAGGCAGAGCGTACAGCAGGATGCGCGCCTTGCCGGCATCGAACGAGTAGAAGTCGTACTCCAGACTGGGAGCGTTCGAGAGCGCGCCGGCGCTGGCGTTCTCAATCGGCGCCACGGTGGGCGGCAGCACCGTCACGGTACCGCCATTGCGTCCAAGGCTGGGGAGCGTACGCCATCCGGCGGCGCCTCGATCCGTGCGGCGGGTGAAATGCCCGGCCAGCATCGACACCACGCCGCCCGATTCCACAAAGCGAGGCAGGGCCTCGAGCGCCGGCCCATCCGGGTTGAAGCAGCGGACGCGGACCACCTGCTCGCCGCCCGGCGCATGCACATGGATGGCGGCGTTCCCGGCTTCGCCGCGCGGGGCCTTGGCCCAATCGATATCCACCCAGATGCGCTGGTCGTCGCCCAGCCTGCCCTGGCGTGCGCTCAGCCGCACCCAATCGACGTCGGGAGTGGCCGTCCATTCGATGGCCACGGAGCCGCTGCGGAAGAGGTCGAAGAAATGCTTGCCGCGCGTGGCGGAATCGAAGACCGGCAGCGTGTCCACGGAGTTGTCGTTGGACTTGCCCCAGCGCGCGATCTGCGCGGAGTAATCCGCGAAGGGGCGCGCCGGATGCGCCGACAGGGATTTCAGGTGCCCCTCGACGGCCACGCCCCAGGCAGCGACTTCCTGCAGCGTGGCCATGGCTGGCGCGGGCAGATCGAAGACCGGCAGGTTACGCGGGTTCGACGACATCATGTTGCGCCACTTACCGCCGGCGATGGAGTTGTTGAAGGTGTCGGTCTCGCGCTCGATCTCGACGAACGCCTGGCGCGCCAGGTTGGCGTGCGCGGCCGTGGAGGCGCGCCCCTGCATAGCATACAAATACGTGCGGTCGGTCTCGATCATCTTCTGGTTAATGAGCGAGGCGCCGCGCACGGGATAGAGCACCAGCTCGTAAAACGCATCGCGGCGTTCGGGCGGCAACTTGTCGTAAATCGCCTGGGCGGCGCGTTCCAGCGCGCGATATTGCTCCTGGCGCACGCCGGCTTCGTCGCCATAGGAGACGGGCGAAAAATCGCCGCGGTTCACCGTGCCGGCGTTGAGGTTGAAGCCCATGTGCTCCGGCTTGCGCGCATAGCCCAGCGTGAAATACCGGTTCATCAGCGCGGCGGTGGATTGCGCCAGCGGAGCGCCGAATTCGCGCGCGGCCCAGGCTTCCAGGAACTGGCGCTGATTCTCCTCGGGGAAACGCCGCATGTCCCAGGCCATCGACAGAAAATACTCGGTGGAGATCTCGGCGGGCTTGATGTCGCCCACGTTCAGAACCCACATCCGCCGCGCGTTGCAGGCGAAGGCCTTGCTCATTTCTTCCCAGATGAGTGCGGGCGGCGTGGAGTTGAGCCACAGATAGTCGTGCGGCGCGCCCCAGTAAGACGCGTGATAGTAAATGCCCGATCCGCCGCGGCGGCGCTGCTCGGCGTCGTCGGGCAACTGGCGGATGTAGCCGTGATTGTCGTCGGACCAGCCCAGCGTGACATCGTCGGGGACCTTGAGATTGGCGCGGTACAGCTCCAGCACCTCTTTATACGCGCAGAAGAGTTGCGGCACGCGGGTGACGTCGGGATTGACGCGCTTGGCGAGCACATTTCGCTGGTCGGCGAAGATGCGCTCCAGCAGCGCCACGCGCTCGGCCAGCGTTCCGGTGGCCGGCATGGCGCTATCGTGGATGCCGCGCATGCCGATCTCGTAGAGGTTCTCGAACTTGCCGTTTTCCGCGGCGCGCTCGTCCCAATACCGCAGCACGCCCGCGCTGTTGGTCTGATAATTCCAGGCGCCGCGGACGTTCGAGTCCCACTCGGTGAGATTGGTGCGCAGCATGGGCTCGGCGTGCGAGGAGCTCATCACGATAGCGTAGTCGTCGGCCAGTCGCTTGTTGTCGGGATAGATATTGAAGGCCTGGGTGCAGGCGTGCATGGCGGGCCACAGCAGGTTGGCCTTCAGGCGCAGCAGCAACTCGAAGATGCGCTCGTAAGTCTTGGGACCGATGTCGCCGAGCGCCGGGTCGTAGGTCTTGCCGGCCCAGGGGCGCAGGCCCCAATCCTCATCGTTGAGGAAGATACCGCGGTATTCCACCGAGGGCGGCCCTTGACGATTGCGTCCGGCTTGCACGATGAGCGTGGTCTGATGTGCCGGCGGCACGTCGGCCCACCAGGTCCAGGGAGAAACGCCGATCTGCTGGCTGAGGTCGAAGACGCCGAACGCGGTGCCGCGGCGGTCGCTCCCGGCGATTACCAGCGCCTCTTCCACGCCCGGCATCGGAGCCTGCACGACGGCGGTGACGAAGCTCTCCCATTGGCCCTTGAGTTCGTCGAGCGGCAACTTGCCGCGGGCGGCCAGTTGGTCGATAGCGGGGCTATGGCCCAGAGTGCCGAGCAGGATGACGGAGCGCGCCGCGCCGGCGGACATATCGGCCACGCGAGGTGGCGTGCCGGTGACGCGTTCGATATCGTGCGCCAGGGCCGCGGCGGCGATGTGGACCACCTTGTAATCCTCCGGCGCCACGCGGATTTCCGCCGCCGCACCGCGATAGAAGAGCCGGAAATCGCCTTCGCGATACGAGCCGGTGACCACCCCGGCATCGGCCCGCAGCAGCACCGCCGCCGCCAGGCACAGCCACAATGTGCGCATACGGGACCATGATCGCACGCTGCAGCGGCGCTTACTCCACTGTTTGTCCGATCAATTCGCCGACGGTTTCTCCAGGCCGTCGATGACGACGTATTTCATGGGAGCTTTCTTGGCCACCAGCTTGAGCCCGAGGCGTTGTAACTCAAGCTGCCAAGTAGTGAATGTGTCGGACTCCAGCGCGGGCGGGAAATTCAGAGGCACGTCATATCTTCCATTCAGCCCGGTCTCATCGATCACGGGAAGCACCCGGTCCGGCTGCAGCCACGTGTCGTTCTCGCTATCGTGCAGCGGCAACCTGAGGAACCCCGACAGCCTTACGGCAAGTTCCGCCATGTCGATCCGAAAGTGTATCTGGTGTGCGACGGCCGAATTCGGGGTGGCGTCGCCGTCCGGAATCTTCACCAGCCTGGCGCCGTCCTTGGCCTGGACCAGCGCGTACACCGGAGCTTCCTTTGTCTCGAAGTGGACGGCCAGCTTGCACCGCTCCGCCAACATGCGGCGCAGCATCGACCGAACCTCGTCCTTACTGGCCGGAGGTCCGGCCTTCGCTTCGACATCGTATCGCTCCGAGACGAGCCCGGCCGGCACTCCTGTCACCTGGTAGGTCTCGACGCGATAAGCCTCCGATACCAAGTCCCGCAGCGTCACCTGGCTGGCGGTAAACCTGTCGGGCAACAACTTCATTCCCAGCGCGGCCGGCGGTCCTTGATAGACCGCTGGCGGAGTGTAAGGCTTGATCGATACCACTTCAAACGCCGGCTCTTGGGCCGGTGTAGACTGGGCGCGGCTCTTCGGAGAGTTCGCTAGTCCGCAAAGGACCAGCGTGACGAAAATGAGGTTTGCCTTTTCTGATCCGGACATTTGGCATTCCCGCCTGACACCGGTGTTACGAAGGAGAGATGGTACTTCAACTAAATGGCAAGGTCAATATCGCCGGCACATATCGCCGGCACGTGGGCACGCCCGGGAATCCGCGCATTAAATTTGTTACCGTGAAACCGGAGAATCAACATGGAGCCGTTCCGGTATCACGTATTTGCCTGCGACCAGCAGAAGCCCGAAGGCGTGCCGTGCTGCGCGGCGCGGGGCTCGGGCCAGGTGCTGGAGGCGTTGCGGCGCGAGGTGGCCGCACGCGGATTGGAAGACGAAGTCCAGGTGACGGCTTGCGGATCGCTGGGCTTGTGCGAACATGGGCCGAACCTGGTGGTGTATCCCGAGGGCATCTGGTACTCGGGCGTGACCGTGGCGGATGTGCCGGCCATCGTCCACTCGCATTTTGAGGAGCACACTCCAGTCGCCCGCCTGGTGCGCACCGACGCTGCGGGACTGCGCGCGGAGATCCTACAAAATCGCGAGAAGATGTTCGCAGCCCGCCGTGCGCGCGAAGCCGCCGGGGTGCTGCCCGACGATCTGAACGACCGCATCCGCGGATTTCAGGAGAGCCGAGTAGTCCTCACCGCGCTGGAGTTGGACGTGTTCACCGCCGTGGGCGCTGGAGCCGGCGCGGAGGACGTGGCCGCCAAGCTGCATACCGGCGCGCGTTCGACCGAGATGCTGCTGAACGCGCTGGCGTCCTTGAACCTGCTAGCCAAGCGGGACGGCATCTTTCGCAACTCGCCGGCCGCGGCGCGTTATCTGGCCGCCGGGTCGCGCGACAATGCCCGGCCGGCACTGCTGCACACCGCGCATCTGTGGCACAGATGGTCTACGCTGACCGATTGCGTGCGCGCGGGCACGGCGGTCTCCCAGGGCGAAATCGCCGGCCGCGGCGAGGACTGGACCGAGGCTTTCATCGCCGCCATGCACCGCAACGCCTCGGAACGCGCGCCGCTGGTGGTGCGCTCGGTGGGCGCGGAGAATGTCCACCGCATGCTGGACGTGGGCGGCGGGTCGGGCGCTTACTCGATTGCGTTCGCCCGGGCCAACTCCGCGTTGCAGGCCGACATCCTGGACCTGGCCACCGTGGAGCCCATCGCGCTGCGCAACATCCGCGAGGCTGGTGTAGAGGACCGCGTCCGGGTGCGTGCCGGCGATTTGCGGTCCGATCCGCTGGGTGAAGGATACGACCTGGTGTTTATCTCCGCCATCTGCCACATGCTCGACCCCGCCGAGAATCTCGACTTACTGCGCCGCTGCCGGGAGGCACTGGGGCCCGGCGGCCGCGTGGTCATTCAGGACTTCATCCTGGAGTCCGACAAAACGGCTCCCCGCTTCGCCGCGCTGTTCGCGTTGAACATGCTGGTGGGCACGCGCGGCGGCAGCAGCTACAGCGAGCCGGAGTACGCCGCCTGGCTGGGCGAGGCCGGTTTCCGGGAGATCCGCCACGTGCGTCTGCCGGGGATCACCGGGCTGATGATGGCGTCGCGGGCGTAGCCGGAACCGCGAATGTGAATGAGCGGCCCGAGCGGCGGGGGAAGGCCGCCCCTGGTAATTGCCTCACGCGAGCGTCGGTAAGCTTGCCGCGCGGGGTTAGTACGGAGTGTGCAAACACGTCGGCCATGTTACTCCATCTGCAAGTTCGGTCGAGTCGCCGACGGCGCCTCAACATCCGACTTTCCCCCGCCGCACTCAAACCGGATGCGCTTCGACAGCGTCCGGCGGACGGGACACGCCGTGGCGGCGCGCAGCAGACGCTCCCGCTGCTCCGCCGTCAAATCGCCGTCCAGTTCGACGTCATATCGGAACACAACCTCGTCGCCGCCTCTATCCAGGCTTACATTCGTAGTTACGCCGCGCAGAGGGATTCCGTGGTGATCCGCATACATGCGCACGGTCATGCTCACGCAAGTGCCCAGCGCCGCCTCCAGCAAGTCATGTGGCCGGAAGCCGGTATGTTGCCCGCCTTTGTCGGCGGTAGTGTCGGAGATTCCCTCATGTTCGCCATCGGAAAAACGGGTCTGGTATGGCGTCGATTGGCTCTTGGCTCGGATCATCTCTATATTGTCGCCGAGGCGCCTGCAACTGGAACTTGGACGCCGGTTCCGCCGTACTCACTCTCAGGAGGAAGCATGCCAGATTCCGAGAAGCCGCAACACGTCTGCCCATGGTGGCTGGGCTACCTGCTGGCGAGCCCCGTGCGGCGGCTCTTCGCAAAGCCGGCCAAAGTGCTCTCCCCGTACGTTCGTCCGGGCATGACCGTGCTCGAACCGGGCCCTGGGATGGGCTTCTTCACCCTGGAGTTGGCTCGCTTGGTGGGCGAATCGGGACGGGTGATCGCGGCGGACATTCAGTCCCGCATGCTGGATGGGCTGCGGCGACGCGCGCGCAAGTCCGGCGTTCTCGATCGGTTGGACGCGCGCCTGGCAGCGCCCGATTCGATGGGTCTCGCGGACGTGGCGGGGACGGTGGACTTCACGCTGGCATTCGCCGTGGTGCATGAGTTGCCGGACGCCGCGCTGTTCTTCCAGGAAGTGGCCCGGGCGTCGAAGCCGGGAGCGCGCCTGCTGTTCGCGGAACCACGGGGGCACGTCACGGATTCCATGTTCGATGCCGAATGGCTGGCGGCTTGCGATGCGGGGTTCGTACAAGTAGAGCGGCCCTCGGTGCGCCGATGCCACGCCGCGCTGTTGGAATTGGCGGGGCGTTGAGGCGGCTTCAGAACAGATACGGGACAAACCGTCGCGTGCGCTTCATGTAAGCTGCGTAGTCCGCTCCGAAACTCGCGAGGTTTTCCCTTTCCTCGGCGGCCGCAGTCGCCAGCAGAAAACCGCTCGCGGCCAGCGCCAGCACAATGCTGCCGATCGCCATGGGGCGCTTCAGATATGCGCACCACACAAACGCCAGCAGCGATGCATACAGAGGATGCCGGATGAAGCGGTACGCGCCTGCTGCAACCAGCGTGGTGGTGTTCTCAAATGGGAGATTGGTATCCCGCGCCGCGTTGGGTGCCGGCCTGCCGATCATGCGAAGCAGCCGGAATCCTTCAATCGCCAGTCCTATTGACACCGCCCCGAGGAACCATGACGCCAGTTGGCGAGCCGAAAGCGGATCGCACAACCATACCGGGGCGTTCAATAGGATCAGCGCCGACAGGAGCTCAAACGCGAAAAAGCGATAAAAGCCGTGAGAGCGCGGCGGTCTCAGCCTCAGCGACCGCCACGACAACTGAACGATGGCGGCCGATGCGGCGAAGAAGATAACGACTCGCAGCATGCAGTACGCGCCAGCCCTACAGCACTTCCTCCGCCCATCCCTCCAGCACCTGCTTCAACCGGGTCATGAACTGGTCGGCCAGGGCGCCATCGATCAGGCGGTGGTCGAAGCTCAGGGAGATGTGGCAGATGTGCCGGATGGCGATGGCGTCGTCGATCACCACCGGCGTCTTATCGACGGTGCCGACGCCCAGTATGGCTACCTGCGGCTGATTGATGACAGGCGTTCCGAACAGGCTGCCGAAGCTGCCGAAATTGCTGATGGAGAACGTTCCGCCGGTGACTTCGTCGGGCTTGAGTTGGCGCGAGCGGGCGCGCGTGGCCAGATCGACGATGGCCCGCTGCAGGCCCAGCACGGTCTTCTCGTCGGCCGAGCGGATCACCGGTACGATCAGGCCGCCTTCCAGCGCCACCGCGATGCCGATGTTGATTTCGTTGTGATAGACGATGTTATTGCCGTCGATGGAGGCGTTCACCAGGGGATACTGGCGCAGCGCCGCCACCGCCGCGCGGGCGATGAACGGCAGATAGGTGAGCGAGAATCCGTAGTTAGCCTGGACCGTGGCCTTGTTACGCTCGCGCAGGCGCGCCACCTTAGTCATATCGACGCGGTGTACGGTGGTGACGTGCGGCGAGGTGTGTTTCGACATCACCATGTGCTCTGCGATCTTGAGGCGCATGGTGCTCATCGGCTCGATGCGCGTCTTGGCCTGGCCGCTGGGTGGCAGCGGCGCGGGCGGCAGCGGTGGCGGAACGGCTGGTGCGACTACGGGCGGGGGCGCGCCGGGCGCGGGCTGTCCGGCCATGTAAGTTTCCACGTCCTGTTTGGTGATGCGGCCGCCGGCGCCGGTGCCGGTGATGCGGTTGAGATCGAGATTGTTCTCGCGCGCCAGCTTGCGGACCAGCGGGGAGAGCGGTCCGGCGGGCTTGCTTGGCTCGGCGGCTACCGGCGCGACGACAGGTGTGGGGGGGGCGGGCGGCGGCGTCGGAGGAGGCTGCGGAGATGGCGGAGCGGCAGGGGCCTCTTTAGCGGCGGCAGGTTGCGGAACGGCCGCGGCGGCGCCGCCTTCGGCTTCGTCTATACGTGCTACGACTGTGTTGATCCCGACCGTCTTGCCTTCCTCCACCAACACTTCCGCCAAGGTGCCGGCGGCGGGTGAAGGAATTTCGGTATCCACCTTATCGGTGGAGATTTCGAACAATGGCTCGTCGCGCTCCACACGCTCACCGGGCTTTTTCAGCCACTTGGTCAACGTGCCTTCCACAATGCTCTCGCCCATCTGGGGCATCACTACGTCGGTCATGGCTAATTCTCGCTTTCGTGTAGCAGGAAAACTCTTTCAAAGTGGCCGGCCAGGCGCCGCGAAACTTCCGGCAGCGTGGTGCGGACACCCAGTTGGGCCATCGAAGTGACGGGCTTGGTGAGCCCGCAAGGAACAATGTACTGAAAGTAAGTCAGGTCCGTATCGACGTTGAGCGCAAAACCGTGCGACGTCACCCAGCGGCTGATATGGACGCCGATGGCGGCGATTTTGCGCCCGTCCACCCAGACACCGGTCAGCTTGGGTATGCGTCCGGCGGCAATGCCGAAATCGGCCAGCGTATCGACGATCACCTGCTCGACCGCGCGGACATACGCGCCCACGTCGCGCTTCCAGTCGCGGAGATCCAAAATGGGATAGCCCACAAGCTGGCCAGGACCGTGATAGGTGACGTCGCCGCCGCGGTCGGTGGGATGATACGCAATGCCGGCGCGCGCCAGCACGTCTTCGGGCGCCAGCAGGTTTTCGCGGTGGCCGTTGCGTCCCATGGTGATCACGTGGGGATGCTCCAGCAGCAGAAGTTGATCGCAGATGGAGCCCTGTTTGCGCCGGGCGACAAGATCCTGCTGTAACTCCAGCGCGCTGGCGTAATCGATGCGCCCGAGTTGCTGGATGTGGCAATTACGCATTGATGGAAAGACCGTACACCGCGTTGAACGCCTCGCCCACGGCTTCGTAGAGCGTGGGATGTGCGTGGATGGTCTGCATCATCACGTCCACCGTGGCCTCGGCTTCCATGGCGGTCACGGCTTCGGCGACCAGTTCGAAACCTTCCGGGCCGATGATGTGGACGCCCAGAATTTCGCCGTACTGTTCGTCGGCCACTACCTTGATAAAGCCTTCGTGATGGCCCAAAATCGTCGCGCGCGAGTTGCCTGCGAAGGGAAATCGTCCCACTTTGACCTTGCGGCCCTGTGCGCGCGCCTGCGCTTCGGTAAGTCCCACGCTGCCGATGCCCGGCTCGGTATAAGTGCAGCCGGGGATGCGATTCTTATTAATAGGTACGGCCGGCTTGCCCGCCATGTGTGCTACCGCGATCATGCCCTCGCGGGTGGCCACGTGGGCCAGTTGCGGCGTCCCGGCCACCACGTCGCCGATGGCATAGACGCCCGGTTCGGCGGTTTGCTGGTGGGCGTCCACCACGATGAATCCGCGGTCGAGCTGAACCTTGGTGTTCTCCAGGCCGATGTTTTCGGTGTTGGGCTTGCGTCCCACGGCTACCAGCAGCTTCTCGGTTTCCAGTGGCTCCTGCTTGCCGTCCTTGGTGGTGAGGGTGAGCGCCACGCCGGCGCCGGTCTTGCGGATGTTTTCGGCGCGCGCCCCGGTTTCCACGCGGATCTTCTGCTTGCGGAAGCAGCGCTCCAGCTCTTTGGAGATGTCCTCGTCTTCCACCGGGACCATGCGCGGCAGCATCTCGACCACCGTGACATCCGTGCCGAAACGTTTGAAGATGGAGGCGAACTCCACGCCCACGGCGCCGGCGCCGATAACGATGAGGCTCTTGGGCACGGCGGTGAGGTTGAGAATCTCGACGTTGGTGAGGATGAATTCGGGGTCGGCCTGCAGGCCCGGAAGCATGCGGGCTTCCGAGCCGGTCGCGACGATGATGTTCTTGGCTTCGATAGTCTGCGTGCCGGAATCGGACTTCACTTCGACTTTGCCGCCGCCCTTCAGCGTGGCATAGCCGGGGATGCGCTCCACTTTGGCGCGCTTCAGGAGCATCTCGACGCCCTTGGAATGCTTGGTGACGATGCCGTCCTTGCGCTCCTTGACCTTGGGGTAATCCAGGCGCGGGTTCTCGCAGTGGATGCCTTCGGCTTCGGAGTGTACGAAGCGATCCCAGACGTCGGCAGTTTGCAAAAGCGACTTGGTGGGGATGCAGCCGACCAGCAGACAGGTGCCACCGAGACGAGGCTGTTTCTCCACGAGCGCGGTTTTCAACCCATATTGACCGGCGCGGATGGCTGCGGAGTAGCCGCCGGGACCACTCCCGATGACGATGAGATCGTAGGGCACTTTTCCTATTCTACCTGTTGGGGTAGGGGCGGGCGCAGGAGGCACACATCGGGTTCGGTTTGGGAGGTGTAACCGGCGTCTTTCCTTGGGGTTCGGGGGGGGATTGGCTTCGTACTGTATTTTTGCGTGGGCGGGATGCGGGGGGATCGTGGCAGGCGGCGGGAGGGGCGCCGGATTTGAGCGTAGGCATGGTATGGGTGCGGGCTGGAGTCTGAAACGTGGCGGGGGCTGGGGAAGGAGGTAAAGGAGTTATAGGTCGGAGATTCGTGTCACTACTGAGGGACCGGCACCAAAATTCCTAATGGCGGAGGGCTATGCCGCCTCATGGAGGGGTTCGTGATGCAGTCTCAGGAGGTCATGCGCCTTGAGCGGGAGGGAGGCGTAGGTCCGGCCACTGTCGTCGCTGAATTCCACCTCGAAAACTTCGGGACCGAGGACCTCGACAACGGTACCAACCTGCCCGCGGACCAGTCCGGCTTCGGGCTTGTCGTGCATCAAAGCGACAACGGAAAGGAGTTCGAGATCCAACATGTTCCCTCTTTTCTATAGTACATAACAGCTTGTCAGCCGCGGAAGGCCGTCATCCAGCCGGACGATCCAAGAGCCCCGTACGCGAGCACGCTTGGTTGAGCGGACCAGTTCGAAATCAATCGTGTAGCGGGCGCCGAATCCATCGGGCACGCCGGGAATGGCGTCGCCGAATCTGGCAGAATCCAGCAATGCAATTCGAAGCTCTTCGGCGTCCGCCGCAGTGATTCCCAACGCCGCTAGAAAGACTCGCGCCTTGTGCCGCCCGCGCGGGTGACTTTGGCTGAGCACGTAATCCCGAAGTTTCACGATGTCCACCACGGCGTGCTCGGCCTTCGGCAGTTTCACGGGATGATGGTAGCATCCTGCCCAAGATGCGAGTGCTGCGCTGGGGCGGCAATTGGCAGGGGTTTTGGTTTAGCGGACTGAAACGGTAGCGTAGTGGCTGGCTGGGCGGCGGTTTTCGACGCTTGTGGCCTTGCGGCCTTCGTCTGGCGGTGCAGTCGGCTGCGCCCAGGAGCGGCAAGCGTGGGAATTGCGTGGCAACACGGACGATGGCAGCGCGTGATGCGCTGCAACGCTCTCCGCCTGTCCAATTGTCGGGCGGTTGGTGGACGGCCGGAGATTGCGACAGGGATCGGTTTCTAAGGGGTGCGGCCTCCGGGGGAGATCTATCCCGCTGTGCCTAGCAGACGTCAGCAACCGGCGTCTTACGACCACGCGGCGGGCGGGCCATTCTACGGTGACCTCACTTACGGAGAAGTGGGTTAGAATTACGTCGGAATGTTGACCGTTGGCTCTTCACTTGCAGTCACCACCATGTTCTTGGTCTCGGCGACAGTGATCGGCGCTCGCGCTGAGGCTGCTCGTCGAGCAGTCGATCAATCAGACCATGAGTCCAACGAAGCGCGCGAGATCACTTACGAAGAAGCTCATGATCTGCTGACGGCGTTCTTGAAGGTGCGACCGCTTGCGGTAGAGAAATCCGGCGACTTTGGGTACAAGGAGTTTTACTTCTTCATGGCTGACATGGGTAGCTTGCCCTGCCGCCCATGCGCTCGGCGGGGCGAAATAGGTGTCTACGTTGGGAACTTCCAGTATTATGCCGTGGACCGAAGAACGGGCGACGTCTGGAGTGCCGTCTTCTGCGAGCGGATTGCGCGGCATGGGTTGAGCAGACTCCAAGCGGCGCTACGCAAGCGTATCGGCTTGACGAATGCCGAATATGAACGGCTAAAAAGGCCAGGTCCGTTGTGCGAACCTGGGATGCCACGTGCGCCCTCCGGAACTTAAGCCGCGGTTCTGGACAAAAAACGGAATTACCGTAGATTGGCAAGTCACCCGGACCCGTAGTCGCCGTCTCGGACTTTCGCCCGGCCGGTGCTCCCGAACCCGGTGTTACGAACAATAGACCCTGCCTCCCTCGCCCAGAGTAGACTGATCGACCACGCAAGCCGCGATTGAGTATCAACTGCGGCGGGGACGAATCTCGAAGTTGACTCCTTCCTGCGTCTGAAGATGAGCGAGGACGCCAAACAGGTTTTTGGCCGAAGGGTTACCATTCGGTCCAAACATCCGCATGAGGCTGTTGGCCGGGATGGATGTCGCCTCCTCCAGCCGCCGAAAGCCGACTGTTGCGTTGATGTAGTTGCGCAGGATCGCGCGGCCCGTCTTCTCGTCGCCGGAGAGCATCAGTTCGATTGCTTCACGAAGCAAAGCCTTGCGGAAGCGTGGTTCCCGTTGGGCGCGTTCGCGGATGGTTTCGCGAAAATCTTTGGTCAATGGCATCGTGTTTCTTCCTGAGTCTTCCTGTTCCGGTAGTCTTCCCAATTCGCCTTTGCCTGGCGGATGTCTTCCTGCTGGCGCTTCTTCGTGCCGCCGGCGCGCAGAATTACAAGCCGTTCGCCGTCCCGCCCGAAGTAAATGCGGTAGCCGGGGCCAAAATCGACCTTGTACTCGAGAACGCCCTTACCGACCGTCTCGACGTTGGATAGGTTGCCCTGTGCAATACGTTCCAGCGCCGTTGCTACTTTCGCCGCGGCTTGAACGTTGAGGGCGCGCAGCCACTTCGTAAAGGGGCTTCGTCCGGCGGCGTCGATGTATTCCCGAACGTGGAGCACAACTCGATAATAACATATACGTTAGCAATGACCGTCGATTCGGGAATACCCTGCGATCAGTCGCCAACGTGCTGCTAGCCGTGGCGGCGAGCTTTCCGCAAGCGCAGACAACCCAGAAGAAGACTTCTCCAAAACCCGCCGCCAAGACGGTCCAAGCGGTGCAGGACAAGCGGCCCATCGCGACACTGAAGGTGGAAGGGAATTTCGACTACACGGCCGAGCAGGTGCCGGCCATCGCTGGGATGCGGGTTTGAGTCGGACGGGACCAAGGCGGCCTAGGTGGCTACTTTTCGGGTCGCCGAAGTGATGCCGGCGTTTCCGATCCACTTCGAGAATTTGGGAGCGCCCGACAAAGACCTGCTGGAAGTATTGCGCCAACGCGATCCGCGATTCTCGGCCGCTAAGGTACCCGCCAGCAGACCGCTGATGGAGCGCCATGCCGGTTGGTTGCAGGAGTTCCTGGCGACCAAGGCCGAGGGCGGAAAGGCGCGGAAAGTTGCCGGTACCCGTTGCGGTGCGGTGCGGTCTTTGCGCCGCGTTATAATCCGAAACGCACTGGTTCACATGGTCCGAACGATGCCAAGAAAACCCCTCTCATTTCTCATATCGGCGGCTCTCCTGCTGACCGTTTCCGCCGCGGCGCAGAACCGCGCGGCGTGGATGCCCGACGCCCAATGGGGCGTGATGACTCACTACCTGGCAGACTGGCAGGCACGTACGCACAACCTCACCATGAGTGTCGATGAATGGAACCGGTTGGTGGACGGCTTCGATGCCGAGGGTATGGCGCGGCAACTTGCGCTGGTGGGCGCGCGCTATTACCAGATCAGCATCGGGCAGAACTCCGGATATTATCTTTCACCCAACGCGGCGTACGACAGGATTACCGGCATCCAGCCCAGCAAATGCTCGCGCCGCGACCTGGTGGCGGACTTGTACGAGGCGCTCAATAAGCGCGGCATCAAGCTGATGGTCTATCTGCCCTCCGGCGCGCCGGCCGGCGATCGAGAGGCGGACGCGGCTTTGGAATGGCAGAATGGTCCGCATCCCAATCGCGAGTTTCAACGCAAGTGGGAGCAGGTCATCCGCGAATGGTCGCTTCGATGGGGAAAGAAAGTGGTGGGCTGGTGGTTTGACGGCTGCTATTTTCCCAACACCATGTACCGCTCGCCGGACGCTCCGAACTTCGCCAGCTTCGCGGCAGCCGCCCGCGCCGGAAATCCGGATGCCGCGGTCGCGTTCAACCCGGGCGTGGTTTACCGCATGCTTTCCCTCACGCCATACGAAGACTTCACGGCCGGGGAGATCGACAAACCGGAGTTGGTCGCGATCCGGCGCGGCGCCGACGGTAAGATCGACGGCACCCAGATCCACATGCTCAGCTATCTGGGACAGACGTGGGGCATGGGCGCGCCGCGCTTCACCAGCGAGCAGGCAATCGAGTACACGCGCAAGGTGCGCCAGTCCGGCGGCGCGGTCACCTGGGATGTCCCCGTGGAACTGAACGGCGCCATTTCGCAGCCGTTTCTGGATCAGCTTACGGCGCTTGGAAAAGCGCTGGGGAAATAGGGCGGGCGCTGGCGACGTGGCGTGCGCAATGCCGCGGAATTCGTGGGGCAGGATACCATCCTGCCCCACATAAGACAGCGTGCGAGTCTCAATCAATACCGGTGTCTGGTTGCTGGAAGACTTAGTGGCATTGCTTCTCACCGGGCGGTTGGCACAGCCCGGCTACTTGGCGGGGTGAATGCGCCACAGCACCACGCCGTGGGCCGGAACGTCGGCGGCTTCTTCGGGGCCTGCGAAGCTCACATCTTTAGCCGTCCAGAGGTCGCGGCCTGCGGTGGGAGTCTTCATCCCGAGATCCGCCCATTTCAGGGTTACCTTCGCCGGAGCGGCTGTACGGTTGAAGACAGCCACGGCGCGGTCGCCGCCCGCCAAGTCGCGTACCCAGACTTCCTGGTCGCCGGATTTCCAGGCGCGCACGCCCTGCTTGCCGTCCGGGTCCTGATCGATGGCAATCACGTCGCGATTCGTCAGGATCGCCATGATGGAAGGCGGCACGGCGCGCAGATCGTTACCGGCCAGCAATGGCGCGGCCAAGATTGACCAGAGGCTCATGTGGGTCTTATATTCGTCGTCGTTCATTCCGCCGTTGCCGATCTCCAGCATGTCCGGGTCGTTCCAATGGCCGGGCTTGGCCCACACGGCCAGGTCGTTCTGGCTGAAGCCGATGCGCGACATGGAGTCCCAGGCGTCGTGGATATCGCCGGTGGTGCGCCAGGCGTTCCCGCCAACCTCCGGCCCCCACTTCCAGACGTCCGCGCGGCCGTATTGGCAGAGACTGTAGAGAATGGGGCGGCCGGTCGCGCGCAGCGCATCGCCCATCTTCTGGTAGACCGCCTGCATCTCGTCGTCGGTGTAAAGATTGCGCGCGCCGCACCAATCGTACTTCAGATAGTCGATGCCCCAGGCGGCGTATGTCTTCGCGTCCTGCTCTTCGTGGGCATAGCTGCCTTCATACCCGGCGCATGTGTTCGGTCCCGGCGAGGAGTAGATCCCCAATTTCAGTCCCTTGCCGTGGACGTAATCGGCCAGCGCCTTCATGTCTGGGAACTTCTTGTTGGTGGTGATGTTCCCTTTGGCGTCGCGCTCGCCTTCCCAGGTATCGTCGATGTTGATGTAGGTGAAGCCGGCCGCTTTCATTCCATTCGAGGCCATGGCATCGGCCATGCCGCGAACCGCCGCGTCGTCCACCCGGCCGGCGAATTTGTTCCAACTGTTCCAGCCCATGGGCGGCGTTTTGGCGAGTCCGTTGTCGGGCACCTTGTGTAACGCGGGCAGGGGCAAGCGCGCGGGATACTTGCCTTCGTCCGCGGGCGCCCGATGGGCCGCCATCTCGCTCAGCGGAGCATCCGGACGGCGCCGCGTACCGATGCGCAGTTCGTCGCCGCTCAACTTGCCTTCATAGGTCACCGTCCGCTCGCTGCGGCCGTCCATCATGCTGCCGGTCAATGTGAAGCCGTCCGGCCCGCCCGTGCTGGCCTTGATGTTGTAGTAGAACTGCGTCACGCGGATGTGACCGGTGATGCGCGTGCCATCCCACTTCAGGTCGAAGTAGGTCTTCCTGGCGACGCCATCGGCGCCGGGATTGCCGGCCGCCCAATTGCCGGTCAGGTCCGCGGCGCGGCCGGCGGCGGCGAGGGTAAGCGAGATCAAACAAATGGAAGCTAGACGCATGGCGATTCCTCTCGTTTCAGATTAGATGCTACCACTTCACACCGTCGATTTTAGCGCTATATTCGCTCAATTCCGCAACTTCACGGCTTGCTTGCCGGCGCCCGCATCGTACACCACGGGAGTCGCCGCCCGCGACAGGTCGCCGCCGTCGATCGAGATCGCCCGACTGGCCGCGCCCTCAACTTGCAGAAATGCCGCGGCCGGTGTGAGGACACGCGGCGCGGTTACCAGCACGTCCTCGGTTTCAACGAACCGTAACACTGAGCGCGCCTCCGGGTTGCCTTGCGCACTGAGACCGGCGATCGAAACATCGGTTACGTGGTCCAGTACAACCGCAGGCCGGAGATCCGGCGTGACGACGTCGAAGCGCACTCTATCGAGGTCCAACCCGCGCACGTTCCGGGCGTACAGACCATATGCCGGCGGCGTACCGATCTCGAAATATTCACGGGCAACTTGTGGAACCACGCTCTTCGCCTCCTCGGCCGTGCCTCCACCGCCATAAGTGACGTGCATGTCGTGGAACGAGATGTCCTCCAGCAGAGAATTGCCGATGGCGTTGAGCACGATGCACTGCCGGCTCTCCCCCGGTCGGTAATTCTGCGGGAAACTCATGTCGGCGAACTGTCCGCCTTGGGAGACCACGTTCGCCCGGATGCCACTGAAGGAAATATTCCGCACATAGCCTTTTTGCGCCGGCTCGCCGTTGGCGGGATTCTGGCGCACCCGGTCATTCACGTTGATGGAAATCGGCCCGGTGACGTCCTGCAGTACCAGGTTGGAAAAGAGCAGATTCCGTACCCGGGATTCGGCGCCGAATTCCATCTTGATCGGACAGCCGTAAGTTTCATAGACGACACAGTTGGATATAGTGATGTTCTCAGGGTTTCCGAAAATGAACCGGAACACCGACCAGCGCGTGCTGAAGGTGCTGTTCGCCACGGTCACGAACCGGCAACTGCCGAAGAGCGCGCACGCGTCGTCCTGCGACTGCACATCGCAGTTCGTAACATGGACGAACTCGCAACTGATGAAGTGAAAACCGTCGTTATTCCCGTTGACGCGATTGTGTATGTGAAGTCCGTCCATCCACACGAAACTGCTCTGAATCACGCGGACCGAATGAAAGGCGCTGGCGACGAGAAAAACGTCGCGGACCCGGAGATTCTTGCAGCGATGAAACAGTAGATGATACGGGCGATCCGCCCCGCCTCGCCCCGATGGCGGCGGAACACCCCGGCTGGAACTGCGAAACTGCGCGCCCTGTCCGTCGATGGTTCCCGGACCTTCGATGGTCACGTTGTCGGCGTTCACGCCGAAAATCAGGCCGACATTCCCGTCCCCCAGCGTCGAGTCGCCACGAAGCGGAATCGCATCGGCTGGGTGGTACTGCTTGCCATCGGCGCTGCCCAGCAACTTACCGCCGGCCGCGATATGAAGGGTAACATTACTCTTCATCTCGACGGTTCCAATGACAAACACTCCGGCGGGCACCAGAACCGTCCCACCCTGGTCTTTGGTGCAGGCGTCAATCGCCGCTTGCACGGCCTGCGTGTTGAGCGTCTTGCCATCTCCAATCGCGCCGAATTCGACGATGTTGTAGGTGCGGACGCCGGAGGAGGCCTCGCCGGCCGGTGCGGGGGCCGCGGCCAGAACGCCCGTAGTCAGGGAAGCCGCCGACATCAGGCCCAGTAAGTTGCGTCTCGGCACTGGATCGTTGGAGTTACTCATGATGCACCTCGTTTGCGGGCACAACCACGTTGCCCGCCAGTTTGATGTCGCGCGACGACGATCCCACCATGATTCGATAGGTGCCGGCAGCGATCTTCCAGCTATGCGTAGCGGTATCCCAGTGCGAAAGCGAACGCGCGTCGAGCATTAGATGGACCCGCCGGGTCTGTCCCGGTTGCAAGTCCACCTTTTGGAATCCCGCAAGCTCCTTGGGCGGTTCCGGAATCGCGCTGGAAGATGGCTTGCCGATGTACAACTGCGCCACTTCCGCACCGGCCCGCTTGCCCGCGTTGGTGACCTCGAAATCCACGGCGAGGGTCGCCGACGAGTTGTCCGCCGGAAATTGCGACGCGGACAGGGTCAACTTCCCAAACGAGAACCTGGTGTAGGAAAGGCCGAAGCCGAACGGGAACAGGGGCTCAATCGACTTGGCGTCGTACCAGCGATACCCCACAAATATGTCTTCCGTATAATGCGCCACGCGGTCGTAACCGTCCACGTTGGCGTCGCCCGGATAATCGGCCGGCGCAGTGGCGGGAGTGTCCGATGCGCTCCTCGGGAAAGTAAGCGGCAGCTTCCCGGAAGGGTTGACATCGCCGAGCAGGACGGCGGCGACCGCGTTGCCGTCCTCTTCGCCGGGATACCAGGCTTCCAGAATCGCCGGCACTTTGTCCAGCCAGGGCATTAGAATCGCCGAGCCGGATTTGAGAACCACCACAGTGTGCGGATTGGCTGCAACCACCGCTTCTATAATGCGGTCCTGGTTTCCGTCCAACGCAATGCCGTGGTCGTGTCCTTCGCTTTCGTGGTCGCCCACCATGACGATGGCCACTTCGGCGGACTTGGCCACCTCGGCGGCCTTCGCCAGATCGGCGCCATCCGCCAAAACAACCGGGACCTTGGGGCCCAGCCGGTCCTCGAGTCCTTTCAACGGCGCCACCGTGTAGACGGCGCGAACCGAGGAACTGCCGCCTCCCCCGGTCGATGCCTTCACCGCATACGGTCCGATGAGCGCGACCGAATGCAGGGTGGCGGGGTCGAAGGGAAGCGTTCCGCCCTGGTTCTTGAGGAGCACCATACCCTGTACGGCAATCCGCCGCGCATCCACACCGTCCTGCTTCTCCGGAACCGGCTGCAGCGTGGCAGGCCGATCGAACACGCCCAACTCGATCATGGCGCGATAACGGCGGATCAACATGTCGTCCAGCGCGGCCATTGTCACTTTTCCGGAATCGATGGCGGCCTTCATGTCCTTGGCCGAAAAGTGACCTTCTTCCCCGCGCAGCGCATCCACATCCAGCCCGGCGAGCACTGCCGGCACCATATTGTGAACGGCGACGTAGTCCGGTGTGACGAAGCCCCGAAAGCCCCACTCCTGCCTGAGGACCTGCCGCAGCAAGAACTCGCTCTCGCAACTGAAGGCGCCGTTCACCGCCGGATACGCGCACATGAGCGAGGCCGGGTGGCCCTCCTTGACGGAGGCTTCGAAGGCCGGCAGGTAGATCTCCCGCAGCGCCCGCTCGCCGATCGCCTCGTTCATGTTGTGCCGTCCCTCTTCCTGGTTATTGGCGGCGAAGTGCTTGACGTTGGCGATCACATGTTGGCTCTGAATGCCCACGATCTCGGAGATCGACAACCGGCCGGCCAGGTAGGGATCTTCGCCAAATGCCTCGAACACGCGGCCACCCTGGGGCACTCGGGCGATGTTGATGTCCGGCGCTTCCAGCAGTTCGTTAGCCAGGTTCCTCGCTTCCAAGCCCATGATCTTGCCGTAGAGCAGCGCCAATTCCGGGTCCCACGTTGCCGCCAGCGAGATAGGCGCCGGCATCGCCGTCGCGGACCCCTCATGGCCCGGACCGCCGTTGCCCACTCCGGCCGGTCCGTTGGTAATCCGCATGGGTGGAATGCCCAGCCGCGGCACTCCGCGAACGGCGCGCGCTTCCGTGCCGCTCCTGGTGACGCCGTGCAACTCCTGGATCTTTTCGTCCAACGTCATTCGGCTGACGATGTCGCGCGCCCGAGAGTCCGGGCTCTGAGCCGGAAGGGCGCTCTGGCCGGCCAAAAGCAACACGGCAAAGGCGGGATATGTCGAAATATGGAAGGTCCGCAAATGAAGTCTCCTGGGATTAAGGAAGATCGGGCCACGGCAATCGGGCGGCCTCCGGTGGTGGTGCTGCGTCCGCGATATTGAGACCTTGCTTCGAGCCTTGTGCCGGATTCACTGGACCCGTATTTTATCGCTAAATACGGCGGAAGTCATCCGTTTGATTGCCTGCGGCGGGTTGGTAACCCGCCTGGGCGGCTTGAGTACGTTGCCGGCCAGGCCGAGTACCACTCGGCCGCAGAATGCCATTCTGCCCCACAAATGTCGTAGCATCTCCGACGCTGGGAAATCAAGGTGCCATTGCTCGCAAGAGTGCGTGCGCCACTCGGTACAATATTCGAGAGGTGCACGCATGCCGCACAGGGCGTTGATCGTCATCGATGTTCAGAACGACTATGTGACGGGCGATCTGCCGATCGAGTACCCCGACGTTGCGGTTTCGCTGCGCAATATTGGACTGGCGATGGACGCGGCGCGGGAGTCCGGAATCCCGGTCGTCGTGGTGCAGAACACGGCGCCGCCGAGCGCGCCGATCTTCGCCCAGGGCACGCCGGGTTGGGAACTGCACGACGCGGTCCGGTCGCGCGGTTGGGACCACTACATCGAAAAGCGGCTGCCGAGCGCCTTCGTGGGGACCGGGTTGGCCGCATGGATCGCGGAGCACGGTATCGACACTCTGGTGGTGGCCGGCTACATGACCCACAATTGCGACGACACTACCATCAAGCACGCCTTCGATGCCGGCTTGGCGGTGGAGTTTCTGTCGGACGCCAGCGGGTCGTTGGGCTACGAGAATCGCGTCGGACGCGCCAGCGCGGAGGAGATTCACCGGGTATTCTGCGTCGTCCAGCAGTCGCGGTTCGCGGCGGTGCTGACCACCGAAGAGTGGATTCGAGCGGTGAAATCGGGCGCCATGCCGGAGCGCGATTCCATCTACGGCTCGAATCGCCGCGCGCGGCAGTCACGCGAACTCCGGCGGTCTACCATGGAAGTATGAAACGGGTCGTGATCCTTGTGCTGCTGGCCGCGGCGGCAAGCTTTCCGCAAGCGCAGACAACCCAGAAGAAGACTCCCGCAAAACCCGCCGCCAAGACGACTCAGCCGGTGCAGGACAAGTGGCCCATCGGAACCCTGAAGGTGGAAGGGAATGCCAATTACACCGCCGAGCAGGTGCTGGCCATCGCCGGGATCAAGGTCGGCGACCTGGTGGGGCGGCGCGATTTCGAAACGGCGCGCGAGCGGTTGATGGCCACCGGCGTGTTCGATTCGGTGGGATACGGATTTGAACCGGATGAGACCAAGAAGGCCTATGTGGCCACCTTTCGAGTGACGGAAGTTACCCCTGTGTTTCCGATTCACTTCGAGAATCTGGTGGCGCCAGACGCGGACCTGCTGCATCTGCTGCGTGAGCGCGATCCGCTGTTCTCGGCAGCCAAGACCCCAGCAAGTAAACAGGTGATGGAGCGATATGCGGGGTGGCTGCAAGAGTACCTGGCGGCCCGGGCCGGCGCCGATGGAAAGGCTCCGAAAGTAAGCGGGGAGATCGCGCAATTGGCGCCGGGAGAACTGGCCATGGTCTTCCGGCCGGCCGGCCTCCGTCCGGTCGTCGCGCGGGTGTTCTTCGAAGGAAATCAGGTGGTGCAGCAGAACGTGCTGCAGGAAGCCATCTGGCCCGTAGCCATCGGTACGCCGTGGTCCGAGGTCAACTTTCGGGTACTGCTGGACACCAGTGTTCGGCCGGTGTACGAAACGCGCGGGCGCATCCGCGTGTCGTTCCCCAAACTGCGCGAGGAACCGGTGTCCGATGTGCAGGGTCTCAAAGTGACGGTGACCGTGGACGAAGGCGAGGTGTACTCGCTGGGCAAGGTGGAGATTGGCGGGAATTCTCCCATGAACCCCGAGGACCTGCTGCGTGCTGGCGACTTCAAGAAGGGCGATATCGCCAACTTCGACCGTGTCAATGAGGGCGTGGAGCAGATTCGCCAGGCGCTGACGCATGCCGGGTACCTGAACGCCAAGGCCACCAGTAGCCGCGCCATCGACGACGCCAAGAAAACCGTGGACGTGACCGTGACGGTGGACGCCGGGCAGCAGTATCGCATGGGCAGGCTGGAGATTCAGGGGCTGGACTTGAACGCCGAAGCCGAGATAAAGAAGATCTGGATGTTGAAGGAAGGCGGTCCGTTCAATCCCGACTATCCGGACTATTTTCTGAAGCGGATCAAGCAGGACGGCGTGTTCGACAATCTGGGCGCCACGAAGTCGGACTCGAAGCGGAACGAGAAGGAGCACACGGTGGATGTGACGCTGACCTTCAAGGGTACCGACCCGGCTCAAAAGGTGACGGGGCGGCGACCGGGCCGGGGCGGGCAGTAGTTCAATTGGAGTGATCGGGCGAACTTGCGGGCTCCACCCCCGAACACCACAGGCGTGCAACAAAGGCCGACGATTCCGGGGTCTGGGGAATGCCGAGATCCTTCCGGATTTCCCAAATGAGTTTTGAGAGCAGGGCATCGTGTCTCAAATCCGACCGCGCGGTATTGGAGACGCTGGTTTCGTCCTGAAATTCGTGCAGTGCGGTAAGCACGCCGCTCGAACCGATCAGATGCAGAGTGTTGGATGCCCTCGCGAAATTTCTCCTGCCCTCTGGCGTTGAGTCCTTCCCTACGATTCCGCTTAACGATGCAGTGAATTCTTTGTACTGGTCAAACTTATACTTGCGCCAGTCGGCCTCCCGGTCTTTCTTCTTTGTGAGGTAAAAGCTGATAGCCGGGACGAACACAAGCGCCGCTGCGGAGATGACAGCGACCACAATCGGTGTATCCATAGAGCTTACTACTTGCCCGCCGGCCCCATTAGCGACGCGGGATGCATCATTCCTCGATTGGCCTTCTCATTCTTGCCGGGTGCCTGCACAATCGACTTTCCGGATCGCCTACCCGAACTGTACAGTTGCAGTTGCAACTATGTCAAGCAGGAGGATCCCGATGCTTCGTGGGGCAGGATGGTATCCTGCGGCCGAGTGGTACTCGGCCTGGTCGGCATTTGCATGCTGGTCGGCAGGCCGAGTGCCACTCGGCCGCAGGTTGCCAACCTGCCCCACATAAAACAGCGTGC
>Ga0181529_10001050_pt1 | contig 37950 bp, 24 predicted proteins | sample PEATcosm2014_Bin_36_FD_119763 | JGI IMG/M metagenome (GOLD analysis project Ga0181529, IMG submission 119763) | Peatland microbial communities from MTU Mesocosm Facility, Houghton, MI, USA - PEATcosm2014_Bin10_30_metaG | ecosystem: Environmental > Terrestrial > Soil > Wetlands > Peat | place... | reverse complement strand
TCCGGCGGGCGTGGACGTCGCCAGCCTCGTCAACGACTTCTCCAAGACCGAGAACGGCCTAATCACCTTCGCCGCCTCGCAGGGCGCCGAACTTTCGCAGGAATCCCCCGCCTGGAGCCACGGCGCCTTCTCGCTCGCGCTGATCGAGGGCATCGAAGGCAAGGCCGACCTGTTGCACAACGGAATAATCACGGTTTCCGAACTCGACGCCTACATCGCCGAACGGGTCAAGACGCTCACCGAGGGGCATCAGCACCCCGTCATGAGCCGGCCGAATACGATCCCCGACTTCGCCTTCGCCGTGGCGAGGTGAGGAGCGGAAAGCACAAGGAACAGTCCTTGAGTCCCAGGCGTTGGGAGGCCAAGCGATTGAAACCGTCGCGACGGCGTGAACAAATGGCACACACCCTCGTCGCCGATCGTGTTCCCGCTCCCGTCGCCAGCGGCGGCGAGAAGGCCGCCTATTGCTTCCTCGAATTCTTCACCGCGCAGATCAGGAGTCCCCACGCGCGCCGTGCCTACGCGAGCGCCGCGACGGAATTCTTCGATTGGCTTGAGGCGCGCGGCCTCACGCAGATCACGGCGATCGAGAGCGTGCATGTGGCGACATATATCGAGCAGTTGCAGCGCGCGCGATCCGCGCCGACCGCGAAACTGCGCCGAGCCGCCTTGCGCCACCTGTTCGATTGGATGGTCATCGGCCGATCATGCCGACCAATCCCGCAGCCGCCGTGCGCGGGCCGCGTTATGTCGTGGGGCGCGGCAAGACGCCGTTGCTCGACCCCGCCGAGGCTCGCCAGCTCATCGACGCGATCGACACGTCGACCATCATCGGTTTGCGCGACCGCGCGTTGATTGGGTTGATGGTCTATTCCTTCGCGCGCACAGGCGCGGCGATCGGGATGCGCGTCGAGGACCTGTTTCAGCAGAACCGCAGGCCATGGGTTCGCCTGCATGAGAAGGGTGGCAAGCAGCACGCCATGCCCTGCAATCACAATCTCGAATCGTACCTGCACGAGTACATCGAGGGCACGGGGCTCGCGAGCGATCCGAAGGCGCTTCCGTCCCAGACCTACAGCCGCGCGACCGGTCAGCTTGCCGGCAATCCCCTGCCCCAGGCGTACGCGTATGCGATGAACCAGAGGCGCGCCAGGGCGGCCGGTATCACGACGAAGATCGGCAACCACACGTTTCGGGCGACGGGCGTCACCGCGTACCTAAAGAATGGCGGGACACTTGAGCGCGCGGCGCAGATGGCGAACCACGCCAGCATGCGCACCACACAACTTTATGACCGGCGCACAGAGGAAGTGACGCTCGACGAAGTGGAGCGGATATTTGTTTGACTCAGCTGTCCGAACATCATTCGCGGCCAAAGCGACTGATTCATGGGTGAGGCAGCGCACCGCGCTGTAGGCCCGTGCTAGGCGAAAGCGTGCTTGTCGCGCGCGCCGCTTGGGGGGCAATGTCGGAGCCGACGGCGATTCGCGTGGGGGCCGGGGCCACGTGCGGGCTCGTCCAAGCCAGGAGCCAAGTCGATGGCGGAGTACGCCGACCGGATCAAGCCCAGTGACGCGGCAATCACCACTTACCTCGACGATCTCCTCGCTTCGAAATACCAAATCCCGACCTTCCAGCGCGACGTGGTCTGGGACGGCGACCAGGTCAAGCGCCTATGGGACAGCGTGTTCCGGTTCTATCCGATTGGTAGCATCCTTGTCTGGCGGACGGACACAAAGCTCCAGAAGCATCGCCAGATCGGCGGTTTTCCGATCGACGCGAGGTTCGACGTCAGCGAACAGCAATATATCCTCGACGGCCAGCAGCGCACGACAGCCCTCCTAACCGCGCTCCACGGGGGCAAGATCCAAAGCCACCCCGACTTCGATCCGACGCTGTACCTGGACCTTAGCGTTTCGATCGACGACGATGACGACGCTTTCCGCCGCCGGTTCCTGTTTTGGAGCGAGATCGACGACCGGCAGGGTGAGCTGCTCGCCAACCGTGGCCGCGCGCAGCGCTACGCCAAGGGCGAAATCGTCAAGCTCATTCACACCGCCCGCCGTTTTGCCGAGCTGGATGAGAAGCTGCAAGCGGGAGACCATCCCGCGTACAACGACCCGGTCCGCGCGAACCTCCGCCACGCGCAGAGCGTGCTCGCCAACTACCGCGTGCCGTTCATCGTGCTCAGAGGAATCCAGATTGCGGAGGTGTGTCAGATTTTCGAGCGGATCAACCGCGAGGGTCAGCCGCTCGACACCTTCGACATCGTCGTGGCGAAGACCTACCGCCCGGAAAATACCGACCGCGGAGTGCGCGAATTCTACCTGCGCGAGCTAATCGACCAATTTCGCGACAGGGTTCCACCACAAGCCAAGTACGCGGAAGTGGACGATCACACCTTGCTGCAAATTCTGGCGACGGTGATCAGCAAGGACCAGCCGGACTCCAAAATCAGCAACATTACCGACCGCTATCTCACCGATCTTAGGACGGAGCAAATCGAGAAGTCGTGGCCGAAGTTCATCGAGTCGACGCTCAAAGCCTTCGACTTCCTTGACCAAATCCTTCACTTGAAGGGGCCAAATCTCGTGCCATTCCGTTACTTTTACATGACAATCACGGCATATTTTCTGAAGGCGCAGAGGCCCGACTATGATTTCTTAAGACGGTACTTCTGGTACGTTTCCTTCCACACGGACGACCTGCTGGCGAACACGTCACACCTCCAGGCCCACCTGACCACCCTGACGTCCGGCCGGCCGGAGGCGATCTTCATCGATTTCAGATTGGACAAGGACGCACTGCGGCGCGCCTCCTATTCGACGCGGGGCCGGCTGTCGCGGGCAATACTCTCGCTGCTGTCCAACCGCAGGCCGAAAGACTGGCTGCCGCCCTACCGGGACGTAGTGTCCGACACCTACTACATGCTGACGGACAAGCCGAACCTCCACCACATATTTCCCGTCAACTTCATCGCCGCCAACCCCGGGAAGAACCAAGTGGGCGTCAACAGCCTGATGAATATTGCCTACATCACGCAGCTCACCAACCTGCGCATCAGCGACAAGAATCCGGTCGATTATGTCGCTGATCTGGACAATGGCGAGTTCCGGACAGTCCTTCAAAGGCACTTGGTCCCGTGCGAGATTCTCAACTGGGCGAAGGAAGAGGAGTTGCCGGTGGACGCGATGGACCAGTTCGTCGACGCCAGGGTCGAGCTTCTGGTCGAGGAACTCGCGTCGCTGCTCGCAGGCATCCCGTTCAAGGTATTCGATAGCCGCAGTGGGGCGTGAGCCGCGAGGCGAGGCGGTAGCCGCGTTTCCGGGTGTAAAGCTGGAAACCGTCGAAGCCCCTGGACGTCGATGATGCCAGAACTCTACTACACCGATCGGCATCCAAACCCGGCGCGGAACGACAACGAACATTCTGTGGGGCGGAGTGGCCACATCGAAGCACGGGCCATGTCACCGTGAGGGACCCGAGAATCTACGGCTGAGGTTAGTCCCATGCCACATTCATTGCCGAGCAGCGAGCCGAGGTCTGCGTCACCAAAGGCGAGGGCACCTGTCAGCCTGACCGGCGGGCAAGGATTCCGCTCGGAGAACCCGGTCGCCGCGCGCTTTCTCCTCGATATGATCGCCGGCACCAACACACTCGGTGCTGACTTCGGTCGCGTGGTGCGCGTTGATTGGCAAACGCGCGATGCAGATTGGCTCATCGACGACCTCGCCGTCACTTGCATGACTGTGGACGGCCACGAGCGCGCGGCGGGGATTTCAGTCAAGACGCACGAGCAACTCAGCTCTAGCGGATTTTCAGCGGACTTCACGCGACCCGCTTGGATGCAGTGGCTCGGCCTGGAAACAAGCCGTGTCTTCCGGCGTGGCATCGACGCCATCGTGCTCGCAACCGGAGAGCTCGACGGCGCGGTCAAGGCAGCTTGGACTGCCCTTTGCACCCAAGTGGCAGCTGTTGGGGCGGATCCGGCGCGGCTGGCGGAGCGACTCATCGACGGCGCGTCGCGCGAAGGCTCACAGTCATCGCAGACGCAGCGCGCGATCTTCGAGAGCCTTCGGAAGCCGGCCGATCTTGGCCCGGAGGTGGATGGCGCGGAACGCGTCAGTTTCTTGCGTGACCTACGCGTCCTTCACTTCGACCTTCGCAATCCCAACGCAAGCGACGTCGCCGACGTGATCCGTGCTTGCCAAGTCTGCTTGATTTCGGGTGACGCCGAAGAAGCTTGCCAACTCTGGGACCGTCTAGTCGGAATCGCCGACGAATTGCGCCCGCTCGGCGGTTCCCTCGCCCTGTCGGGTCTGCTCGGAATGCTCCGCGGCCAGTTTCGCCTGCGCGACCAACCCGACTATACCGCGGATTGGACATCGCTGAATCGGCTGGGCGCGGAAGCCGCCTCCGACGTAGACGAGCAGGTCGGCGGGCAAAGCATCGACCGCGCTGCGGCAAGCGAGAGGTTGGAGGTGGCCCTTGCAAGCAAACAGGTTCAACTTCTGGTTGGAGAGTCCGGCAGTGGCAAGTCCGCGCTCGCAAAGAGAGTGGCCGTAAGCTCGTTTCCCCGCTTCGTCTGGCTGACGGGCGCCAACCTCAACTATGCGAATGAGCCTGCGTTCGAGCATGCACTCGGTCTCGCGCATCCGCTTACCGAAGTCCTGCGCGCCGCGCCCGAGTCCTGTCTCGTCGTGCTCGACGGCGCCGAAGGCTACTCTCAGAACGCGCTTCACATCGCTGGCCACCTCATCTCCGGCCTTGCCGATGGCTCCGGAGTGCACGTTCGCGTCGTCGTGACGGTGCAGTTCGAAGCCGCCTCAGCAGTCATCCGCGATCTTGTTCGCCATGGCGCTCCGGAGATAGCGCTTGCGACATTTCCTTTTGATCGCCCGCGCGATGAAGAAATCAACGCTCTGCTCGCTACCCTGCCGCAGCTCGGCTGGGTGGCGCATCGCCCCGAAGTCCGGCCGCTCCTCTCCAACCTCAAAGTCCTCGATCTCGCCGCGCGGACGCTCCGTTTGGAACAAGCGCTGAGCAGCGAACCCGTTCGCGGATTGACCGGCCTGATCGATGTTCTCTGGGACGATTGGGCAGGCGAAGGCGCTGCGGCATACAGCAGAACGCATGTCCTCCAGTCGATTGCCGCCGCGGAGGCCGACCATCTGTCGGTCGGCGTGACCCGCCTCTCTCTTGGGTACGCGGAGCAGCAAGCGCTGAAGCCGCTTGAGCAATCGGGTCTCGTCCGCGTCCGCGACGAACGCGTGGTCTTCGCCCACGATCTGATTGGCGATTGGGCCCGCTTGCGCGTCCTGGTGGGCGACAGCCCTCTGTTCTCGCTGACCAGTCGCGAGCGAGTCAAATCACCGCGCTGGCAGAAGGCCGTTCGCCTCTTCGGTCAGCGTCTTCTTGAACAGACGGACAGCGGTCTTGACCAGTGGCGGCGGATCGTCGAAGACGCATCCGACCAGAGCGAAGACGCCAAGCTCATGCGCGACCTCTTCCTGGACGCGCTGTTTCTAGCGACCGACGCCGCCCGCCTCCTTGAGCGCGCCTGGCCCGCGCTTGTCGCAGCCAACGGGTCGCTTCTTGGACGTTTACTCGACCGGTTTCTATTCGTCGGCACGCTGCCTGACGCTCAGATGCTTGTGTTGCTAGAAGGCTTCGACCCACAGGTCGTCGAGCATGCCTTCCGCGTTCCGTTTTGGCCCTATTGGCCCCCTATGATCTCAGTGCTCCACGCACATGCCGACGAGGTTGTTCAGTGCGCTCGGCAGGCAGCCGCGCGTGTGTGCGCGCTCTGGCTGCGGGCGACGCCAGTCGAAATCCAACCCGGCCATCCGATGCCATGGCGGCATGAGGCCGCCGAGCTTGCTCTTGTCATCGCCCGCGAAACGCAGGCGAGGAGTGAGGAAGACCGCTTCTGGGGCGGAGACGAGCCGCGCGTTGTGCTCGAGGCGGCGCTCTACGGAGCCGGCAATCTTCCCCGGGAAACGGCCGAGCTCTTCCTCGAGCTTGCCAGGCGGCGCGACCTGTCGCCCCCAGTCGCCGAGCGCGTGCAAGCCGCACTCGAAAGGCGCCGCGCAGAGCGGCGCGCGGCGCCAGATGAGCCCAGAGCCTGGTCCGGGCCAGTCGGCTTTCCGCGCGGCAGGCGACGCGCGCCGTGGCCTGACGGACCGCGCTCAGCGGTCAACCACACTGTTCGTGACGTTTGTCTCGACGGAACCGCCTTCGTATCGCTGGTGAAGGCCGACCCTAACGCCGCCCTTAAAGTGCTTCTTGCCATCTGCATCGAGGAGCCCAAACACGACGACTACATGAGTTCCTCCGCGATGGAGGACTACGGTCTCGCCTTCTGGCATGCCGGTGAACCGCCGATGTACTTCCGCGGGCCGTTCCTGCAGTTCATGCGCGAGGCCCCCGAACAGGGTCTGTCTTTTGCCCTCCGCCTGATCAACTTCGCGACAGCGCGCTGTGTCGGAAAGCAGCGTTGGGGCGTCACGGTCCGGGTCGACGGCCAGCCCAAGCTCTGGCTTGGCGATAACCGCATCTTCCGATGGCACCATGACTGGCCTACGGGGCATGGCGGTGCGCTTTTACAGTCAGTTCTCATGGCGCTCGAACGTTGGTTCTACGAGCAGATTGAACAAGAACGCGATGTCGGGTGGGCTGCGCGACGGATTATCGGCGAGAGCGAGTCCGTGGCATTTGCTGGTCTTCTTCTCGACATCGGCAAGCGCCATTCCACGCTCTTCGGTGACGTTCTCAAACCGCTCTTTACCGCCGGAATATTCTGGGATTGGGACTGGAGCATCACAACGCTGCGCGCTAACGGGCAATCCGCGATGCTCGGCTATTGGGGTGGCCAGCCACCACAGGCGATCAAGCTTGGCCGTGATTGGTACCGCATGCCGCACCGGCGCGTGTACCTCCTCGCACCGGATGGTCCGATCGCACGTCATTTCCTTTCCAAGGAAGAACATCGACCATTTTTCGCGGCCGTCCGCGCCGACTGGAGAAGGCAGCTCGCAGAGTCCAACAGCGAGAGCGGCCACTTGCGGCTCATCGTCGAGCGGATTGATCCCGCCAACTATACGTATCCGGCCGACGGCGAAGAAGGTGAGATCAGTTTCGCATGGCCCGCGGAGATCGCGCGCGAGAACGAGGAGCACCTGCAGCGAATCGCCGAGCAACAGAATCTCACTTCAATGCCCTACAGGTGTCGCAAGATCCTCGACGTCGCCCAGCCCGCAGGCGAGGATCAATTGCTGCCCCTCCTTAGTTGGCTTCAGACGCTAGACGAACGCCAACCCGTAGCGTCCGATGACGGCGATGACGAACCGCTGCAGCGCCTCGAAAGCGTCTTGACGGGTGGCATCGCCGTGCTCGCCGTCCTCCACCTCGACTGGTTGAAGGCTGATCCCATCCGCATCGCCTGGTGTCGCAACAAACTTCAGGCTATCGCCGATAATCCTCCGCCCATCGCACGCTTCGACTCCGAGCTCAGTGTCGGTTCGGAACGATGGGACGCGTTTGCCGCGGAGTGCGGCGTTCGGCTTCTAGCCGACGATCCCTCCGATCCGCTCGCGCGAAAACTTGCTGCGCTCGGCGTCACAGACTTCCACTATTCGACAGCCGGTCTGACAATGACGCGCGCCTTTGCGGCGCGCAGGGAGCTTGGTGGAGAGTTCCACCGTCTCATCGCGCTCACTCTGCGCTGGGCGGCGTTGCGTGCGGTGAACGTTCGTGGTCCCGATGACACGTTGCAGGCTGAGCAGAAGGCGTGGCCCGCCCGGAAGGCGGCGCTGATCCGCGAGTTCATCGACGGAACCCTGCCCCTTCAGCTCCCGGACATCGGTCGGCTTAACCGGGATGCTCTTGCTGAGCGCGAGGCGCTCCATAGGAAGCGGTTTCCTCAGTATGTCGGCCCCCGTCAGCGCCGCGGCCGCAGCAGGCGCGCGCGCGAAAAGCTCCCTCCTGAGCTGCTGGGCTTCGACGAGCGCGTGCTTACCGCTGGTTTCGGCTGGCTCAACGTCTCGGCAGCGTCTTCGCCCGAAGAACGCGCGCGCTGGCTCGACTTGATCCGCACATTCCTCGATCTTGTGTTGGCTAACCTGCCGGAAACCGACGACCCCAGTCATCAGGAGATCGATGGTCTCCCGACAGATTTCGACGGCTGGGTCTTCAGCCGCGCAGCGGAGGCGATCGTCGTCTTGTCGCCCGCCGAAGACTCCGCATTGCTGTGGGAGCCCATCCTAAATCTTGGCGCACCCGGGCATCACTGGGTCGAGCGTTTCTACTGGAACTGGTTCACGGATGGCGTGCGTGCAGCCGCTTCCCCGCAGCAGTTCGTCACCATCTGGCGGACAATGATTGAATTTGCACTTGCGAACCCCCGGTGGGACCGCACCACGCGAGGCAGCTACGGGCTCGATGAAATGGTCTTCGAGCTGCTTGGATTCGATAGCCGTTGGGGCGGATTCCTCCAGAACCCCGAATACACCGCGGCGGTTGGCTCTCTATCGGATGTGTTCAGCACGGCGGTCGGGAAGTGGTTCGCGATGCAGAGCGTTACGTGCGGCTTTCTGCGTTTCGTAGTGCAGCCTGCTGCCAGCCGACTCCTGCTGCCGGCCCTCTCTTGGCTCGGCCCGATATTCAGCGGTCTTCGCGACTACGGCTGGCGAGATGGCGTCGAGGAGGCCCTCGTAAACTATCTCCGCCGCTGTTGGGAGCTTGAGGGATCGAGGATCGCCAACGACGCTCAGCTAAAACAGGCGTTCCTCGCGTTGGTGGCGACGGCGGTCGCGCGCGGTAGCCACCCCGCCCTCGCACTTAGCGATCAAATCGCCGGTTGATGACGTGATACAGCCCGGGTACGAACATCGCAGGCGTCCGCTACGAATCATCGCGAGCCGTGGTCAGAAAGGCATCGGACCGCCTACGGGGCCCCTCCCCTCGACGCACGATCTGCTGGACTCTTTGGCGACGCGAGCGCCTTAGCTTTCCTCAACAGCTCTTGCGACGGCCGCGCTGACTTCGGCGGCTGAATCGTTGGCGCCGAGGGCGCGCAGAGCCGAAGCGAGTTCAGGCGTCGCCTTGGGAAGCGGCCAACTGTTCATTTTGGCCATCGCCGCTGATGTGCTCGCCGCAATCTGGCCGCCGCTCTTCTGCATCCGCCGGAACCAACGCAAGAACCGCACGGCGTCAAAGCTCGAACGGCTAGCGATTTCTGTGGCCATCTTGTCCGCATCGCCTCGACGTCCCTTTTGTTCGGCGTGAATGGCCATGGCGAGTTGCTGTTGAACGATGAGCGAGATGTTGGCGGCCGCTACATACTTCGCGTCTGCTTCGTCGGCCGCGACCTCGTCGATCGAGTTGTCTTCGGCGTTGATCAGCAGGCGAGTCGATGAGTTTGGTTCGACGTGAGTGGCACTGCCGCTCGCCAAGGTTGGGATATCGACGGATTCTCGCGCTCCAATGGCGGGGCTGATGAGCTTCGAAACGAAATCGCGGTAGGACGCCTGAACGATATCGCGGTGCTGGACGATCCGGGACTCGTCGATCTCGGGCATAACCGTCGCCGACGACAGCCACGGCGCGACATATGTTGTCCTAAGAGATTTGTGTTTGGTGTTGAGCACCCCCAGAGCGCTTCGCATCTCGATCAAGGATCGTTGTTGCTCGATCTTTGATCGCGCAGCGATCTCTCGCGCTTGCGCGACGTCGACGGAGTGCTTGACGGCGAGGAACGCGGCCGCCGCATATGCGGTCGCCACGGCAACCAGGACCGGGGCGCCGAAGTAGAATGTCAAGACGCCCGCCGCGATCGCCATCGCCTTTCGAACCTCCCGGTCCGAGAGCATCCGCGCGCGCCGCCAAGCCAATTCCACGTTGCGGCGGCGCTTCCGTTTCGCCTCCTGATAGTTGTCGACGATCTCGGCGCGCAGCGCCGCTTGCGATCGTTTGCGGGCGCGCCCCGGCGGAGGCTTTTCGGCGTCGGTCTCCGCCTTGACCTTGGTTGGGCGCGCGCCAATATCGGGCGCGAGCTGTGCCTCGAGCAGCGTTTCTTTCGCCAAGGTCGATTGTGATCGCCGGAACGCCTGTTTCAAGCCCTCGCCTTTCACCTGGGAAAGCGGGGGTTGCGGGCCGAAAAGATTCTGAATCTCCCCTTCAGTCACGGACAGGTGGAGGTCGCGCCTTTTGGCTTCCCGATTTATGACTCGATTCAAAGCGTACGCGGAGCCCGTCGCGCCGTAGACGGCCATGACCGCCTTTCGGCCCGACGCCAAGAAGATGCCACGCGCCACCAGCGCTTCGACAATTTTGTCGGCGGCGCCAATTCCAGCCATGTAGGCGTCAAGCACCACCCGATCGAATGCGTCGAGGTCGAGCTGTGTGTCACGAGCTTGCTGCTTGTCGGCGACGGTTTGGGTGGTAGGGGGCTTCTTGGTAGCGCGCTGTTTCGGATCGACCAGGGGCGCGATGTCGGGGCGCTCGACGTCGAGCGCCTCGCGCACGGCGCGGCTGAACCGGCCGACTTCGATTTTGTGGCCAAAATCGATCTCGCACTCTCGCGAGATTCTTTCGTTTTTTGCGTACGAGGCGCGCGACGAAATCAACTTGCCGTCGGCCTTCGCGCGCGGAGCCACGACATGATAGTGATCCGCACGCTCGTGCTGTCCGGGCTTTCGGTGCTGTACGACGAGCAGCGGATGGTCGCGCGGCATCACGTAGACGCGCCGGATCGTCTCCAGCATCGTCCGCTCTTGTTCGAGAGACAGTGTGACGTCCGGGCTGACCGAAATGTGGAGCAGGCTCTTGCGGGTGCCGCGGGCGTGACCGATCGCCGCAAAGTTCTCGATGTCGTCGGCGATGTCGAGGGAGGTGCCCGTCGAGAGATCGTGCCGCTCGACGATCTCCTCGTTCGCGGGCCCCTCGAGTATGTGCTGGCCCAAGCCGCCAGGGCCACGAAAACTGCTTTTAGTTATCACGCGGACCACCGATGAGCGCCCGCACCTCGGCAGCGGCGACGCGGAGCTCGTCGCGGATGGCCGCGAATTCCTGCGCGTCGAACGTCAGCGCCTTGTTGGTCGCGGCGACGTAGCAGCGTTGTAGGTTTCCCCCGATCCGGCCCAGCTCCCCCAGGAGCCGGGCGAGCTCGGCGCCGTCGGGGATGCGCCGACGCCGAATTGGCGTCGGCTCTGCCACGCCCGCGAAGCTGACCAGCAAATCGCGCACGATATCGCCGACGGCGACATCATCCCTGGTGGCGCGCCGTCGAAGCGCATCTGCCGTCGCCGCATCGACGCGCGTTGCGATGACGCAGGGAAACACGACCGGCCTGGGCGCCTTTGACATGTCGACCTTCCTCTGTTGCCCGCGAAGCGGGTGGGGTGCACGGGGCGACGCCCCTGCCAAGCTGTCCCGTTGAGATGGAGCGAATACATTCGTGTAAACGGGACGTGGCTTGACGAATACTCTAAATGGAATTTCCATAATTAAATATAACAGTGTCTGTACCGGGATATGTCCCGGTTCAATGATGTTATCATAGGTAACACAGGTCGATTGCGAAACTAATGTCGCTCGTCTTGACGGGCGCGTGGTGCTGCCGTACCGTCTGTTAAGTTGATTACAGCACGATATCGGAAATGTTACCACCAGTAACAGATAATTATCAAGAGTTACGATCGGAACTACTCGTGCTAGCGGCGCGACCGATCGAATCCAATTCCTTGCGCCGGGCCGTACAACTGAATCGCGCTGAGATAAAGGCGGCAAGGGACACTGGATGGACGTGGGAGAAAATCGCAGAGGTGTTTAGGCGGAGAGGATTCCCCGACGCAAAAGCGGAGACGGTCCGCAACTATTGGAATCAGCCAGATGCAAAGATTATTGATAGACGAAAGAAAGCGATTGCGGCCTATCCGCCGTCTGCGATCGTTACAGCCGAGTCGACGGAAGATAAAAAAGCACGTGAAGTGAGCCCGTTAGTAACAGAAGACGTCGAAAACCCCGGTCCGACCATCCCCGGGTATATCGTGTAGCAATGTGATCTCAAATGAAGGAGATGTGAGATGAATACAATTTTCACAATGGACGCCAAGGGGGGCATTTGTAAGTCCCTCGTCAGTGAGTTGCTAAGCTCAGCCGCCGTCGGAGCAGGATTGAAGGTCGCGCGCGCCGACACCGATACATCCAACTCAAGTTTCAAAACTATCTATCCAGACGCAACGTTCATCGTGGTGGCCGAAAACAACGTGAAAGCGGGCGGAGATCTCGCCGCCGCGATTCTGGACGCGTCGGACTCGGGGGCCGACCTATTTGTGGTCGACACCGGAGCCAGAGACGAGGCGCGCATCGTTCAAAACTTCGACCAAATCCTCAAAGCGTCTGCGGAAATAGGCGGTCGCGTCGTGGTGATGCGTCCCGTGAACTTGAATTTGGCGGTCCACAATAATGCGCTCAAATTCACGCAAAGGTTCGCGCCGGACGGAAGCGTGTCGGTGATCTTCGTGCCGAGCGTCGCCTGCGGGAGATCGATCACGGACTTCGACATTGTTTGGACGGATCTCGAATTGCACAAGACATTTCTTCAGCTGCCCAACGTCGCGGAGTTCCTGCTGGAGGACCTCGGCGCCGTCTACGCCGAGAACATGACGCTGGCGCGTTGTCCTTTGCGTGACATCGTCTCGGGCGATTTCAACATTGACCCGAAGGCGCCGCCTATTATTCGCGAGCGCCTGGAGAAGATCTACGATCGCGCGGCGCGACGCCACATCGCCAATTGGCTGCAAATCCATGAGAAGCGCTGCTTGGACGCCTTGATAAAAGTCGGGGGCGTCAAGGCACTCAAAGCCGCGGCGTGACGGCCATGGCGGCGGACTTGAAGGAGATGATAGCGCGGCTGGAGGCCGAGGGCGCTGACCCTCGGCTTGCCATGCCGCCGCGCACCTTAATCATGAACAGGTATAGCGGCTTCACGCTGAGATCCGTACTGGTGCTGTCGGGTTTTGCCGCGCTCGCGGCGATGATCGTCACCGCGTGCGTGTTGTATGTCATAGAGCGCGACGAACTCAGCGTCGGCCGCACGGTGATGAATGCCGGCGTCGGCGTCGACGTCACGCATATGCCGCCGACGGAATTGGTGGCGCGGTTGGCGGTCGAGTCGAAGACCGCCGCAATCATCGCGGCGGTCGTCGACCCGGCCCCCGTCGCGTCCTCCCGTTTCGACGACCTCTTTTATCTGCTTGGGCGACCCGGGTCGCCGATCGTCGATGTCGGGCGCGTGCGCATGCTGCATGACTTCGTAGGCTGGCTTTCGCGCCAAGATCGCCCAGCGGCGACCCTCGACGACGTGTTGGAGGGAGCGCTGTTCGCCAACGACCCGCGGATGCGGCAGATCTTCGCTGCCCTCCGGCAAGTCGACATGCCCATCGACAGAGTCGCCGACGTCTTCAAGTACGCGAAGGACCGACCGGGCGTCATCGACGACATGCTCGCCATCGCCGTGAAGAACGACGCCGATGTGCTGCTGATGCGCTGGATGGCGGCCCATCCCGACGTCGACCGCGACCCAGTTCGATGGATCGTCACGAAACTGGCCACCGACGACCCCTTCGCGTCGCGGGTAATCGGCGCGATGGGGGCCAAGAACCCGGCGTTCATCAAGTTGATCGATGCGCTGCCGTCGGATTGTTCGACACGATACCTGGAAGGGTGCAAGGGAGAGAAGAATGGAAAATGAAGACGCGGCGATCGGCATTGCCGTCATCAGGCCGCTGATTCATCAGCACGTAACGATGCTGACGTCGGCAGGAAAGTCGGTCGACCAAGCCATCGCCATCGCGGCCGATGTCGTCGCCATGATCTACTCCGACAAGCGGCTGTTCGCCGCGCTCCGAGCTGCAGGCGCCAAGAGGGGCACGTCGGAATCGATCGAGCGAATGATCCACGCGTCGGTCGATGACACGACCGACCTGATGCAGGATCAGGCGATGAAGCCGCCTCGCAGCGCACGATACGACGTCCCGCCTGGAGAGGTCGTCCCGGGAGCGGCGCCGCAATACCAAGTGTGATGGCAAGGCGAGAGTCGACGCCGGTGGACGGAACGTTACGGCAAGCTGCCAAATGGCGGCGGCCATGTTTGCCGACGAGATCCCGATTGCCGGGAGTAGAGGGTCTTTATCGAAGCGCGGGCGCTGTGTCTTACACCGGCAAGGGATCGAATACGACTGCCGGCGTACGGGCGCCCATTTGTTGTCGGTCGTCCGTAATCGACAGCCCGAAGCGCTTGGCCGCAAGGCCGCCATGGCCGAATATGAATACTCGCCTTCCGGTGACCGCGGCGCCGAACTCGCAGTCAACCGCCAACGATCCACTGGCTCTGGAACTTGTGTCCACTTTGCCACAGCTTGAGCGCGTCTTCGTCGTCGCAGGCGGCGACAATGGGTTCGCGCGTCATGTTGAACTCGGGGTCGGCGATCCGCCCGAAAACGAAGCAGGCGTCCTTGTACTCGCCGAGGATTGGGTTCCTGAGCCGGATGGTCACGCGCGCGAATGCTGTGTCCAGCGGTCGGCCCTTGAAATCCGATATTCCATAGTCCTGCACGTCGGCATCGGTTGTCATGATTTCCCAACGGTCCGACTTCATTTCAGCGAGCCAGGCAGCGTAGGCCGGGTAGTCGACCTCGGCTGAGCCGCGCTGCATTTTTCCCCAGCTCGTGACGTCGGCGACGACGGCCGCCACGGCGGCTTTGGCAGAGCCGTCGTACTTGGCGCGCAGGGCGGCCTGCTGGGCGGCCTGGGTCGCGCCGAGGTCCTTGGCACGCTGCGCCTGCAGGCGCGTCTCGTCGGCGGCCCTTTGAGCCCGCTGCGAAGCCTGCTGCGCCTCGAGCTGGCGCCGCTGGCCGATCTCGGCGTCTTTGCTGTCAACCTCGGAGGTGCTGATCCAAAGGCTGGAGTAAGTGAACGGAATGTTGGCGCGGGCCAGACCTTCGCCGAGCGCGTTGAGGTCGGCGGCCGAGGCGTAGACCGCGCCGCACTGCGCCTTTTGTGCACCGACGAAAGCGTCATCAGCCAACTTGGCGGCCAGCACGGGTGCAACGCGCATGTCGAACGTCAGCTTGTCGGCGTTCCTGAGGATGAGGAGCGCGTGCGCCTCCCCCTTGTCGGGTGCGACGACGCAGAGGTTCGCCGAGCCAGTCTGCAGCAGGATGACGCCGTAGCCGTTTCTGGCGCCCGCGGCGACGTCAGTAGAGATCTGCTCGATCGCCGTGTGCTCGGCCGCCGACGCGGCGGCGAGATCGGCGGCGCTGATCAGCGTGAACTGTCGCATTAGCCCTGTCTCGATCTGCTTGATCAGCGACAACGCATCGACTTGGGCCGCCTTCAGGAATGTGCCACGCTGCGTGGCGACGATGTCATAACTGCCCAGGCGCTGCGGATCGCAGCGTTCGTCAAGCCCCGTTATGGTTTTCAGATGGTAGGGCGCGAGCGCTGAGCGGACAGTGAGTGCGACGCCGTCGGGATTGTCGCCGAACAGGCACACATTGGCTCGGTCGTCGGCGAAGACGAATTGGCCGCGCAAATTGAGCGCGACATGAGGAGCGTTGGCGCCAGCGTTGTAAAGCGCGAGCACGTCGGCGAGATCGCCCTCCAACAGAAAGCGATTCTTCTCGGTGGTCGGCAGGGTCGTGTTCGCCGGCTCGCTAGGCTTGGCACCGGCTGCCGTTTGTGCGGCTTGGCTGGCGCGGGCGGCCTGGGCAGCTCGGAATGCGTCGTCGAGTTTGGCTTCGCGGATGGCGAGATCGATCCGGTCGGTAAGCTGCTGCAGTTGGTCCAGGCTAGGTTTGTCGAGCGCCGGGCCAATCTGCTTGATCAGCGGCATCAGTTTGGCGACGTCAGGCGCCAGCGGGTTCTTGCTGACATAGTCGATGAGGAAGGCGCGCTGATCCTGGGCGTGATTGATCGCGTCACCGAGATATTGCGCCGTTGCGACCCGCTGCTGCTCTGCGCGCGCGGCGGCGAGGACTGTGACAAACTGTTGGTAGTCCTTGTCGTGATTGAGTTCAGCCGACAAGCTGGCCGATTTGCGCTCGATGTCGTCTGGGTCGCCCTGTCCGATGGCGGCGTTGAGTGCAGCGGTTCGGTCGACGTACTCAAGCAGACTCGGGTTTTGAGGATGCTCCTTGATGAACCGAGCTGTGTCCTCAAGCTGCTTCTTGGCGGCGGTTATGACGCTTTCGAGGCGATCGGCGCGCTCGTGCTCGCGACGCGCGAGTTCGTCGGGGCTCGGCGTGGCAGGCGCAGCAATCGAGGGCGGCGACGCAGCCGACGATTGGGCTGCCGGCGACTGTGGTGTAACCGGCTGTGAGACGGCCGCCGGGCTCAGCGCGCTGGGATCGACGGCGGTGACGCGCAGCCCGCCTTTGCCGGAATTGTTGTAGTCGGCATTCCAAAGGAAGCCGACGCCGCCACCCAGGCTGTAGACCGGCAGGCCGAGGCGAGCGGACTTGCGTGGATCGCCGAGGAAGTCTGCGAGCAGGCCGCGATGAATTTGTTGGCCGCCGCGCAACGCGTCCATCGTCGCCGAATCGACCGTGGTGAGGCTGACGGCACCCCAGACTGCGATCACGGCATGGCCGCCCGACGGCAGATCGGCGGCGATGACTCGCGCCTGCTGTCCAAAATGCCGCGATAGGCGTTGAATTTCGCGTTCCGCGTCACCTTGCAGGAAGAACGCGGGAACAACTGCCTGGACGATTTGGACGGCGGTGTTGTTCGCCGAGCGGAAAACCGAGATCCAAACCGTATTCGGTCCGGACTTGCCGGATTCGGCGTGGTGCGACGAACACCAGGAGAAGCCGGGGAAGTCGTCGCTGGCGTGGCAGGCGTAGTCGTTCGCGGGATCCGACTGCGGAGTGAACGGCGCGCCGAGCGTGAGACCACCGACGACATAGTCCGGATTGGGCGCTGCCGCGAACGCGCCCTCGGCGGGCTGGGGCGCTATAGGAACACTCGTTGCAGGCGCGCAGCATGCCACCCAGGTCTTGTCGCCATTTCCGGAGAGCAACCAGCCTTCCTGGCCTGCGGTCGTGCGAATCCGCCACCAACCGTCCGGGCGGCGTTCGAGAATCTGGAAGGTCGATCCATTGGGTAAGGCCGCAATACGTACGCCAACTGTCGAAGAGGGGTCGGTACGAAGAGCCAGAAAAGCATCCGGCGGGGTGGTGTTAACGACAAAATATACAGGCGAATCGTCCTGTGCGGTGGCGGTGGCTTGCGGCGCGACGCATTGGGAAAGAATTTGGCGAACCCGCGGATCGTCGGGTCCAATTCCACGGCTCGCCAATTGATCGGCGGAGACGCCGTGACTGGCCAAGCAATTGTAATCGCTGAGAGGGCGACTCTGCCATTCACCGCGCGCCGAGTCGATGATGGCGGAATTGATCATGCCGCCGAAGATGCCGAAGAACCCAGGAATCGGTTGTCCAGATTGCGCCGAGGAAACCGAGCCAAGAACGGAGACTGCGACTTCGCCGATTGAGAACCAAAAACGCCAACCAGTTCGTGCCATCGCCGCAACCCGCAATTGACGCAACGAATTCAGCGAATACCCGAAGCGTGTGGCGTCACATGTTTCAGATTGTCGCACTTGCTTACGTGCGTCTAGCGGCAGACACAATCGGTGTTGGCCCGTGGAGCGTTACGGAGAGTGCTTAGATCCGCTGGCTCGTCAAGGGAACGCCTCATGCTGTTGGCGAGCTAGCCAGACGCCTGATCGTTAGCCGACCGTTACGGCGATCGGCGGACCGGGATGAGTTCGGCAGCGTTGTCTGATAATTAGGATGACGAAACTGGAATCACCAGCGATAGCCTGTGGCGGGGCTAGGCGTCGGGGCAGACCATGACGTCAACGCGGGGGGCGTGACGCTGAGATCATGGAGATCGAGAACACCAAGGGTGCGGTCAGAAGTTCGACGTTTGAAATAAGTCTCAAGCCGTTGAACCCTTCGTTCAGGATGGCCGTACTTACAGGGGCATTGGAGTCGGTCAGGCTGCACCTCGACTCAGGGGCGCCTGTCAATGGCACCGATGACAAGGGGCGATCGCCGCTAATTCTGGCAGCCTCCAAAGGCCGCATCGACATCTGCAGACTTTTGTTGGAAGCAGGCGCCGATCTTGCGCTGAAGGACAGCGAAGGGAACGACGCCCTTGCGACGGCTCTATCGCGCGGACAGGCCGAAGTTGTGGACCTGTTGCGCCGTGTGGGCTCGATTGGCGGCGAACGTCGCGATCGCGATCGGTACGAGGGCGAAAGCACTTCAGACGCTACTGGTGGCTATGGCGAGCGTTTTGTCCCGGACGACAATGAGAATGAGGACGACGATAATTCGATCGAGATCGAAGGAAGGCAATTCCGGGGAAGCAGCGACACACCGAAGCTCGGGGATCCTTGCCCAGATTCCTCTCTTGCGACTCCTGAGAAGGATGTCGCGTTTGATCTTTCCGCTTGGCATGAGGAAGTCGAAGGAGAACCTCCAGGCGACGATCCGGCGTGCGCCAAAGAGGCAGGGGCTCTGCAGACCGTCATCTCGCACCACGTCCCGATCGATACGGACATTAGTTGGGATGATATCGAAATTGATCTGCCGGATTTGGATGACCTCGAACACCGAGGTGTCCGACTCTCGGAGGAGAACTGGCAGGTCGTGCGTGCAGCAGTTCTAGAGGCGTTACGTGACGGACGAGTGCGCGACGACCATATCACGGGCGCGTTTCGTGAGGACAACGAGTCTAGCGTTTCCGAACTGGCGGAGGTCGAAAGCAATCTTCGTCTTGTTCTCGGAGACCTCGGTGCGGTGTTTGACTACGATTCCTTCCTTCCGGACGCCACCCCAGCGGCCGATGAAGTTGACGACGAATTATTCGGAGAGATCGCAACTGAGGCTGTCAATTTCCTGGGGCAATTGCTCTCCAATAGAAGCGATCCTCTTGCGCTCTATATCAAGACTTTGCCATCGACTCGGCTAACCCGGGACGATGAAATCAAATTGGCAATGGAAATCGAAGGACACACGCTCGAAGTGCTTGGGACAATTTCCGAAAGTCCGGTCACGATTTCCAAGATTCTCACGGATTCGATCGCAATCTTGAAGGGAGAAATGCCAGCACACCTGATGTTGGATCTGGCGACGGATCAAGCGGCCCAGGAAACGACTCATGCCGAAGGCGAACCGCAAGTTGATGAGTCGGAGGGCGAAACCGCCGGTGTGGAACTCTCTAGCGAGGTGTCGAAAAATCTCGATATCATCATCGATCTTTGTCAGCAGACGACTGTAGACGCGGAGTCTCTGGCCAGCGCCTTATTCGTGGCACGGCTGTCGGCCAAGTATCTCGCAGAATTGCGACATGCGGTCAGTCAACAGCCGATGCCCGGGCACACCGGGGAGCGCATCGCGGCAGCCCTTGCAAAGGCAGACAACGCGAAGAAGCGCCTACTCGAAGCCAACCTCAAGCTGGTGGTTTGGGTTGCCAAGAAATGCGGCGGCCTCACCCTTCTTGATAGAATTCAGGAAGGCAACATCGGACTGATGAAAGCTGTCGACAAGTTCGACTATCGACGCGGTTTCAAATTCGCGACATATGCCGTGTGGTGGATTCGACAGGCGATCACTCGTTCGGTCGCTGACCAGGCGCGCACGATCCGCATTCCCGTCCATATGATCGAGACGATAAACAAGGTTGTCCGCACCAGCCGGCAGATGCTGTACGAGATCGGCCGCGAGCCGACGCCCGAGGAACTTAGCGAAAAACTCGCCATGCCGCTCGAGAGGGTGCGTAAGGTGCTGAAGATCGCCAAGGAGCCGATATCCATCGAGACGTCCACAATGGAAGATGAGGGCGGCGTGGCTGGCGACTTCATTGAGGACCAGAGCGCGGTAGATCCCATCGAGGTGGTGGCTCGGTCCGACTTGCGAGAGCTTGTGACGTGTCTGTTTGAGTCGCTGGCTCCTCGCGAAGAGAGGGTGCTCCGCATGCGTTTTGGCATCAATATGTCCGACGAACAGACGCTCGAAGAGATCGGTCAGCAGTTCTCGTTAACGCGGGAACGAGTCCGACAGATTGAGGCAAAGGCGTTGATGAAACTTGGGCATCCCGGCCGTGTCCAGCGATTGAGGGCAGCGCTGCGATGACGGGAGCTGCTCCGACGGGAGATTCCGCGCCGGCTTCTCGCTTGGCGCCGCCGCGCGCCTCGGCCATGATCGAAGCCCTGCGCGGTTTAGGCTATTCGACCGCGACAGCACTTGCCGATATCATCGACAACAGTATTTCCGCGCAAGCCGCGTCCATAAATCTGGAATTCGTATGGACGGGGGATGAAAGCCGCGTTGCGTTACTCGATGACGGACGCGGGATGGATGCGGTAGAGCTTGATGCAGCAATGCGTCTAGGCGAGCGAAGTCCTCTCGACTCGCGCGAGGTCGGCGATCTTGGGCGTTTCGGCCTTGGGCTGAAGACGGCGTCGTTCTCCCAATGCAGACGGCTCACGGTCGCCAGCATCAGGGACGATGGCTTGAATTGTCTGCGCTGGGATCTCGATGTTCTGGCATCGAGTCCGGATCACGGCTGGCATCTTCTCGAAGGGGCAGCACCCGGATCGGAACACCTGCTTGAGCCGCTGCTGACCGCAGGAAAGGGAACACTGGTTCTGTGGGAGCGACTCGACAGGATCGTCACGCCGGGATTCTCGGAGCAGAACTTTCTCGATGTCGTGGATGACGTGGAACGACATCTGGCGATGGTGTTCCACCGCTTTATCGACGGCGACCTTCCCACGCTGCGGCTCTCCATCAACGGCGGCAACATCGAACCATGGGATCCGTTTCTGCTCGCACATGCGGCAACGTGGAAATCGCCGGAGGAAAGAATTGCCTCGTCTGCGGGCACGATCGTGGTTCGCTGCCATGTGCTGCCCCACAGGGATTATCTGACAGCGGAGCAGGAACAATCGGCTGCTGGGCCGCACGGCTGGACGGCGCAACAGGGCTTCTACGTCTACAGGAACCGCAGGCTGCTCCTGGCCGGAAGCTGGCTCGGCCTCGGGCAGGGCCGTTCGTGGACGAAGGAGGAGGCACATCGCCTCGCCCGCATCCGCCTCGACATCCCGAATTCGGCGGACGCCGACTGGAAGATTGACATCCGCAAGTCCACGGCAAGTCCGCCGGTCGCGCTGCGCGATCACCTGATGCGGCTCGCGGAAGATACGCGCGCACGGGCGCGCAGGGTGTTCGCACACCGCGGTCAGCCGGTCTCGCTGAACTCCGGCCGAGCGGTGGCTCAGGCTTGGAGGGCCGAGCACGGCGCGAGCGGAATTCGGTATCGCATCGATGACCAGCACCCGGCAGTGCGCGCGGTTCTCGACGATGCGGGTGACCTCTCGGCTCGCGTCAAGGCGATGCTCCGCGTGATCGAGGAGACGGTGCCCGTGCAGCGCATCTGGCTCGACACGACGGAAGGCCGGGAGACGCCGCGCACGGGGTTTGCCGGAGAGGCACGTGCCGAAGTGCGGTCAGTGCTCATGGTGATGTACCGCAACCTCGTCCTGCGCAAGGGCATTTCGCCATCCATTGCGCGGGAGCAACTCCTTCACACTGAACCCTTCAACAACCACCCGGATATCGTCGCGGCGCTTCCCGAAGATCCGCGTGCAGGAGACGAGGATGGCATCGACGACTGATCAGAAGATCATCAAGTTCGTCCAGGAGCTGCTCCTCGACGAGACGGACAGGGCTTCGATCACGCCCGCCCTGATCGACGAGAAGATCGATCTCGTCCTCGCCATGAACCCGAAATGGCGGGCGGGGCACGACCGACAGGCCGTGGTCGATGAACTGATTCGGCGCTTCAGCCTCTGGATCGGGAAGGACGCCACACTCCAGAACAACGAGGGACACAGGGACTGGCTAACTGCCGCGCGCAAACAGGACTGGCGCTATTGGCAGCGCTATCGCGAATGGCTGGAACGGAAGCTCTCTTTCAACGCCGTCGATGCGCTCGACCGCTCGACAGATTCCGTTCTGAGGCTGCTGGAGGACCCGAAGCGGGAGGGACCGTGGGATCGCCGGGGACTGGTCGTCGGGCACGTGCAATCAGGCAAGACCAGCCACTACAGCGGCCTCATCTGCAAAGCGGCCGATGCCGGCTACAAGATCATCATCGTCCTCGCCGGCCTCCACAACAACCTCCGGGCACAGACGCAGGTGCGGCTGGACGAGTCATTTCTCGGGTACCGGACAAGCGCGATCGATGGAGAAACCCTTGTGTCCGTGGGCGTGGGAGAGATCGACTCCGATCAGAGCATAAAGCCGAACTATGCCACGAACCGCACCGAAAAGGGCGACTTCAGCACGCGCATCGCCCGCAATCTCGGCATCACACCGGAACAGCGCCCGTGGCTCTTCGTGGTCAAGAAGAACAAGACGGTACTGACCCGGCTGCTCGGCTGGATACGCAATCACGTGGCCGACGCGAGAGACCAGAATACGGGCCGTCGCATCGTGACCCACCTCCCTCTGATGCTCATCGATGACGAGGCCGACAACGCAAGCGTGGATACGAAAGAGATGCTGTTCGACGAAAACGGCAGGCCCGACGAGGAGCACGAACCGACAACCATCAACCGTCTCATCCGCACAATCCTCCACAGCTTCTCGCTTGCGGCGTATGTCGGCTACACGGCGACACCCTTTGCGAACATCTTCATTCACGAACAGGGCAAGACGCGCGAGGAAGGTCCCGATCTCTTTCCGGACGCCTTCATCATCAATCTCGCGGCACCATCGAACTACGTTGGTCCCGCGAGGGTGTTCGGCAGCCGCAGCGAGAACGGTCGCAGCGGCGGCCTGCCACTCGTGCGGCCGGTGACGGATTTTGAAGCGTGGATGCCGACGGGCCACCAGAACGGCCACGTGCCCCTGAACGACGGAAGAGACGAGCTGCCCCCGTCCCTGAACGAAGCGATCGACGCCTTCCTTCTTTCCTGCGCGTTGCGGCGTCTGCGCGGACAGGGGGCGGAACACTGCTCGATGCTCATCCATGTCACCCGCTATACGTCAGTCCAGCGCGCCGTTCATGCCCAGGTCGAGGAGCGAGTGCGCCGTCTGAAGCAGCGGCTCATGAGGCGCATCGGCCATGAACCCGTTCTTGCAGTGCTGCGGGCGTTATGGGAGCGCGATTTCGCCCCCGCGACAGCACGCATGGCGGAGGAATTTGACGATCTCGAGCGCCATCTCGCCGTCCGCTGGGAGGAGATCGAGGCGGCGCTGACCGAGACTGTTGGCGACATCCAGGTGCGGATGATCAACGGCACGGCCAAGGACGCGCTTGACTATACCGACAACCAGGAAACGGGCCTCAAGGTGATTGCCATAGGCGGAGACAAGCTGTCGCGTGGTCTCACCCTCGAAGGGCTGACGGTCAGCTATTTCTTGCGTGCCTCGAAGATGTACGACACGCTGATGCAGATGGGGCGGTGGTTCGGCTACCGTCCAGGCTACATCGATCTTTGCCGCCTCTACACAACAAACGATCTGGTCGAATGGTTTGAGCATATCGCCGACGCCTCGGAGGATCTGCGCGAGGAATTCGACTTCATGGCCGCAAGCGGCGCCACGCCGCGCGAATACGGTCTCAAGGTTCAGTCGCATCCCGTTCTGATCGTGACCTCGCAGCTCAAGATGAGGACGGCCAGGGACCTCGATCTGTCCTTCAGCGGCCAGCTTCTGGAAACCGTCACCTTCCATCGCGAGGCGGAGATCCTGCAAGGAAATCTCGACGCGGTAGGGCGATTCCTCTCGACGCTCGGCGGGCCGGAATCCGACCCCAGGCGGCAGCGCAACGGCTCTGAACATGTCTGGGAGGGAAGCCATCTGTGGAATGGCGTTCCCGCGAATGATGTGATCGATTTTCTTGCCGGCTATCGCAGCCATCGGGAGGCGCACAAGGTCAACAGCGTCCTCCTGGCGGAGTTCATCCGCTCGCTCGTCTCCGAAGGGGAGCTGATCCGCTGGAGTGTCGCCCTTATCGGCGCGAGCCGCGGTGAAGGAGGGATGCACACGTTTCGTGACGGGGTGGCCGTCAGAATGCTGCAACGCTCGGCTCACGGAAGGTATCCGGACCGCTATTCCATCGGCCGCCTCATGTCGCCGCGCGACGAGGCGATCGACCTGAACGAGGCGGCTTGGATGGCGGCGCTGTCAGAGACCCGCAGGGCTTTCCACGCCGATCCCGCAAGGAATGGTTCGGCAATCGAGCCGGACACTCCGAACGGTCCCGCGATCAGAAGGGTTCGCCCGAAGGAACGCGGCGTGCTGTTCCTCTATGTGCTCGATCCAGCGCTGGCTGGTGAAGACGCCGGCCTGCCGCAGGGAGCGCCGCCTGTTGTCGGATTCGCGCTGAGCTTCCCCGCGAGCAGCTCGGGCGTCCGAGTCAGATACAAGGTCAACAACATCCTTTGGGAACAGGAGTATGGCGGCACCGAGTGACATCGAGGGTCTTCGCGCGGCTTGGCGTGCGCTGGGTGGCGGGGGAGATGGGGAGGGATGGCAAACCATTGCTGTCAGCGTCCGCGCGCCCTGCACGCTTCTTGCGGGCAGGCGGATGCCCGGCGGCGAGGAGGCCGTGCTGCTCGGGTTCCACCACGTCACGACGATTCCTGACGCGCATCTGCCGCAGGGACACGGGTTCGAGGTCCTGAGGCTCCCGGCCGATCCGACAGGTGGCGATCATCTCGTGCTGGCGCTTACGCGCAGGACGGGCGGCAGTCCCGAGTTTTTCGGGATGATGGCCGAAGACCTGCTCGCGCTCCTCGACGGCTGCGTCGCGGAGCCGGAAGAAGGAATCCTGCGGCATTTCCTGTCCCGCATCCGTGCCTGGCAGGATTTCATGGACCGGCACAAGGAGGGCATGCTGTCGGAGGAAGCTGAGCAGGGCCTGTTCGGCGAACTCATGATGCTTGAACGCATGATCGAGGCGGGCGCGCCGGCGGGAAGCATCATGAATGCTTGGCAGGGACCGCTGGGCGGGCTTCAGGACTTCGTGCTTGGCACCGGTGCGATCGAGGTGAAAACGACCCTTTCCGCCGGAGGATTTCCCGTGACCATCTCCTCGCTTGAGCAGCTTGACGAAGGCCTGCGCCAACCGCTCTTCGTGGCAGCCGTCAGGCTCGCCCTCGACGCTTCGGGCATGACGCTTCCCGCGATGGCGGACATCATCAGGGGGAAACTGCAAAACTGCGGTACGGCGCAAGAACTGTTCGAGATCCGACTGATCCAGGCCGGCCTTCTTCCGGCAGCATCGGGACAGTACGCGCGGCGCTTCCTCCATGTGTCGCACGCAATGCTTGCGGTGGAGGGGGATTTTCCGCGGCTGATGCGCGCAAATGTCCATCGCGCCATCAGGAAGGCGCGGTACGAGATCGATCTCGACCTGACAGGTGCCGTGGATGTCGGCATGAGACATGCGCTTGAATTGCTGGGGGCGGCCTGATGAAGCTTGAAGAGTTTCTTTTGCAGACGCGTATGGAGGTGAAGGAGGCGATTGCCGACCGACTTTCCGCGCCCGGAGGCGAATATCCCTACGAGGAAAAGATCTTCACCGAGATCGTCATGGAGCACATGGCGGATATCGGCATGACGTTCGAGCCGGAGGCGTGCCACTATGAAAGGACGATAGGGAACGCGAAGCTGCGCCTTGGCGGCTACGCCGTTTCCGAGGACGCCGACCAGCTTGACTTGTTCGTGAGTCTCTACGAGGGCGTGGAGACTGTCACACCGGTCTCCGACACGGAGACGAAGACGGCAGCCGAACAGTGCCTGCGTTTCCTGAAGAGATGCGCAGAAGGACGGCTCGCCTCGACGATGGACCAGTCGGACGACGCCTACAGGGTGGCGCATACCATCCATGAGAGCTACCCGTCGCTTGACCAGATTCGCATCTATGTCCTGACCGACAGGCAGGCTAAGGCCAAGAATTTCCAGGCGCGCGATGTCCAGGGAAAAACGGTCAAGCTCGAAGTCATGGACATCGAGCGCCTCTGGCGGCACTGGTCGGAAGGCAAGCCGCGTGACGAACTGGTGGTGAACTTCGAAGAGGTGGCTGGCGGCCCGTTGCCGTGCATCTACATGCCCGGCGAGATGACGGATTACGATTACGCCCTCACGGCGATTCCGGGCGAGGCGCTCCGCTTCATTTACGAGAAGTATGGCGCGCGGCTTCTCGAAGCGAACGTGCGCTCCTTCCTGAGCGCGACGGGGAAAGTGAACCGGGGCATCCGCGATACGCTGCGCGAGAACCCCGAGCGCTTCATGGCCTACAATAACGGCATCGTCCTGGTGGCAGACGAGATGCATTTGGGTCGCACGGCGGACGGCTCGCCCGGCATCGTCTGGCTTAAGGGCATGCAGATCGTGAATGGCGGGCAAACGACGGCGTCGATTTATTTTACGAAGAAGAGGAGCCCGGAGATCGATCTCGGGCGTGTGCGGGTGCCTGCCAAGATCATACTCCTTCGCTCGAACGATCCGGGCGGCGAGGAAGGGCTCATCTCCGACATCTCGAAATTCGCCAACAGCCAGAACTCGGTGAAGCTGTCCGATCTTTCGGCGAATAAGCCCTTCCATGTGAAGATCGAGCAGTTGTCGCTCACGACCTACTGCCCTGACGGCGCTGGCCGCTGGTTCTACGAGCGCGCGGCTGGCAGCTACAACACGATGCTGTCTCGAGAAGGGACGACTCCGGCGCGATTGAAGAAGCTGAAGGCCGATATCCCCTCTTCCCGGAAAATTACGAAGACCGATCTCGCGAAATTCCTAAATGCGTGGGACCGGAAACCGCATTTCGTCAGTTTCGGCTCCCAGAAGAATTTCGAGCGGTTCATGGAAAGGTTCGCGGATGGCGAGGACGGGGAGATACCGCTTCCCGACGTTGCCACCTATAAACAGATGATCGCCAAGGCGATCGTCTTCAAGACGGTGCACAAGCTCGTCAGGCCCATGTTCCCGGCATTCCAGGCCAACGTCGCCGCCTACACGGTTTCCGTCCTGTCGGAGCGCATCGGGGAAAGGCTTGACCTAGATCGCATATGGCAGCAGCAGGGTCTCTCGGCAAAGCTTCAGGAGCAGATTCAGGTCTGGGCACGGGAGGTGAATGACACGCTCACCGCGAGCGCCGCCGGCCGCATGATCTCCGAATGGGCGAAGAAGGCCGAATGCTGGGAGGTCGTGCTCAAGGGACATCTGTCCGCGCCGCCCACCGGCATTCCCGAGATGCGGTGAGGCTGGCATGGAGCAAGTGATTCCATCTGATCAACTCTCCGAATCCGATCTTCGCATCGACGCAACATATGAGGGGGATCGAAAAGGAAACGCAGGCGACGATCCATTGCATGCTCTGCTCGGCGTGAGCATCCAGGGAGGATTCAGGATCCTGGGTACTCGCGAACAGCCACGGCTTGTGGTGCTGACGACCACTTTGGCCGACCCGGAATGGCCGGACAATCTGGACCCGGAAACAGGGGTTTTCACTTACTACGGAGATAACAAGAAACCCGGCCGCGAACTGCATGACACGCCCCGGTATGGCAACGTCCTCCTTCGAAATATGTTTGATGCCTTGCACTCCGGGAGACGTGAACTTGTGCCACCTGTGCTGATATTCGCGAATGCCGGGCAATATCGGGACATGATCTTCAAGGGGCTGGCGGCACCTGGGGTGGCCGGTGTTTCCCCGCTCGACGATCTCGTCGCCGTGTGGAAGACGACGGAGGGCAAGCGATTCCAGAACTATCAGGCGAAATTCACGGTCCTCGATGTCTCGAGCCTGGACAGGCCTTGGCTGGATGTCTTGCAGGCGAATGGCAATTGGCTGGCGGATGCGCCGGCGGTTTGGCGCAAATGGCGGGAAACAGGGTACCGTCGGGCGCTGAAGGCGGTGCGATCGCTGGAGATTCGCACGAGGGACGAGCAGCTTCCTGCGAGTGATGATGACGCCCTTCTCAAGCTGATCCTGGGCAGGTTCTCGGCTTCGCCTCACGGCTTCGAGGCGTGTGCGGCCGAGATCACACGGCTGTTCCTGGGTGAGAGTGTCGTGTCGATCGATTTGACACGCCCTGTTCGCGACGGAGGGCGGGACGGCATTGGAAAATACCTGATTGGCCGTGGGATGTCGTCCGTGGCGGTTGATTTCTCGATGGAGGCCAAGTGCTACAGCCCAACCAATTCCGTCGGCGTGAAAGAACTCTCCAGGCTGATTTCCAGACTGCGCCACAGGCAATTCGGAGTTCTGGTCACAACCTCGTGGGTGAACGCCCAGGCCTACAAGGAGGTCAAGGAGGACGGTCACCCAATCATGATCATTTCAGGCGGAGACATTGTCAGGATTCTGCGGGAGAAGGGGATCAATTCGCAGCCGGCTCTGATTGCTTGGTTGGATGCCGTCGGAGAAAAATCGAATGTCGGGTCTCACTGAACAGAAGGCTCGGCGCCACAAGGGGGACATCATGTCTCCCGAGAAGCGCAGTGCCCTCATGGCGCGGATCAAGGGGAGAGACACGGAGCCGGAGTTGGCCATCGCGGTGGCCTTGGCCGCGAAGGGCCTTGGTTGGGAGGGCCATGTTCGTGATCTCCCGGGACGGCCGGACTTCGTCTTCCGAGAAGCGAAGGTGGCGGTCTTCGTTGAAGGCGACTTCTGGCATGGTTGGCGCTTCCCCCAGTGGCGCGACAAGCTCTCGGAAAAATGGGAGGCCAAGATCGACGGCAACCGACGCCGAGACGCCAAGAACCACGGCAGGCTTCGCCGAATGGGCTGGAAGGTAGTGCGACTTTGGGAGCATCAGGTGTATGCAGATATTGATGCCTGCGCGGGACGGGTGGTGGCGTTCCTCGAAATAAATGGGCCGCGTAATTAGTGCGCCTGGCCGAACGCAGCGGGAATTTGGTAAAGACGACTCATGAGGCTGAGGGGCATCGACCTTTTTTGCGGCGGCGGCGGAAGCGGCTGGGGCGCTCGAAACGCGGGGGCAGAGATCGTCTGCGCCGTTGATGCGTGGTCTGTCGCGACCGATACCTACAAGGCCAACTTTCCCAATACCCGAGTGATCAATGCGACTCTCGACGCAGATTCCACTCCTTCTATCCTGGGCAAGGTGGGGAACATCGATTTTATTTTGGCCTCTCCCGAATGCACAAACCACACCTGCGCCAAAGGGAGCCGTCCGCGGGACGAGGACAGCAAGCGGACTGCCAACTATGTGATCAACTTTGCACGCAGCCTTAGTCCGCGGTGGATCGTGCTCGAAAACGTTGTGCAGATGCGCGGTTGGCATGGCTACGCTCCCCTCGTCGATGATCTGAGCTCACTGGGATACAACGTTCTGCCGCTGATCCTCGATGCCGCCGACTTCGGAGTTCCGCAGACCCGCAGGCGCCTGTTTCTCCTTTGCGACCGGATAGCCGCCCCCCCTGAAGTGAAGCCGAGCATGAACGGGCGTCGGCACCTACGACCGGCAAGGAATGTCGTTAGGCTAAGCGGCCCGTGGGAGTCCCGTCCCCTGTACTCAGCTCGGCGTGCACCTGACACCCTGACACGAGCGGAACGCGCAATCGCGGAACTGGGAAGGGGCGAGCCCTTCCTTGTTGTCTATTACGGTTCAGACGGAAGTGGCGGATGGCAAACGCTCGACCGCCCTTTGCGGACGCTTACTACCCTTGATCGATTTGGTTTGGTCACTTGGCAGGGGCGGACTCCCATGCTGCGAATGCTCCAGGTGCCGGAGCTGAAGCGGGCCATGGGATTCTGCGGCGACTACAAGCTGCCCCATGGAACACGCCGGGACCAGATCAAGATCCTCGGGAACGGCGTATGTCCCCCCGTCATGGAATCGATAATTCGGACGCTGACGCGACCGGCCAGTCTTCTGCACGCTGCTGAATAGCGTAGAGCCGATCTCAGTCGGGATCGGGACGTTGGGTCGGACAAGACCCACAAACTCAATTGCATCCCGGCTTTCGAATTGCGCGTCGGGATGAACGTCAACAAACAGCATCGCATTCTCTTTGACTGATGACCGCCCAATCGTGACATTACCGAAACTCCAGGACATATGTTAATGGCGTTGGTCCGCGGGAGATTCTTGTGTCCGAAAGGTCGGCCTCGCTCGTATTCCCTGCTTGGCGAGAATGCTGGGCACACCTCGACGGGGTGCCGGAATTGATGGCCGCAGCTGACGGGTCTTTGCGACGACGTATGACGGGAAATCATCGGATACCGCGATGGAGCGGCTTCCGTGGCGACGAGACTGTCGTGCTGGCCGTTCGTGCACTACGAGGTTGGGCAGCGGGTGAACCGCCTCGGGATCGGACAACCTGGCCAGAAATCCTCCGTCGCATCGAGGCGACATTGCGTCCTGCGCTCCGCGCTACTGTTTGGCCGCGGTGGCTGTTACTAGAGCGCGCCTTCTTTGATGCCTCGGACACCGGCGACCTGCTGTTCGCCGCGCTAGCGTTGCGGACAATGTGCGAGGAAGCGCAGCGCCTACATGCTTTGGACTTGGATGCCGATCGGCTGGCTTTCTTGGCTGGCTCGAACGCGACCGCTGATCACGAGCGGCTGAATTTGTTCGTGTCGGTTGCACGGACATCGCTCGATGACCTCGCTCAAGAAATGGTCTCGGATGGTAAGGGCTGGCCGCGGTTGACATTGATGGAGACCGCCATGCCACGGCTAGAAAGAGCTCGCAGAACTCTCAACAGCTACGTCCATCCAAACTACGGCAGCCATATCGCCGCCCTTTTCCCCGAGAGCGCGTCGGCCGCTCGGCTGTTGCTGGAGGCGGTCGTAGCTGTGTATGAGGCGTTCTTTGCACTTTCCTGGGCTGAGCAGCCGGTTGCTGGTCACACTATCCCGACCAGCATCGGCCCGCTGGAGACTTGGCCGCGTTCGGTCCGGCGGTTTCTGTCGGATACGCTGCCCGAAATCCGTCGATCAGCGGAAAATCCAGTTCTGGCGGAGGTCATGAAGGCCCCTGCGCTCGTCGATTGGCTTGCCGCGAAGCGGGAAGACTTGGCGGACATGCTGAGCGATGTTGCCAACACACCGATAGCCAATGAACTCCCACGCCGGCCGACAGAGGCGGAGACTGGCGATCAAGTTTCGACCTACGTGATTTGGGAAGGCGCACGCGCAATCGACGTGCTCCATCTCGCAGCTGCGCGTCGGGCGGAGCAGCTTCTAGCCGACGAGTTCTCGTCCGGTGCACCCGATCGGACTGATCAGCTCCGATGGCTTCGCTTCAATGCCCTCTCGCTCCAACTCGCCATGCTCATTGATCAGGTGAAGGCTGCGGCCTTCAAGACGCAACTTATTCGGCAGGTCACGGAAGGAAATAGCGTCGGCACATGGCTGTGTGTCCGTTCACTGATCGAACATCGAGCATTAGTCGTCTGGTTGCCGCAGGAGGTAGGCGTTTCTCTGGACGCTATGGCAGGCGAACTGCGGGCCGCCACTTGTCTTCCAGAAAATGCCACTGAGGTTGAGCTGCCACTTGCGAAGTTTCTGGCGGCGCAGGCGAAGCGATCGAAGGAAGAACAACGATCTTGGGTCATGAGCGAGCGCGGGGGTATTCGAACTGCATGGTTGAACCTCTCCAACATCGTTGAAGCGGCCTTCCCGGCGGATGATCGGTTTCGCACCCTCTACGCACTTGCATCTGCTGCAATGCACGGACGGTCCGAGCGGGGCATAGATTTGGTACTCAACTCCAGAAAAATAACAGCCCATGCGCGCCGTATCGGGCTGCTCACGCTAGAGCGCCTTTGTGACCCCAACGAAGAGATGGACCATCTTGCCTCGGCGCTTATTCAATCCGCGCGACTCGACCATGCCGCCAACTTTGGAGGCACGGCGGCCGCCTCAACCGATACCTCGGCGCAACAAGCTTTCGGCCTTGTTAGAGAGACTTTAGCTCGGGGTATCGACTATTCGGGCGATGGCTCTGCGGAAAGCCCATTCGTCTTTGGCTCCCATCTCCAATTTCATCAAGCGTCGTACAAATTGCTCGCAGAGTTAGGCGTCGACGTGGACTGTCCGCGCGTGCTTGATCGCAGTGTCCCAGGATACCTTCGTAACCAGTGGAAAGCGCCGGATCGCGACTATTGGTTTCAGACCCGCCTCCCGGAATAGCCCATTTCCCGCACGGCGACAGGGAATGACTTTCTTGCCAATTTCCGTGCAACCCAATTCCGTCACGACGCCGTCTGCTTTGTGCCCTAGGCAATGCGGGCGTCGCCGCGTTACGTCAGATGTCGTTCTCGGCTCTTGGTTTGTCACGCATTCCGTCGCGAAATTGGATACAACGCAGATATGTGGGTATAGGGGAACCGACAGCCTGGGCCGCGCCTATGACGCCGTTCGAATTGACCCTCCAAAGCGAACTCGATGTCGAGTGGCAACGGTTCGTCAACAAGTGGCTTTTTCCTTGGCACGGAATGACATATCGGGGCGGTGTTACCGACGTAGAGGATTTTCGCGGGGGCCGAATTCGTTACAGCGGAATCAAATTTGGCGCGCAGCAACAACAGATCTATTGGCAGGCTATCGGAAGATATCTCAACCAGAAGGTTCACGAGACTTTCAAACGGTGGGACGAAGCGACGCACGCATATCCAGGCGAGTCTCGAAAGGCATCGCTTGGCGGGACAAGTGACTGCTTGCACCGCTTTGCGGCGAAAATCATCCGTGATGCTACTGAGACTGATCGCCGGTTGAGGGGGCAAGGGTTTCCGGACAAAGCCGATCCGTTTGACGCTACGAGATTTCGCTCCGAAGCGAACGCGGAAATCGAACGGCTCAAGACGGCCCATCTTGATCTTATGTTGGAGGGGAAGGCGCCGGAAAAGGTCGTGCGCGAGCCGACTCCTCGATCTAAGCCAATCATCTTCATAAGCTACGCGCACGCGGACGAGCCGGAGAGGCCAGCCGAGGGCGAGGTCAAATGGCTTTCGTTCGTCACCGGCTATCTCAGGCCCGCCGTCAAGCACGGTGCGGTCGAAATCTGGATCGACGCCCTTATGAAGGGCGGGACAGATTGGGAGCGCGAGATCGAGCGAAAGCTGCGCGCCTGTGATGTCTTCATCCTTTTGATTTCGCGCCATTCGATGGCGTCCGACTATATCGTCGACAAGGAGATCGCGATCATTCGCGAGCGGCAGGCGAAGGGCGAGGACGTCCATTTCTATCCGCTGCTGCTGACGCCGACGCCGAAGATCGCGCTCGACAAGGTGCGGGACAAGAACCTGCGGCCGAGGGATGGGAAGCCGTTTTCGGGATATTCGATCAACGAGCGCTATCAGCACATGTCGGATGCTGCGGATGAGATTGTCGAGATCGCCGAGAGAATGTCGGTGCGGAACTCGTTTGGGGCGGTGCGAGGTGCGGGGCTGCGAGAACCTGAGGCGAAGGTCAAGGACGCGTACTCGCTTAGGGTGTGGCTCGACGGGCAGAGCACCGAGGTCGCGATCACGATCGCGGCGAGGGCGGCGTTGCGGACGTTGCCCCTAGCGGTTCGCTCAGCGCGCAAGCGACCGAACGTGGAGGAGGCAGGTAAGTTTGCGGCTTCGACAATCGTATCTTTTCGCGCGGGCGCTATTGCGCACGTCGTGGCTAAATATCCGGCCCGCGCCAGTGAGTTCCGCGAACTTGCCGCAGCCGCCCCAGGCGCAATTGCCACCGCCTTCCCTGCCGCTCAAGCATCGGCCGCCGCTGTTCTTACCGCTTGCGTCGCGTCCTCCCTTAGTGGCGGCGGCGATGCTACGGTTCGCACCGTCCTTAATGCCGTCGATTTTGCCGCCTCCGCCTCTGTATTGGACGCCGCTGCCGCCGGCACTGGCGGTTCCGTTGCCCAATCGGCTGCCTGGGAGGAGGTTCGCTCCGATATCGCGGCGTTCCAAAACCTCGGCGCGAACGCGTTGGCAGAGCTGCCGCTATGGTCCCGCGGCGCACCTGAATGGGCCGAGGACGCCTGGGCCGCTCTTCAAGCCGCCTTGCCGAGAGGCGCCGATTGGGAGGTTTGGATCGAATGGTATGAGGAGCGCTTGCGCGGCGGCTCACGCGGCGAGACCTACGAAGTCATTTTCGCATCCGTGCCGCCGGACGTTTGGGAAAAGGGCCCGGCGGCGGCGAACGCCTGGATACGCGGGCATTTGCCGAAAGGTCCCGGCACCGCGAGCCCGCCGGACCTTCCCCAACCGCTCCCCAGCCTCGACTCGCCTTTCACTTACGCGTGGAATGCAGCTTCACGCGTGGCGATCGTCGCGGGCGCGCAAAACCTGCCCTTCTATCCATTCTTCACCAGCGAAGAAGATCACCGTCACAGTTTGGAGGCCTGCCGCGTCGGTGCTGAGCGATTGCTGAAGTCCCTGTCGGAAGGCCGTTTCCATAACGTGCGGCCGGAGTATGCCGAGACGCTCGCCTATTATGTGGAGGATTTGCCGAAGACAGCGGGCACCGGCAACATTCTTCTGGCCTACGATCAAGTGATCGTTCTGCATGCGATGTTCGCCCAAGACGCCGACCAATTGCCGGCGGCCTTCACCGGCAAGCTCGCGCGCGTAATCGCCAATCAGTTTGCTCTGAACGGTTTCTACGATTTGGTTCAGCGGCACGAGCAGGCGGTCAACGCCGCGAACTGGGCGCAACCCTTCCCGACCGAGGTCGCGAAGCGCTTCTTTGGTGTGGTGGAGCAGAACACGCCGCACTTTTTCGAGCCCGAGGTCGCCGAAGGCGTCCAGCGAGTCGAGCTCTCCATGCCACCTGTCGTGTTGGCGCCGGATGAACGGCCTAAGCCCTCGCCTGCTCTTCAACCGCCGCCGCTGCCTGCGGGCGCGCCAGACACAGGGCATTCGCGCCAGCGCCAGATCGCGACCTCGGCCAATGCGCTCTATGAGGTCTTCCTCAAAGGCAAGGACTTGCCTCTGGCGATCGAGGGTTGGACGCGCGTCGCGCATAGTCTGGGCGAACACATCGGCCCGATTCTCAATTTCCTGCGCGGATTGGGAACGCCGCTGTGAGTCCGGCACGTGGGGCTGAATGACTAAAAGCCCATAGCCGCAGGGCGGTCAGAGGGGGGTGATTTCGTGGAGGGTCTGGAAGGGACCGGCGGGCTTACCGTCTATTCTGCCCTGCCGTGGTTGCTGCGAGCCGTCTCCGTCTATGTCGGTCACTGACCGGTCGGCTTCTGTCTGCGCGACTTGACCCACGACAGGAAGGCGTCGGTGTCGTCGGTTGGCAACGCACTTTGTAAGTATGCATCGAGCTCCAGCGCGCTTGCGTGCGCCAATGTCACGGCAAGGTTCTCCAGGCTGTCGCGACTGCCACCTAGCCTCGCGTTTAAGGTCGACCACGTGCCGTGAAGGACTCTTGAACGATCACGAACGAATCCGTGCGCGAATTCCTTTGCCGTTGTCTGGCTGTTGGGAGCAATCGGCTGGTCCGCCTTCAGTTCATAGAACGTCTCAAGCGCCGCGATTATGCGGCTTTCACTGCCGGGGGTGCTCTCGGCATGAAGGAGAACTTCAATCGCTGTCTCCAATTTTGCGACGGCGATTGAATCGAGCGGTTCGGCTAGTCCCTGATGGAGCCAATAGGCAGCGTCGTACCAAGCCCGCTCAAGGTTTGGAAGGCGAAATGAACCCGTCGCAAACGAGCGAACGCAATTTCCGACCGCAGCAATCACGGGGGCGGTTTCGCGTATAATTTCTCCTAGAGTGCCGTCCCCAATTGCAATTCCGGGCTCCATATTCGACCAGCCCCCGGAGTATTGCCCATTGGATAACGCCAGAGTCATCTGCATCCCAGGCCCCCGACGTGTGGCGAGACGGGACATATTTTTCGTCCCCATGTAGGGGGCGGCGAGCTGAAGCGCGACGATCGCAATGTCGACGGCGAGGTCCCCGATTTGCTGGGCTCGTTCTCTGTCGCAGTCCATAACGTCGACTACGGCGAGCCAGTGCGCGCGCTCCTTACGCATCGCGTCCAGGAGATGAGCGACATTGTTAAATGTCGCCTCCTCTGACGCGTTGGGTCGGGGGAAAAATTCGCTGTGTTGGACGTCTTCTAGGAAGATGAACGAAACTGGGCCAACCGAGAAGCGGGGCGACGGCCACGGCGAGATCATGCACGGCACAAAGACAGTCTGATTGCTGGCTCGCGCTGAAAACCATTTGGCGAGGCGTGATTCAATCGCCTGGACATCTGCGCTTCCTATCGAACGCGGATCGCGTTCCAGATAGTCAGACATGAGGGTGCCGAACAATTCGTCTTGGTAGGCCTCAAAAGTTGTGCCGCGCTCTATCTTCGCCGATCTGCCGAACAGCTTTTCAGACAGCTGTGTGAACGGCTCGGCACCAGGTAATAAGATGCCGACGAATGCATTCGGACCCAGCCGCGCCCTGGCCAAACCCTCGGCACGAAGAAAGTCGTGTGTTATCGGACCTAGTCGTACGGGCCGTATCGCGAGATTCTGTACGATGCGACGCAACAGGCCAACTTCATAAGCCAAGTTCTGTTGTGCCGTCATGGCTCTCCGCCACCTGGCCGCTTTCGCCGAGGCCATATGAAGCCATCGCCCTAGAGATCATCGTATCGTAAAAGGGAGCGTCGCAATTGCGTAAATTCCCTTGCGGTTGTAGGCGCGATGCGCTGTGCGCACTCCCTCGGGCTTCCGTGCCGGCAGGGCGGCACACGCGGGCAAGCCCGCGTCGGCATTCGGGGAAGAAGACGCGCTTCGATCGGTGTGATGCGGGTCCACATGCTGACCCCATTCAAACCAATATCGTCAGATGGTTAGTGCGCCGATAGGCACTCGGATCCCCGACGGCTGTTTACAGACTACACCAGCCGTGGCTGCTGGCGTCAACAATCGGCTATGGTCACTTGAGGAATTGGTCGAACGCGCATCGGGATAGAGATCACCCATGGCTGATGACAGGATTCTGGAAGAGACCGAAGAACAAATCACAATCTGCATTGGACCTGCGGAATGGGTCAATTCCGCAGGCCTTTTTATCCTTGAAGAGGACTTTCAAGCTGGCGGCGAAATTTGGCGCGTTCACAAATATGATCCCGACCCATATCCGTCGAATCCTCACGCACATTGCGTAGGCGGCAGGCGCCGGTTCATGGGGTGCAAACTTCACCTCGGAACGGCTGAACTTTATCGCGACGGAAAGCCTACCGGACGCTATTTGTGGGCTCCCCATTTTGATCAGCTTATCGAACTGATCAAACCGAAGTTTCCGCACCTCGTGCTTCCGCTGACAAATTAGGATACTATTGAGTTTCGACGCCGCTTTACGATCAAGACGAACATGTCGACGTCTCGCTGCGCTGGCTCACGCGTCAGGCGCTCTCTGAGCCATCCGCGCCAACGTCGCGCGCGAAGCGGCGATCTTGACCGACCAAGCAGCTTGGTATCCAGAAATCGGCGCCGAATTCGCGAGCCATTCGACGAAGAACCTCGTGCAGCGCGGCCTTGAGTGTCAAACGGCCCAGTGTCCGAACGCCGATCGGCGTCGCAACCTACTGATTGGCTTTACATTGGCAGGATCTGCAATCGCTGGATCGGCGTGCTTCCGGCGTTCGCGGCGTGCGGCGCTTTCCTTGAATGCGCCGATTGTGAACTTGACACGCCTGCAGGACCAATAAGGGCGGTCATTATCATCGTTTAATTTCAATTACATAGAGGTTCGTGTCTTCATTCGGCTTGGGGCACCACAACATCGTCTCGTAGTATCACATAACTGCTCATTTTCTGCTGAAAATCAGATAGTTGTCACGATTCTCCATCGCATAGTGGTGCATGGCGGAACGTTGCGTCGCGTCGATTTT
>Ga0181529_10001049_pt1 | contig 37989 bp, 38 predicted proteins | sample PEATcosm2014_Bin_36_FD_119763 | JGI IMG/M metagenome (GOLD analysis project Ga0181529, IMG submission 119763) | Peatland microbial communities from MTU Mesocosm Facility, Houghton, MI, USA - PEATcosm2014_Bin10_30_metaG | ecosystem: Environmental > Terrestrial > Soil > Wetlands > Peat | place... | reverse complement strand
GTTGTAGATTGCGAGATCGGAGGGAGCAGAGGCCTTCAGGCCTCTGAAATTGATACCAAAATGTTGGGCCTTTAGGCCCGGGCCTTTGCCAATCTCAGCCGAAATCCAGATATACAACTGTAGGATAAGTGCGGATTGCAGCCTTCGATAGGCGCCTCCGCGTGTTTGCGACGTTGGAACCGGGGAAACCGCAAACTACGCCGCCGCGCTCACGGCAAGCGGCTTCACTTTGGCGCGCTTCTTGCGGGAAGCGATCCAAAGATCGCGCTGGGCTTGAAGACGAAGCCAGAAATCCGGCTCGGTGCCGAAAGCCTCGGAGAGGCGCAGCGCCATATCCGCCGAGATTCCCGCTTTGCCATTCAAGACGCGCGAAAGCGCCGGCCGGGTCACTCCCAGATGGCGCGCGGTCTCAGTTACCGACCTCGATTGGAGGTAATAAGCGAGAATCCTGCCGGGATGAGAGGGATTGTGCATCTGCATGGCGCTGACTTCCTGTTCGTGGCAGTCCCGGGAATCGACGAGAACGGATGAAAGAGCAGCTCACTTCTTTGCGCGTTTATAGAACGGCAACGGCACTTGCTTGGCCCGCACCCGATTCGCCCGCACCTGCACCAGGACGTCTTCGCCGCCGGCGGCGACGGCGGCCGGCGCCAGCGCCAGCGCGATATTGGTCTTGAGAAAGGGCGCGGGCGAACCGGAAGTTATCCCGCCGATCCCCTGTCCGTCGAGCGAGAATACGGAGTACCCGTCGCGGGCGATGCCGCGCTCGACCATCTCCAGGCCGACGATCTTGCGCGTGGGTCCGCCCGCGGCCTTGACCGCCAGCAATGCCTCGCGGCCAATGAAATCGCCCTTGTCGAGGCTCAGCCAGCGATCGAGGCCGGCCTCGAAGACATTGATGGACTCGGAGATTTCGTGGCCGTAGAGGCTCATGCCGGCCTCCAGGCGCAGGGTATTGCGCGCGCCCAGCCCGCAGGGGCGAATGCCGAACTCCGCGCCCGCCGCGAGCAACTCGTTCCACGCTTTCACGGCGGTCGTTTCGTCGGCGGGCAGGTACAACTCAAAGCCGTCCTCGCCGGAGTAACCGGTTCGAGTTATCAGCGCATTGTGGATGCCCGCGACCTGGCCCCAGGCGAACCGGTAATTCCGAATCGCGGCCAAGTCGGTTTTCGTCAGTTTTTGCAGGGTCTCCTGCGCCCTCGGCCCCTGCAAAGCCAGTTGCGAGTAATAACTTGAATAGTCGCTGACATGAATTCCCGGCCACGCGCCCACCTGCTTGCGAATCCAGGCATAATCCTTGTCTTTGGTCCCAGCGTTGACCACCAGGAGATAGTCGTTCTCGCTTAGCCGGTGAACCAGAATGTCGTCCACAAACGTTCCTTCCGGAGTTAGCAGCGCGGAGTATTGAACCTGCCCGTCTTGCAAGCGCGCGGCATCGTTCATGGCGATGCGCTGCACGGCGGCCAGCGCGCCGGGGCCGCGAAACTGTATCTCGCCCATATGACTCACGTCGAAGAGTCCCACGCCCGCGCGCACGGCCAGATGCTCGGCGATAAGGCCGCCGCCGGCGCCGGGATACTCGACCGGCATCTCCCAGCCTTCAAAATCCACCATGCGAGCGTTGAGCGCGCGATGCGCGGCGTTGAGCGCGGTCTTTTTGAGCGGGGCGGCGGAGGCGGGCTGGGTTGCAAGAGTCAAGAGGAATCCTTTCGGCCGGCTTGCTGAATATCTTTCACGATCGGGAACGCGCGACGGAGGATCAATTGTCCCCAAGCAAGAGCGGCAAGGGAAGATTCTTTGCCGGCGCGGGGCGGCTGCGCGGAGCTTTCTTGAAGGTCGCATCGCGGCGGTGCAGCGGGTACTCCGGCTGCTGGCCTTTCAGAATTTGCTCAACGGTGAGGATTTGCAGCTTTGGGTAGGCGGTGCCATCGGATGACTTGTAGAGGCCTGCTTCGGCTGCTTGCCGGAGCATGGGCTTGGTCGGTTCTTCAAAGCAGATAAAGACGCCGATCTGGGCCTTTTCATGATCCAATACGCCCTCCAGGTCGCGAACCTGGGGCACTGAAACGCTTCCCGCCTTGACTGAAAAAACGATCTTTTTGGAGTGGCCGGAGTCGTCGTCGTGGAAGTAGAGCCGCCCATCGATGCCGCGATCCGCGCCCTTTTTCTGCTCGGCGGGCCGCGCGCCGACCTGGCCGAGCGCCCACCATTGAAACTGATACTTGTTCTCGGTGGCCAGCGTCGCCGCTCCGGCGTAGTCTGTCGGTTCGCCGATTACGTTGTAAGTGGTCTTGATCTCCGGCCCAAAGGTGTCCGAGAGCCTGTTCTTGATAAGTCCGATGGCGAGATGGGTAATATCAATTCCTATCCAGCGGCGATTCAGACGTTGCGCAACCTGCACCGTCGTCCCGCAGCCGCAGAAGGGATCGAGGACCAAATCGCCTTCATTGGAACTTGCCTTCAGTATCCGTTCGAGCAACGACTCCGGCTTCTGCGTGGGATAACCGAGCCGCTCTTCTGCATGAGACGATATGGGACCAATATCGGTAATAACATCCTGGAGGGACGTACCCCTATCGCGGCGCAAGTAGCGCTTAAACCGCGGTACTCCCCCTGCTTTCGGCCATAGGACCGCTCCTTCAGACTCAAGATATTCCAATCTTTGTTGTACTGAAAGTTCGCCCCAGTTCTCAGGCTTTTCTTCTGGACCGGGCACAGCCCAATGCCTGCCTACCTTTGTGGGGTCTACCCCACGCCACGGCAAACCTGATTCTCCTTTTCTTGTGCCGGCCCCAGTCAAATCCCCCAGCCTGAATCGACCACCATCATCCTCGTGACGATAGAACCGGTTGAGATATTCTTCCTTGTAATCCTCATAAACACGATTCCATGTGGATTGTTCGCTTTTTGTGAAGAACAAAATAACATCGTGAACGGGGCCCCATCGCTTTGCACTATTGTGGGCGCTGGTTCTCTTCCATATGATTTCACTCCGCAGGAACTGCGGCCCAAAGACCGCGTCCATCAAAATTTTCAAGTAGTGGCTGGCGGTGGGGTCGCAGTGCAGATAGACGGAGCCGGTTTCTTTCAGTACTCGGCGCAGTTTCACCAGCCGCGGAGCCATCATGGCCAGATAGGCCATCATGTCCGAACCGCGAAGAAAGGTGCGGAAGGAGCGCAGGGAGTCGGCCACTCGTCCGCCCTTCTCGATGATCCGCTCCAGGGTTCGCTCGGCCTCGATGTTCCATTCCCAGGTATCGCCGAAGGCTTGAATCTGCGAACTCGACTGCGAGCCGTCTTTCTCGGCGAATAGCACGTTATAGTCCTGGCGCGAGTTGAAGGGCGGATCGAGATAGACGAGGTCCACCGACTCATCCTTCACATACCGCTGGAGGACTTCAAGGTTGTCGCCGTAATACAACTTGTTCTTTTCAGGAATCACAGCTATGGGATGAGGTTAGCACACGGAGGAAGACGGTTGCGGCGGCCATGCGGCAACGCGCCGTGCAAAACCGGCATGAACCGACGGAACATCTGCCGCCGCATCCTCATCGCCCAGTCGCTCTACGCCGCCGGCGCCGCGCTCCGCTTCGTCGGCACGTCGGTCAGCATCGCCGCCATCGTCCGGGCGCGGTTGAATTTTGCGCTGGCTCCGGGGCTTCGGCGCAAGCCAGTGTAACTTCGCAACTTGCCGCGCAGTTCCGGGTCTCTACCGTTGCGCCGGTTGGGCAAGGAAAGCCGCGCGGAGGAAAATCATGCCGACTGCATTTGCAACTTCATTGGCTTCGCTGCGCCTGGGCGGATTTCACGGCGGTCGCGGAGACGGCTTCGGCTGGCTGCTTCTGGGGCTGGCGGCGATAGGCGCGCTTGTCTGGGCATTCTCGCGGCCGATCAGGCAGGCGGATAAAGAGAATCCGGAGTAAACTGACCGCATGGCTGTTTTGAGCAAATCCGAAATCGCCGCCCTCTCCACCGAGGAGCGCCTTGCGCTCATCGATGAACTATGGGAGAGCATCGAGGCGCCTTTATCGGAGCCGGTGGAGAACAAGGCAGAGGTTCGAGACTGGCAACGGCGGATTCTGGACGAAAGGTTGCTCGATCTTGAGAGATTTCCTCTGGACGAACTCGGTCTAGCGGAAGCCCGCGAACGGTTGCTGCTCTGATGGGCGCATTCACGGTTCGGCTGCGCGGCAAGGCGCTCGCCGATGTGAGCCGAATCAGGAAATGGTACATAGAGATCGATCCAACGCTGGAAGAAAGATTCGTCCGGTCGTTGAATGAGGTGCTGGACCGGATTGAGGCGCATCCTTTCGCCTATCGGGTTCTATACGGAAACACGCGGCGCGCAATGCTGGACAAATTTCCCTACAGTGTCTTCTATCTGATTCAGGACTCCCGCATCGTCGTCCTGGCCATGATTCATCACAAGCGGAATCCCGAATTGGCGAAAGGAATTCCCGAGTGACTTGCCGACACTTCATTTTTTCCGCGCCCGCGAGAACGAACTGACGCTCAGGTAGAGGAAGACCGCCATGACTCCGGCGGCGACCAAGAACTTACCGCGATCCGGCCCCTGGGCATAACTGGCGCGCAGGCGCCAAAGGGTAGGCGCGAAGGCCAGCGCCGGAAGCAGGAAGAAGACCCCAGCGATCTCCAGCCACACGATGCGGCCCACCCGCCGCAACGACCGCGGAAAGCCTCCCGCGCCGCGCGCCAAGTTTCGGCTGGTCGCTCCCGCACTCTGCCCGGCCCGACGGCCGGCTAATGCGTCCTGGCCGCCTGCTGGCCGCGCCGTAGCGGTGGCGGAGGCCATGCTCCGCCCCGCGATGCGGGCCGCCACGCGCAGCCCGATGCCCAGGGCGCGACCGATCGTCCTAGCTCTCATTCCATTACGATGGTAGCAGCGGCGGTTGCAAACCGGCCTTTTACAGTTTATGGTTATTCTCAGTTGCTCACGCGCCGCGTCGGACGCAAGCTAGAGGAATTCACGCCGCACCCGCGCTCATTCGCGCAGGCCGCCGCTCCAGGAGGTGCCTTTGAAACCGCGTCTGCGCGAACTCATTCAACAACTCGGCGAAGCCATCCACGAGTCGGTCATCGAGAGCGATCAGATTGCCGGCGTCGTCCAGAATATCCGCCAGCACGGTTTCGACGTTCTGATGATGCTGGAGGCGACGATCGCACTGAACGAGTCCGACTCCTCCGAGTCCAAAGTGACCTCGGACGGCGGTGAGCATTCCAGAGAAGACGGTTTGCGGCGGCGACGCGCACACGCCTATTTCGACCCCGAGCGCCCCTTCACCTCGAACGACCTGCACTTTCTACGCTCCCTGCGCATCTCCGTCGAAGGCGAAGAGGAAAACGCGGCCGAGCCGGATGCCGAGTAGCCTGGCGGGAGTTTCCCTGTCTTGCTCAGTGTCCGCGACGCACGTTTCCGTTTTCCACCGGCTCAGGCGGCAGCTTCTCCAGCCGCTTCTGTCCGCGGCGTCCAAGCGCCAGCATGGTCAGCCCGAAGGCCATCAGAACCAGTCCCCACCACAAATTGGCATTGATGCCCAGGCTCGGCGCGTAGAGTCTGAGGTTGCCGTTGGTCGCCAGCCCAAAGACGGTGAGGATCACCCCCACCAGCGTAAACATCGCTCCCATGGGGATGCGCAAATCGAGATTCATCGTTATCTCCTATGCTGCCGCTTTGCAAACAGGTTCGATCCTTAGTAAAAAACAATGTTCAGGACAACCGCAACCAGCAGGACGGCCACAGCCAGTGCTTCGGGGCGCTGCCACCAGACAATGTGCGCCCGCGACGGCTTGGGGGTGAGCGAGTGAACCAGCCCCACCAGTTCCGACTCCGGCTTGGGCGCGGTGCAGTAACTCACAACGATCGTCAGAATGAAGTTGGCGCTGAAGGCGAAGATGGCGGTCCAGAAATTTTGCGCCATATCGCTGGGGTAGCGGTGCAGCACGGCAATCCAGCCGCCGTGAATGCCGGGGTGGGCATCGAGAGGCAGGGTCAGCCCGTGGTGCAGAATGGCCGCCGTGGTGCCCGCGATCAGCCCGGAGAAGGCCGCGTGCCCGGTGGCCCGCTTCCAGAACATACCCAGCAGGAAGGTGGCGAAGAGCGGCGCATTCACGAACGAGAAGACCAGTTGCAGCGTATCCATGATGTTGTTGAAGTTGATGGCCGCATAGGCCGTGGCGATCGACAGCAGTATCCCGCCCACCGTCGCCCATCGGCCCACCGCCATGTAATGCCGGTCGCTGCCGCCCTTGTGAATGTAGGACTGATACAAGTCGTAGGTGAAGACGGTATTGAAGGCCGTCACGTTGCCGGCCATGCCGCTCATGAAGCTGGCCAGCAGCGCCGTCAGCCCCAGGCCCAGAATCCCGGTGGGGAAGAAGTGCAGCAGCATATTCGGAGTGGCCAGGTCGTAGTCCAAAAGCGGCTGGCCGCTGGCCGTCAGCATGGCTTTGCCGGTGACCGGGTTGATCTTGGCCGGAACCAGTCCCCGGCCCTCGGCCACCTGCGGAGGAACCACCTGAATCTCGTGAACGATGGCGCCGTTGACCGTCCTGATCTGCGTCGTCGTGCGCGGCGTGGGCAGACCGATAGCGATCAATCCCGGCAGGATCACCAGAAACGGAAAGAACATCTTGGGCACCGCGGCGATCAGCGGAACCTTGCGCGCCGACTCCATGTTCTTGGAGGCCATCGCCGTCTGAATCACCAGGAAGTCGGTGCACCAGTATCCGAAGCTGAGCACGAATCCCAATCCCATGCCCAGTCCGACGATCTCAATGCCCATGGGGTTGGTGTTGGCGTGGGCCGCGCCCTTCCACATATGCATATAGGCGGCCGGAAGCGATGCCTTCAGCCCCTCGTATCCGCCGATATTGCGCAGCCCCAGCAGCACCAGCGGCAGAAAGCCCGCGATGATGAGGAAGAACTGCAAGACTTCGTTGTAAATGGCGCTGGTCAGCCCGCCCAGGAAGATATAGGCCAGCACGATCACCGCCGAGAGCGCGATGGAGAAGGTGAAGATACCCTCCGGCGCCCAGCCCAGCGCATGGAAGAGGCCGTCGAAGACGTGTATGGCCTGCATCAGCCGCGCCATGGCGTACATGGAGATGCCGGAGCTGAAGACCGTCATCACCGCGAAGGAGCAGGCGTTCAGCGCGCGCGTCTTCTCGTCGAACCTCATGCGCAGAAATTCGGGTACCGAGCGCGCCTTGGAGCCGTAGTAGAACGGCATCATGAATACGCCCACGAAGATCATCGCCGGAATGGCGCCGATGCCGTAGAAGTGCGCGGTCTCCAGGCCGTACTTGGCGCCCGATGCGCCCATGCCGATGACCTCTTGCGCGCCCAGGTTGGCGCTGATGAAGGCCAGCCCGCAAATCCACGCGGGCAGCGCCCGCCCGGCCTGGAAAAAGTCCTTGCTGGTCTTCATGTGGCGCTTGAGGGCAAAGCCGATGCCCAGCACAAAGACGAAGTACAGCAGCATGATCGTCCAATCGACGTAAGTAAGGTTCAGCACCGACGGCTCCTTGAATTGCGAAATTGCGACGCAACCTCACTACTCTACGCAATCGAACCGATCGAAGTCCAGAAGAATTGAGTCGCATCGATCCGCGTTGAGCGACCGGCAGTCGGGGATTCAACGCATGAAAGCGGCCTTGGGGGAGGAAGGTTGCGATTTGCGAAACCCAGCGGGCAAAACAGGCGATGTCGTTATAACGGTGCGGAGACGGCGCGCCAGTCGGAAACACATTCGCAGTCGCGCTTGCCTCCGAAATGGTCTTTCTTACTCCTTGATCTGCAAGCGATCGAGCAAGGGAAACAAGGTCAGCGCGATGAGAGAGTTTCCGATGGCCTTGAAGAGTTCCGTCAGCCAACTCCATTGCATATCCAGCCCCAGCAGAAAGCGGTAGACGAAGAGATAGATGGCGCTGTCCAGCAAGGAGAGCAGAAAACTGAGGGAGAGGCGGACGGTCAGATTTTCGACGTCGATGCGAATTCCCACCGAAGCGGCCAGAAAGCCGGTGACGGTTTTTGCGATGCCGTTGACGCCTATGGGGTGTTGGCTGAGCGCATCCTCGAAGATGCCCATCGCGCTGCCCATCAGGGTTCCCTGCATGGGACTGCGACGGGCCAAGGCAAAGTAGATGGTAATCGCCAGAGGCAGATCGAACCAGATATGGTCGCCAAGCAAGCGCGGGAGCCAAGCCTGCAAGACCAGCGCCGCCAGCGGCACCAGCGTATAGGCCAGAACGGGATAGCGGTGAATCTCAATCTCGCGGCGGAAGTTGGCGCCCAGCAGGGTCATGGGTTCCTCGGCGGTTGCGGAGAGGCGTCCGGCTTCGCTTCGGTTCCAGACGCGGTCGCCGCGCCCGGCGTGAACCGGTCTGGATGCAGTGGGTGCAGCAGCTTCGGAGCCGGCGGCGCGGCGGGCGCGGCCTGATCTTGGCCGGGCTTTGGAAGGGCCGAACCGCCGGACGGATTGGGCGCCGGCGCGTTGGGATCGGTGAGTCCGGGCAGCCGTTCCGCCATGATCGCCGAAGCCTTCTTCCGCTCATCGATCGTCTCGATCTCAGATCCCTTGAGCGCCTCGCTGGTGGCCAGATCCTGCTGCTGTTCAGGCGAGAACCGAGGCAGCATGGAGACGATGACCAGCACCTCGTCGAGCCGGTCCAAATGGGCCGCCGGTTTCACGATCACGTTGATGAAACCGTCCCGCTCCGGGTCCCGCACCACTTTCTCCACCACCCCCACCGTCAGCCCGCGCGGGAATATCTGGTCGCCGCCGGCGGTGAGAACTTTTTCCCCGGACTGAATCCGTTGATCGGATACGATGCCCACAATCTGCGTTTGCCCGATGGCGTTGCCGCGCAGTATGCCGCGAGTGCGCGTGGTCTCCAGGATCACGCCGGCGCCGCTGGTCTGGTCGTTGATGGCCAGAACCTGCGCCGAGTGCGGAAAGACCTCGCGCACCTTGCCGACGATCCCGTCGCCGGTGATAACCGCCATATCGCGGTCCAAACCGTCGGCTGAACCTTTGTCTAGATAGAAGACCCGCGATGAGTCGCTGCCGCTGGAACCGATGGCCTGCGCGGCTACCGTTTTGTAGATGTACTTCTGCTGGAAATCGAGCAGCGCTTGCAGACGCTGGCCCTGTTTGGCGTCTTCCAGCAGCGCGGCCTGCTCCAGCCGCAGGCGGTCGATGGTCTTCCGCAACTCCACATTTTCCTCGCGGGTGCGGCGCAGGTCGATATAGTTCTGCCACCAGTACCCAGCGCCCTGGGTGGAATCGTGAGCGATGCGCTCCAGCGGCGAGACCAGCGCATTGGCCCATAGCCGGATCAGGCGCACTCCGGAACCGTCGGGGGAGTCGAGCGAATTGCGTCCCGCCTCGGTGCGGCGCACTTGCACGGCCAGCCCCACAATCTGCGCCAGCAGCAAGGCCAGCAGCACCAGGAGATTTCGATAGCGTAGGAAAAACGATTCCATGGCCGAAACTCGGGTTGGGGAAAGAAGTGCAAGAAATACAAGAACATGACCAGTATACCAACGGCCACCCGCCAATGCTTGGCCGCCGCCGGGGACGAGCCTCGCATTCGCGGACGCGCCGATCCACGCTTGAAACTTGCTCTGCGCCAGCGAAAGGGAAAAGAGCGATGAGTTTACTTGCCGATCAGTCCGTGGGCGATCGAGTCCAGCATTCCGTTGAGGAAGTTGATCGACTCGGGGGCGGAGAAGCGGCGGCCGATCTCCAGAGCTTCGTTGATGACGATGGGGAAGGGCGTTCCCTTGAAGCCCAGCATCTCGCCGATGGCCATGCGGAGCAGGTTGCGGTCCACGGCCGGCATACGTTCCAGCCGCCAGTGCTTGGAGTTGGCCACGATCAACTCGTCGATCCGTTCCTGGTGGGCGATGGCCACGCGAAAAAGATCCTCCGCAAAGCCGCGGACTTCAGGCTCGACCTCGTCGCCGGCCTTCCAGAAGGTGGCGCGGACCTGCTCCGGGGTCTGCTTGCCAATGTCGGCCTGAAAGAGCATCTGCATGGCCAGTTCGCGCGACTTGCGGCGCGGTTTGGCGGTCATGCGGGGCCGCCTTCCATCCCATGAGCCAAGACCGGTCCGCGGTCCCTGTCATGCTTGAGCTTGCCGCAGAGGCTTGCCATCTCGATGGCCGCCACGGCGGCTTCAAAGCCCTTGTTCCCGGCCTTGACGCCGGCGCGGTTGAGGGCCTGTTCCAGGGTCTCGCAGGTGAGCACTCCGAAGCTGTGAGGAATGCCGGTCTCCTGCTGCGATTGGCCGAGGCCGCGCGAAACCTCGGTGTAGATGGCCTCATAATGGGCGGTTTCGCCGCGCAACAAACATCCCAGCGCGACGATGGCATCCACCCGGCGCAAGTTGGCCAGATGGCGGGCGGCGGCCGGAATCTCCCACGCTCCGGGAACGCGGACGACTTGAATGTCGGCGCGCCTGGCTCCGCTGCGCAACAGGGCATCCAGCGCGCCTTCGAGCAGACGATCGACGATGACCGCGTTGAAGCGGGAGGCCACCAGGGCGAACTTCATGCCGGCGGCGGACAAATCTCCTTCGAGGGCGAGCGGTTTGCCGCGCAGCGGATCGGACCAAGCCCAGAAGGAAAAGGAGAAGCCCGGCTCCGGTTCGACGGTGAAGATGCGGGCGCCCCAAGGGGTATCGCCGATAGGGGCGAGGTGAGCGGCCAGGGAAGCGCCAGTCTTGAGGCGAGTGCCATGCAGGCGGAGCCAGGTTGCGGCGGCTTGGTGGGCGGCATCGAGGGAGGTCACCTCGACCAGCACCTCGGCCGTCGAGGGAAACTGGCCATCGACCAATTCCAGATTTCCCAGCGGAGCGAGAAACGAGACGCCGCGAGTGTTTTCCCCTTGCCAGCCTTTGCCGGGAGCGAATCCCAGAGCGGAGAAGAAACTGGCCAACCGGTCGTTGACCAGCGCGCTGCCTACGGGGCGCAGGAAAGTGATGCCCTTGACCATGACTCGATTCTATCGCGGCGGGGCTGCGATTGGCGGGGCGGGGCGATGCGCGCGCAGCGCGGCGGCGGTCGCGCCGCTTGCCGATTCGATGGCTCCGTGGAGTTGCCGGAGGACTTCGCCGCGCAAACCCGGCAACCGAGGATGTGGACCCGCAAGGCGGCTCAAACGCCCACATAAAACCAGCCCCAAACGCATGGCGAAGGCGAGACCGGCTTGTTTCAGGAATGGGCTTTCGCAACCCGCTCCTACATTGGGACTTTTTGCGCCGTTATCCATGAGCGCGCAGGCTGCCCGATGCGGGGACTTGGAAGATACTCTTGCGAAAGGGTTAGGCGGTGAGCCGCTCGAGCTGGTCGGGTTTGACGATGGTCATGCTGGCGCCTTTGATGGCGATCCACTGGTCGCGGCGGAACTGGTTCAGCAGCCGCGTGACGGTCTCGCGCGAGGTGCCGGCCATGTTGGCGATCTCCTCGTGGGTCAGAGCCATGGTGAAGCGGATTTCAGGCTTGCCGGTGTTGGATGCGCGGCCCCAGTCGAGCAGCAGCCGGGCCAGCCGCCCAGCCGCCGAGCCGGAGAGCGCCAGCCGTTTGGCATCGTGAAAGACGGTCAGGTATTCCCCGGAGAGCGACTGCGCCGCGTGCATACTGGCGATCCCGTGGCGTCCTAGAAAGTCCACAAACTCCTGTTTGCGCACCGTCTTTACCTGGCAAGGCTCAATGGCCTCGGCGGTTACCTCGTGCGGAACGTTGGCCAGCACGGCGCTCAGGCCCATCACATCGCCGGGGCCGGCAATCTTTAGAATCATGGTCTTGCCGTCGCGCGAGGTGGAGGAAATCTTGACCTGGCCGAAGCAGATGACAAAAACGTTGCGCGCCGGGTCGCCCTCGGTAAACAGCTTGGCCCCGCGGGCATGACTCATCATGATCCCGATGCCGTCATAGTCCTGCAACGCTTCGGGTGTGAGATTGCAGAACATTCGCAAATGGCGATGCTCACAGTTTATACAATCTTCCGGGGGGTGATGGGAATGGAATGATGCCATAGATTCGCCGCGGTCAATTTGCAGTATAGCGCAATTCGACCGTGAGCAAAGCGGGAATCTCCCGTCAATTTCCGTTGCCGCCCCAGACGGACCCCGGCACTGAAATTCAGCGAATCGGTACGTCGGCTCTATCCCGCGGCGGCTCCGGATTCCAGCCCTCGCGTCCTCGCCGGGCGTTCAAGGCAACAAGTGCGATAAGCGCGCGAAACCTCGCGGGCCAACTCCTCCAACAAATTCATCCGCAGCGGCGGATAGGCTTGAAACGCCTCGCGCAGGGCCTGTATGGGCAAGAGCAGAGCGCAGCCGTCCGTTTGCGCTCTCAGCGAATAGGTATGGCTGCATTCTCCCAGTGCCGCCGCCAGTTCCACCAGGTCCCCGGCCCGCACCGCGCCCAACGTCAGCCTCATCCGCATCCGTTCCGCCTGGCGCTGCAACACGCCTGAGATCACCAGATAAAGCCCCTGGCCGATCTCGTTCTGGCCGAAGACGATTTGCCCTGCCTTGAAATCGATGCACTGGGCCGAGCCGCTCAGTAGATTCGCCGTCTCGGGAGGGCACTCGAGCAACTCCGCCAGCGGATGCCGAGCCTCGGCAGCCATTCGCCTGGACCGTGCCTCAGGTTTCATGCCGACTTCTCCTCTTGCTTTCGCTCGATCTCCGGTTCCGCGACGAATGGCGCCTGCCATTAGCCAACCTGCCGATTTCCGCCGAGCGCTTCTGGAACTGCAAACTCCTGACATACCGAATTCCATGACGGCAAATCGCTCCAGATGCGGCAACGTTGGAAATGCCGGATAAATTGGGATAGGCTGGCGATTGTATCTATCCGCCGGACCTTCGTGCGCGAGAGGTGAGGACATCGTTCTCGATCGCTCCCGCGCCACCGGTTTCAGGCGGGCGTACTGGCCTCCCGATCCGTCTCGCAATAGGAGACGCTTTGCGGTCTTTCCGGAGGAACGCACAATACAGGCACGCGGGAGCAGGCCAGCAATGCAAATGCGGTGCCATGCGGTCCCGGCGTACTGCTGGCTCGCTTCACCCCGGCCACCAGAATGCTGGGCTGGTACTGCGCGATGGCTTCGGCGATCGCCTCCGCCGGTGTGCCGTCCTTGACCATGCAGCGCACTGGAACTCTCTCGCTGGGCTGGATGCCGAACTCCTCCAGCGCGGTCGCGCAGGGGTTCAGGAACGCCGAAGCCTCGGCCGACCCGCGCGCGTGCAGCGCCAGAAGGGGACGCTGAAAGGTTTCCGCCAGCGAATAGGCGGCGGCCACCGCGGCCTCGGTCGCCTGGTTGCGCTCCATGGCCAGCAGCACCGGGCCGCCGGGCGTGGGACGGTGCGCGCCCGCGTTCCAGTCCGCGGCTACCGCCAGCACCGGGCAAGGCAGAAGCCGGACCAGTTGCTCGGCGATGGCCCCCACAACCACCGGACCCGCCCCCTCGATTCCCTCGGTCCCGATTACGATCAGCCCCGCCTCGTACTGCCGGACCACATCCACCAGCATTCCGGCCACCGCTCCCTGACGAATCTCCGAATGGCTGCGGATGCCTTCCCGCAAGAGCTCGCCGGCCAGTTTATCCAGCGCCGCCCGCGCCTTCTCCGGCAACCCTTCCAGAACCCGGCCGGGAACCGCGTCCACAGCGGCATACTCCAGCGGGTCGATGCCGTGGGCCAGCACCACGCGCGCGCCGTAGGCCGTCGCCAGCTTGCGGGCATACTCCAGAGCTGCCTCCGACCGCCCGTCCAGGTCCGTGGCCACGACGATGGTCTTCAAGCCGGTTGCAAAACTCATGAATGCCTCCTGGCGCATAGCAGTCCCCCACCGCGGTTCCTGCCCGTAGGATACCGAGTTTGCGCTCTTGGAAGAGGAGGAAGCTGTGACCTCTTTCACCCCGCGCTGTGATTCTTGTCACAAGAAGGAGTTTTAGAGAAACCGCAAACTTTAGAGGCCATTGGCAAGTTACCCCCCGCTCGAACGGGAATAAGTCGGTCCAGCCAAATGCCACGACGAATGTGGCTCGACTTCTAAATGTCCAGTCTCTTCCGCTCTCCAACTTTTTCGCTGCGCATAACCTCGGTCATCGCCGGCGGGCGATTGTCAGTAATTTTTCGCTCGATTCGACCGATAGCTCCAGCAGCGATCCACGGGAGTTCGAATGATTCTTTTAAGCTGGAACCGCGCCTGCAGCGTCGGCGTCATGGCCATGGACGATCAGCACGCCATCCTGATGGATACCATGAACGACCTGCGCATTGCGCTGGCCAACGGGTCGGACCGGAAACAGGCTGGCGAACTGCTGGAACGGCTGCTGGAGTTCACGCGGATGCACTTCGCGAGCGAAGAACAACTGATGGAGCAGAGCGGCTTTCCCGGCCTGGCCGAGCACCGCGCCGAGCATACGAACTTTCTGGCCAAGATGCAGGATTCCGCGCACCGGGCGCAGCATTGCGAGGATATGCAGATGCGCCCGCTGCTCTGCTTCTTGAGCGACTGGTATTTCGAACACATCGAAGGACTCGACCGGGAGTACAGCCCCTGGCTGAATGAACGGGGCATCCACTGAAGGCCGCTCGCGCCCTTCCTTGAAGGGCCGACGAGCGCCGTCTCCCTATTCTTTCTTCTCCGCATTCCGCGCCCGCACTTTGAACCGGATGGGTGTGCCTTTGAAGCCGAAGGACTCGCGGATCTGGTTCTCCAGGAAGCGCTCGAAGCTGAAATGCGGCTTGATGTCGCGGTCGGTAAAAAGAACGAAGGTGGGCGGGGCCACGGCGGCCTGGGTCATGTAGAAGATGCGCAGCCGCTTGGCCATCGGCACCGGCGCGCGCTGAAAGTCTATCTTGTCGAGGAAGCGGTTCATCTGGCCCGTGGTCACGCGCTTGCGGCGCTCGGCGGCAACGGCCATCACTTCGTTCATCGCCCGTCCCAGCCCCGTTCCCTCCAGCGCGGAGAGAAAGACGACCGGAGCGTAGTTCAGATATTTCAGCGTCCGGCGCAACTGATCCTCGAAAATCGCGCGGTCGGCGGGGGGCTTGCCGTCGGTGCGGCCCACAGTCACCGCGTCCCATTTGTTGACCACGACAATCACGCTGCGGCCGCTCTCATGGGCGTAGCCGCCGATGGTGGCGTCGGCCGCCGTGACTCCATCGGTCGCGTCGATCACCAGCAGAGCCACATCGGAGGCTTCCAGATGCCGCCGCGCCATCACCACGCTCATCTTTTCGGCCATCAAATGCGTCTTGCCCTTGCGGCGAATGCCCGCCGTATCCACAAAGCGCAACCGGCTGCCCTCGAACTCGACCACCTCGTCGACCGCGTCGCGGGTGGTGCCGGCGATGGGCGAGACGATGGCCCGCGAGGTGCCGGTGAGCGCGTTCAGCAGCGTGGACTTGCCCACGTTGGGCCGTCCGATGATCGCGATCGAGGTCTCGCTTGGCTCAAACTCGCCGTGGGTGCGCAGCTTCGCGCTCAAACCGTCCTCGTCCAGCGAATCTTCATCGTCCCGGTCGTCAGCCTCGACCGCTTCAGCAGGCACCGCTTCTTGATCCGGCGGCGCGGGAATCGCTTCCGCAATCGCCTCCAGCAGATCGCCTATGCCCAAACCGTGTTCGGAACTGATGGGAAAAACATTGCGAATGCCCAACTGGCGGAAGTTTTCCGCGGCTGCTGCCATGGCCTCGCCCTCGACCTTGTTTACGGCCAGAAAGACGGGCTTGCCCCCGCGCAAAAGCAAGCGCACAAGGTCGTAGTCGGGACTGGCCAGTTCGGTGCGCGCGTCCACCACCAGAATCAGCGCCTCGGCTTCCTCAAGCGCAACTTTGGCCTGGGCATAGATCTCGGTGGGAATCAGGTCCGGGTCGTCGGGCACGATGCCGCCGGTATCCACCAGCCGAAACGGCCGACCCAGCCACTCGAACTCGCCATAGATGCGATCGCGGGTAATGCCCGGCTCGTCTCCCACGATGGATCGGCGGCTCTGTGTGAGCCGGTTGAAGAGCGTGGATTTGCCCACGTTGGGGCGGCCCACAATGGCCACCAGCGGCGCCGCGCCCGCGCGGGAGTTAGTCGGCGCGACCGACCTGCGGTACTTTGACAAGACTTCTCTCCCATCGCCGTTCAGCCGGCGAATACAGTAACTGCATTCAATCTCAAATCCGCTTTACGCCGTAGAGATCGAAGACCGGTCGCGGCTAAGCGGACGTTCGAAATCAGCAGCGCGGCGGAGCCATCCTTATAGATGCTTTGAATCTTCGCGGGGAGAATCTCCGGAGTATTCAGAATCCAGAGAAACGTGTGCGTATCGAGCAGATAGGTCATTTCTCCGTAGACTCAGCGGGCGGTGGAACCAGCGGCGCATCCAGCATCCATCCCCAGCCGCACTCCACCAACTCCTCATCCGTCATTGGGTCGAAGGCATCCTCATCCCAGTGAATCTGCCCAGCGAAGGCGCCCATCAAGCGGAAGGGCGGTTCGGGATCCGTTGCCGGCTTGTTGATCGCCACAACCTTGGCCACGGGCTTGTTTCCGCGCATGACGATGACCTCCTTGCCCGCCTCCGCTTCCTTGAGCAGCCGCGGGAAGTGGGTCTTCGCCTGATGGACGGTATAGGTCCTGGACCAAGTATGCTGAGTCCACCTGGGGAAGTCAACCGGCGCGGCGGTTGCGCAGCCAATTCCGATAAGGTTTTTCCAATCTTTCCTCCGCTCTCCCGGTCCGCCAGTTGCGTCCAATCGCGCGGGAGGGAGCGATGCACATTCACGGCAGCCATATGAACATGAATTCCGCCAGCCTCTACTCCGCCGCGGGAGCGGAAAAGGCCGCCGCCGCGCAACGAGCCGCCGAGGTTCGCAAGAAGTTGTTGCGGAGCGCCTCCGGCATCGAAGTCACAGCCGACCCCGACCAGGCCTTCCTCATCGGCCAATGGATGAATCCGCAACGCAGCCAGACCCAGAACCCATTCGAGAGTCAGGACGAATACCACGCCGGCGTCTCCGGCAAAGACCCGGACTTCGGCTGAGATCGTAAGCGCGGATTGCGCCGCCCATCCGTCCGAGGCCGTGCGCAGGCCCAAAGCGCCGCTTATCCCCGTCCATCGTTTGGCCGAAAGACTGGGATCGGTTGTCAGTTTAAGGCTTGTCGGAGTTAGCGCTCTTCTCATCCACCTCTGTAACAGCCGTTGCGGACAAGGCCTTGCCGCGCCGGCTGCCGGTGTGCCGGTTTTCCATTCGTATCGACATTTCGCCCAACTGGTGGATGAGCAGAGCCACGCCGACTAAAAACGGGACGATCAATTCGCCAAGATGAGCGATGCTATAGGGCAGGGAGCGAACCTCCTCAATGCGGTGGACGATCTCCTGTATCAGCGCAACGCTCAGAACCGCGTGGTAAGGCCGGCCCAGTTTCCGGTTCAGCTTTTCGTCAAGACGATGCACGGCGCGCAGAGCTTCGACAATCATGGGTTTCCTCAGACGATTTCGGTCAACGTTCTTTCGGATAGGATATTCCATCGCAATTCAAATGAGCTTTTCTTCATCTTCGCTGCCAGTGTAAAGGTATGCCAATTGCTTCCTCGTTTCATAAGGAGGAAGCCATGAAATTAGACTTATGCCCCGAGAACTCCACTCGGGTCAATCCATACTCTGCCGCGACCGAGAAAGCGGTCGCAGCGCAGCGCCATTTGCAGGTCCGCAAGAAGCCGATGAAACACGCCGCCGGCGCCCAAGCCGGCTCCGGCAAAGCATTCACGCTGGACCAATGGATGAGCGGGGCGCGGAGCCGGACTCCCGCCGAAACCCCGCGCCAAGGCGGAGCGCCTGGCAAGGAACCGAAGTCGAGTTAAGGCGCCGACTGCGAACGCCACGCAAAAGTCCATCGAAGGTCGATCAACCGAACGGCCGCGCATCGCTATGATGGGTAGAGCAGCCGATGCCGCCTACCGAGACCGCAGCCCGCGCCTTGCCCACCCTGCATGAGTTCTTTTCTCCGGGCGGCATTCTGGCGCGTTCGTCTCTGCCTTACGAGTATCGCCCCGGTCAGCTCGAAATGGCCAAAGCGGTCGAGCGGGCGCTGGCCGAACGCCGTCACCTGATCGTCGAGGCCGGCACCGGGACCGGCAAGACGCTGGCCTATCTGCTGCCCGCCCTGCGCACCGGCCGGCGCGTCATCGTCTCCACCGGCACCAAGGCCCTGCAAGATCAGCTCTACTTCCGCGACATTCCCTTCCTGGAAACCCTGCTGGGGCCGCTGCGCGTCTGTTATATGAAAGGCCGCGCCAACTATCTTTGCCGCCACAAGCTGGCCGCGCTGCGCGTGCAGCCGATTCTTTCCGGCCTTGAAGAGATCGACCAGTGCCGGCAGATTGGCGAATGGGAGCGGACGACCGAAACCGGCGACCGCTCCGAACTCTCCGATCTGCCCGAAGCCAGCGCGCTCTGGCAAAAGCTGGATGCGCGCACCGAAGCCTGCCTGGGATCGACCTGCCCCGATTATCGCCGCTGTTTTATCACCGAGATGCGGCGCAAGGCCCTTGAATCGGACATTGTCATCGTCAACCACCACCTGTTCTTTGCCGACTTATCGGTGCGGCAAGAGGCCGCGGGCGCGCCCGATGCCGGGATTCTGCCCGAAGCCGCCGCCGTGGTCTTCGACGAGGCGCATGAGTTGGAGGAGGTAGCTTCGAGTTACTTCGGACTTTCAGTGAGCAACTTGCGCTTCGAGGAACTGGCGCGGGATACGGAGACTCTTCTGCGCGGCAAGCAAGGCGCTGAGAATGTGCCGGGTGTTACCCAGCAGTTGCGCGACAGGGCGCGTATGTTCTTTGCCGGGCTGCCTCTGGCCGGCGACGGACGCCAGCCCTTCACCGAACGGGAAGAGTATCTCGAAACCTCGGGCGATCTCTATCTCGCCGTGCGCGCCACGCTGCGCCGTCTGGAGGCGGAGATGGACGGGATGAAGGGCGTGGACGAAGCGCCGGGGCTGAAGAAGCGCGTCGCGCGGCTGCGTTCGGAGCTTGAGTTTCTGCTCGAATCGAACGCCAATAACATGGTCTATTGGCTGGAGCGGCGATCTTATGGAGGCACGGATTCAAGAACGTTCGCCGCCCGCGGAGGGCCGCGGACCACGTTCTTGCAGGCCACGCCCATCGATGTCTCCGAGTTATTGGCAGAGCGGGTCTTCGAGACCGTTCCGACCGTGGTGCTGACCTCGGCCACGCTCACCGTGCAGGGCGGCTTCGAGCATATGCGCAAGCGCCTGGGGTTGAGCGAGGCGCGGGAGTTAGTGGTTCCCTCGCACTTCAAATACGAAGAGCAGGCGCTTCTCTATCTTCCCCCGGAGATGCCCGATCCGCGCGAGCCGGAGTTTCCCGAAGCCGCCGCGCTCTGCATCCGTCAGGTGCTTGAGATAACTCGCGGGCGCGCCTTCTGTCTTTTCACGAGTTATAGCCAGATGCGCGACTTGTACGAGCGCCTGCTGCCGGTGCTGGACTTTCCCATCCTGTTGCACGGCACGGCTCCGCGCAAGGCGCTGCTGGAGGAGTTTCGCGCCACGCCCAATGCGGTCCTCTTCGGGACTTCGAGTTTCTGGCAAGGCGTGGACGTGCAGGGCGAGGCGCTCAGTTGCGTCGTCATCGACCGGCTCCCCTTCGCCGTGCCCAGCGACCCGGTGGTCGCGGCGCGCATGAAACTCATCGAGGAGGCGGGCGGCAAACCCTTCTTCGACTATCAGGTTCCCGCCGCCGTGCTGACTCTGAAACAGGGCTTCGGGCGGCTGATCCGCTCGCTCGAAGACCGCGGCCTGCTGGTCCTGCTCGACCCGCGCATTCGCACCAAGCGCTACGGCCAGACCTTTCTCGCCAGTCTGCCGCCCTACCGGATGACGGCGGACATTGCGGATGTGGAAGCGTTCTTCGACTTTGAGACTGGCATCGCGACACAATTTTGACACACGAACTGTGCGTGGCCTCAGCGCACAGCGTATGCCTGACCCGTTGAGCGGCTGACCTCTTCAAACCAGGTTGAGGGTGCACCCCGGTCGCTCGCTGAGATACGGTATGCAGAGATGCCTTTACTTCTCTGCCCCGCCCGCCTGCCCCTGCGCGGGCAGTGTATAGATCACCTCGCCCGACTTGGCGTAATGCAGCTTTTCCCGCGCCTCGTGCTCGATCGCTTCCGGGTCCGACTTCAGCCGCTCGATGCGCTCCCGCAGCCGCGCGTTCTCCTGGTTCAGGTCCTTGATCTCCTGCTGCAACCGCCGGTCCTCGGCGCGCTTTTGCAGCCAGACCGAAAGCCCGTGCCTGCCGTTGATGACGTGCCAGGTGAGCAGCAGCGCCAGCAGCACGGCCACCACCGTGCCCGCCGGACGCCAGACCCGCAGCGTCCAGTCCAGCGCCCGCTTGGGCATTGCCGCGGGCGCATTCTCCGCCCCGCTTTTTTCCGTTTGCATCCGGCCTTCCGGCATCTTGCCTCTATCCGCCTCTTACGACAGCACAAACTGCTCCGCCGCCGCCTTCAGCGCTTGCTTGTCCTGCTCCCGGCGCGTCTCCGTGTAGGCCCGCACCACCGGCTCGGTCCCCGAAAGCCGGTAGCAGACCCAGGAACCGTCGTCCAGAATCAGCTTCAGCCCATCGGTCCGCACCACGCTCACCACCTTGCGCCCACTCAACTCCGTCGGGTCGGCCTTCATCTTCTCAGTGAACTTACTCTTGGCCGCCGCGGTCAAGTGAAAATTCTCCCGAACCGGATAATAGGAACCAACCTTGGCAAATAACTCCTTCAGTTGCGCGCCCAGGCTTTTGCCGCGCGTGGCTACCATCTCCGCCACCAGCAGCCCGGCCAGCACCCCATCCTTCTCCGGCACGTGCCCGCGGATGGTCAGCCCCGCCGACTCCTCGCCCCCGATCGCGATCTTGTCCTGGTCGATCAACTCGCCGATGTACTTGAACCCCACCGGCGTCTCGTAGAGCGGAACCTTGTGATGCTCGGCCAGCGCGTTGATAAGGTTGGTGGTGGCCACGCTCTTGGCCACGCCGTTCTTCCACCCGCGCGTCTCCACCAGATAGTCGAACAGCAGCGCAATCACATAATTGGGTTGGATGAAGGTTCCGTCCCGGTCCACAATGCCGAAGCGGTCCGCGTCGCCGTCGGTGGCCGCGCCCAGCTCCGCGCCGGTCTCCTTCATCTTGGCCTTGGCATCGCCCAACAGCTCGTCGGAAGGCTCCGGCGCATGGCCTCCGAAGAGCACATCGCGATAGTCGTGAACCGTCTCCACCGCCACGCCCGCCTCGCGCAGAATATCCGACAAGTAACCCCGCCCCGCGCCCCAGAAGGGATCGTAAACCACCTTGATCCCCGACTTGGCAATGGCTTTCAAGTCCACAAGTTCGGCCAGCCGCTTCAAGAACGCCGGCTTCACGTCCGCCGTCTCGAAGCCGCCCGCCGGAGGCTCCGCTTGCGCAATCGCCGCGCCGCTCGCCTGCAGCGCCGCAACCGCCGCTTCAACTTGTTTCGTAACCGCGGGCAAAGCCGGCGCGCCGTCGCGGGTCGAGAACTTCACGCCGTTGTACTCCGGCGGATTGTGCGAGGCGGTAAAGTTGATCGCCCCGGAGGTCTTCAATTCCCGCACCGCATAGGCGATCGCCGGGGTCGGCGCGGCCTCTGGAATCGTGATCGGCGCAACCCCCGTCCCGGCCAGCACCCGCGCGGCTTCGGCCACAAAGCTCTCCCCCAGAAACCGGGGATCGCGCCCCACCAGCACCCGGTGCGGTCCCGGTTGCGTCTTCACAAAAGCGGCAATCCCCGCCACCGCCAGCCGGATATTGGCCACCGTAAACTCGTCGGCCACAATCGCCCTCCACCCGGAGGTGCCAAACTTGATCGCTGTCGTCATTCCACTCTCCCCGCGCTGTCTTCGCCAGCCATAAGTCCATACTGCCTTACTCAGCCCCGTGGAGCAAGTTGACACAAATTTGGGCGGTGTTAAAATCAGCGCGCGTGGCAGAGCAGATTATTCGGAAGGCGAAAAAATGCAAACGCGGATCAAGGCTTGGGAAGTTGCTGACGGCCGTCTAATAGCTCTTCAGGATCAGACAATAGCCTTTACAGAGTCCGAACTGGAGCGTTGGCTATTCGACAGCGGCGACATCTTCGGCGAAGACTTGCTGGTGCTTTGTAGGCAGTTGAAGATGCCGGATGGGGGGCGGCTTGATCTGCTTTGCATGGACGCTTCGGGACGGTTGGTCATTCTTGAATTGAAGCGGGATATGGGAAATCGGGAAGCACTGGCGCAAGCAATTGATTATGCAAGTTGGATTGATGCGTCTTCAACGGAAGAGGTTCGCGCACGTTCGAAGGAAAATATCGACAATCTTGAAACTGCGTTTGAGCAAAAATTCGATGCGAAACTTCCTCAAGAATGGACGTGCGAACGGCCAAGACTGGTTCTTGTCGCGGTAGGAATCGATGAAGCTGCGGAACGGATGATAGAGTTTCTGGCAGGCAGGTACAATGTCGATATAAGCGCCGTGATGTTCAATCACGCCCGCACATCGGATGGAAGGCAGTTTCTGTTTCGTTCCGTTCTCGCTGCCCCTCCAGTGATCGAACCGCAGACTAGCACAAGTTGGAGGGCGGTAGACCTCCTTGCCGTCGCCGACCAACGGAAGACTCGCCAGCTTGTCGATCTATGCCGAAAAATATCCGATCTCTGGTGGGAGGAATCTGCGGATACGAGCGGCGGATCGTTTCGCTACTGGGCAAAACTTCAAAGCGGCGGCTACCGCATGGTATTCGGGGTCAATGTTTCAGGGGGACTCGCGCATCCGGAATTCGGTCATCCTGAACCGGGCCAGCTTGACGTCTGGATCAAAGCGGACAGACTAGCTCAGGTAACTGGGGAAACAGAAGAGTCGATCAAGGATACCCTGGCGGCTGTATCTCCGCATCCCCCATTCCGTGCGGGATTTATGAGCTTTGTGATTCGGTTGAAGACAGTGGGAGAGGCACAAGCTCTCATCGACAAGCTCAGGGGATTGTCTCCCCCAAAAAGCAAGTTAAATTAGCGCATACCCAGCAAACCAATCCGACGAAAACGAGCGGGGTCGGACTTACCGCGCCTCTTTGCGCGCGACTCCGCCCCTTGCCCCGCGCCGCTCCTTCTTCGCCGCTCACGAGGCCTTGGCGATCTTCCGGGCTTCGGCGGGTTGCGCTGGATAGACGCGATTTGCCTCGGTGAGGAAGCGGTCAACGGCATCGTCGTCGTTGGGGTCGTAGGGGCCATCGTCGGGATCGTTCGGGTCATAGGGAATCGGTTCGTCCATCGCTATGCTCTTGCGGACGCGCTCCCAATCAGTTCTGCTTGGTTTGCCGGAGATGGTCATAGATGCGCCGCTCCCTCCGCGAAGCCTTCCGAAAAGAGATGATACGCATATTGTATCCCCGAACGGTGTAAACGACAGTGAGAACGCTGCCGACAGTTTCGACGAGGGCCAAATCCCGCCACCGCGCCTCCCCGCGACCAAGCTCCGAAAACGTGATCCTGTTCGGGTTTTCAAGCACCGTGTCGGCATCGTCGAAGTCGAACCCATGCTTCCGCAGGTTCGCTTCGCGCTTGGCTTCGTCCCATTCGTACACGGGAGGATTCTACGCCGAACGACGATTCCTTCGCTTTGCCGTCAACCGCTCGATACTTGGACCCGTCAAGCGGAAGCGACAATGCCAATGAGAATGCGCCGCTCTGTGACCTTGCCCCCGCGCCGCTCCAGTAAACTGGAAACGCGATGCGTGGGTTCGATAGAATGCGATGGGCCGCTCTGGCCTCGTCTCTGGCCGCCGGGCTGGTTGGATGCGGAACCCAGGGCGCGCCCCAGCCGCCTTCGCTCAATCTCCCCGATCCGGTCGGCGATTTATCCGCCACGCGCGCCGGCGACCGCGTGACCCTCGCCTGGACCATGCCCAAAAAAAACACCGATAAGCTGCCGCTCAAGGGCGATCTTCCAGTGCGTGTCTGCCGCAAGGAGGGCGCCGGAGCCTGCGAGACGGCGGGCGGTGACCTGAAGCTGCCGCCCGGCGCGGAAGGAACCTTCACCGAGACGCTGCCGCCGCTACTAGCATCCAACGCGCCCCGGTCGCTAAGTTACTTTGTTGAACTGAAGAATCGCAACGGCCGTTCCGCGGGACTGTCGAATGCCGCCGTGGTGCCGGCTGGCGAGGCTCCCGCGCCAGTATCCGGCCTGGCCGCCGAGATGCGCCGGGATGGCGTGGCGCTTAGCTGGACTTCCGGCCCAGATGCCGACCGGCCGTCGGTTCGCCTTCACCGCAAACTGATCGCTTCGAACCCCGTTGCGAAATCGCGGCAAAGTCCGCTCGCCCCGCCGCCCGAGCCGGTCGAGCGAAACCTGCTGGTGAGTTCCTGCGCCGAGGATGCGCGCAAAGAATCTTGCCGCGCTCTGGATAAGTCGATCCGCTTCGGCGAGAGCTACGAGTACCGCGCCCAGCGCGTGCTTCGCGTTCCCCTGGACGGCAAGACCCTGGAATTGGCCGGCGAGATCTCCGCTCCTGTGCGCATCGCGGCGCTCGACCTGTTTCCGCCAACCGTACCCACTGATCTCGTCGCGGTTGCCACGCTCGGAGAATCCGGCCCTGAGACCGCAACCGAAACCGCAATCGACCTGAGCTGGCAGCCCGTTCCCGATCTCGATCTGGCTGGCTACGCGGTCTATCGCCGCGAAGGCGACAGAGACTGGCAGCGCATCTCCCCCGCCCAACCGCTCCCCGCTCCCGCCTTCCGCGACCCGCAAGTTCGGCAAGGCCACACTTATAGCTATGCCGTCACTTCCATCGGACAAACAGGCCATGAGAGCGCTCGCTCCGCCGAAGCGCAAGAGACTGTGCCGGCGCCGTAGACGCTGTCTATCGCATCACTTCTTTTTCCCCGCCGCCTTGCGCGATTTTCGCAAATCTTCCCAATCCTTCTCCGTCTGGTCGGCATAGAGAGCGCCAAACTTGCTCAGCGCCTCGGCAAAGCTCTCGCCTGTGCCGATATAACCGGCGATGACCAGCGGGTCGCCGGAGCGGGCGTGGCCGCGCGCCAGCAGTTCGCCGCAGACCTCGCCGAAGGCCGCGAGCGCGCCCCCCGCAAGGTCCGCAAGATCGATGGAACCCTTGTGATCGTTGAGCTGGCGCACCAGATAGTCGCGCCCGCCGATGCGCGTCCAGCCCAGAAACGGGTCCGACTGCGCCTGCATCGTCTTCTGTCCCTCGGCCACCCGTTGCCCATTGTGGCGGGGTGGCCGCGCATCCGGCAGATAAGGCGCGTAGCCGGAGAGCGGCTCCTCCTTGATCTGCAAAAACAACGGGTCGCCCGGCCCGTTGCCCTCGAAGTAAATGCAATAATCGCGCAGCCCCACCGAGCCGGTGCCCACCACCTTGAAGGCCACGGCTGCCGGACGATAGAAAGAGAGCAAGTGTTGCCGCTGCGGCTCCAGCGTCTCGCGGTAAGTCTCCAGCGAAGCCAGCACGGCCGCCGCCTGAGCGCCTGTAACTCGCGTCAGCGTCGGCTTGACTTCCTTGAAGCGGCGCGAGTTATCCGAAGCCGCCTCGGTAAGCTGCTCCAGCGTGTGCGCCGGCGTGGCCCGCTCGGCCTTGGTCAGCGCTTCCTGCACCGGCTTGACCTCGCCCAGCCGATGCACCTGGTAGCGTCCCACTTCGATCGCCGGCATCTCGGCAAACTCTCTCATCTTGGCCGCATAACTCTCGACGAACTTCTCCACCGCAGTCCGCGCCGCCGCCTCCTTGTGCCCCGAACCGAGTCCGGCCCCGCGCCCGGCCAGCGTCAGCGACGCGGCCATGCGTTTCAGGTCCCACTCGAAAGGCCCGCGAATCGTCTCGTCGAAGTCGTTGATGTCGAAGACCAGCCGCCCGTCGGGAGCGGCATAGGCGCCCAGATTGCGCACGTGCGCGTCGCCGCAGAGTTGCGCCACGATGCCGGTGTTCGGCAGCGCCGAGAGGTCGGCGGCCATCACCGGCACCGCCCCGCGAAAGTAGCCGAAGGGCGACTCCGACATCAACTCGTACTTGAGCTTGATGAGCGACGGAACGCGCCCCCGCATCGACCGCTCCAGCAGCGCCGCCGCGGAGATTTTGCGCGCCTTGGGTTTCAGTTCGCCGTGTTCCTGGCGGCCCACCTGCTTGCGCCGCGACTGGCCGAGATTCCTGCGCTCTTCCGGAGTTGCCCAGTGCATAGCAGTGAACAATACTAGCTTTGCCTTCCCGATGCAACCCGCAGTTTCCGAAACTTACTGCTACGGTAACAAAGTGAAGTTGCCGTTTCTCGAACGGGGTGGCAATCTAGGCGACAATGGATGCAGCAGCTATGTCGCCCGCCTCTCTCCAATTCGCCGCCGCCTCGCAAATCGTGGGTGAACTGCGCGCGGCGGGCTATGAAGCGTATCTGGCCGGCGGTTGTGTGCGCGATTTGCTGTTAGGCCGCGAACCGCACGATTGCGATGTGGCTACCTCCGCGACGCCCGATGTCGTGCTGCGCCTCTTTCCACGAACCTTTGCCGTCGGCGCTCACTTCGGCGTAGTGCTTGTCTCCTCCGCCGCTCGCAGTCCATCCAACGATGCTTCCGCCGCGCAAGCGGAGTCAGCCCCCCCGCAGGTGGCGCAGGTGCTCACCGAGGTGGCGACCTTCCGCTCCGACGGCGCGTACTCCGATGGCCGGCATCCCGATGCGGTGCGGTATACGACCAGCGCCGAGGAGGATGTGCGCCGGCGGGATTTCACCGTCAATGGCCTGCTGCTGGACCCGACGATCCTGTCAAGCGCCGTGGCGAATGGACAAGCGACCAAGAACGCAGGTCCTTCGACTCCGCCGCGCTTCGCTCAGGATGACAGCTCGATCGATTGTTCGGATGACCTTCGCACCGCGGTAATCGATCATGTGGGCGGAATTGCCGACCTCGAAGCCGGCGTCATTCGCGCCATCGGCCGCCCCGAACCGCGCTTCGAGGAAGACCGCCTGCGGATGCTGCGCGGGGTGCGTTTCGCCGCGCGCTTTGGCTTCGAGCTGGAGGCGGGAACCGCGGCGGCGATGCGCGCGCTGGCGGCCAAGACCGCCACCGTAAGCCGGGAGCGGGTGCGCGACGAGTTGACCAAGATGCTCACCGAAGGGCGGGCGCGCCGGGCCTTCGAGTTGCTCGATGAGACCGGCCTCTTGGCCCACGCGCTGCCGGAAGTCGCGCGCATGAAGGGCGTCGAGCAGCCGCCGCAATTCCACCCCGAGGGCGACGTCTGGACGCATACCTTGCTGCTGCTCGGCCAACTGGAGGCGAGTTGCCCGCTCACGCTGGCCTGGGGCGCGCTGCTGCACGACGTGGGCAAGCCCGCGACCTTCCGCCGCGCCGAGCAAATCCGCTTCGACGGCCACGTCCAAGTAGGCGTGGCCATCGCTGCCGATATCTGCCGCCGCTTCCGCTTCTCCAACGACGAGACGCGGCAGATACTCGCGCTGGTCGAAAATCATATGCGCTTCGCCGACGCGCCGCGCATGAAGGCCTCCACATTGAAGCGCTTTTTCCGGCTCGATAACTTCGAGCGGCATCTCGCCCTGCACCGCATGGATTGCATGGCCGGAAGCGGTAACTTGGAGCACTGGGAGTTTGTGCGCGAGCGCTTCCAGGCCATGCCGGAAGAGGCCGTGCGCCCGCATCCGCTCATCTCAGGCCGCGAACTCATTGCGGCCGGATACAAGCCCGGAGCCGGCTTCAAGGAGATGCTGCGCGCCGTCGAGGATGCGCAGTTGGAGGGAACGATCGGGACGGCGGAAGAAGCGCTCCGACTCATCCTGGGGCGCTATCCTACAATAGAATGAGGCGCGCAAGCGAATATAATGCCTGACCTGCAAAAAGCGCAAACATTCCGTATTCCCACACTAGACGGCTGGCGGGGCATCGCGATTCTGATGGTGATTGTGACCCATCTGCAAGCCGGCCTCCTAGGCTATGCCTGGGGCGGTCACCAATGGTTGAATATGGGCCAGCACGGCGTGGGCATTTTTTTCGTCCTCAGCGGATACCTGATTACCGCCCGCCTGCTCAATGAGGAGAAAATCAACCTCCGCCGCTTCTATCTGCGCCGCTTCTTTCGTTTGATGCCTTGCGCGTGGACCTATTTATTGGCAGTGATAGTATTTGCCCAGCTAACGCGGCTCCCCCTCGTCGGCATCGATTTATGGTCTTCTCTGTTTTTCTTTCGCAATTACTTTCCTGCGATCCCGCATATGTACGCACTCACCGCGCACTTTTGGTCGCTTTCTCTCGAAGAGCAGTTTTACCTGGGTTGGCCGCTCCTGCTTGCACTTACTGGAAGAACCTGGGCACTGCGCTTTGCCGTCGCCGGGACAGTCGCGTCCGCCGTTTATCGTTTCTGTCATTGGCGCGCCTGCACCGAGACGCCGATGATGAATCTCCATACAGAGGTCCGAGTCGATGCGTTGCTTCTTGGTTGTACGATGGCCATCCTTCTAAGGCACGACAAGGCGCGAGCATGGATAAGACAACACGGGGCTGAGCTTTTGTGGTTTTGCATCCCAGCCTTTATGTGGTACGTTTATAGCTATCATGTACTCATTCCTTTCACTGAATCGATTGTGATTGCGGCGATGCTCGTTTGCACCAGCATGAATCCATCGTCGGTTATAGGTAGAGCGCTTGAATGGAAATACTTGAAATTTCTTGGCACGATCTCTTATAGTCTCTATGTTTGGCAGGAACTCTTTCTTGTCCCGCACTGGGGCTGGTCAGGAATTGCGTTTCTGCCGTTCGCCGCTATAGTGAGTTGGAGATACATCGAACAGCCTTGCATTCGTTTTGAAAGAAAGATCGAGAAGAACCATAGCTTTTGGGATCGCCCTTCGCAGCACCTATATTCCATCCGTGAGCAATGAGTATCTGATTCTGAACTCAGCAGTAGTTCGAACATAATCTTCGGCTGAATCGTTTTGAGCGCATGAACGCACACAGCGTCGCAAGCCGCTGAAAACCGATCCATGTTCCCTAACTCTCCCATCTCAAAAATCCACGTGCGCCCGCACCGATCCCACCCAAACCGGCCCGCGATCGCGGTTATAGCCGGGGTTATCTATATGCTGCACATCCAGGGCATAGAACAGCCCCCGCCAGGCGTGCCAGTTATAGTAACTCTCCACTATACTTTCGCGGCCGTAGTTCAGGTTTCCGTCGCCCAGGATGAAGCCCAGGCCGCCCAATCGCAGATAGTTTTGATGATCGCTCTTGATGCCGTTCGTGACCACCGCCAGTCCGACCTTGTCCACTGGGCGTCGCCAGCGGGTTCCCGCGTAATCGGCGCCCACCTCGACCGTCTGGTCGATCTCCGTATAGGCATACGACTCATGCTGCCCCTCGTTCCAGCCGAAGCGGGCAAAGACGCGCAGATTCGCCGTAACCTCCTGCTCGGTGTTGTAGCCGAAGCCGTATTTGAGCGCGCCATTGCGCTCATGGCGGGTGATGTCCGGCGCCCCGAGAGATTGGTCGGCTCCGTTCAGGAATGACTCCACAGCCTCGCGGTACGTGCCCATGTGGGCGCGGTTGGCATAGAACAGCAGCCGCGTCGTGCCCTTGCGCTCCCTCACCAAGCTGTGGCGCAGCTCGAACTCCCCATCCTCGCCGTGGGCGCGGCTGAAGGCCCAGTCCAGGTCGATGCCGTTGGCCACCGTGGGCATGGCGAAGATGCCGTAGCGCAGGCTCCAGATACGGTCGTCGTACTCGATCATGCCGCCGGTCGTGTAGCCGCGCGTATCGGCCGCGTAGTCCCACGCCCCGTTGTTGTCCACCGCCCAGTTCATGAACTGCAAGTGACTGTCGGAGCCGGGGCCGTTTACGTCGAAGAAGTCGGGCAGCGACATTTTGCCCACGCGCGCCTCCACCCGGCGCAGCGGTACGCTGGGCGCAACGGCAAAGGGGCCAGGCTCCTGCTCGGTGGTCTTTTGCGTAAAACCGACGGTCTGGTGGATCTCGTAGCGCGCCGAGTACGGAGTCTTGCCCAGATTGGGGTTGCGCACCACGTCCAGGTTCGTAAATGCGGCGATTCCCAGCGCCTCGCTCAGTCCGCGGCCCTCGGCGGCTTCCAGGTCGTAGATGAAGTCGGTGTTGTAGCGGATCGAGTGGTTGCGCCGCGCCGCCGTGAAAAATGTGCCCAGCATCGAGACCTTGTATGCGCCCTGATTGATGAAGCTGTTCGTCCCCTCGTAGAGGGAATGGAACGGCAAGTCGCCCTGAAGGATGAAGTTGGCCTGGCCGGAGAGCCAGTAGCGGCCATTCTCCGGATGCGCAGCCATGCTCACGATGGGCGCGTCCTGCGGTTCGCGGCCTACTGGGCTCATGTCCCCCGGCTTTCTGCCGATGCCGCCGCTCTGGGGAGGGGTTGCGCGAGCGGCAAGAGGCGCGGCGGGCAGCTCGATGCTATCGGCGTTCTGCGCGTAAACGGTTCCGGCGGCGAGAGCCAGAACGATCGCCAGACAGGTCGATCCCCATGCACCGCACGAGAGGAGCCGACGGCGAAGCGGAGCGGCGGAACGAATCATCGGAGAGCCTCCATGCGGGATGCGCAACGCGGGGAATCGGGAATAGAATGAAATTGCAACCATACCCCCACTAGGTAGATACCATACCGGGGGTGGGTATTGTCAAGAGGAGAATCCCCATGTCCCATCACGAACGGGAAAAAATGAAGCTTTTGCAGCGCCTCCGCAAGCTGCGCGGCCAGTTGGACGCGGTCGAGCGCTCCCTCACCGCCGACGAGGACTGCGGCGGCCAACTGATGCTGCTGGCCGCGGTGCGCGGCGGCGTCAACGGCCTCATGGGCGAGGTGCTCGAAACCCATATCCGCTTTCATCTCGCCGATGGCGCCAAGGAACAAATCGCGCCCGAACTTGCCGAAGACCTCATCGACCTGGTGCGCGCCTATCTGAAATGACGGCCTTTTCAATGAGCCTTGACGATGACGCTCAGTCCATAAGGCGAGTTCAACCGGACTGCCTGCGTCCATCCTAGAGCGCGGACAGTCCTGGAATTGTTAACGTTCTGTTGATTCTTCGCGGGTTTTCGCCGCCGCCAACCCATTCAGGAATCGCCAAGACTGCCGCCCGCATCGAAGAAGGCAAACCGGCGGGAGTTTCCTCCTGCCAAGAAGACCAATCGAATCAGTTGTTTTTCGATCCAGATTTGCCGCTCCAGAAAGGTGCCGCGCATGAGTCACATGGGAATGGGCGGAACCCACGGCTCCGCCGCCGCCAACTGGGCCGAGCGCAGCGCCGGCGCAACCACCGCCCGCCGAGCGACCCTCGACAAGCTGCCCAAGCGCAAACCCGACCTAAAGCGCGTTTGGCCGCTCATCCGCTCCATGCTCATGCCCCGCGTCTGGATATTGGCCCTCGGCCTCGGCCTCACCTACATTCGCGTCTTCGCCAGCCTCACCGTTCCCCGCGTCAGCAAAGCCCTCATCGACAACGTTCTCAACGCCCGCCCGCCCCATCCCGAACTGCTGCCGCGCTATGTAGCCATCGTCGCCGTCGCCACCGCCGTCCAGGTTGTCGTCTCCTTCATCCTCACCCAACTCCTCTCCAAAGAGGGCCAGCGCCTCATCGCCAGCCTGCGCGTCCGCGTACAGCGCCACGTCGGTCTCCTGCCCGTCTCCTTCTACGACGCCAACAGCTCCGGCGCCCTTGTCGCCCGCATCATGAGCGATGTTGAAGGCGTGCGCAACCTCATCGGCACCGGACTCGTCGAGTTTGCCGGCAGCATCCTCACCGCCGCCTGGGCGCTCACCGTCCTGCTCCAGCGCAGCGTCCCCATCACTCTCACCGTCTTCGCCATCGTCGCCGCCTTCGCTCTGCTCATGCGCCGAGCCTTCAAGTTTATCCGCCCCATCTTCCGCGAGCGAAGCGGAATCAACGCCGAAGTTACCGGCCGGCTCACCGAATCCCTCGGCGGCATCCGCGTCGTCAAGGGTTACCACGCAGAGCTCCGCGAGGCTGGCGTCTTTGCCGCCGGCGTCGACCGACTACTCTGGAACGTCGTCAAATCCCTCACCCTGACCAGCCTGCTCGGCTCCGCATCCGCCACCGTCACCGGCCTGGTCGCCGTCATCCTTATCTACATGGGCGGCCATCTCGTCTCCGCCCATCAGTGGTCGATGGGCGATTACATCCAATACGGCGCCTATCTGGCCTTCATGACCGCCCCCGTCTTCCAGATCGTCAATATCTACACCCAGATCACAGAAGCCCTTGCCGGCCTCGACCGCACCGCCGAAATCCTCTCCGAGAGCGACGAGAACCAATCCCCCGGCCGCGCCCTCCCAATGCCCCCCATCGACGGCCACGTCCGCTTCGAGAACGTCAACTTCGCCTACGTGCAGGACAAGCCCGTCCTCAACGACCTCAGCTTCCACGCCGCCCCCGGCACGGTCACCGCCCTGGTCGGCTCCTCCGGCTCCGGCAAATCCACCATTGTCAGCCTGGTCTGCGCCTTCCACACCCCCGTCTCCGGCCGCGTCACCGTCGACGGCATCGATCTATCCACCGTCAATCTCGGCTCCTTCCGCTCCCAGCTCGGCGTAGTCTTGCAAGACTCCTTCCTCTTCGATGGAACCGTCCGCGAGAACGTGCTCTTTTCCCGTCCCGACGCCTCCGAAGAAGAGTTCCTCGCCGCCTGCCGCGCCGCCCGCGTCGACGAGTTCGCCGAACGCTTCCCGGAAAGCTACGACACCGTCGTCGGCGAGCGCGGCGTTAAAGTATCCGGCGGCCAGCGCCAGCGCCTCTCCATCGCCCGCGCCCTGCTCGCCCAGCCCCGCATCCTCATCCTCGACGAGGCCACCAGCTCCCTCGACTCCGAGTCCGAAGCCATGATTCAGCAAGCCCTCGATCGACTCATGCGGGGCCGCACCACCTTTGTCATCGCCCATCGCCTCTCCACCATCCGCCGCGCCGACCAAATTCTGGTCATAGAGCAGGGCCGCATCCTCGAACAAGGCAGCCACAAGCAGCTTTACGCCCGCAAAGGCCGCTACTGCGACCTCTATACCCGCCAGCACGGCTTGGCCGCAAACCTCTTTCTCGCCCCCGGCGAAGGCGACGACGAGGAATCGTCCGATTCAGCCGAAAAAGACGCGATGGGTCCGCCCACCGAAGAAGATTTGCTCCCCGCGCTCATGCGCCAAACCCCGCCCCATCCAGGCTGAAACGAATGGAGGTGTGGGATGTTTCACGGTCCTAATACTTGGGGTTCGCCCCCGCCGACCGGAGATGGCGCGGCCAACCTTGGCTCGCAAGATCGCGGCATCGCGCCGAATGTCTGGAAGAGGGGAGAAGCGTGCGACGCGGAACGAGTGAAGTTACAAGCGGCTTGAACGCATGGTAACTCGTTGGAGAGCGTATTTGCCGCAACTTGCACGGCGACTGAGCGCTCGGGTTCGAGGATGAGTGTCTTCCGTCGGGATAAGCCATGCCATCGCAAGGCAAAGTTTCAGGGCCGCCGTATGCCTCCTCGGACAACTCGAGAAAGCCGTGGGCCACGAGTCTCGGATGGAACCATGGTTGGCAATTGACACCTGACGCTTGCAAGCGCACAGAAAGCGGGAAGAACGCGAACGAAAACGACGCCGATAACCTCCCCCGAATGCAAGAAGGAAAACGGTGCCCCGGCGAAGTGTGTGAGCGCTGCCGACTGGGCGGAAAACCGTCCATTGCACCGCGGGTCGATAGGCTTTTTCGCTTGACAAAGCAATCGCCGGCGGACTATACAGTGGCCTGCGGGCAGCAGTGCGACGATCGTTCCCCAGCAAGCTGGCCGTACCGTGAGTTCCCCACAGCACTATGAGTCCCCCATGGTGCTGTGAATCCCCGATAGTGCTGTGAATCCCACATGGTAACCGGTTACTGCAACAGTTGAACGTCGAGATAACTTAACCGGCAGGCGCAACCGTCTGCCGCCCACTGTGAATACCCAATAGGTATCGAAGGAGGTTCATATGACAAACGCACAGAATTGGCATTCCCACAAAGGTTTGAGCCGAGCCGCGCTCGGAACCGTTATGTTTGGAATGACGCTGTTGTCGCCCCTGGCGTACGCCCAGGTTGACTGGCTTCAATTTGGTTTTCTGCCGGACAAGACCGGCAACAATACGCTGGAAACCAAGATTACCCTCGGCGATGTTGGCGGTTTGCAACCGCTCTTCACCACGCCCTTGAGCCACAATCCGGACGGCGCGCCGGTGTTGTTGACGGGTGTGACCACTCCCAGCGGCGTCAGAGATCTCATCTTCGTTTTTGCCGAGCAGGGTTATACCACGGCTTTCGATGCAAATACGGGAGCGCAGGTTTGGACCGCCGACTTCAGCACCGGCGCGCCGGTTAGCGGCGGGCCGCCGTATCCCGACTTTGCGTCGATTCAAACTTCGAACACCTCTCCGGCAATCGATCCAAATCGACTGTACGTTTACACCTTCGGGATGGATGGGAACGTTCACAAGCTGAACGTGGGCGATGGCTCGGAAGTAACTGGCGGCGGCTGGCCGGAGAGGATCATGAACGACGACGGCAAGGCCCGGGGAGCTTTTACGATCGCCACGGCGGCCAACGGTCACACCTATCTGTATGGAAATGCCGATAACACAGAGGGTAACATGACCACGATCGACCTGGGGACCGGCGCCCAGCACGTTTTTAACACGTCCAACGCGCAGGACCCCGATACGCACAGCCCCAGCGGAGGTTATGGCGCGGCCACCCCGTGGTCGCGCGGTCCGGCATACAATGCCGCCCTCGACCGGGTGTTTTTCACCACCGGCACTTACGCCAATTTTGTCCCCGGCCACGACTGGGTGGAAAGCCTGCTGGGGATGGCTCCCGACGGGAGCACGAATATCGTCGCCGGCGGCGGGTATCCGGTGGATAGTTACACGCCCACGGCATGGCAAACTTACATCAATGACGATGCCGACCTTGGCAGCGCCAATATCATCCAATTGCCCACCGGCTTGAGTGGCAAGTATCCCCATCTGGCGGTGATGGGCAGCAAAGACACCACGATCCGCATATTCAATCTGGCTAACTTGAGCGGCAAAGGCGCCCCCGGCAATACCGGCGGCGAACTGCAGCAGATACCAGGCCCAAACGGTGGATTGATTCGTTCCCAGGGAACCACCTGGACCGATCCGGCGACCGGTATTGTCTGGGTGTTTGTCCCCGGCAACAATGGCATTTGCGGGCTGCAAGTGGCAATTGACGGTTCGGGCAATCCCACCTTGGTGACCAAATGGACTCTTAACAACGGCTGGACGACCTCGGCCATCGTGGCTAACGGCGTCTTGTTTGCCGCCGTGGGCGGTGGCGAACATACCGACACCACCGCAACGCACTCTTTGCAGGCGATCAATCCCACCACGGGCGCCGTGGTCTGGTCTGGCGCCATAGGTCAGTTCCATTGGGCCAGTCCTATCGTGGTCAACGGCATTGTCTATATGACCGACGGCAATTCCGGAGGCTTTGGCACCGGCACTGACGGCAATTTGCACGCTTGGCATCTGAGCGGCGGCGGTGGTGGCAGCTTCACGCTGGCGCCCTCGTCCGGCAGCCTCTCCGTAACCCAGGGCGGCAGCGCGACCGATACCATCGACGTGACCGACCTAGCCGGATTCGCCGGCAGCGTAACTCTGTCCGCCTCCGGCCTGCCCAGCGGAGTCACTGCCGCATTCGGCACTAACCCCACCACAGGGTCCAGCGCGCTCACTCTGACGGCCAGCGGCTCAGCCACTGCCGGAACTTCGACAATCGCCATCAAAGGAGTATCGGGAAGCCTGACCGCAAGCGCTGCCATCGCGCTCACCGTCGCCAAGAGCGTGTGCGGCGCCGCCAACCCCATCGTTCCCTATGTCGCGCTGAATGGCGTCTGGAATCCGACGCCGGAAAGCGCGGTCACCGTGGCCGCGGGAGCGAAGGTAAGCCTCGGTCCCTGGCCAACCAGCGGCGGCGCATGGAGTTGGACCGGACCTAACAACTTCACATCCGCCGCGCGCGAGATAGATAACATCGCGTTGAGCGCCGGAGCCAACGCTTACACAGCGACTTACACCGTCGGCGGCTGCTCCTACACGCAGGCGTTTGTCGTCACGGTCAACTCCGCCAACCCCATCGTACCCTACATTGCGCTGAATGGCGTCTGGAATCCGACGACGGAAAGCGCGGTCACCGTGGCCGCGGGAACGCAGGTAAGCCTCGGTCCCTGGCCAACCAGCGGCGGCGCATGGAGCTGGACAGGACCCAACGGATTCACTTCCAAATCGCGCGAGATCGATAACATTGCGCTGCCTTCGACAACCGACGTTTACACGGCGACTTACACCATCGACGGAACCGCCTACACGCAGGCCTTCACCGTCACAGTGAGCGGCGGCAGCGGCACTCTCATCGCGAACGGGACTTACATTGTCGCCAGCGTCGAAAGCGGCTTGGCCATCGACGATCCCGGTTCTTCGGCTACGGACGGCGAGGATATGCAGCTTTACACCGTCAACGATGGAACCAACCAGCAATGGAAGATCAACAACGTAAGCGCCAATGTCATCACTCTGACCAACGTCTCCAGCGGACAACTGCTCGACGTAGCCGGAGCCTCCAAAGCGGCCCAGGCTCTCGTCGTTCAGGAGCCGGCTGACGGCGCGACGCACCAAGAGTGGAATGTCGTTTCCGTGGGTAGCGGCATCTTCGAACTCACCAACGTCAACAGCGGACTGGCGCTGGACGTGGTTGGGGGAGGAACAACCAACAAAACCGCGATCGATCAATACGCCTACGGCGGCGCAACCTGGCAGCAGTGGAAGTTCATCGCTCCGTAGGCTGATGCGGTAGCATTCAACGACGGCAACGTCCAGATGAGCGGCAGCAGCAGCTACATGGCCGGTTACAACGCCATGACCAACCAGGCGAACAGCCGAGTCACCGCCGCTTACGACTTCAACGGGCGAGCGGCCCCGTTCCCAGCGACTTTTCAATACCACGCTGAGGGTGCCCCCGGTCCCTTGCATTTGGGGACCGGGGAGGGAAGCCACACAGATGGGCATCCCAGTCGGCGGGTGGCGGGTGGCCCCGTTCCCAGCGACTTTTCAATACCACGCTGAGGGTGCCCCCGAGCCTGTCCTGAGCTTGCCGAAGGATCCCTAGCTTGTGGGTGCCGGGGATGGAAGACTCACACTACGCTGTCCTCGGATTCACAATTGGAGTATCCCTATGGCGCGTGAGAGGCGAGAGTGGCCGGCAACTGCCCGAGTGATTGCACTACCGGCAGTTCGACTCCTCCTCCCCGGTCCCTCGCCTTGGGGACCGGGGTGTGGGAATCGAGATGCCTGTTGCGCATCCACGCAGGCAGTTGCCAGCCTCTCTCGCAGGCTGTTCGATAAGCGGCCCAGTCTCGCTTCTGAGACCTGGGAGACCACCTCAAGGCCATAGCTTATCATCGGCATAGTGTCTTTCGTCGTCAGGGGCGGTTGCGTACCTCTATGCGGATACGTTGGAATCGGTATTGTACGGTCGGTTCGGCTCTGGTAGTTCTGTCTCTGACCGGTTGCGTCTCCTCCAACCCCAAGGCTTCTTCGCCCGCCGCGCCGCCACAAGCCACCGCGCCCGCCTTGCCCGCGCCTGCGCCGCAGCCCGCCGCGCTGCCATGGCCTCCGCCCCTCACCGCCCGGCAGCGGCGCGTCAAGGAGCTTATCGCCCAGGTCGAGAGCGCCTACGCGCAGGGCGAGATCGACTATCGCAAAGGAAGATTGCCGGAGGCCAAGATGGAGTTCGATCGCGCCGTCGATCTCATGCTGTCCAGCGGCATCGACATCAAGAGCGACTCCCAGTTGCAGGACGAGTTC